>ERZ827512.223-NODE-223-length-86673-cov-9.293877_pt1 | contig 86673 bp, 89 predicted proteins | sample MGYA00519916_ERZ827512 | MGnify/ENA primary metagenome ERZ827512 (study PRJEB31778, sample SAMEA3449335) | human gut metagenome | biome: human gut; feature: human-associated habitat; material: faeces | place: United Kingdom | collected 2010/2012 ... | reverse complement strand
ATAAAAAAATGAACGAAGATACAAAAAGTTTACCATCAACGAGTATCAACTGGTATAAACCGACTTATGGAAAACTTCCTATGAAGTTTTATAAATAAAGTCTTTTAGTCTTATTCCTTTTTACATTTTATAAGTAAAAATCAATTGGATTTTGAAGAAAAAGGGGGTAATTACGACTTAAGGAAAACTTTTATATAAAAAATGAAGAAGGAGGTAGTAATGAAGAAAATTGTAGATAGATATACTAATAATATTTTTGAAAATATTAAACATATGGATGAATATGGAAATGAATATTGGCATGCTAGAGAACTTTAAAAAGTTTTAGAATATAAAGACTGGAGAAACTTCTTAAAGGTTTTAAATAAAGCAAAAGATGCTTGTAAAAATTCTGGGTTTAATATAGATGAACAACTTGTTGAGGTCAACAGGTTGTCAAAAAGAAATAATAATGCCATTGCTAATATACAAGATTATAAACTTTCAAGATATATATGTTATTTAATAGTACAAAATGCAGATCCAAGCAAAGAAGTTGTTGCTTTAGGACAAACCTATTTTGCTATTCAAACAAGAAAACAAGAAATAACAGAGCAAGAATATGATTCATTATTAGATGACGGAAAGAGATTTTATCAAAGAAAGTTAACAAGACAAGGTAATTATACGTTGCAAAAAGTTGCGTCTTCTGTTGGTGTTAAAAATATGGCTGAATTTCATAATGCAGGATATAAAGGATTATATAATGGTGAAACCGCTGATGATATATTTAAAAGGAAAAAATTACGATATAGAGAAGATATTTTAGATAATATGAATGAAGATGAATTAGTTGCTAATTTATTTAGAATAAATCAAACTAAGCAAAAACTTTTAAAAGATAATGTACAAGGTGAGAAAGAAGCAAAAGATGTACATTATGAGGTAGGAAAAAAAGTTAGAAAGGCAATTGCAGATATTGGTGGAATGATGCCGGAAGAAATGCCAACACCTAAAAAGAGTTTAAAAGAACTTGAAAGAGAAAGGAAAAAATTAGAAATAAAAGAGCAAAAGAAACTTGATGAAATAAAATAGTAATTTGTCGAGGAGGTAGATTATGAAAAAAGAAACAAAAATTGCACTAATAATATTAGCAATAGCTATATTTATTTTAGGAATTATAGGTGTCATTGTTGTAGGACTAAATAATAATTCAAAAGAAATAGAAGTTAAGGGTAAAGAAGAATTATATGACAAAGTAGAAGAATATCTTATTAGTAAAGAACAGCCACATTATTTTGTAGAAGAAAAAAATGCTAAACCTAATTATAATGTAAGTGATTTTCAAGTGTTTACAGATATTGCAAGATTAGGTATAAAAGAAAAAGATGATGAAACTTATGTATATATATGGGCATTAGTTGAGAGTTATTATGTACAAGATGGTAAATTAATTAGTAATGGTGGATATTCAATTCCTCATAAATTTATAATAAAAGATAATGAAATTATAGACTACAAAATACCAAGAGATGGTTCTGAATATTCAAAATCAATTAAAGAAATTTTCCCACTAGATATAAGAAACAAGTTAAATGATGACCTTGTAGATAGAAATAAAATTGATAATCAAGTAAAAGAACATTATTCATATTTACAAGATGATAAAATATCTATATCCATAAAAGAAGGTACATTAACGAAAAAGGGAATAACTTTAATTATAAAAAATAATGCAAAACAAAATTATTTTTATGGATCTCAATATTATTTAGAAAAAGAGGAAAATGGAACATTTAATGTATATGAACCAAAAGAAATTTTATCTTGGAATGATGTATTATATTCACTAAAAAGTAATGAACAAATAGAAATAGAAATAAATTGGATAATAGGATATGATGAATTAAGTAATGGTAAATATAGATTGGTAAAGAAATTTACAACAGAAGAAAATATAACATCATCTGCGAATGTGCAAGAAAATTTTTATGTAGAATTTGAAATAAAATAGTAAGATACAAATTACAAGTTGTAAAAAGGAAGTGATTAAAATGGATATGTATCAAAAAAGAAAAATTAGAGCAGAAAAGAAAAAAGATGATAGTCCAAAAAGTTTTCCATCAGTCGGAATCAACTGGTATCCTCGGGCATATGGCTAAAACAAGAAAACAAATAATAGAAGATTTAAAGTTAATTGATATAGTTGCAGAAATATTAGATGCACGTATACCACTTGCTAGTCAAAATCCAGATATAAAAGAAATTATAAAAGATAAAAAAAGGTTAGTTATTTTAAATAAATCTGATTTATCATGTGAAAAAGAAAATAAAAAATGGATAGAGTATTTCTCCCAAAATGATGTTCCGGCTGTTTTAGTTGATTCTGTATCAGGAAAAGGAATACAAGAAACAATTAAAAAAATAGAGCAAATTTATGATAATGAAAAATATGAAAATAAGGGTAGAATTGGAAAATCAATAAGAATAATGATTTTAGGAATACCAAATGTAGGTAAATCATCATTTATAAATAGAATTGCTAAAAAAACAGCAGCTCAAACAGGAAATAAACCAGGTGTGACAAGACAAAAACAATGGATAAGAGTATCAGACAGAATAGAATTATTAGATACTCCTGGAGTTTTGTGGCCTAAAATAAGTGATCCAAAAGTAGCAATGAATTTAGCTTTTACAGGAACTATTAAAGATGATATTTTACAAACAGAAGAAATTGGATTTGAATTATTAAAAACATTGACAAAAAATTATATGCAAAACTTAATAGAAAGATATAAATTAACAGAAGAGCAAATAAATGATATAATACAAAATCAAGACCAAGAAGAAAACGAAAAAGTATTAGAAATAATGAATTTAATTGGTAAAAAAAGAGGAGCTGTTATCTCAGGTGGAGAAATAAACATAGAAAAAGTTGCTAATATTTTGATTGATGATTTTAGAAGCGGAAAACTAGGAAAAATTACACTTGAAAAAGTAGAAGGTGAATAGATTGGAAATATTTAATAGAAATAAAAAAGAAGAAGAAGTAAATCAAATGTCTCCATTAACATGGGCATATGTAGGAGATTGTGTGTATGAACTATATATTCGTACAAAATTAGTAGATACAACAAAATTAAAACCTCATGAATTACATATAAAATCAATAAAATATGTAAAGGCCAAAGCACAAGCAGAAACATTAAAAAATATTGAAAATAGTCTTACAGAAGAAGAAAAAGAAATAGTCAGAAGAGGAAGAAATACTCAAACACATCACATTGCTAAAAATGCAAGCATGCAAGATTATATGTATGCAACAGCATTTGAAGCATTGATAGGTTATTTATATTTAACAAATCAAGATGAGAGATTAAAACAAATACTAAACCTTATTATTAGTAGCGGAGCACAGTGTGCTCCATAAAAACATATAAATTTTGTAGTTACTTATATTGACTAAAGCTTGCAAATATGTTATATTATTTAAGCAAGCAAAAAAGGGCCCCTTGGTCAAGCGGTTAAGACGCAGCCCTCTCAAGGCTGAATCATGGGTTCGATTCCCGTAGGGGTCACCAATATAAAAAAGATGGAAAGCTAAAAACTTTCCATCTTTTTTTACATTCCGCAGAAGATAAATATGCGACTTACAAGAATTTCTAGCAGTTTGCACTGCGTAGAAATTCTTGTAAGTCGTTTTTTGTTACTTAGGAGCCTTTACTTGGCGAAACTTTGTAACATTTTTTCCTTTGGTGCTCCGTTTATTACTCTTTTTATGAGTAGAATTTGGAGAACCAAAGAAATTTGCGGGTTGAGAAGCGTCCATTTTGATTTTAGCAATAATTTCATTATTGCCAATTTGCGGTGATAACTTAAGACTGTCATTCATAGCTAATACGCTCCTTTTAATATTTTCACGTTTGTGAATAAATCAAGTATATCATGTTTTTTATAAAAAGTAAATAAAAACAATTGACAAAACAAAAATTTGGTATATAATACAAACATACAAACAATGATTCGTATTATGGAGGCGCAAAATGGTAACAACATTACACATAAAAAACGTTGGTATTATTGATGATATAAATATTGAATTAAATGAAGGGTTTAATGTATTAACAGGTGAAACAGGGGCAGGAAAAACATTAATAATTGGTTCACTTGCAATTTTAGCAGGTGGTAGATTTTCAAAAGAAATGATTAGAAATGGGGAAGATTTTTCATTTATAGAAGCAAACTTTTATTGTCCAAATAATGAGCAATCAATAGATAATAACATTATAGTATCAAGAGAAATACATTTAAACGGTAGAAATTCTTGTAAAATTAATGGAAGATTAGTTACAGTTAATGAGTTGAAAGAAGTTATGAGTAAAATTATAGACATACATGGACAACATGACAGTCAATTAATTTTAAATCCAGTTAATCATATAATGTATTTAGATAAATTTATTGGAAATGAAATAAAAGAAAATCTATGTAAATATGCTGAAAAATTAACAAAATATAATGAATTAAAGCAAGAATTAAAAAACACTTATGGTGAGGATCAAGAAAAAGAAAGAAGACTCGACTTACTTCGATATCAATATAATGAAATAGAGCAAGCAAAATTAAAAAAGAACGAAGAAGAAGAATTACAAGAAAAGCACAAAATGATGCAAAATGCCGAAAAATTAAAAGAAAATTTATGTGAAATAGATTCTAACTTAAATGACAATGCTATAACAGCAATAAGCAATGCGATTCACAACTTAGAAAAAATACAGGACTGTGGAAAAGAATATAACGAAAAACTAAGCATATTAAAAAATAGCTATTATGATATTCAAGAATTAGCAAGAGATTTTAGCTATATGAGAGAAGAAATAGACTTTGATGAAGATGAAAGAAATCAATTAGAAGAAAGACTAGATTTAATTTATTCATTAAAAAGAAAATATGGAAATACAATTTCAGAAATACTCGAATTCCAAAATAATGTAGAACTTGAAATTCATAAAATAGAAAATTTAGATGAATATCATAAAAAAATAAAAACACAAATAGAAACAATCAAAAAGGAATTATTTGAAATTGCAAACCAAATAAGTAATACTAGAGCTAAATATGCAAATGAATTATCATACAAAATAAACCAAGAATTAAGAGATTTAGAAATGCCAAATGCTAAGTTTGAAATAAAAGTAAATAAAACAGAGAAATTTTATGAAAATGGAATAGATGAAGTTGAATTTATGATTTGCACAAATATTGGCGAAGGACTAAAACCACTTGCAAAAATTGCCTCAGGAGGCGAGATGGCAAGAATAATGCTTGGAATAAAAAATGTGCTTGCAGATGTTGATGAAGTTAGTACATTAGTGTTTGATGAAATAGATACAGGAATTAGTGGTAAAGCTTCAAAAGCAGTTGCAGAAAAAATGAAATCAATTTCAAATTTGCACCAAGTTATTTGTATTACACATTTACCTTCAATTGCTGCAAAAGGTGATTATAATTATTATATAAGTAAACAAACAAAAGAAAACAAAACATATACAAGCATAAAACTATTAAATGATGAAGAAACAATAGAAGAAATAGCAAGAATTTCGTCAGGTGAAATAACAGAAATTGCAAAAGCACATGCACAAGAGTTAAGAAAGGCATCATAATAGTACAGTTTTTATAAAATTTCCTTCCAAATGTTTACATATCAAGATTTATGAGATATAATACTATTGGTAAATAATAAATAAAAGGAGAGTTTACATATGGAAGAAAAGAATATAAACAACCAAGAACAAGAATTAGATTTAAACCAACTTATGAAAATAAGAAGAGAAAAACTTGCAAAATTACAAGCAGAAGGAAAAGACCCTTTTGAAATTATAAAATTTAATGTAACACATAATAGCAAACAAATAAAAGAAAACTTTGAAGAACTAGAAGGCAAAGATGTTACAATAGCAGGAAGAATGATGGCTAAACGTATAATGGGAAAAGCATCTTTTTGTCATATTCAAGATAACGAAGGAAAAATACAAAGCTATGTTAGTATAAATGACTTAGGAGAAGAAAGTTACAAACAATTTAAAGAAGATGACATAGGAGATATTATAGGAATTACAGGTTTTGTATTCAAAACAAAAACTGGTGAAATTTCTATACATGCAAAAGAAGTAACACTTCTATCAAAATCATTAAGACCATTGCCAGAAAAATTTCATGGACTAAAAGATACTGATTTACGTTACCGTCAAAGATCAGTTGATTTAATTATGAATCCAGAAGTTAAAGATACATTCAAAAAGAGAACTGAAATCATTAAAGAAATTAGAAAAGTATTAGATGAAAAAGGTTTTATGGAAGTTGAAACACCAATATTACAAACAATAGCAGGAGGAGCATCTGCAAGACCTTTTATTACACATCACAATACACTTGATATTGATATGTATTTAAGAATTGCAACAGAATTATATTTGAAAAGATTAATAATTGGTGGATTTGACAGAGTATATGAAATAGGAAGAAACTTCAGAAATGAAGGTATGGATATTAAACATAATCCTGAATTTACATGTATAGAGTTATACCAAGCATACACCGATTTAGAAGGCATGATGAATATAACTGAAGAAATAATTAGAAAATGTGCTAGCAAAGTATGTGGAACAGGTAAAATATCTTACCAAGGTGAAGAAATAGATTTAGAATCACCATTTAAAAGAATAACAATGATTGAAGCAATAAAAAATGTTACAGGTGTAGACTTTAATACAATTGAAACTGACGAACAAGCACAAAAAGTTGCAAAAGAACTTGGCATTGAAGTAGATCCAATAAAAACATCAAGAGGGGATATAATTGCACAAATATTTGATGAAAAAGTTGAAGAAACATTAAGACAACCAACATTCTTATATGAATATCCAGTAGAAAATTCTCCACTTACTAAAAAATATAAAGACAATCCAAAAATGACTCAAAGATTTGAATTATTTATTGGTGGAAGAGAATTTGCAAATGCATATTCAGAATTAAATGATCCAATAGACCAATATGAGAGATTCTTAAAACAAGTTGAAGCAAGAGAAGCTGGAGACGAAGAAGCAAACATGATGGATACAGACTTTATAGAAGCATTAGAGTATGGTATGCCTCCAACAGGTGGAATGGGAATGGGAATTGATCGTTTAGTAATGCTACTAACAGATTCTGCATCTATAAGAGATGTACTTTTATTCCCAACTATGAAACCTTTAAGCTAAAATCAATAATAATAATACAAAAACGAGAGTAACAAATAAATTGTGTACTTTCGTTTTTGACTATTATATGCTTAATATTTAACTAATAAATTTAATCACTTCCAAATGTTTACATATTTTGAAATTTGAGTTATAATATTAACTGTAAAATTAAAAAGGAAAAGGTATGTTTTGAAAGAGAAAAAGGCAAAGCATATGACTTTAACAAACCAAGTAGCAATTTACTTATATATGGGCATAGACATGAGCAAGGTATTATGTTTGAAGACTTAACAAAATATCAAAAAGAAAGCTTTTACAAACAACATCCTAATATAAAATTCACGACAAATAACGAAGAATCAGAATATGAAATAATATCAGTATTTTTATCAAGGATATATTATAAATCAGAAAAGAATGTTTTTAGATATTACTTTTTTATAGATGCTCAAGATGAAGAAGAATATAATGAATATGTAAAAAATTGCAAATCGGCATCTTTGTATGATACAGGAAAAACTGCTAAATATGGAAAACAGTTAATGACATTATCTACATGCTCATATCATACAGAAGATGGAAGATTAGCAGTAGTTGCAAGAAAAAAATAAAATGAAAGGTTAAAAAAATATGAAATTTGATAGTAGATACATATACATAATTTTGGCAATTATAGTTTTCGCTAGCATAATGAGTGGAAGTTTTAGTTTACTTGCTGTATTGTTTTCTGTACCAGGTGTACTTTTAGCAATTACTTTCCATGAATATGCACATGCTTTAGTTGCATATAAGCTTGGAGATGATACACCAAAAGTTCAGGGAAGGCTAAGCTTAAACCCATTTACTCACTTAGATCCAGTAGCGGTTGTATTATTAATGTTTACACATATTGGATGGGGAAAACCTGTAGAAATAAATCCAAATAATTTTAATAAAAAAATATCAGCAAAAACTGGAGAAGCACTTGTTGCAGCTGCTGGACCTGTTATGAATTTTTTATTAGCTATAGTATTAACAATAATAACATGTGCTTTAGACTTGTTTGCAACAAATTTTGTTAGTTTTTCAAAAATAGGATTAATAATATATATAATTTTAAAATATGCAATAATTGTAAATATTGGACTTGGAGTATTTAACTTAATACCATTACCACCACTTGATGGCTCAAAAGTACTAATGGCATTTTTACCATATAATGCAAAAAGATGGTTTGAAGATCATGAGAAAATATTTTATATAGTGTTTTTAATTATTTGGATTACACCAATTGCTGGTGAAATTGTTTCACCTATTATAAATGCTATTGATACAGGAATTACTAATATGATCTATGGTTTATTTAGCATATTTATGTGAAAAGGAAAATAAAAATGAAAGATATATTAACTTTAGGAATTGAATCAAGTTGTGATGAAACTTCAGCATCTATAGTAAAAAATGGAAGAGAAGTTTTATCAAATGTTATAAATTCGCAAATAAAAATACATGAGCAATTTGGAGGAGTAGTGCCAGAAATAGCTTCTAGAAATCATATAGAAGCTATTTCAAATGTTGTAAAAGAGTCGATAAAACAGGCTAATATTACAATGAATGATATAGATGTAATAGCATGTACTTATGGACCAGGTTTGGTTGGAGCACTGTTAGTAGGAGTATCTTATGCAAAAGCATTAAGTTATTCTTTAAACAAACCATTAGTTGGAACAAACCATATACATGGTCATATTGCTGCAAATTATATAAGCCACCCAGAACTAGAACCACCATTTTTATGTTTGGTTATATCTGGTGGACATACTCATTTGGTACATATAAAGAGCTATTCTGAATTTGAGGTACTAGCCAAAACAAGAGACGACGCAGTAGGAGAGGCTTTTGATAAAGTAGCAAGAGTAGTTGGATTAGGCTACCCAGGTGGACCAAAAGTAGATAAACTAGCAAAAGAGGGAAAACCAACAATTGAACTACCAAAAACACATATAGATAATTTAGACTTTAGCTTTAGTGGAATAAAAACAGCAGTAATAAATTTACACCACAAGAATCCAGATGTTAATAAAGCTGATTTATGCAATAGTTTTGAAAAAACTATAACAGAGGTATTATTAGATCATACTCTTAGAGCAGCAAAAGAACTAAATATAACAAAAATAGCACTAGCAGGAGGAGTATCTGCAAATTCATATATAAGAAATGAATTCTTAAAATTAAATCAAAAAGGATATCAGGTTTATTACCCAGAACCTGTATTATGTACAGATAATGCAGCTATGATTGCCTCAGCAGGGTATTATACATATATAGCAGGTAAAACATCAGATTTAACTTTAAATGCAGTGCCAAACCTAGGAATTAATTAAAAAGAAAAGGAAGAAGATATGGCAATATATGTAATAGCTGACTTACACCTTTCTTTTTCTCAAGATAAGCCAATGAGCATATTTGGAGAAAAATGGGAGGGACATAGTCAAAAAATAAGAGATAATTGGATATCTAAAGTAAAACAGGAAGATACAGTAGTATTGCCTGGCGATTTTTCATGGTCTATGCATTTGGAAGATACATATAAAGACTTTGAATACTTAAATGCTTTACCAGGTAAAAAGCTATTACTAAAAGGAAACCATGATTACTGGTGGATGACTGTTACAAGTATGAGAACTTATTTAAAGGAAAATAAATTTGAAAATATAGACTTTATATATAATAATAGTTATCTAGTAGAAAATAAAATAATAACAGGGACCAGAGGGTGGAACCTAATGGATACAGAAAATAGCAGTAAAATGATAAAAAGAGAAAATATAAGATTAAAACTTGCCATAGAACAAGGAATAAATCAATATGGAACTGACAAAGAAATAATAGTGTTTATGCATTATCCACCAATAACTAAAAATAATCAAACATCAGATTTTTTGAATACATTAAAACAATATAATATAAAACAATGTTATTATGGGCATTTACATGGAAAATCACATCAAGATGCAATAGAAGGTGTAGTAGATGGAATAAAATTTACACTTGTTAGTGCAGATTACTTGAATTTTGATTTAATTAAAATATAGTCAGAAACACTTGAAATACTTGAAAAATGTGGTATAATATAAAAGCTAATTAATTTTTGAAAGGAAGATTATAAAATGAGTGTAAAAGTAGAAAACACAGAAAACAAAAATGAAGTAAAATTAAGTTTCGTAGTAGAAGCAGAAAAATTTGATGAAGCGATGAAAAAAGTATATGCAAAAACAGCTAAATACTTTACAATACCTGGATTTAGAAAAGGTAAAGCACCAATGAATATGGTAGAAAAACAATATGGAACAGAAATATTCCATGAAGATACATTTAATGAATTAGTACCAGAAATTTATGAAGCAGCAATTAAAGAAAATGATCTTCAAGTTGTAAGTAACCCTGATATAGATATTACTCAAATTGGAAAAGGAAAAGACCTTATATTTACAGCAATAGTACAAGTAAAACCAGAAGTGAAATTAGGAAAATATAAAGGTATAGAATTAAAGAAAATTGAGTATAATGTATCTGACCATGATATTGAACATGAATTAGGACATATGGCAGAACATAATGCAAGATTAGTAAGTGTAGAAGATAGACCAGTAGAAAAAGGAGATATAACAGTTATTGACTTTGAAGGATCTATTGACGGAGTTCCATTTGAAGGTGGAAAAGCAGAAAAACACGAATTAGAAATTGGAAGTAATACATTTATTCCAGGTTTTGAAGATCAAGTAATTGGAATGAAATTAGATGAAGAAAAAGATATTACAGTTACTTTCCCAGAAGATTATTTTTCTAAAGAATTAGCAGGAAAGCCAGCTGTATTTAAAGTAAAATTACATGAAATTAAGAAAAAAGAACTTCCAAAAATCGATGATGAATTTGCAAAAGATGTTAGCGAATTTGACACATTAGACGAATTAAAGAATAGTATTAAAGAAAGAATGCAAAAAGCAAACGAAGAAAAAGCAAAATATGAAATGGAAGATGCTGCATTAAATGCTGTTAGTGATGATGTAGAAATAGAAATTCCATCAGGAATGATTAATAATGAAATTGACAACATGATGAAAGATGTTGAACAAAGATTACAATATCAAGGACTAACATTAGCTCAATACTTCACTTTATCTGGTAAAACAGAAGCACAAGTTAGAGAAGAAATGAAAGAACAAGCTGAAAAAGCAGTTAAATCAAGACTTGTAATAGAAGCTATTATTAAAGCAGAAGATATAAAACCAGAAGAAAAAGAAGTTGAAGAAAAACTTGAAGAAATGGCTAAAAACTATGGCAAAACTAAAGAAGAAATGGCTAAAAATGAATACATAAAAGAATATATTGAAAATAATATGAAAGTAGAAAAAGCAATTGAATTCATCATTAGCAATGCTAAAATAAAATAACTTTAATTTGATCAAAAGAGAAAGGTTGGTAATTAATAAGTATGAAAGAACAAAACAGTTTAGTACCTTATGTTATTGAACAAACTGCAAAAGGAGAAAGATCTTATGATATTTTCTCAAGACTTTTGAAAGACAGAATTATATTTTTAGGTGAAGATGTTAATCAAACTTCAGCAAGTTTGGTAATTGCTCAATTATTATTTCTTGAATCAGAAGATCCTGATAAAGAAATTCACTTATACATAAATAGCCCAGGAGGATCTATTACAGATGGAATGGGAATTGTTGACACAATGAATTACATTAAATGCCCAGTTTCAACTATATGTATAGGTATGGCTGCAAGCATGGGAGCTGTTCTTTTAGCAGCAGGTGAAAAAGGCAAAAGATTTGCAACACCAAATGCTGAAATTCTAATTCATCAACCATTAATTGGTGGTGGTGGACTATCTGGTCAAACAACAGAAATAAAAATACACGCAGACCACATGGTGAAAACAAGAGAAAAACTAAATAAATTCTTAAGTGAAAGAACAGGCCAACCATTAGAAGTAATTAATAAAGACACAGAAAGAGATAATTACATGACAGCAGAAGAAGCTCTTAAATATGGGCTAATTGATGGCATTATGGAAAAAAGAATTTAATCAAAATTGAAAGGAAATTAGCTGAAAATGACAAATAAAACTAAAGGCGTAAAATGTTCTTTTTGTGGTAAATCACAAGAAGCAGTAGGTAGAATTATTGCTGGACCTGGAGTATATATTTGTGATGAATGTATAAAAGTATGTAACAATATTTTAGAAGAAGAAATATATGAAGATGCAGAAATGACATATACAACAAAGGTCGAAGATAAACTACCAAAACCAGCTGAGATAAAAGAAGTTTTAGACTCATATGTAATTGGTCAAGATGAAGCTAAAAAGACACTATCTGTTGCCGTATACAACCATTACAAAAGAATAAATCATCAAGAAGAATCTGATGATGTGGAATTACAAAAAAGTAATGTTTTATTATTAGGGCCTACAGGTTGTGGTAAAACTTTGTTAGCTCAAACTTTAGCCAAAATATTGCAAGTTCCATTTGCAATAGCAGATGCAACAACATTAACAGAAGCAGGTTATGTTGGAGAAGATGTTGAAAATATTTTACTAAAACTTATTCAAGCAGCTGATTATGATATTGAAAAAGCAGAAAAAGGAATTATATATATTGATGAAATAGATAAAATTTCTAGAAAGTCTGAAAATCCTTCAATTACTAGAGATGTTAGTGGAGAAGGTGTACAACAAGCTTTACTAAAAATAGTAGAAGGAACAGTAGCATCAGTGCCACCACAGGGAGGAAGAAAACATCCTCATCAAGAGTTTATACAAATAAACACATCAAACATATTGTTTATATGTGGAGGAGCATTTGAAGGACTTGAAAAAATAGTAAAAGATAGAATAGGCCAAAAATCAATAGGATTTGGAGCTAAAATAGAAAGCAACAAAGACATTGACAAATACAAGGTGTTTGAACAATTATTACCACAAGATTTATTAAAATTTGGTTTAATACCAGAGTTTGTAGGTAGATTGCCAATTATTGCAACATTACAAGAATTAGACAGGGATGCTTTAATTGACATTGTTACAAAACCTAAAAATGCATTAGTAAAACAATATCAAAAACTATTTAAATTAGACAATGTTGATCTTGAATTTGAAAAAGAAGCATTAAATTTAATAGTTGATAAAGCAATAGAGAGAAAAACTGGCGCAAGAGGTTTACGTTCTATTATAGAAGAAATTATGAGAGATATAATGTTTGAAATACCTTCTAATCCTAAAATAGAAAAATGTATAATAACTGAAGAAACAGTAAAGAATGGAGAGCCACCTAAAATTATTATAAATAATAATAGGGAAATTCCTGAACCAAAAACTGTAAAAGTTAAAAGACAATCAACAACTAAAAAAGCAGGAACTGCATAAAAAATAATATATTTATACAAAAAATGTCAAATATTTGTTTGACATTTTTTTGTTTGTATGTTATTATATAAAAGAATGGAAAAATGGTTAAATTAACCAATTAAAGAGATAAAATAAGGAGTGATGTTATTTTGGCTAAAAGAAAAGATCCTATGTCAATTAATAAAAGAGAAAAGGCAATACTAAAATTTATTGAAAAACAAGTAGATGAAAAAGGCTATGCACCATCAGTAAGAGAAATTGGAAAAGCTGTTGGATTAAAATCAACAGCAACAGTACATGGTTATTTATCAAAACTATCTGAAAAAGGGTACATAAAAAAGGAAGATCAAAAAGGTAGAACTCTACGCCTATTAAAAGGTGGAAATGGAGAACCAGTTGGAAAACATGAAGACAAAAATTATTATACTGGTAGAGAAATGGTTGAAGTACCTGTTATTGGAAAAATTACAGCTGGAGAACCAATATTAGCAGTAGAAAATGTTACAGATACATTTCCAATTCCAATTGATTTTGTTGGAAACAGCGAAAGCTTTATGCTTACTGTTAGAGGAGAAAGTATGATAGAAGCAGGTATTTTGAACGGAGATTATATTTTAGTAAAAAAACAAAATACTGCTATAAATGGTGAAATAGTTGTAGCATTAATAGGAGATGAAGCAACAGTAAAAACATTTTATAAAGAAAAAGACCATATTAGATTACAACCACAAAATAGCACCATGGATCCAATAATTGTACCAACATGTGAAATATTAGGAAAAGTAGCAGGAGTATTTAGAAAGCTATAAAGAAAGGGGTATAAAATGAGCGACTATTTATCAATATGGATATATAATAGTAGACCTAGAATGAAAGTGCTTTTATGTTATGTACTATTATTCTTAATAGTATTTGCTTTTTCAGATGTAATGATATACTTATATACAAAATCATTATATAAACCAATGGAAAAGTATGAAGTAAATATAGAAGCTCCTCAAGTTACAGTTAATGTTGCAGAAGCATCAAATGTAAACGGAAATGTTAAAGGAACTATTAAAAATACCACAGATGAAAAATTAATAGATAAATACATAAGATTTGATTTTTATACACCTAGAGATGTTAATATAGGAACTAAATACTTAAAAATAGACAGCTTAGATGTTGGAGTTGAAAAAAACTTTGAATTAGGATTTAAATATGATAATGTATCTTCAGTAAAAATCTCAATGGCAGGAGAAGACGATTTGTTAAAAGCTACTCCTGAAGAATTAGAGCTTATTCCAACATTTGCACCAGCAGGAATAATTCAATTATTACTTTTAGGACGTCTATTTGCATAAATAAAGAAAAAAATGGTAAAATAGAGTATGAAAAACATACTCTATTTTTGTGCAATATAATATTAAAAAATATATTAAAAATTGATTGCTATTTTGAATACTTTGTAATATAATTGTAACAGAATTGTAACAAAACAGAAATGTACTTTATCGAAAGGAAAGATTTTAAATGTTTAAGTATGGACAAGATATAGGAATAGATTTAGGAACAGCAACAGTTATTGCCTATGCTAAAGGTAAAGGGATAGTACTAAGAGAACCATCAGTAGTTGCAGTAGATAATAATACAGGAGAGGTCTTAGCAGTTGGAAAAGAAGCAAGAAGAATGCTTGGAAGGACACCTGGAAACATAGTTGCAACAAGACCATTAAGAGATGGAGTAATATCTAATTACACCGTAACAGAAAAAATGCTTAAATATTTTATTAATAGAGTTTGTGGCAAATTTATATTTGCACCACGAATTATGATTTGTATACCTTCACAAGTTACTGAAGTTGAAAAAAAGGCAGTTATAGATGCTGCTTCACAAGCAGGTGCAAGAAAAGTATATTTAATTGAAGAACCAATAGCTGCAGCAATTGGAGCAGGGCTAGATATATCTAAACCATGTGGAAATATGGTAGTTGACATTGGTGGAGGAACAACTGATATTGCAGTTATATCTTTAGGTGGCTCTGTAGTAAGCAGTTCTATTAAAGTGGCAGGAGACAAGTTTGATGAGGCAATAGTTAAATATATAAAAAGAAAACACAATGTAGTTATAGGAGAAAGAACAGCTGAAGATTTAAAAATTAATATAGGATGTGTATACCCAAAAATCCAAGATATGGAAATGGATATAAGAGGAAGAGACTTAGCAACTGGACTTCCAAAAACAGTAACAGTTCGTTCAAGTGAAATGCTAGAAGCACTTATAGAACCAGCAATGATGGTTGTTGATGCAGTACATGGAGTGTTAGAAAAAACACCGCCAGAACTTGCAGCAGATATTAGTGACAGAGGTATTTATATGACAGGTGGAGGTTGCTTAATAGACGGACTAGATAAACTACTACAAGAAAAAACAGGAATAAATGTAATGATAGCTCAAGATGCTGTATCATGTGTAGCATTAGGAACAGGAAAGGCATTAGATAATTTAGATGCACTAGATGGTAAAAGAAGAAAATAAAAATTATAAAAAGAACATATATTAAAAATATGTTCTTTTTATATGGACAAAAATTGAAATGTGTGGTATAAAAAAATAGAAAGGAATGATAAAAATGCTAAAGAAAAAATTCGTAGAAACAAAAGGTATTACATTAGTTGCACTTATTATAACAATAGTTGTTTTGCTATTACTAAGTGTGGTTGCTATACAAATTGCAACAGGTAATTTTAATACTACAGAAAAAGCTGTAAAAGAGTATGAAACATCTCAATCAGATGAAGAAATTGAAACTATTAAATTTGCAGCTTCTATAAATGAAGAAGGAAGAATAAATAGAAGTCAATTAATAGATGAACTTCATAAACTTGGTGTAGAAGATGGAGACATATCAGATAGTGGAACTGAAATAAAGGTAAATTATAAAGGTAAAACTTATACTATACCATATAATAAGAAATTAATATCTGTAAAAGTTGCTTTGTATGATTATATAAATGAAGAAAACGTTGATACAGTAAGTTTGAAACTTTTAGAAACAACATCTTTAAATGAATCAACAGTAAAAATGCCAGAGGGATATGTTTTATATTCAAAACATGATTCATCAATTGAAAATCCAACAGTAGTCATTGAAAATGAAAAAGCAGATAAAAGTGAATATACTTTAAATGTATGTAAAGAGACTGATGATGGTGAAGTTCTAATAAAAAATCCAACAGGATTAAAAAATATACAAAAAAAGTTAGATGACAAATATGCTTTAGATAACGACATAGATCTTGGTTCGGCTAATTGGACACCACTTGGAAGCGTTGATGACAAAATATATTTCTCAGGTAGCTTTAATGGAAGGGGATATACTATTTCAAACTTAGCAAGTGATTTTTCATCAAATCGAAATATTGGATTTGTAGAAGTCAACAGTGGAACTATAAAAAATTTAAATATAACATCTGCTACAGTTAAGGCTGCATCAGTAGTTGGAATTATATGTGGAAATAATATGGATGGAGCTACAATTGAAAATTGTCATGTAAGTGGAAGTGTAACTTCTACAAGCACAAATGCTTCAACAGCTGGAGCAGCAGGAGGAATAGCAGGCAGTAATTCTGGAACAATAAGCAAATGTAGTGCTCAAAGTGCAAATAAAGGTTATAAATGGACTGGAGGAATAACAGGCAAAAACTTTGGAAGTATATCAGAGTCTTATTTTATAGGAGGAGTAAATAGTACAGTTGCTAATTCAGAAATAAATTCATATTACAATAGTAGTACATCTATATACCAAAACATGGGTGGTATAGCTGGTGGAAGTACTGGAAGTATAAAAGATAGCTATGCTATATTAACAAATGTAGTAAAAGGAGCAGCGGCAGTTGGAGGCATGGTTGGATGGTGTAAAGGTGGTAGCTTAAATAACATTTATATAGCTAATACAAACAATATCGTTGGAATAGATGATACATCAGATGATGTAGGATATATTGCTACAACAAGACCATCATATTCAAATTTGTATACTTATGATACAACATCAACAGGATTAACAAGTTTACCAAGTGGACTAAGTAGTTCAGTATGGAAGATGAATGGTTCAACATATAGTAGTTGTCCAGATTTAATAAATAATCCAAGATAAATTAATAAGGGGGATAGAGATTTTAATTCTCTATCCCCAAAAACTTGCAAAATTTAAAATAAAAATGTATAATATTAATTGTTTTATTAAGACAAACAGGAGTGAATAAAAATGAGAGGATTAAGAGATTTTAAAGTTCCAAATTTCAAATTTCCAAAATTCAAGATGAAAGACATATCTGAAATTGAAGAAATTGATATGAATAGTGAAGAAATAGAAAAAGCAAAAGAAAAGAAAAAAGATAAAAAAGAGTATATAGCTACAAACTATTCTGATATAAAGCAAGTATTTGAATATTCAATAAATAAATATGCAAATAAAGAGTTTATACTAGAAAAATTTGATCCAAAAGGAAAATTTGAAGAAATTACATACAAACAATTTGGAGAAGACGTAGTTGGATTTGGAACAGCATTAAATAAAATACTAAAACTAAATAATAAACCAAGAATTTTAATATTAAGTGAAACAACATATGCTTGGTATGTATCATATGTTACTTCACTTTGCATAGATTCAATTGCAATACCAACAGATAAAGAACTACCAGACAATGAACTTGAAAATGTTGTGCAAAGATCAAGAGCAGATGTTATTATATATTCAGAAAAAAAAGCAGATTCCGTAAAAAGAATAATGGAAAAATGTCCAAAGGTTAAATATTTTATAAAAATGTACTCAGAAGAAGAAAAAAACGGTAAATCAATTGGTATGAAGTATTTAATAAATGAGGGCAAAAAAATAGTCAATACAGGTGACGATTATTTTGCAAAAGTAAATACTGATCCAGATGAATTTAAAATATTATTATTTACTTCAGGAACTACATCAAATTCAAAAGGAGTAATGCTAACAAGTAGAAATTTAGCTGAAAATATAAATGCAGCAACTGCATATGCAAAAGTATATCCAGAAGACAGATTCTTTTCAGTTTTACCTTTACACCATACTTATGAATCAACAATAGGCTTTTTACTTCCAATGGCATGGGGATGCTCAATAGCTGTATGCCAAGGTTTAAAGCATATTGTACCAAATTTATTAGAAACAAAACCTACTGTAATGATTTCAGTTCCACTTTTAATAGAAAATTTGTACAAAAAAATAAATGCAAGCATAAAAAAAGCAAATAAAGATGGACTAGTAGGCTCAATGATACATGTAACAAATGCATTAAGAGCAGTTGGAGTAGATATAAAAAGAAAAGTGTTTTCTGATATTCACGAAAATTTGGGAGGAAATCTAAGAATTATAGTATCAGCAGCGGCACCAATAGATGCAAAAGTTGGTAAATGGGTAGAAGATATAGGAATAACATTTTTACAAGGTTATGGACTAACTGAAACAGCACCAATAGCTGCACTAACACCAGAATATCAAACAAAAGTAGGATCTGCAGGTAAAGCAATTCCTAAAGGAGAAATACGTATTGAAGATCCAAATGAAAATGGTGAAGGAGAAGTATTAATAAAAAGTCCTACATTAATGATTGGCTATTATGAAGATGAAGAAGCAACAAAAGAAGTAATAGAAGAAATCAATGGAGAAAGATGGTTTCATTCAGGAGACATAGGCTATTTAGATAAAGATGGATTCTTATACATAACTGGAAGAAGTAAAAATGTAATTGTAACTCAAAATGGTAAAAATATTTATCCAGAAGAAATAGAACTACTATTATCACAAGTACCAGAAATAAAAGAATGCATGGTATATGGAAAAGAAGATAGCGAAAATAAAAACAATAAAGAACTTATTATTTCTGTAAAAGTAATACCTAATTTGGAAAAATTAGAAAAAGAACATGGAAAAGATTTAACTGATGAACAAATAAGAGAAATAATTTGGCCTAAAATTAAAGAAGTTAATAAAAAATTAACATCATACAAGGCAATTAAAAATCTAGAAATTAAACATGATGAATTTGAAAAAACTACTACAATGAAAATAAAACGTTATGCAGAAATAAAGAAAAACAATTAAACAAATATTTTTACAAAAAAATACAATTTATCACAAAATAACCTTGACTTTGCAAAAATGTTGTAATAAAATCTTAACAGAAATATAAAAAGAATAGAATAAATCCTATTGTAGTTTTTATAATTCAGTATAAAATTTTAACACATAGGAAAATTAACATAGGATAAAGGAGGGAAGTTTACGATGTCTAGATCTGGCATAGTAAACGTGAGAATGGTTATCACGGAAGAAAAAATATTATCAAATATGGACAAAGTTCAAAAACTAATCAATCCTAATAGCAAGAAACAAATTGTCCAATTAGAAGAAGATGCATTTTTTAAGGATTTAATTGAATCTATAAAAACATATTTAATTGAATATCCAAAAAAGAAAAATTTTCCTAAGGCTGTATATAAAACTGCTTACGAATTAGTTGAATATGCTACAAATCAATTCGAAGAAAATACAAAAAAAATAGAAGAACTTATTCGTCAAAGAGAAAAAAATATAGCTTTAGCTAATAAATTAAAAGAAACTTTAGAAGTAGTTCAAAACAAAGAAAACAATTGGAAAGAAACAGTAAAATCAGTTTCTAGAGATTTCCCAGAAGATATAATTGATACATTAAGCATAATTGGAAGATCCAAATCAACAAAGTCACAAAATTATCAAGATGCTGTAAAACTAATAAATGCAAGAATTGTTAATTTAGAGTCAAATCTTCATATTGAAATAGATATGGAAAGAATAGAAGATAGATCAAAAGCTTTAAGTTACATTGGAATTGAAATAGCAGATGCATTAAAATTAATACCAGCACCACAAGATGATCCAAACGAAGTTGAAGCAGTATTAAATGAAATAGAACAAACAACTCCAGAAGAGAAAACATATTTTGAACAAACAAGAGTAGAAGTAAAACCTACATTATGGCAAAGATTTAAAAACAGCAAATTTGTTAAGGCAATTAAATATGCAATGAAGGTTAGAATTGTTGTTCAAATTCCTGCACTTCCAGAAGGTAGAGGAGAAGAAAATCACAATTAATGTTATATTAAAGTGGTTGGAGTAATCTAACCACTTTATATATGAAAAAAATTATAAATAAATTAATAAATCACTTGACAATTTTAAAAAAATGATTTATACTTAGACTTGCATTACAAATCCGCCATTAGCTCAGTTGGTCAGAGCAACCGGCTCATAACCGGTGGGTCCTAGGTTCGAATCCTAGATGGCGGACCATACTTTAAATAATTAAAGTACAACAATTTAATAATATATGGGCAGATGGCCGAGTGGCTAAAGGCGGCAGACTGTAGGCTTTGATTTAAATCAAAAAATCAGAAATTGCAGCTCATACAAGTAATTGTATGATGAAAACCGGGCTAATTCGGGGAAGTCTTAACAGATAAAGCTGATGATAATCCCGAGCTAGAAAAAAATTTCGAGTGTAGAGACTTTATACCTGGTATCTTATCAAGATAAAGAGAAAGTCCAGACTACAAACATTTAAATGGTAGTGAAAACTATAGTAGTAAGAAATCTGTTCTCGTACGAGTACGATGGTTCGAATCCATCTCTGCCCACCAAAAACAAGTTTTTCAACTTGTTTTTAAAAACATAACATTACGAACAAACATTCTACAAAGAATTAGTTTATTAATTAGGAAAATATACTAATTCTTTTTTATTTTAATTCTTTTAAAGTGATTTTTTATTGACTATCTTTTACCTACTGTTGCAAAAAGATCAGTTATAGTATAGAATGAAAAACAAGATAAGTAAGGAGAAAAAGATGTATGAAAAATGAGAAAAAAACATTTAAAATTTTAGGTGTAGTATTATTAATTATAGTAATTGCATTTGCTGTAAATATTACTCGAAAATACATTATACTTAATGATTTAGTAAAGAAAGCTGAGATAAATGAAATAAATAATAAAACTTATAATTATCATTTAACAGAAATTAGTGTTACAGAAGATACAATAATATATGGAGAAGAATATATAAAGGAAAATAAAAAAATAAGATATACTAGCTCTTATTCTAAAAACGAAAATAGATCATTAAGTAATTTGATTGAATATGAAGATGAAAATGAAAGTTTTGTGCTAAGTAATGATGGAAAAAACAAAACTAAAAAAAATGTTAATTCAATCGGAAAAATGGCATTACAAAATACCGATAAGACAATTTTATATTCATTTAATTCTGCTATATATTCTAAAATAGAGAAAATTAAATTTAGAGACAAAAGTTGTTATTTGGTACAACAATCTTCATGGGAGTATATTATTGAAGCTGATACAGGAAAGCTATTAAGGATGATAAGTCAACATGAAGGAAAATCAGTAATTCAAGATTACTATAAAGAAATTGGTGATGTACAAGAAAACGATGTTACTAAACCAGATGTAACAGGTTATATAGAACAGTAATTATACAAATTTTACTGGTAAAAGTTACTAAAATGTGCTATAATATATATACTATGGGCAATATCCCATTAGAAATACAAATGTTTTTTACCAAGTGGTGAAAAACATTTCCTTCCCAAGCAAATAAATTATAACATCTTAGAAAATGGAGGAAATAAAATGTTTTTTTACGAAAGAATTGCTTTGAGAGAAATTAAAGAATTTCAAGAACTCTCAAAAGAAGAGAAAAAAGAGGACTTATATTTATTCAAGCACAAGTATTTTGCCACATGGTTAACATATCGGCTTACAACCTCAACCATTCCAACTTTGATAGCTTTGGTACTTTGCATAATTAGCATGGTATTAAACAATGCATTTAAAGGCTGGGGAATAACTCTTATTGTTTGCTTTAGTATTATAACAGCTATAGCAATAGACGTCTTTTATATTGTGATTATGGTAATTGCTCAAAAAAAAGACGTGGAAGATATTAGAGCAAGTATAAAGCGGAAAATTAGAAATATCCAGCTTATCAATTTTGGAGTAATAACATTCAAAAACTGGATGACGATAAGAAAAAATGATAAAGAATTATATTCATTTATTCGTTCAGAAGGTTGCAATCATTTATGTTATAACACGACATATTTGATAGCAAATGCTTTAAAAGATCCAGAAATTAAAATTATTTGGATGAGCATTAAACCATGTATGGAAGAAAAATGTGGACATGCAGCATTATGCAGAAAAAATAAAATTTATGACACCAATGCAAGAAAAACATATAACAGAGAGAAATACCTTAATGCTTTTAATGCGGAAATATTTAAGGAATACACCATTGATCAATATTTAAACAATAATGATCCATATAAGGTTCCTGGTTCTGAGTTCTTAGATTGGGAAGAATTTGGAAAATGGTGTGAAGAAAAAGGTGCTCAAAGAACAGAAGAATAAATAGAAGGCAAAAAAAAAGAAACTCCTTATGGGGTTTCTTTTTCTTGCATTTTAATTAGTTCATCAGCTTGTTCTTGAGTTAAGTATTCATTTTCTACCATTGTAGAAATAACTTTTCTTTGTCTATTTAATGCTAAATCCTTATTAACTGTAGGAGCATAAACACTAGGAGCATTTGGAATTCCAGCTAGCATAGTTGCTTCATATAATGTCATGTCTTTAGCAGATTTTTTAAAGTAACCATTACAAGCTTCATCTACTCCATAATAACCATCACCAAAATAAATTGTATTAATGTAAAACTCTAAAATATCATCTTTAGAATAAGTATCTTCCAAATCATATGCCATAAATATTTCAGCAATTTTTCTATAAAGTGAATTAGTATCTGTACCAATAAAATATAAGTTTTTAGCAACTTGTTGTGTTATTGTACTACCACCTTCTAATAAATCTTTATTACGTATATTTGAAACAATTGCCCTCATAATTGCAATTAAATCAATAGGACCATGATCATAATAACGGTGATCTTCAACAGAAACTATGGCATTTTTGTAATATACAGGTAATGTGTTTAATTCAACATAACTATCATCACTTTTTATTTTTTCAATTTTGTCTGCTAAGCTAGTTGTTTTTAATGCATCTGCATAAACCTCATGACCTTTATATATAACAAATCCACTTGCTATAATAATTGCAACTAAAATAAAAAGCAAAGTCCTTTTAATAATTTTAACCATAAATATTAAACTCCTTATTTAATTTACAAGTATATTATAAACCTAATACCGTGAAAAATCTATTAAAATTTTCTTAAAGTTATATGAATACTTTCTATTGACATTTTAATATAATTATCGATATAATTTTAATGGTGATAAAATGAATATAACAAAAGAAGAACAAAATATGCGAATATATCCCATATATAAAATGTTATCTTGGGACTTATTGTTTTTCTATTCAATAAACTTTATATTTTTAATTCAAGTAAAAGGAATAAGTGCGTCAGATGTACTATTTGCAGAGGCATGCTATCCAATATTCAAAATAATATTATTAGTTCCACTTACTGCATTAATAAATAAAATTGGAAAGAGAAATAGTTTGATTTTAGCTAATAGTATAAATGCACTTTCGGTTTTAAGCTATATTGTTGCAAAAGATTTAAATTTTGTAATATTAGGGCAATTATTATCAGCTATAACATTTAATATAAAGGGAATAGTAGAAACTAATCTTTTATATGATAGTTTACCAAAAGACGGAAAAAGAGGAAATGCATTTTCTAAGATAGATGGAAAAGGTATGTCGTGGTATTACTATGCAGATGCGGTTTCATCTGTCGCATCAGGATTTTTATACGTAATAAATGGTTATATACCATTAATTTTAAGCCTTATTTGTTGTTTACTTTCAGTAGTTTTATCTTTTATGTTTAATGACATAAAAAAGGCAGATCAAGTTGAAATAACAAATACAAAACAATATATAACTGACCTAAAGAATTCACTTAAATATATGTTACAATCAGATAGATTAAAATATTTATTTATTTTTGGAGCAACATTTTCAGCATTACTAAGTGTACTAATAAGTTTAAGAAGTGGAACATTAGAGCAAATAGGGGTACCAGAGCAATACTTCGGAATTATATTTGCAATACTAGGAATAACATCTGGAATTACAGCTAAAAATCAAAATAAAATTCATAATAAATTTACCAATAAAACACTAGCTGTTATATCTATACCGACAGCTGTTTCATGCATGTTAATAGGATTTTGTGTATCCGGAAATTTTAATATGCAAATAACATTAACAATGCTTATTCCACTTTTCTTAGTACAATTCTTAGCAAAAGGTGCTTTCTATACATTAATAAAAAGATATTTAAATAATTTTACAACCTCATCATTAAGAAATAAAATTACATCTGCGTATAATTTAGCAGAAAGTATATCAAGAGCAATATTATCTTTAATTGCGTCATGGCTATTGCAAAAAACTACTACATCTGGTACGGTTTTTGTACTTGGGTGTATCGTAACAATAGCATTAGTGCTACTAATTGATAAAATGAGAGATAAAGTTGGATTAAAGCCAGAAGAATACCCTAAAAAGGACATAGAATTTTTAGAATTACATTAAGTAAAATTCATTGACAAAAATAAAAACTTAATAGATAATATAGAAAACAAAAGAAGTTAAAAATACCAAGGAGGAAAACATGTATATATTTAATAGAATTACTGTTAATCCACAGTTGCCAAAAAGAATTGAAAAATTATCAGAGATTGGTTACAACCTTTGGTGGTCTTGGAACACAGAGTTTCTTAAACTTTTTAAAGAAATGGATATTGATTTATGGGAAAGTGTAAATAAAAACCCAATAAAATTTTTGAAATTAGTAACACAAGAAAAGCTAGAAAAAGCTGCACAAAATCCTGATTTCTTAAAAAAGTATGACAAAGTTGTAGAAAACTTTGAAGATTACATGAAAAGCAAAAATAATTGGTTTGAAAAAAAATATCCTGAAAACAAAAATGATTTAATTGCATATTTTTCAGCAGAATATGGATTAGACCAAACTTTAGCAATTTATTCAGGTGGACTTGGAATATTATCAGGTGATCACCTTAAATCAGCAAGCGATTTAGGAGTTCCATTAGTTGCTATTGGATTACTATATAAGAATGGATATTTTAATCAAAAAATAAATGGAAACGGAATACAAGAAACTGAATATAATGATATTGACATAGAAAATTTACCAATGGAAAGTGTAAAAGATTCAGAAGGAAAAGATGTATTGGTTGCATTACATTTTCCAAAGAAAAAGTTATACTTAAAAGCATGGAAAGTAAATGTTGGTAGAGTTGAGCTATATTTGCTTGATTCTGACATTGAAGCAAATATACCAGAATATAGAGAAATTACCAAAACTTTATATGGTGGAGACCGTGAAATGAGAATACAACAAGAAATTATACTTGGTCAAGGTGGTGTAGCAATGCTAAAAGCATTAGGCTATAATCCAACTATATACCATATGAATGAAGGACATTCATCATTCTTAATACTTGAATTAATATATAATTTAATGAAAGAAAAACAAGTATCATTCCAAATTGCAAGAGACATAGTATCATCTAAAACAGAGTTTACAACGCATACACCAGTGCCAGCAGGAAATGACATTTTTGCATTAAGCTTAGTTGAAAAATATTTCAAAGACTATTGGGATAAACTAGGAATAACAAAACAAGAATTTTTCCAAATGGGAATGAAACCAGATGCAAAAATTGATACAACAGGGTTTAACATGGGAATATTAGCACTTAAAGTTGCAGGTAAAAAGAATGGTGTAAGTAAGTTACATGGAGCAGTTTCAAGAGAACTATTTGGAGAAGTATGGCCAAATATTGCTGCAAATGAATCTCCAATTACATATGTAACAAATGGAATTCACACATGTTCATGGCTATCACCACACTTAAAAGAATTGTATAACAAATATTTAATTCCATATTGGCAAGATAAAATTTATGATAATGAAGTATGGAAAAAAATATCAGATATTCCAAATGAAGAACTTTGGAAAGCACATCAAGAACGCAAAACAAAAATGCTAGCTATTGTTAAAGAAAATACAGTAAATAGATTAAGAAGATGTGGGTATAACTATGATGAAATAATGAAAATAGTTGATTGCTTAGATCCAAATGCCTTAACAATCGGCTTTGCAAGAAGATTTGCAACATATAAAAGAGCTACTTTAATATTTAAAGATCTAGAAAGAATAACACAAATATTAAATAATCAAAATCAAAAAGTACAAATTATATTTGCAGGAAAAGCTCATCCGGCAGATAAAGAAGGACAAGATTTAATAAGATATATACATGAAATTTCAATGAAACCACAATTCAAAGGCAAAGTATTTTTACTTGAAAACTATAATATAGCAATGTCAAAATACTTAGTTAGTGGTGTAGATGTATGGTTAAATACGCCTAGAAGACCAATGGAAGCATCAGGTACAAGTGGACAAAAAGCAGCTGTTAATGGAGTAATTAATTTCAGTATTTTAGATGGCTGGTGGGCAGAAGGCTATAATACTAAAAATGGTTGGAAGATTGGTGATTCAATAGAATATTCTGATTATGAATCACAAGACAGAGCAGATAGTCAAAGCATTTATGATACATTGGAAAACAAAATAATACCTATGTATTACGAAAAAGGAAAAAACGGTATATCAGAAAAATGGATGCAAACTATGAAAGAATCTATAATGTCAAATGGAGGAAGATATAGTACAGCAAGAATGCTAACAGACTATGTGGACAATTTGTATATACCATTATGCAACTTATATGACAACTATTATTCAGACTTAGGAAAAGTAGGAGAGCTTAACAGTTGGAAAGAAAGCCTAAGAAATAGTTGGAATGATATTGAAATAACTCAAGAAAACAACTTAGACAATATTACATTAGATGCAGGAAATAATATAGAAGTAAGATGTAAAGTAAAATTATCAAATATTAATAAAGATAACATTCAAGCACAAGTATATTACGGAAAAATAAGTGAAAATGGAACAGTTGATGACATTAGTATTATTCCAATGGAACTAGAAGAGGCAGATGAAGAAAACAGAATATATACTTATAAAGCTAAAGTAAACCTTGTAAATGGCGGAAACTATGGTTACACATTTAGAGTAATGCCTAAACATGAAATGATATTAGACTCAGCTAACTTAGATTTAATAAAATGGATTACAAAATAGAAAAAGAAAGGGCGTAATATAAGCGCTCTTTATATATAGGAAGGAGTTTAAAATGAGGAAAACAAAAATCATATGTACATTAGGACCAGCAGTAGATAAACCAGAAGTATTAGAAAGACTTATTCTAGCTGGAATGAATGTAGGAAGAATTAACTTTTCACATGGAAACTATCAAGATCAAGAAGAAAGAATAGAAAACTTTAAAAAGGTAAGGGAAAAGGTTGGAAAAAAAGTTTCTTTAATGTTAGATACAAAAGGACCAGAAATCAGAATTGGAAAATTTGAAAATGGAGAAATATGGCTAAATCCAAATGATATATTTACATTAAAAACAGAAGATATACTTGGAAATAAAGAACAAGTTTCAATAACATATAAAAATTTATACAATGAAGTAAATGTAGGTACAATTATTTTAATAAATGATGGACTAATAAAAATTAAAGTTATTGAAATAAAGGGAACAGATATTATATGCCAAGTAATAGATGGAGGAAAATTAACTAATACAAAAAGTATTAATATTCCTGGAATGGAAATAAACCTTCCAAGTCCAACAGAAAAAGATATTGAAGATATAAAATTTGGTATAAAAGCAGGATTCGATTGTATTGCAGCATCTTTTGTACGTAGTGCACAAGATATATTAAATATCAAAAAAGTATTACAAGAAAATGGTGGAGAAGGAATTAAAATAATAGCTAAAATAGAGAATAGACAAGGAATAGATAACTTTGATGAAATATTAGAAGTATCTGATGGAATTATGGTTGCAAGAGGAGATTTGGGAGTTGAAATTCCAATGGAAGAAGTTCCAATTAGACAAAAAGAGTTTATTAGAAAATGTAACAGAGCAGGAAAACCAGTTATAATAGCAACTCAAATGCTAGAGTCAATGACACATAGCCCTAGACCAACAAGAGCAGAAGTAAATGATGTAGCAAATGCAGTATATGATATGGCAAATTATGTAATGCTTTCTGGCGAAACAGCAACAGGAGAATATCCAGTTGAATGTGTTGAGACGATGAGTAGGATTTGTGAGGCGGTTGAAAAAGCTGATTAGTGTTGAAAAATAATGAGTAAAAAGAATGGAGTAGTATATGGCGAATGTTTGTGATTATGTTAAATGGAGAGGAGATTTAGAATTAAAAAATGATGAGTTCAACGAAATAGATGGACTAATATTATCAAGATTATCTTACTTTCCATTTGAACAACTAACAAAAGAAAATGAAGAAATAACAATAGAAGAATTTGCAAAAAGATTTGAACAAGCAGACCAAGCAACTTTAAGAATACTTTGGGAAGATGATAAATATCTTATACCATTACTAGGAAAATCAGCAAGGTTTGGAAAAATGCTTGTAACTGATATGGTAAATAAATTTAATAAAGAAGAAGAAAGACAATTTTTTGCAGTTACAGTTGTAATGCCAGACAACACGGTATTTGTTACATATAGAGGAACAGATGATACATTAGTTGGCTGGAAGGAAGATTTTAATATGAGCTTTAAAGCACATATTGCTTCACAAAAAGATTCAGCACAATATGTAAATGAAATTGCAAAAAAATATAAACAAAAAATAAGAATAGGTGGACATTCAAAAGGTGGTAATTTAGCAGTATATGCTGCAACATTTGCAAACAAAACTGTAAAAAATAGAATTATAAATGTATATAATAATGATGGACCTGGCTTTATAGAAGAAATAACAGATACAAAGGAATATAAAGAAGCAATAACAAAAGTACATACATATATTCCTCAATCATCAGTTATAGGAAGATTGCTAAACCATGAAGAAAAATATACTATAGTTCAAAGTGTTCAAAAAGGTCTTATGCAACATGATTTATACAGCTGGCAACTTGAAGGAAAAAAACTTGTAAGTTTAGCCGAAGTTACAAATGGAAGCCAATTTGTTGACAAAACAATAAAAGAATGGTTAAAAGAAATAGAACCAAAACAAAGAGAAATTGTAGTTGACGCGATATTTGAAATAATAAATACCACAGATGCAAATAGTTTTAAAGAAATAAAGGAAAAACTATTTACAGATATGAGAATAATGTTAAAAAAATATCAAAGCCTAGATGACGAAAGTAAAAAAATGATTATGGAATTTTTCCAAACTTTAATAAGAACGGCTAAAAACACTGCAATAGGCGAAATACCAGCGTTTAACAAAACAAATAAAGATTAAAAATAAAGTGGCATTTACAAAATGCCACTTTTTAAAAAGCTTGTTAGTTTTCTCCTTCCACAAAAAGCAATATATTTGGAAAACTACTGTGAATAGTGTTTTCTATTAAAAGTTTCACTTTTTTGCAGAAATAAGTTGGAATGAATGAACGTGTATATTTGGGCAAACCATTATAACTAGGATACCAGGATTCACTGTATAGCTCATCCTTAAATGTAACTTCAGTTGAAAAGATATCTTCAAAAAAATATTTAAATGCCAAATGAGAAGAGCAAGCCTTTTTTATTGTAAATTTTAAAGTGTGTGAACTCACATATAAAAATGTGATAAAAATTTGAGATGAGTGTGCCTCATCGATCTTTTGAATCATTAGAGGCAAAATTAAATCCATAAGATCTTTTCCATCTAAATTTTTATGCATATTTGTAAGTTCTTCTTTTACCTTGCGATAAAAAGAAATATTTTCAGTAATTGCTTGAACTTTATAGTCGTTGCATGAAGATGTTAGGTTATGTGCCAGTATACTCTGATGGTAAAGATCAGTCAATTTCCTTGAGCAATATGATAAACTCAATAATGTTGTACCATCATAAAATGGAAAACCCATATTCAAATGTTCCTCCTTAGTATGTAAGTGTGAAATAAAAAATACTAGAACAAGCTAGTCCTCCTTTACAAAATATTTTAAAGGAATTCCATAATATAGAAAAAACTATATCAAAACAATTATACCACAACTTAACATAATGTACAAGATAAAACAAGCCTCACTTGGAGTGATTTACATTTCAAGTAAAGCTTGTTATTATATTTTTTTACATTCCACAATCAGAATCAGATGTGTTGTTATTCATGCAATTTGTATTATTCATTCCACTTGTAAAAAATCTTTTTTGTGCAAGTTTATCTTGAACATTTCTTAATGCTTCACCAAACCTTTGGAAGTGAACAACTTCTCTTTCTCTTAAGAAACGAAGAGGGTCAACAACGTCTGGGTCATCTGCACATAAATCAATCAATTTTTCATAAGTTGCCCTAGCTTTTTGTTCAGCAGCCAAGTCTTCTTGTAAATTAGCAATTGGGTCACCTTTACAAGCAAGACAATTTGCAGAGAAAGGCACACCAGCAGCAGATTGAGGATATATATCTACACCATGATCAGTATAGTAAGCGCCTAAACCAGCAGCTTTAATTTCTTCAATACTTAAGCCTTCAGTTAATTGATGAACAATAGTACCAACCATTTCTAAATGTGCTAATTCTTCAGTACCTATATCATTTAAAGTAGCCTTTGCAATTTGGTCAGGCATACCAAATTTTTGAGATAAATAACGAAGGGAAGCGGCAAGCTCACCATCAGGACCACCATATTGAGAAATAATAAATTTAGCAAGTTTAGCATTTGGGCATTTTATATTAACTGGGTATTCCAATACTTTATTATAAGTCCACATATTAAATATTTCCTCCTTCCCAAGGCCATGGTTCTTCAAGCCATCTCCACTTATTACATGGGAAGTAAATGCTTAAAGGTCCATAAACTTTTTGATATTTATCTTTTAAATCTCTTAATTGTCTGCAATATTCTCTGTGTAAACAAAGAGCTTTTTCATCATCTGGATGAGTATTTAAATATAAACCTAACTCAATAACAGCAAAATTTAAACTTTTAATGCTATTTAACATATCAGCTCTACTACAATCAGGATCATCTGAATTACCACAACCACACGAATTATTATTAACATTATTTGCAATCATATCTGGAGTATTATATCCAAATGCAGCATTAATGCCTTGAGTAGTATAACTACAATCTTTACAAGCCATTTTATTTACACCGCAGTTACAATCTCTATTTTCATCTTCCATTAACCATTACACCCCTCTCCAATTTCATTATTTCTTCTTAAATAGTCATTTTCAGCCATACTTTGACCTGGCATATATGGACTTACTAGTTCAGGAAATATAGTTCCCATTTTTAAACCACAGCAAGGTGTAAAAGTTCTATTCATTTCTTGAAGTGGGACATAGCTTTGACCTAACATTGGGTTAGATGGAAACATATTAGAAACAGGCTCTTCATCAAAACCACATGAGCATGAATTAGTATTTACCATATTATTACGCCTACAACTACAACTATTTCCAGGGTCTTGGGCATAATCTGCTGTTGTACCAACATCATTGCACAATGACTCTATAATTTCAGGATTGTACTTATTTTGGCAACAACATCTATTATAACGATTAAACATGTTTTATATTCCTCCTTAAAATCAATTTATATTACATAATATGACAATAATAATAATTTTGTGTCAGTTCGGGGACGTTTCTTTAACTGACATTTTTGTCAGTTAAGGGGACACATCTTTCAAGTTTTTTTAATTATACTTTCAAGATGTGTCCCCCGAGTGACATTTATGTCAGTTAAAGAAACGTCCCTAAACTGACAATTTAATGATTGCATGTAATTTATTATTGGTTTTCATTACAATGTAATCAGATTCATTATCATGTGAATAATAGCAATCAATTTTATCACCTAACATACTACCAGATTTATACATAATTTCAAAGTTATTTGATTCATCCTTTTCATATATTTCTTTAGGTAATGCTTCATAAGCATATAAAAGATAGTACAAGTTGTGCATATGATTATTAAAATCAATATCTCTTCTTAAAACATTAAAACTAAAAGTATGCTCAGAAGTGCTAGGTTCTTTCAATTTTGCAATTTCAAGTTTATCAAATACCAACTTACTTTCAGGCTCATAACTATTTTTTATTTCATCCGTGATTTTAGTAAGAGTCTTAGTATCAGAATTAACTAATGTCCATTTAGAATTTGCAATACAAATTAAATTATTTTCGTTATCATAAATTTCAAAATTTCTATAAGTAAAAAGCTCATTATATGGTACAGACCAAGTTCTAACCTTAACAGTATCACCAAAAGCTACTCTTTTAAAAACAGATACCTTCCAATTAAGTAAAATCCATGAAACATGGGTAAAAGGTATTTGAGCTATGCCATAACCAGCAATATCAGAATGAACTGTTGCAATGTCTTCAAGCAAACACAAAATACCATAGTTAGTAATTAAATTACTAGTTCCAATATGTCTAATATCAACCTTATATTCTCTTTCAATAAAACTCATTTTTTCCCTCCTTAAGGACAGATCTTTACAAAATAACTATCAAATATTATAATACAAATATTGAAAAATAACAATTGGAATCAGGAGAAAAAATGAATCTAGAAAAATGTAATATTTGTCCTCGAAATTGTCGGGGTTAATAGAAAAATTGGAAATATAGGATATTGTAAATGTAATGATAAAATAAAAATTGCTTTAGCGTCAGTACATAATTATGAAGAGCCAAGTATAAGTGGAAAAAACGGCTCTGGTACAGTGTTTTTTAGTAATTGTAATTTGAATTGCATATATTGTCAAAATTATGAAATAAGCCAATTAGGTAAAGGAAAAGAAATAACAGTAAAAGAACTTGCACAAATATTTTTAGACCAACAAGCAAAAGGAGTAAATAATATTAATTTAGTTACACCCACAATGTATGCTTATCAAATTATAGAAGCATTAAAAATAGCAAAAGAAAATGGTTTAAATATACCAATTATATATAACACAAATGGATATGAAAATGTAGAAACGATAAAAATGCTAAATGGATATATTGATGTATATTTACCAGATTTGAAATACTATTCAAATGAGTTAAGTACAAAATATTCTAAAGCAGATAACTACTTTAAAATAGCAACTACAGCAATACAAGAAATGCAAAAACAAGTTGGAAATCCAATATTTAATGAAAATGGAATAATACAAAAAGGAGTAATTATTAGACATTTAGTATTACCTAATCATATTCAAAATTCAAAACATATTTTAAAATGGATAAAAGAAAATATGCCAGAAGGTACATATGTAAGTGTAATGGCTCAATATTTTCCTACATATAAAGCAAAGGAAGACAAATTATTAAATAGAAAATTAACTAAAAAAGAATATAAAGAAATAGAAAATTATTTATATACTCTAAATTTGGAAAATGGATATATACAAGAACTTGGTGATCATGAAGAAGAGTATGTACCAAATTTTAATATTTTAAATTAAAATTTTTCTTGTAATATTTTGATTTTTTTGATATAGTATTTGAAGTAAAAAAAGGGAGGAAAAATAAATGAGAATAGTAGAACCATGGATAAAAGTAGAAAAATTTGACGGAATAGAAATAATGAAAAAAATAGAAAAGGCTTGCAGAACTTGCTATCGCTCAGAAGGAATGGTTTCAGAAGAATCATATAAAAATTTATTAAAAAATTGCTTGAACAGAGGACATGAATCAGTTTTAGAACATGAAAAAATTACAGTTAGAATTTATAATGATTTGGGATCATATAAAGACTTGACAAGACATAGACATGCAAGTTTTTCAATAGAATCAACTAGATATTGCAGTTATGATAAAGATAAATACGGAAATGAAATTGCTTTTGTTAATCCAGCATATATAGAAGATAAAGAAATATATGAAGAATGGAAAAAAGCAATGCAAGAAATAGAAGCAAGATATATGAAAATGAAAGAATTGGGGGCTACTACAGATATGTGTAGAGAAGTATTACCTCATTCAGTAGCAGCAGAATATGTTATGACAGCCAATATTAGAGAGTGGAAACATATTTTAAGTTTAAGAACTACAAAACATGTACATCCTTCAATAAGACAAGTACTTATTCCTTTATTAAAGTATTTCCAAAAAGAAATGCCAGAAATATTTGAAAATATTGAATATGATGAGGATTTTGATGAGAAATACTATGCAAAACTTACAGTTGATGAAGATTTATAAAAAACTAATAGATTAACAACAAAAATGCTAACCATATAAAGGTTAGCATTTTTGTTGTTAAAAACTAATTAAGGTTATTTTAATATGACAAGCCTTTTAAAGTATTTTCATATTTTTCATAACTTGGCATATATTTAGCAATTTTTTTCCAAAAATTCTTTGTATGAATTTTGTATTGCATATGACAGAACTCATGTAATACAACATAATCAATTATATTTCTATCATATTTAGCTATATTTGAACTAATTGATATTTTTTTGTCTTCGCTAGAAAAATGAGCAATAACATTAGCAGATAGTTTTTTTATTTCGTAATCTTCAGGAGCATATCCAAGTAATAATCTTGTTTTTTCCATAGCTCTTTCAACTTCCTGCTCGGCAACTTTTTCATATAGTTTATCAACTAATATTTTTAAAATTTGAGTTGTTTCTAATTTTTTATATTTATTAGGAAGTACAACTTCAATAGTACGATTAACTATATTTATGGTAGGAGTGTTTACACTTTTATAATATAAATGTACCTGATGATTAGCACCTAAAATAACAATACTACCTCTATCAGAATATACATTATTTTGTTCTTGATATTCTTTAATTTTGTTTAAGATCCATTGTCTTTTTTCTTCAATAATTGTTTGAATTTGTCTTCTAGAAAAATACCATGGGGCATTAACTACAACTTCTCCATCATCAACTGAAACATAGCAATCTGAGCCGATTTCCTTGTTTACTGTATATGAAATTACATTATTTCTATTTTTGAAAATGTTCATAATTAATACCTCCTAAAAAATTATATCTCCGAATTAATGTTCGTATATAGTATACAAAAACATGTTCGCTTTGTCAAGAAAAATTTGAAAAAATTTAAAATATTTTTAAGAAGTGTTAAAAATCTCATAGACAAGTGTTTGAAAAACAAAAAAATTAGTGTATAATAATTGCATAAAATAAATAAAATATATATAAAACTAGTGAGGAGGCGAATATAAGGTGTATGATGTAGCAGTAATTGGAAGTGGACCAGCTGGAATTACAGCAGCTATTTATGCGAAAAGAAGAAATTTGTCTACATTAGTTATATCAAAAGGAAATGGAGCTTTAGAAAAAGCAAAAAAAATAGATAATTACTATGGTTTTGCAAATGGTGTATCAGGAAAAAAATTATATGAAAATGGGCTAAATCAAGCTGTCAATTTAGGAGTAGAAATAGTACAAGATGAAGTAATAAACATAGAGTTGAAAGATAATTTTACAATAGAAACTGTTAATTCAAAATATGATACAAAATCAGTAATATTGGCAACAGGGGTAAATAGAAATATTCCAAATATAAAAGGAATTAAAGAATTTGAAGGAAAAGGGATAAGTTATTGTGCAATATGCGATTCTTTCTTCTACAAAGAGAAAGATGTTGCAGTATTAGGCGAAGGAAATTATGCTATACATGAATTTGAAACATTAAAACCGATTGCAAACTCTGTAACTATACTAACAAATGGTGGAAAAATAGTTCAAAATAGAAGCAATGGGGTTGTAGTAAATGAAAAAAAGATAAAAGAATTTAGAGGAACGAACAAACTTGAAGAAGTTGAATTTGAAGATGATACAAAGCAAAAAATAAATGGAGTATTTATAGCAGTTGGAACAGCGTCAAGTACAGATATAGCAAGAAGGATAGGTGCTAGAATTGAAAACAACAACATTGTAGTAAATGAGAATATGGAAACATCAGTACCAAGGCTATATGCATGTGGAGATTGTACAGGAGGTCTATTACAAATATCTAAAGCTATATATGAAGGAACAAAAGCAGGTTTGGCTGTGTTAAAATAAATTTTGGAGGTAAATAAAATGAATGTAACAGAATTAAACAAAGATAATTTTGAAAAAGAAGTAATGGAGGCAAATGTACCAGTTTTAATTGACTTTTGGGCAAGCTGGTGTGGACCATGTAGAATGATGTCACCAGTAATAGATAAAATAGCAGAAGAGATGGGAGATAAAGTTAAAGTATGTAAAGTAAATGTAGATGAAAATCATGAGTTAGCAGAAAAATATGAAATAATGACTATACCAGCATTCTTAATTATAAAAAATGGAACCGAAACCGCAAGAACAATAGGAGTACAACCAAAAGAAGATATATTGAAACTTATATAAAAGCACTTGACACTTGAAAAAACAGCGAGTATAATAATATATAGTTTGAAAAAATAAAGACAAGAATGAGACAAAGTAAAATCAAGGTTGTTAAAAGAGAGAGTTGGTCAACGGCTGAAAGCTAACTTAAATAAACAGATTTGAAAAACTACCTCATTAGTTCCTAGTAAAAAGCTAGGCGTACATCTGCGTTAAAGAGTAATTAAGTTAAAAATAGGATGGAACCGTGTAAAAGCACTCCTAAAGTAGCAATACTTTAGGAGTGCTTGTCAGTTTGGGGACGTATCTTTAACTGACAAAAATGTCACTTGGGGGACACATCTTTAAGAAATGTGTAGAAGAAGTGTCCCTGAACTGACAAAAATGTCAGTTGAAGAAACGTCCCCGAACTGACATTAAGAAGGAGGAGAAAATATGGTAAAAGTAGAATTAAAAGATGGTTCTAAAATAGAGGTTAATGAAGGTTCTTCTATTTTAGAGGTTGCAAAAAAAATAAGTGAAGGCTTAGCAAGAAATGCTATGGCGGGAAAGATTGATGGAGAGGTAAAAGATTTACGTACTTTAATTGAAAAAGATTGTAAATTAGAGATTTTAACTTTTGATGATTTAGATGGTAAAAAGGCATATTGGCATACAACATCTCACATTATGGCACAAGCTATAAAAAGACTATATGGAGATAATGTAAAATTAACAATTGGTCCATCTATTGATAATGGTTTTTATTATGATTTTGACGTGGAAAAACCATTCACAGAAGAAGATTTAGCTAAAATTGAAGAAGAAATGAAAAAGATTGTTAAAGAAGATTTACCAATCACAAGATATACTCTTCCAAGAGAAGAAGCTATCAAGTTAATGAAAGATAGAAAAGAACCATATAAAGTAGAATTAATTGAAGAACTACCAGAAGGTGAAGAAATTAGCTTTTATGATCAAGGTGAATTTAAAGAATTATGTGCTGGACCACATATTATGAGTACAGGCTCAGTAAAAGCATTCAAATTATTACATTCATCAGCTTCATATTGGAGAGGGGACGAAACAAAACAAACTCTTCAAAGAATTTATGGTATTTCATTTCCTAAAGCTAGCATGTTAGAAGAACATTTACATATGTTAGAAGAAGCTAAAAAAAGAGATCATCGTAAATTAGGAAAAGAATTAGATTTATTTTTCTTTGATGAAACAGCACCAGGTATGGCATATTGGATGCCTAAAGGCTTCACAATGATGAATATACTTATAGACCTTTGGAGAAAAGAACATAAAAAGAGAGGATATCAAGAATTCTCTGGTCCACAATTAAACAGCAGTAGTTTATGGAAAACATCAGGACATTGGGATCATTACAAAGATGATATGTTTGTTTTAATAGATAGTGATGGAAAAGAACAAGCTTTAAAACCAATGAACTGTCCAAACTCTATTAAAATTTATCAAAGCAAATTAAGAAGTTACAAGGACTTGCCTTTAAGATTTAGTGATATAGATGTTATACATCGTAATGAAAAATCTGGACAATTAAACGGTTTATTCCGTGTAAGAATGTTTAGACAAGATGATTCACACAATTATGTTATGGAATCACAAATTAAAGAAGAGATTAAAAATATTCTTGAAATTGCTAAAAAACTATATAACATATTTGGATTAGACTTTATACTAACATTATCTACCAGACCAGAAGATTATATGGGAGACATCAATTTATGGAACAAAGCAGAAGCGGACTTAAAAGATGTATTAGACGAAATATGTGGTAAAGACAATTATCGTGTAAATGAAGGTGATGGAGCTTTCTATGGTCCAAAAATTGATATTAAAATGAAGGACTGTTTAGGAAGAGAATGGCAAATGGGAACAGTACAAGTTGACTTCCAATTACCATTAAGATTTAATTTATCATACATTGATTCAGATGGAGAAAAGAAAACACCAATTATGCTACATAGAGCATTATTTGGTTCATTTGAAAGATTTATTGGTATTTTAACAGAACATTATGCAGGTGCATTTCCAACATGGTTATCACCAGTACAAGTAAAAATATTACCAATAGCTGACGCGCATAAAGAATATGCAGAAAAAGTTTTAGAAGAACTAGACAACAATGGAATTCGTGCAGAAATTGATGAAAGACAAGAAAAAATTGGTTATAAAATTAGAGAAGCACAACTTCAAAAAATTCCATATATGTTAATTATAGGAGATAAAGAAGTAGAAGCAAATGCTGTAGGAGTTCGTTCTAGATCAGATGGTGATATTGGAGTAATGGGACTAAATGACTTTATATTAAAAATAAAGAAAGAAGTAGAAGAATACAAATAAGAAAAGTGGCTTTGCCATATGTACAGGGAGTGCTTTAAAATGAGCACGGCCTAAGGTAACTTAATTTTATTGTATACTAAAAAACAAAGAGCATACCGATTTTTAGGTATGCTCTTTGCTTTTATTAATCATCTACAATTAAGTAAATAATTTTTTCGAGACCGATAAAAACTTCTTCCCGAGAGTCGAACAAAAACGTGTTGTTGAGAGTGCAATAACTTGCATGGAGTCTTTTAGTCAATATCTGATGAACCTTCGGAAATGATTTCGTAGGAATTTCGTACTTACGTGAAAAGTTTTCTGCTGGGGATGTTGAACTTGCAGTTGATGCCGATTTTACAGCAAAAGTCACTTTCATTTTTTCCATGATAAAGGCCTCTCCTTTCAGTATTTTTAACCTAACAGGCTAATTTCTACAAAATTATAACATCAAAAAATAATTATGTCAATTTTTATTTTAACTCGACCAAATCTTGCCAATATTTTTTAGGCATAAATTGCATTTGCAACTTTGAGTTTGTCCTTTCTTTAATTGCAATACTTTTGAAAAATGTTTTCCATAAAGATTGAAATTTGAGTTCGTCATCAGAAAGAAAAGAAAATTCAATATCCTTTGGAACTTCAATTATTTCATAATTATTAGGCCTTAGTACACTATACATAAAGGCTAAATTTCTATTTTTGTCATGTAAAATTATATTTTGCATTGGAAATCGTTTCATTAAAAATTGACCAACGTTTTCAATTATATTATTATCAGGATGAACAGAGGCATACCATAAGTTATTGCCAATTTCTTGAAGGCGAACCAATCCATCAAATCTATGAGCTTCCATGAGAACATTTTTACGTAGTTTTACTACCTCTAAAACATAATCTAATGAAAGCATGTTACAAATATTAGGGCCGATTTCAAAACTATTTAAAATATACTTTAATATAGGTAATTCTTTAGATGAACTACCAGAAAGAAAAGCATTATAGCAATCATATATCGCACTACGGCCAGCTGAATGATAAATTCCGTTAAATATACGTTCAGCATGTAGTTCATTAGTAGGTATAAACTTTGAATTTTCTAATAAATTATGAAAATAGCAATTTTCATCAACAACTCTATAAGGAATAACTTTGTTTACATAACAATAAAACGCAACACTAAGAAGACCATTAAATGTTCCATCATATAAATAAACTTCATTATTTAAAAATTTCCAATTAATCATATATAATACACTCCTCTACAAATTTCCAGTAAGAACTTTTAGTTTATCAAATCTATTAGGCTCTGAGGCACTAAATAAAGACGTTTGAATATATGAAGATACTGGCAAACTGTTTCTTTCTAAAAATAATAAATTTTGTTCAATAAAGCCATCAGAAAAATGTTTTATTGTATCATAATATTTTCCATCACATGTAATAAAGTATCTAGCTCTTTTTAGAACGACACCTAATTTTTTTAGGTGTTCAAACTGCAAGTGGCAATACTTTCTTGCAGATATAATTCTTTTTGCTGATATAACACCAATACCAGGAATTCTAAGTAAAGTATAGTAATCAGCAGTGTTTATTTCAACAGGGAAACTGTCTAAATGTCTTAATGCCCAGTCACACTTTGGATCTAACAAGGTATTAAAATTAGGGTTTTGCTCATTTAATAATTCGTCAGCTTTAAAGCCATAAAACCTAAGCAACCAGTCAGCTTGGTAGATTCTGTTTTCTCTAAGTAATGGTGGTTTAGCCAAAGTTGGTAAGTTAGAATCTTCATTGACCGAAACATAAGCAGAATAATAAACTCTTTTTAAATGAAATTTATTATACAAACTTTCAGACAATTTTATAATTTGTAAATCTGTATCAGGTGTTGCACCAACTATCATTTGAGTAGTTTGACCTGCTGGTACAAAGTCTTTGTCTTTTGGTTTATTAATTACATTACTAGGCAAAAAACTAAAACTCTTTTTAGTAGTAGGCAAAAATTTTTGAGCAGATAAACTTAACTTATTAGAAATATAGCTCATTGGTTCAACAATATTCTCTTTAGATTTATCAGGAGCTAGTAACTTTAAACTAGCTTGAGATGGAAGCTCAATATTAACACTCATACGATCAACTAATGTACCTAATTTATCAATAAGTTCTTGGCTACTGCCAGGAATAGTTTTTGCATGAATATACCCGTTAAAATGATATTCATTTCGTAAAATAGTAATAGCTTGTATCATTTGTTCCATAGTGTAATCAGGGGATTTTATAACAGCTGAACTCAAAAACAACCCCTCAATATAATTACGTTTATAAAAACCAATAGTTAAATCTGCAATTTCTTTTGGAGTAAAAGTAGCTCTTCTAACAGAATTACTTTTACGATTTATACAATATTTACAATCATACATACAGCAATTTGTCATTAAAATTTTAAGTAGAGAAATACACCTACCATCAGCACCCCAGCTGTGACAAATTCCTGAAGTTTCACTATTACCAATTCCTTTAGATGTATTTTTTCTGCTACCGCCAGATGAACTACAAGATGCATCATATTTTGCAGAAGCAGATAATATTTCTAGTTTTTCTTCAATTTCCATAAGTAAACCTCACAATACAAATAAATGTTCGTAACAATTATAATACAAGAAAATTAATTTGTCAAACAAAAGTTTTATATTTGTATATTGAAATTTTAAAATTGATATGTTAAAATTTAAAACATATTAAATAAGAAATGGAGAAAAACATGAATATAGGAATAGATATAGATGATACAATATCAAACTCATTTGAAAGTGTATTTACAAGTGCACAAAAATTTGATATAGAACTTGGAAACAGTGGTGATCCAAAACAATATGGAAAAATTCCAAATCATAATTACATAGAAACAATGTATTCACATTGGACGAGTGAACAAACAAATTTATTTTGGCAAAAATATTTTATTGATATGTTAACAATAGCAAGACCCAAAGATTGTGTTAGCGAAATATTAAAAAAGCTCCAAAAAGAAAAAAATAATATAATTTTGATTACATCTAGGTATGAATATGAAGAAGGAAGTTCTGTTATAAAAGATTATACACAAAAATGGCTCGAAAAAAATAATATTCCGTATGATAAACTTGTAATGAATGCACAAAATAAATTAGAGGTTTCAAAGGAAAATAATATAGATATATTTATAGATGATAGTATAGAACATTGCAGAAATGTTAAAAATGGTGGAATAACAGCATTTTTATATACTTCTACATGTAATCAAGGCATAGAAGTACCAGAACTTACTAGAGTATATTCATGGATTCAAATTTATAATAAATATAAAAAAATAAAGGAAAATAGTTGTAAAATTTCAACAAAATTGATATACTAATATATATCTAAAAATATAAATTTTCGTAAGAAAAGGAGGTTTCTTTATGGAAGAAGAAAAGAAAGAAATAAAAGAGGTTGAAGAAGTAGTTGAAAATAGTGGGGAAGTTGCACTAGAAAGTAACACGAATATAAAAATTTCAGATGATGTAGTATCTGTAATTGCAGGAGTAGCAGTATCAGAAGTACCTGGAGTAGCACAAATGTCAGGCGGATTTGCAGGTGGAATTTCAGAGGTACTTAGTGGTAAAAAGAATTTAGCAAAAGGAATAAAGGTTGAAACTGGTGAAAAAGAAACAAAAATAGATGTAAACATTATAGTAGAGTATGGAGTAAGAATTCCAGATGTTGCCTTTGAAATTCAAAACAAAGTAAAAAAAGCAGTTGAAAACATGACAGGATTAAAAGTTGTTGAGGTTAACGTTCATATACAAGGTGTTAGTACAGATAACATGGGCGTAAGCAACGAAAAAGAAGAAGACAAAGAATAATAAAATAAGAATTAGGCACAATAAAATTTACTGTGCCTAATTTAAAGTTTCAAAGCATATATTAAGAAAGGATGAAGCAAAAAATGAAAATATTAGATAGAATAGGACTAGCTCTTTTTTCTACAATAATACTTATATTATCAATAATAACATGTTTAATAATTTTTGGGTGGTTAAATATAGAATTAACACATGACGTAATAGTAAGTGCATTACAAAATGAGGTTACATCTAACATAATACTTGCAGTAAGCGTTTTATTTATATTATTAGCAATTAAATGTATATTTTTTGATTCAAGTGCAAAACAAGAAATGGACTATAAAAATGGCATATTGCTAGAAAATTCTGACGGAAAACTTTTAATTACAAAAGATACTATAGAAAACTTGGTTAATAGTGTAGTAAAAGGTTTTGATAGTGCAGAAAATGTAACAACAAGAGTAGAACTAGATAAAGAAAACAATGTAACAGTATTTGTAAATTTAAGTGTTAAAGAAAATGCAATTATAAAAGAATTATCAACAAATTTACAAACTAAAATTAAAACGACAATAAAAAATACTTCTGACTTAGAAGTTAAAGAAGTTAATATTAAAGTAAAAGATATTGAACCTGTGAAACCAATAGTTCAAGAGTAAAAAACGAAAGGAGCGAAACAAATGGAAAATTTCAAAATGTTTTGTGACAAATATGGTGGCGGTATTGTTGGTGGCCTAGTTGGAATAGCATTAGCAGTTTTATTATTTTGTACAAATTTATATAAAATTTTATTAATAATAGCATTAATACTTATATGCATTTGGGCTGGAAACTATTATCAAAAAAATAAAGAAAGAGTAAAAGATAAAATAAAAAATTTTATAGATAAGTTATAAAAAGGGAGTAACAAATAAATGACAAGAACAGAAACAAGAGAACTTACTTTTGAATTACTATATAGCTTAGAAATTCAAAAAACAGAACAAAATGAATATGCAGAACAAATTGAAATGTTTTTAAAAGAGCAGGAAATTGACCAAGAAAAAGTAAAAACATATATAACACAAACGATAAATGGAATAAATGAAAATGAAGAAGCAATTTTAAAATTGATATCTCAAAACTTAAAAGAAAAATGGGATATCTCAAGAATTTCAAAAGTAAATATTACTTTGTTAAAACTTGCCACATATGAAATAGTTTATGCAAAACTACCATACAAAGTAGTTGTAAATGAAGTAGTAGAAATAGCAAAAAAATATGGAGATGAAAATTCACCATCTTTTATAAATGGAATACTAGCTAATATTATAAAACAAGCTGGCATAACAAATGAGGAGTAATAATGACATATAATCCAATAAGTGTAAGTGAACTAAATAAATATGTAAAAGAAAAGTTTGAGAATGATGAATTCTTTGCTAATGTTTTAGTAGAGGGAGAGATTTCAAACTTTAAAAATCACTATACAGGCCATATGTATTTTACATTAAAGGATGAAAAATCTTTAATAAAATCAATAATGTTTAAAACATATACAACACATTTAGATTTTGTACCTCAAGATGGTATGAAAGTAATGGTACTTGGAAGTGTATCTGTATTTGAAAGAGACGGAACATATCAATTATATGCTAAAGCAATGAAACAACTTGGAAAAACAGGAGACTTAAGAGCAGCATATGAAGAACTAAAGGCAAAACTAGAAAAAGAAGGATTATTTGACCAAAAACATAAAAAAGAAATACCTATAATGCCTGAAACAATAGGAGTGTTAACTTCAAATACTGGAGCTGTTATAAGAGATATTATAAATGTGTCTACCAGAAGAAATCCGAATGTACATATTAGGCTATTTCCAGTTCCAGTGCAAGGCGAAGGAGCAGGAAAGAAAATAGCAGAAGGTATTGAATTTATGAATAAGCATAAATTGGCGGATGTGCTTATTATTGCAAGAGGCGGAGGCTCATTAGAAGATTTATGGCCATTTAATGAAGAAATTGTTGCAAGAGCAATATATAACTCGGAATTACCTGTTATTTCAGCTGTGGGGCACGAAACAGACTTTACAATAGCAGATTTTGTTGCAGATTTAAGAGCACCAACTCCATCAGCAGCTGCAGAACTTGCAGTGGCAGATATAAAAGAAGTAGAACAAAAACTTAAAGTTTTTCAAAAAAGATATGAGCAAGCATTGATTAGAAAAGTGCAATTAATGAAATTACAATATGAAAAATGTATGTCAAGAAAAGCATTTACAGGAGCTTTACAACAAATAAATGAAAAGCTAATGTTAGTTGATATTAAAGTAAAATCAATGGAACATAGTATAAATAATAAGATTCTACAAGAAAAAGCAAAAGCACAAAATGTAATTTTAAAATTGGATTCATTAAGTCCATTAAAAACTTTAACTAGAGGCTATGGAATAATTACGAAAAATGGAGAAATTATAAAAAGTAAAAATCAACTAAATAAAGAAGACGAAATTTCTATTAAAATGCAAGATGGAGACGTAAAAGCCAAAGTTATGTAAAAGGAGAAAAATATGACGAAAACAACAAAGAATATTTTAATTATAGTAGTTATTACTATATTAGTATTTGCTTTAATATGCATAATATATCAACATTATAGTCAAAAACCATTGCCTAAAACGGTAATTGGAGAAGGGGAAATATTGCCAGATGCAAATAGTGGTCTTGAGAACATAATAAATGATATATTAGACGAAAATGTTACAGAGCCAGAAGAAGACCAAAAAAAGCAAGAAGAAAACAAAAATGAGTCAACTGTTACAGCATCAAGTAATTCTATAGAAGATGATGGAAATCAAATGACATCAAAAGAAACCAAAGCAATCAATTTAGTAAAGCAAAAGTGTACTGAACAATTTGGGGGACTAGAAGGTATAGCATTTAATATAAGTATTCAAAATGATGGAAAATATTTGGTAACAGTATATGATACAAAAACAACTAGAACAATTACTGGTTATATAGTTGATGTTACAACAGAAGTTGTGACTGAAAAATAGAGGAGTAAAGATGGGTAAAAAAGTAAGTTTTGAAGAAACAATGAGCAAACTAGAAGAAATAGCTGCAGAATTAGAAAAAGGTGATTTAAATTTAGAAGAATCTGTTTCAAAATTTGAAGAAGGAATGAAACTTTCAAAAGAATGTAGCAATTTATTAGAAGATGCAGAAAAAAGAATAACCATTTTAATAAAAGATGGAGACGAAGTACAAGAAGAAAATTTTTTACAAGAAGAGGAATAAAAAATGCAGGGATGTTTTAATGATTACAAATATATAATAGTTCCATTTTTAGTATGGTTTGCAATACAGCTATTTAAATTTGTGTATGATTTGATAAAAAATAAAAAATTCAACTTTAAAAGATTAATGCAAGCAGGTGGAATGCCAAGTTCACATTCTGGAGTTGTTGTGTCATTAACAACTATGATAGGAAAAAATGTTGGAGTTACATCACCTTTATTTGCTGTGTCATTAATTTTTTCTTTTATTGTAATGTATGATGCTGCAGGGGTAAGAAGAGCTGCTGGAAAGCAAGCAAAACTATTGAATAAAATAGTTGAAACACCTGGACTAACAGGATTACAAGTATCTGAAAAATTGGTTGAAGTTTTAGGACATACACCAGTTCAAGTCGTTGTAGGAGCAGCTATTGGTGTTATAGTTGGGCTATTATTTTAATAATTACTTTTATTAGCAGTAATATAATAATTTTACAGTAAAACAGTGAATACAGCTCTTTATGAAGTTTGAAAGAAAAATATTATATTACTGCTAAAAAATATATAAAGGAGAGTATAAATGGAAGATATTGAAATTGCAAGAAATACAAAATTAGAAAAAATAACTAAGATAGCAGAAAATTTAAATATTGAGGAAGAACAATTAGAACAGTATGGAAAATATAAAGCAAAAATTTCTCCTGAAGTATACAAAAAATTAGAGAATAATAAAGATGGAAAACTAATTTTAGTAACAGCAATAAACCCAACTCCACTTGGAGAAGGAAAAACAACAATGGCAATAGGATTAGCTGACGGACTAAGAAAAATAGGAAAAAAGGCAGTACTTGCACTAAGAGAGCCATCTTTAGGACCTGTATTTGGAATAAAAGGTGGAGCAACAGGTGGAGGACATAGCCAAATAGCACCAATGGAAGATATAAACCTACACTTTACAGGAGACATACATGCAATTACATCAGCTAATAATTTATTATCAGCAATGATAGACAACCACATATATTTTGGTAATGAATTAGGAGTTGACAGAGTTGTTTGGAAAAGATGTGTAGACTTAAATGATAGACAATTAAGAGCAGTAAATACCGGTTTATCACAAGAAAAAAATATAGTACCAAGAATGGATGGATTTGATATTTCTGTTGCATCTGAAATAATGGCTATTTTTTGTTTGGCAACAGATGTAAATGATTTAAAAAGAAGAATTGGGAATATTATAGTTGGTTATACTAAAGAAAACAAGCCAATAACTGCAAAGGATTTAAAAGCAGATGGAGCAATGACAGTATTACTAAAAGATGCTATTAATCCAAATTTAGTACAAAGCTTAGAAAAAACACCTGCAATAGTTCATGGAGGTCCATTTGCAAATATTGCACATGGATGTAATAGTGTAATAGCAACAAAACTTGCACTTAAGTTAGGAGATTACGTTATTACAGAAGCGGGATTTGGTGCGGACTTAGGAGCGGAAAAATTCTTAGATATAAAATGCAGAAAAGCAAATTTAAAACCAGATGCAGTAGTATGTGTGGCAACAATTAAAGCACTAAAATATCATGGTGGAATGCCAAAAGAAGAAATAAAAAATGAAAGTGTTGAGTATTTAGAAAAAGGATTTGAAAACTTAGAAAGACATGTAGACAACCTAAAGAATAAATATGGTTTAAATGTTATAGTAGCAATAAACAAATATACACATGATACAAAAGCTGAAATAGAATTTTTACAAGCGAAATTACAAGAAAAGGGAATTGATTTAAGTTTAGTTGAAAGTTGGGAAAAAGGCGGAGAAGGAGCAGAAGATTTAGCAGAAAAAATAGTAAACTTAACTCAAAGACCTTCAAACTTTAAATTTGCATATGAATTAAATGAAACAATTGAAGAAAAAATAAGTTCAGTAGCTAAAAAAATATATGGAGCTGAAAATGTAGAATATACAGATGAAGCCAAATTACATATTAAAGAGATTGAAAAATTAGGGTATAGCAATTTACCAGTATGTATAGCTAAAACTCAATATTCATTTTCAGATGATCCTAAAAATTTAGAATGTAAAGAACCATTTAATATACATGTACAAGATGTTGTATTAAAAGCAGGTGCTGAATTTATAGTAGTATTAACAGGTAAAATAATGACAATGCCAGGATTGCCAAGAGTTCCATCAGCTGAAAGTATAGACTTAGATGAAGATGGAAACATTGTAGGAATATTCTAAAATTAATGTATATAAACACCTAATTTGGTTAAAATAACAATAATTAAATTTAACTAAAGTAGGTGTATTTTTATGCAAAAAAATAAAAAAACAATAATAGGAATAATTGTTATTATAATAATTTTCTCTATATTTATTTCATATAATATGTTTTTCAAAAACAATGAAGTAGAGGCATTATCAAAGTATGGCTCTAGAGGAGATGAAGTAACGCAGATTCAAACTAAATTAAAAAGATGGGGATATTACAATGGAAGTATAGATGGAATATATGGAACAAAAACACAAAAAGCTGTAAGATGGTTTCAATCTAAAAATGGATTAACAGTTGATGGAATAGCAGGCAAAAAAACATTAGAAGCAATGGGAATAAATTCTTCAAATAGAAGTTCAAGTTCAAGTTATTCTACTAACTTAGATTTATTAGCTAGGCTAGTACATGGTGAAGCAAGAGGAGAACCATACTCGGGGCAAGTTGCAGTTGCTGCAGTTGTACTAAATCGTGTAAAAAGCAGTTCGTTTCCAAACACAATAGCTGGAGTTATATATCAAAAAGGAGCATTTGATGTTGTATCTGATGGTCAAATAAACATGTCGCCAGATTCAACTTCAAAAAAAGCGGCTCAAGATGCATTAAATGGATGGGACCCTAGCTATGGTGCAATTTATTATTTTAACCCAAACACAGCTACAAATAAATGGATATGGTCTAGACCGATGACTGTAACAATTGGAAATCATAGATTTTGTAAATAAGTATATTATTAAAAAAAGAGTGTGTCAAAATTTCAATTGACACACTTTAATATTTATTATTTTGCTTCAATTTTAAAATCTTTAGCATTTATTATATCTGCTGTAGCAGAAGCATTTAAACGGCTTGTTTCACCTGGCTCAAGAGTTGGAATACTAGCATCAAGAGTAACAATTACAAAACCATCTGTACCTAATATTGATAATGTTACTATTTCTTCTTCATGTTTACTAGAACCAACATTTTTCAAATCAGCAGTTAATGTACTACTTCCATTTTGATAAATAAATCTAATTTTAGAAAACTCTATATTATTATATGTTTTAGTACTATTAAATTCAGTGCTATTATTTAGCTTAACATTACTTCCAAGATCTTTAAAAGAAGTAACATATTCTTCATTACTTGTGTTTTCAGAATTTGAAACTGAATTTTTTAATTTATTTCTACGAACACCTTTTACTGTTAAAATAATTACCAAAATTGCTATAAGTACTCCAATCAAAGTAAAAATAACTTTTCTTTCTTTATCTGTCATTTGTATATCATCCTTTCTTAAGATAATTTACTATAGGCTATCACAACTTAATATTTTAGTCAATAATTTTTTACTATAAAAAATCATATAAAGTTCTCCTTGACAAATGCAATGCATATTGATAATATTAAAAAGAAAAATAAGCTTTATTTATACAACATATTGGAGGCAAAATGTTTTTATATCCAAAATTATACTTAAATAGTGTAAAAGAAATTACTTTAAAAATGTTAGAACAAAATAATATAAAAGGTTTAATACTTGACGTTGATAATACACTAATTGACTTTGATAAAAAGATGCCAGAAGGAATAAAAGAATGGGCAGAAAATTTAAAGAGTAACAAAATAAAAATGTGTATAGTATCAAATTCAAATCATAAAGAAAAAGTTGAGAACACAGCTAAGAAGTTAGAAATACCATATATATTTTTCGCAAAAAAACCATGCATAGGTGGTTTAAAAAAGGCTGGAAAAATAATGAGCCTAGAAGAAAGCCAAATAGCAGTGGTTGGAGATCAGATTTTTACAGATGTAATTGGAGCTAATAGGGCAAAAATGTTTTCAATACTTGTTAAGCCAATTAATGAAAAAGACATTTGGATTACAAAATTTAAAAGACCAATAGAAAATAAAATTATACAAAAATATTTAAAACAAAGTAACAAAGGAGAAAAAAATGTATATTAATGATACACACATATTAATTTATGTAATAGCTGGAATTATAGGTTTAATAGTAGGACAGTTTATAGATTGGTGCAATAAACGTATGCCAGACTATAAAAAAGTTTTTACAAAAGATTTTTTTAAAGAATATTTAAAAGCACTTAAGCCAAACTATATATTAATGAGTATAACAGCAATAATGTTTGTAGCTTTAGTGTATTTCTTTGGTGTGAGTATAGAGTTGTTTAAATATCTATTTTTAGTACCAATGCTTTTAATTGCATTTTGCATAGATTTAAAATTTCAAATTATACCAAATAGATTAACTCTAACAATATTTGAAACAGGTTTAGCATTTACGTTTATAGAAGTAATTTCAAATACAGGGTTAGGACTTAATGTATTAACTAACAATATAATAGGAATGCTTATAGGCGGAGGAATATTTTTACTTATAACTGTTATAGGGGGCTTCATAGCTGGAAAAGAGGCAATGGGGTTTGGAGACGTAAAACTAATGGGAGCATTAGGTTTATTTCTAGGAATGAACAATACAATTATTGTATCAGTATTATCATTTTTATTAGCAGCTATTATAAGTATAGCAATACTTGCAAGTAAAAAGAAAGGAGCAAATGAGTATATACCATTTGGACCATTTATTGTTGCAAGTGCATTTATAGCTATATTTGTTCCAACAGAATTACTACAAACCATAGTATGGAAAATATTCACCTTGGGGCTTTCTAGATAAAAAAGTAAATAGTGGGTGGTTTTATGAATGAAAAAATTAAATGTTTAAAGGAAAAACTTCGTGGACTAGACATACAGGGAATGATTGTATCAAACCCTATTAATGTTAAATACTTAACTGGAATAAACGCAGAAGGTGTACTTTTAATTACTAGAAAAGAAAACTACTATATAACAGATGCCAGATACATAGAAGAAGTACAATCAACACTTACAATAGATGATGAAATTATTGTAAGCAATTATACAGACATTAGTGAATATGATTATGAAAATTTTTTCTCATTTTGCGAAAATGTTGGATTTGAAGAAAACTATGTAACATATGCAACATACAAAAACTACATGCATAAATACAAAGCAAACCACTTAGAAGAAACAGAAAATATAATAGAAAAACAAAGATTAATAAAAGATGAAAAAGAGATAGAATATTTAACAAAAGCATGTGAAATAACTGATAAATGCTTTGAACATATAGTGCAATATATAAAAATAGGCATGACAGAAAAACAAATAGCAACAGAAATAGAAAATTACTTTTTAGAAAATGGTGCTGAAGGGGTATCATTTGAAACAATTGTAGCCTCAGGAGCAAACTCATCTAAACCACATTCAAAAACAACTGAAAGAAAAATAGATGTAGGAGATCCTATTACAATAGATTTTGGCTGCAAATATAAAGGGTATTGTTCGGACATGACAAGAACAATATTTGCAGGATATGTACCTGAAAAAATAAAAAAAGTATATAATTTAGTTTTAAAAAATCAATTACAAACTGAAAAAGACATGAAAGATGGTGCAAGTATTAGAATATTAGCAAGAAACGTGGAAAATGATTTTAAACTAAATGGCTATAACTTAGTGCATGCACTTGGGCATGGTGTTGGACTAGATATTCATGAAATACCAATAATAAGTTTTAAAAACGACAATCAACTTAAAGAAAACATGGTAGTAACCAATGAACCAGGTATATATATACCAGGAGAATTTGGAGTTAGAATAGAAGATACAACATTAATTACAAAATCTGGTTGTATAAATTTAACTAAATCTGACAAAAATTATATTATAGTAGATAAAGCTGAATAAAAAGCTTGATTTTAGCGTAAACAAGGTGTATAATATAAAGGCTTTGAAAAAGTTATTAATTAAGTAATAAAAATAAATGTATATTGAAAGGGGAAATTAAATATGGCAGACGTATATATGGCAGGAGATTTTAGAAACGGAACAACATTTGAAATGGAAGGAAATGTATTTAAAGTAGTTGAATTCCAACACGTAAAACCAGGAAAGGGTTCAGCATTTGTTAGAACAAAATTAAAAAATGTAATTTCAGGAGCAGTTATAGAAAAAACATTTAACCCATCAGACAAATACCCTGCAGCGCAAATTGAAAAAAGAGAAATGCAATATTTATATAATGATAGCGATATCTATTATTTCATGGACAATGAAACATATGAGCAACTACCATTAAACAAAGAACAACTTGGTGATAGTTTAAAATTCTTAAAAGAAAACATGAATGTAAAAATATTATCATACAAAGGTAATGTATTTTCAGTAGAACCACCAATGTTTGTTGAATTAGAAGTTACATATACAGAACCAGGATTTGCAGGAAACACAACTACAACTTCTGGCAAACCAGCAACACTAGAAAACGGTTATGAAATTTCAGTACCAATGTTTATAAACATTGGAGATGTTATTCGTATAGACACTAGAACTGGTGAATATATGGAAAGAGTATAGTTTGAAAGGAAAAAACAATGTCAGACTTAAAAAATCATTATCAATCAATATTAACTGAATTAGAAAATCATTTTCAAGATGAAGGAGAAAGAGTTTTTGTTTTAAATAAATTTCAAGAATTATCAATGATGTTTATGGATGTTATAGATAGATTGACAAACCTAACAGACATGAGAATAAAAGAAGTAGAAGAAAAACAAAAAACAATTGAAAGCCAAATAGATGTTGTAAAAAAGGCTGTAGATGGAATTGAAAATGATATATATGAAGAAGACGAACCATATGAGTTTGAAATAGTATGTCCATATTGCAATAATGAATTTGTAGCAGATATAAATAGTGATGAAAATACAGAAATTGAATGTCCAGAATGCCACAACATTATTGAACTAGATTGGAACGGAGAAGAAGAATGTGGTGGATGTTGTTCTCATTGTGGTGGATGTGAAGATGATGAAAAACATGATGATCACAAAGACGAACACGATGAAAATGATGAAGATATGTAAAAGTTAAAAACTTCTAGCAGTTATAAACTGCCAGAAGTTTTTTTAGTTAAACAGACTTAAAGGGTCAATATATTTATTATCAATTCTAATTCCTAAATGCAAATGAGGACCAGTAGTTGCACCATTAGTTGGATTACCATTTTCATCTTTATACTGATTACCGTTTTACACCATAAACATTTTTAGGTCCAACATTACCTATAACCTGACCTTTTAAAACATAATCACCAACTTTAACAATATAATTTGGTGAAACATGGCAATAAGTAACTTTCATATTTTCATTTGTTAAAGTAATAGTATAACCACCACCGCCCAAAAAATCGGCAAAAGTAATTTTACCATCACATATAGCTATAAATTTACTACCCTCAGGTGCTCCAATATCAATTCCAGCATGATAAGAGGTAGCACCAGCAGTTGGTAAACCTCTATAACCAAAATATGAAGTTATATATGTATAGCCAGGAGAAGGCCAAACATATTTCTCATTTTCATCAAAAGGGTAAAATTCTGAACCGAATAATTGTAGAACCAAAAAAGCAAGAAATAAATAAAGTTAACAAAAAGATACAAGCAAATAAATAATAAAAAGGCTTGAAAAAACTACTAGACATAGATACCTCCAATTTCTAGTAGCCCCCAATTTATAATAAAATTTTATTTTTTAAAAGCAAAAAACTTGCTAATAAAGAAGTTTAGAATAATAACAATTACAGTAATAACACATTTATTAATTAAAAAGCCTGTGTTATCTCCAAAGTTGTAAAATGCATGAAATACATCATTTAATAAGAATACACCTACAATTTCAACAACCATTGTAAAAGCTCTGCCTAAAATGAATTTAAAAAATTCAGCCCATTTTTCTTTAGCTGTATTTGCATGTGATTCAAAAACCCATTTACGATTAGTAAAATATGCAAATAAAATACAAATAATTATACCAATTGTACTTGCAATATTTGTTTCTACATGTAAAAATGCTTTTAAAACATATGAAACACTAATGTTAACAACTGTAGTTAAAACTCCAAAAATAATATAAGAAATAACTTCTCTATTTAATAGCTTCTTTAATTTTTCCATTTTATATCTCCCACCTTAGTGTAACTATTATACAGTAACAAAAATAAAATATCAAGAAAAAAAGAAGCTAATTATTAATTAACTTCTCTTTTAATGGCAGGGGTAGAAGGACTCGAACCCTCACAAGCGGTTTTGGAGACCGATGTGCTACCATTAACACTATACCCCTAAAAATTTAATACTTTATTATATTAGCACAAAACTAAATAATGTGCAAGTACTTTTTTCAAAAAAATGGTGGAGATGAGGAGAGTCGAACTCCTGTCCAATATTCTTTCCATATCAACTTCTCCGAGTGCAGTCTATTGTAAAGATTCCCTAAATAATAACACAATAAACAAATTTATTAAAAAGGTAGTTATTTAAAAATACCCATTATTTTCATAACTAAAAATAATTTCGTTTCCCACTAATTTGACACCTTAATCTTTAAGCGTGGGCACATAAAGTAAGATGACGCGCCTTTTAATTAGGCAGCGTATGCTAATTCTCTATTATCAGCGTTTATTTTTAATTTCTCACATTATTTAAGTGGCCAAGTGAGAATCCACTACTCGCTATCAATACTTCTAGGATACTGTCGAAACCAAATACATCCCCAAATAAAATACAATATATATTATACAATATTTTAAATTAAATGACAAGACACTGGAAAAAAATACAAATTTGTTTAAATGTTCGCTTGTTTTTAATAAAGAAATATTGTATAGTATTAAATATAGGAAACAAGCTTAACAAGCAGATGTGTGTTGCCACTTTACTACATAGTTTTTACTATGGGAAAGTGAAGTGGTGTTTATGGTAAATCTTTTACAATTCCTAATCATAGGATTTATAATTTCAATAACTATAAACATAACCTTATTAACAGTTATATACATAATTTGTACAAATAAGGAATAAATAAAAACACTACATTTTGCTTCGATACTGCAATGTAGTGTTTGCTAAAATATTGGCAACATACATTCTGTATGTTTGTTTCCTATATCATTATTATACATACTTTTTAGTATTTAGTCAATGCTTTTTGGCGATTTTCAATTAAGGCAAATTTAGTTTAGAGTAATTTAAATAAAACTTTGATAAGAGGTAGTAAGATGATTGATTTAAAGCAAAATGTGCAATATGTAAAAAGTGTAGGACCAGCTAAAGTGACATTACTAAACAATTTAAATATATTCACATTAGAAGATTTACTTACATATTTTCCAAGAGATTATGAAGACAGAAGTAAAACAAAAAACATAGCAGACTTAATCAATGGAGAAGAAGTTACAATTGAGGCAAAAGTAGTATCAGAAGTAAATATAAATAGAATACGCAGAAATATGACTGTATTAAAGACTATAGTTGAAGACAATACAGGTAGATGTACAATAACATGGTTTAATCAAACATATATAAAACAACATATAAAAAGAGGCGAAACATATAAATTTTTTGGTAAAGCAATAAATGAATTTAATCATTTTGAAATGAGAAATCCTGTATTTGACAAAGTAGACTCAACAAAAAATACAGGAAAAATAATGCCAGTATACCCAACTACATACAAACTATCACAAACAGCTATAAGGCAAGCAATAGAGAACGCATTAAATATGACAAAAGGAAAGCTAGAAGAAACTTTACCAGATTACCTTTTAAAAGAATATAATTTATTAGATTTACAAAATAGTTTAGAACAAATACATTTCCCAACAGATGTAGAACATAGAATGCAAGCAAGAAAACGACTAGTATTTGAAGAACTATTAACAATGCAACTTGCTTTACTAGAACTAAAAGGAAACAGTGAAAAAAACAAAGGAATTTCATTTGACAAAAACGCAAAAATGTCAGATGTAATAAACACATTACCATTTAAACTAACAAAAGCCCAATTAAGAGTATTAGAAGAAATTGACTCAGACATGGAATCAGAAAAACCAATGAATAGACTATTACAAGGAGATGTTGGCTCAGGTAAAACAGTAATAAGCATTATATCTGCATATAAAGCAGTAAAATCAGGCTATCAAGTGGCTATAATGGCACCAACAGCAATACTTGCAACACAACATATGGAAGAATTTAGCAAAATACTAGAACCATTAGGAATAAAATGTGAACTTTTATTAGGAGCAACAACAGCCAAAAATAAAAAAGATATATTAGAAAGATTGCAAAATGGAGAAATAGATGTGCTAATTGGTACACATGCTCTAATAACAGAAAATGTAACATTTAAAAATTTAGGTTTAGTAGTAACAGATGAACAACACAGATTTGGAGTAAAACAAAGAACTGCAATTGCAGCCAAAGGCAATAATCCAGACACATTAGTAATGACAGCAACGCCAATCCCAAGAACATTAGCATTAATACTATATGGAGATTTGGACATATCTATAATTGATGAACTACCACCAAACAGAAAGAAAATAGAAACATATGCTGTAACAAAACAAATGGAAGAAAGAATAAACAAATTTATAAAAAAGAATATTGATGAAGGAAGACAAATATATGTTGTATGTCCATTAGTAGAAGAAAAAGAGGAAGAAGATGAAACCACAAAGGATTTAAAAGCTGTAAAAGAATGGACACAAATATATAAGGAGCAAATTTTTCCAGAATACAGAGTAGAATGTGTGTATGGAAAAATGAAACCAAAAGAAAAAGATGAAATAATGCAAAAATTTAAAGACGGAGAAATAGATATACTAGTATCTACTACAGTAATAGAAGTCGGGGTAAATGTGCCAAATGCAAATATTATGGTAGTAGAAAATGCAGATAGATTTGGTCTAGCACAGCTTCACCAATTAAGAGGAAGAGTAGGAAGAGGACAATATCAATCATATTGTGTACTAAAATATAATAGTAAATGCTCACAGATAGGAAAAGAAAGAATGAAAACAATGCAAGAAACAAATGATGGATTTGTTATTGCAGAAAAAGATTTGGAATTAAGAGGAACAGGAGAATTTTTTGGAACAAGGCAACATGGAATTCCAGAATTCAAAATAGCAAACTTATTTGTTGATATGCCAATGCTAAAATCAGTGCAAAGTGTAGCTTTAAAAATTGAAAGTGAAGATAAAGGATTAACACAACCCAAAAATGAAAGGTTAAGAAAATTAGTAGATAATAAATTAAAACAAAGTGTTTCGTTGTAATTAAGCCTAAAATATTGACATTTACATAAAAAAGCAATATTATATATACTGTATAAATCAAGAAAGGAGTAGCCTATGTACACTCAAATGTTAACATCAAAAAAAGGTGGGGAACTAATAAGCTTTAAAGTAAATGGTGAAGAAAAAATACATCAAGGTGAGCAATGTATGGACGAAAATGGTAGAATATATTGGAAAAGACATTCACCAGTATTATTCCCTATAGTAGGCAAACTAAAGAAAAATCAAACATTAATAGGTGGAAGAACATATGAACTAATGCAACATGGCTTTGCAAGAGATTTAGACTTTGAACCAATAACTAAACTAGATCACTTTCATTCTTATGTTTTGAAAAGCAATAAATACACATTAACAAGATACCCTTATGAATTTGAGTTATATAATACATATCGTACAGAGGAAAACAAACTTACTACAATATATAGAGTTGTAAATACAGGATTAATAAATTTACCATTTGGAATAGGTGGACATCCTGCATTTAAAATAGATATACAAGAATTAAGAAAAGGCAATTATTACCTAGAATTTGAAGAAGATGAAGACAAAATTCATTTCTTATACTTAGTTGATGGCTTAGTCGGAATAGATTATGCAAAAGATAGAATAGTAGATAAAAGAAAAATTTTGATTGATTCACATACATTTGACAATGATGCATTAATAATGAAAGGAATTACATCAAATAAAATTAGTTTAAAAAATAAAGCAAGTGGAAAAACACTATTAACTATGGACTTTACGGGGTTTCCATATTTGGCAATTTGGTCAAAACCAAATGCTCCATTTATATGTATTGAACCATGGTATTCAACAGCAGATAGTGTAAAGAGTACAGGAGTATTCACACAAAAGCAAGATATTATTTCACTAAAACCAAATGCTTTATTTGAATGTAAATATACTGTAGAGTTTTTCTAAATGCTTATTAAGAAAGGAATAAAAACATGAAAAACATAATCTTAATAATAATTGGATTAGTCATAGCAACAGTTGGTGTAATTTGTATATTTGACGCAAGAATAATAACTAAAAAAATGTTTAGCTTTGGTGATCAAAATGAAGGCTCAGCAGGTTTAAAAATATTTGGTTTTATATTTTCAATAGTAGGAGCATTAATTGTATATTTTAACATATAATTATAAAAAACTATTGCATTTTTTTCGAAACTATAGTAATATCTTTCGAAAGAGGTACAAGAAATGACAAATTATTTAAAAAATAGAATGAAATTTATTAAATCAAAACAAGCAATTCATGCAGTTGCTGTTTTTATAATCTCTATTTTTTCTAATACATATATTTTAAAAATCAAAAAACACTAAAATTACTATTAGTGTTTTTTTTGTACCTAAATTTAGAAGGAGGATTTTTTCATGAATCAAAGCAAAATGATTTTAGACGTTAACGAAAAACCAACAATTGGCAAATGGATTATACTAGCAATTCAACATGTGTTTGCAATGTTTGGGGCAACAATTTTAGTGCCAATACTTGTTAACTCATCAGCAGGAGAAACAGTACTTACAATACCAGTTGCATTAGTAACATCAGGAATAGGAACACTAATTTACATATTATGTACTAGAGGAAAATCACCAGTATATTTAGGCAGTTCTTTTGCATTTATTACGCCAATGGCAGCAGCATTTTTAAAAGGCGGAATATCTGGAACAATGACAGGAATTATGGCAGTTGGTTTAATTTATGTAATAGTAGCAACAATTATACATTTTACGGGAAAAGGTTGGCTTGATAAATTATTACCACCTATTGTTATTGGTCCAATGATAATGATTATAGGGTTAAGTCTAGCACCAAGTGCTATATCACAAATTGGCTTATCATCAGGAACAGCATTTGAATGGAAAGGCATATTAGTAGCAACAGTATCATTTTTAGTAACAGCAATTGTAATGACAAAAGCAAAAGGATTTTTAAAAATAATTCCATTTTTAGTTGGAATTGTAAGTGGATATGTATTATCAATATGCTTAGGATTAGTAGACTTTACACAGGTGGGAGAAGAGGGCTTCTTTAGTCTACCTAATTTTATATTACCATTTAAAGATTATGCCTTAAATTTTGGAACAGTATTAACAATTGCACCAATTGCATTAGTAACAATGGCAGAACATATTGGAGATCACACTGCATTAAGTACAATTATAAATAAAGATTTATTAAAAAATCCTGGATTAGATAAAACTTTACTTGGAGACGGTATAGCAACATTTGTAGCAGGAGCATTAGGAGGACCAGCAAATACTACATATGGAGAAAATACTTCTGTTGTAGGAATGACAAAAATTGCATCTGTTTGGGTAATTGGATTAGCAGCGATTATTGCTATATGCTTGGGCTTTTTAGGAAAATTTACAGCAATAGTTTCAAGTATACCACAACCAGTATTAGGAGGGGTATCATTACTTTTATATGGATTTATATCAGTAAATGGTTTAAAAGTACTTATTCAAAAACAAATGGATTTTGAAGATCCTAAAAATGTAGTTGTTGCTTCAACAATGCTAGTACTGGGGTTAGGTGGAGCAGCAATATCTATTGTAAATGGTGACTTTTCAATTACAATTTCAGGGATGAGTTTAGCAGCAGTAGTTGGAATATTATTAAACCTTTGCATACCAAATAATAAAGAAGAAAAAAAGAAAATAGAATCAGCAGAAGCCAAAAAAGAAAAAGAAACAATGAAAGTATAATAAAGAAAGGGAGAAGATTGTATGAAAGTAAAAGAATTAAAACACCCATTAATTGAACACAAATTAGCAATATTAAGAGATAAAAAGACAGGAACAAAAGAATTTAGAGAATTAGTTAGTGAAATAGCAATGTTTTTGTGCTATGAAGCAATGAAAGAAGCGGAATTAGAAGAGGTGGAAATTGAAACACCTATAACAAAATTAAAAACAGGTAAGCTAAATGAAGACAAATATGCATTTGTTCCAATATTAAGAGCAGGAATGGGAATGCTTGATGGAATAACAAGAGTAATACCAAATGCCAAAATTGGACATATTGGAATGTACAGAGATGAAAAGACATTTGAACCTGTAAACTACTTTTTTAAAGTTCCAAAACATATTGAAGAAAAGGAAGTAATTATACTGGACCCAATGCTTGCAACAGGAGGCTCAGCAGTTGATGCAATAGAACTTTTAAAAAGTAAAGGTGTTAAAAAAATGAAATTTTTATGTATAATTGCAGCACCAGAAGGAATTGAAAGAGTACAAAAAGAACATCCAGATGTACCAATATATTGTGCACATATAGATGATCATTTAAATGAAAACAAGTATATAGTGCCAGGACTAGGTGATGCAGGAGATAGAATTTTTGGAACAAAATAAGTTGGTAAAAAATGCATAAAAATGCAAAAAAAACTATTGAAAAAATAAAATGACTGTGATATTCTTACAATATATAATTCAAAAGAAAAAGAGAGGAAATGCAAAATGAAAAAACAAAGTGGAATAACATTACTAGCTCTGGTAATAACAATTGTTGTAATGCTAATATTAGCAGCAGTTACAATTAATACTATAGTTTCAGATGATGGACTTGTAAGAAAATCACAAGAAGCAAAGTTTAAAATGGAAGCAACTACATATAAAGAAAGAACGCAACCTACAAAAGTTCCACAAGGCCAAGAAACAACAGATTATAACCATATATGGGCAATAAGAGAAATACTTAGAGGTCAAATAAGGACACTTGCACAAGGGTCAACCAATGCGCAAGATGCCATAAGTTTTATACAAGTTGCAGATGGAGCACTTAATGAAATATACAACGAATCAGATATTGGATTATTAGAAAATATGAGATATATTGCAATTTCAATGACAGATAAATCAAATACAGAAGAAGATATAAAAGCATTAGAAGCTCAGATGGAACAACTAAAAAAAGAACTTAGAGAAACTGATAGAAGCCTTTTAAGTAGAATGTACGAAATTGTTGCTGTTGAAATGACATATAAGACAGATGCAGAAGAGATAAATGCATTTAAATATGAAATGGATCAACTTAAAACAGAAATAGATAGAGCTGCAGAAACAACACAATTCAATTCTATAAACATATTAAAGGGAGAAAGCTTTGATATACAACTAGGAGGAGAAGCAAGTAAACAAGGAAGCATAACATTTGCAATTGATAGTGTAAAATGGAAAGAATTATATGGAGCAGATGAAATAGATTATAAAAATTTAACAGAACTTACTGAAAAAATTAAAAATGCTATGGCAAAAGTATTAAAACAAAAGCAAAAATTAGGAGCACTATTAAATAGACTTGAACATACTATTTCATATATAGATAATGTATGTGAAAATGTTACATCGTTAGAAAGTAGTATATTTGATACAAATATGGAAGAAGCAATGGAAAGATATCAAAACAATGACCTAAATGCAGAAGAAGAGTTGAGTACAGGATATAATAGCGAAGATAATGCAATAAAAATGGCAACATCATGGGAAACAACATTGAGGTTTGTACAAATAGCAGAAGGCGCACTTAATGAACCACATTCTATGTTACAAAGAATGTATGAAATTTCAGTACAAGCTGATAATGACATACTTGAAGATAAAGATAGAGAAGTGATACAACTTGAAATAGATGAACTAATCAAAGAACTTGATAGACAATTTTCTTGCTGTATTGTAGCAAACAGAAATCTTTTACAAGGGGATTTACAATATGTTGAAAAAATTGATACAAATAAACTAGGTATATCTAATGTATCTGTTTCAACAAGAAAAGATGCAAGAAAAGCCAAAAAACTAATAAGTGATGCGATAGAATATATATCTAAGGTTAAAGGAAACTTAGGAAATCGAATGAATAGCTTGGAAGAAATAAAAGACCAAAAAGCTGATCCTGGCTATGCATTTGATATAGTAAATGATGGTAAAAAATCAGAACAAACAGAAAAAATGGACATAGATGGAGTAATAAACAGTAAATTCGCAATTGAAAATGGAATCTTATATTATACAGGTACAAATGAACTTGAAAAAAAATGGGCTCAAGAGCTTAATATACAAATTAAACAATAATAATATTTAAGTTTGATATTATTAAAAATACAAAATTCAAAAGAAGAAAAGAGGTACAAAATGAAAGAACAAAAAGGTATAACTTTATTAGCTTTAGTAATAACAATTATAGTATTACTTGTACTTGCATCAGTAACAATAAATACTATGGTTTCAAACAAAGGGCTTGTAAGTAAATCACAAGAAGCTAAATTTAAAATGGAAGCAGGAAGTTACAAAGAAAAAGCATATGTAAAAGCAGGTGCTAAAAGTCAACAAGTAATTAAAGTTAATCATATAACAGACCTAGGCAATAAATTAGAAGCTCAAATGAGAACATATGAAAAAGCAGCAATGGAAGCAAAAGACAACATATCTTTAATACAAACAGCAGAAGGCACACTTAGTGAAACAAATTCTATATTACAAAGAATGAGAGAACTTATGACTCAATATTTAAATAATACTTTTACTGATGAAGATATTAAAAAAATAAAAAATGAAATGAGTCAACTTAAAGATGAGATAGACCATATAGCAGAAACTACTATGTTTGATAATCAAAAACTTTTAGATGGAACATATAAATCTACAGTTCAACTTGGAGATTCAATCAATAGTCAGGGAAGTATGGAAATTTCAATAAGTAATATGGGATGGAAAGGCATTTATGGAGAAGATGATATTGATTATACTCTTTCACAAGATTCTTTAGACAAGATTGACAAAGCATCAGAAAAGGTTTCACAGCAAAGATCAAGTCTTGGGGCAAAACAAAACAGATTAGAACATACAGTTAATTACATTGATGAATTAAATAGTAATATATATGATTTAGCAAATTATGTTTTTAGTTATAGACAAGTAACTTTAGCTACAGGAGCATATAGTGCAAGAGATGGTATATCAATGATAAGAACAGCAGAAGGATCAATTGCAGGAACACAATCTATGTTACAAAGAATGCAGGAACTTATGACACAATGGGCTAATGGTACTAATTTAACAGATTCTGATAAAGAAAATTTAAAAAATGAAATGGAACAAATTAAAGATGAAATAAACACAATAGCTAAAGACACACAATTTGATAAAAAAACATTACTAGATGGAAGCCTAAATGCGGATGTACAGATTGGTTTTACATATGATGAAGGGAACAATGTATCAGTTTCTATAAATAGTATGGATTGGAAATCAATTTATGGTACAGATAAAATAGATTATACAAAACCCGTCGAAGCTATTACAAATATACAAACAGCATTAGAAAAAGTAAGCAAAGAAAGAGAAAAACTTGGAACAAAACAAAATAAAATAGAAGAAGAATATGAAAAACAGTTAGATAAAAGATATGAAGCTACAGCTGATAAAGAAACAGCAACAGCAAATGCAAATTCATGGAATACAACAATAGGATTTATAACAATTGCAAGAGGAGCAATTGGTGAAGTTGACAGTTGTTTATTAAGAATGCAAGAACTTGTAGTACAAGCAGCAAATGATACTAACACAGATTCTGGCAGGCAAGCAATACAATATGAAATAGATGCATTAGTTGAAGAAATTGAAAGAGAGTTAAAGTATTGTAATGTAGCAAATAGAAGTCTTTTACAAGGAAATTTATCATATATTAAACAGATAGATACAGTTAAATTAGGAATTAAAGGAATATCTGTTAAAACAAGAAGTGATGCATTAAAAACTGATCAAACGATAACAAATGCACAAAATTACCTTATGGAAATTGATCAATTACTAAGACAAAAAGCAAGTAATTTACAAAAAGTAAAAAATGATATAGCTGATGCTGGTTATGCATTTGATGTAATTGATACTGCATTAATTGGTACAAATCCAGATGAAGTAAATGAAAAATTAAGTGATAAGTTTTCTATTATAAATGGTGTTTTATATTATACAGGAAATGATGAACAAGAAAAACAATGGGCAGAACAATTAGAAATATCAATTTTAAATTAAAAAATAAAATATACAGTTTAATTTTTAAACTGTATATTTTTTGTGCCTAAATAATGAAAACTTGAATTTTTAGTTGAATAAAATAAATTTTATATATATAATAATCATGTAATTAAATTATAAATTTGAAGGGAGAAAAATATAATGAAAGTTACAAAAGTAGAAGCATTAGCCAATATTGCTAATGACATTAGAATAGGAATTATAGAACAAGTATATAATGCGTCATCAGGTCACCCAGGTGGCTCACTTTCTTGTGCAGATATTTTAGCTGTTCTATATTTTAATCAAATGAATATAGACCCAGAAAATCCAAATGCAAAAGAAAGAGACAGATTTATATTATCAAAAGGACATTGTGCTCCAGCTCTTTATGCTACACTTGCAAGAAAGGGATATTTTGATAAGGAATTACTAAAAGATTTTAGAAAATTAGGAAGTAATTTACAAGGACACCCAGATATGAAAAAAGTTCCAGGTGTTGATATGTCAACAGGCTCTTTAGGACAAGGTTTATCAACAGCAGTTGGAATGGCTATAGGCTCAAAAATGGAACATGAGGGGTATAGAGTATATTGCTTACTTGGAGATGGAGAATTAGAAGAAGGTCAAGTATGGGAATCTGCAATGTCTGCAAGTAAAAATAAACTTGATAATTTGTGTGCAATTGTTGATTATAATACCTTACAAATAGACGGAAATGTAGAAGAAGTTGCAGGATTAATAGATATTAAACAAAAATTTGAAAGTTTTGGCTTTAATGTTATTGAAGTAAATGGACATGACATTGAAGGCTTAATTAATGCATTTAATATTGCTAAACATAAAAAAGGCATACCTAGTGTTATTATTGCTCATACAATAAAAGGTAAAGGAGTTTCTTTTATGGAAGGAAAGGCGGAATGGCATGGCAAAGCTCCAAATCAAGAGCAATATGAGCAGGCTATTAATGAGCTTAAGCTTCAACATATTATAGGTTAATTGATTTTCAAGTAAGCGTAATATAAGAACTTTTCTCCGTTCCATCCCAACTGCGCAAGAAGATGTAACAACAATTTTTTGCAAACATTAATAATGATTTGAAAAAATTTAGTAACATCTTCTAGCTTGTTGGTCCCCACAGCCGTCACTGCGAAAAGTTTTATATTACTCTTATTTAAAGAATTATAGATAAAAATGCAGGAAAGGAAAAATATGAATATGAATTTAGATAATAAAATTGCTACTCGTGAGAGCTTTGGAAAAGCTTTAGTAGAGCTAGGAAAAGAAAATAAAGATGTAGTTGTTTTAACAGCTGACTTGGCTGGTGCAACTAAGACAAGCCTTTTTGAAAAAGAGTTTCCAGATAGATTTATAAATGTAGGAATTGCAGAACAAAACATGATAGGTATTTCAGCAGGACTAGCTACAACTGGTAAAATTCCATTTGCAAGTACATTTGCAATGTTTGCAGCAGGTAGAGCTTATGATCAAATTAGAAATAGTGTTGCATATCCAAAACTTAATGTAAAAATATGTGGAACACATGCGGGTATTACTGTTGGAGAAGATGGAGCTACACATCAAATGCTTGAAGATTTAAGTTTAATGAGAAGTATTCCAAATATGACTGTATTATGCCCTTCTGACGATGTACAAACTAAATGGGCAATAAAAGAAATGGCAAAATTTGATGGGCCAGTATATATTAGGCTAGCAAGAGTTGCTACACCAGTTATATATGATGAAAATCAAACATTTGAAATAGGTAAGATGGTTCAAATTGGAAATGGAACAGATGCAACTGTGTTTGCAACAGGGGTTGAAGTTGCAGAAGCATTAAAAGCAAAAGAACAACTTGAAAAAGAAAATATAAATATTAGAGTTGTTGATGTTCATACAATAAAACCAATTGATAAAGAAACAATAATAAAATGTGCAAAAGAAACAAAGAAAATAATTACTATTGAAGACCATAGTATAATAGGTGGACTAGGTACTACAGTATGTGAAATACTTTCTGAAGAGTACCCAACAAAAGTAATAAGAATGGGAATGAAAGATCAATTTGGTAAATCTGGAAAAGCAGACCAATTATTAAAATACTTTAAATTAGATAGTCAAGCTATTATCGAAGAAATAAAGAAAAAGTAAAATAAGTGTTAAGCAGTTCATGAAAAATTGTATCGTAGCACAGTATGCTCCATAAAATAAAATTTGTGAATTTTTTGTGAATTTTTATAAAATCGAGAAATAAGGTGAAAAGCAGAATAATTGCATGTTTAAAGCAAAATTATTCTGCTTTTTTCCAGAAAAAGCTATTGCAAATAATGTATTTTATTGTTATGATAAAGGAGAGTATGAAAGAAGATGTCTAATCTTAGATAGGAGTTATGCAAATGATAGAATTTAGAAATGTCAGCAAAACTTACAATACCGGAACAGAAGCAGTACATAATGCTAATTTTGTAATTGAAAAAGGAGAATTTGCATTTTTAGTAGGAAGTTCTGGCTCAGGAAAATCTACATTAATTAAATTAATATTAAAAGAAGAAGAACCAACTAAAGGGAATATTATTATAAATGGAAAGGATACAACATTTTTAAAACCAAAAAGAATACCATTTTTAAGAAGAAGTATGGGGGTAGTTTTTCAAGACTTCAGGCTTTTACCAGACAGAACAGTTTATGATAATGTTGCATATGCAATGTATATTGTAAGAGCAACACCAAGGCATATTAGAAGGCAAGTACCAATGATATTATCTTTAGTAGGCTTAAGTAATAAAGCAAAAATGTATCCAAATGAATTATCTGGTGGAGAGCAACAAAGGGTTGCTTTAGCAAGAGCTTTAGTAAATAATCCATCTATGTTAATTGCAGATGAACCTACAGGAAACTTAGACCCTGAAACAGCATGGGAAATTATGAACTTATTAGAAGACATAAATAAAAGAGGAACAACAGTAGTTGTTGCTACACATGCTAGAGACATAGTAGATAAAATGAAAAAAAGAGTTATACAAATTGAAGAAGGCAACATTATAAGAGATGATAAGAGGGGTGGATATAGCAGTGAGGTATAGTATTTTTGGATATTTATTAGGCGAAGGTTTTAGAAACGTATTTAAAAATAAAAAATCTACAATAGCATCATTAATTATAATGTGTGCAACAATGTTTGTATTTGGTCTTTTCTTTGCAGTAGGTCAAAATGTAAACCATATTACAAAAACAATTGAAGAGCAACAAGGAATGGAAGTTTTTATTTTAGATGAAGCAACTGATGAGCAAAAAGCAGAGCTAAAAAATAAAATAAGAAGCATTCCATATGTAAATACAATAGAAGAAAAGTCAAAAGAACAAGCTCTAGAAGAAATGAAAAAAATGTTTAAAGATAAAAAATTCTTATGGGCTACATATGATGGAGAAAACAATCCATTTAAAGCATCTTTTGTTATAACTTTAACAGATTTAACAAAAGCAGAAGAAGTTGAGAACCAAATAAAAACTTCTGAAATAGTATCAAACATAGAAGTTAGAACAGATACAATAAATGCATTAATAAAAATTGCAGACGGTATAAATATAATTACAACAGTAATCTTAGTTATATTAGTATTTATTTCAATATTTATTATAACAAATACTATCAAATTAACAGTGCATGCAAGAAGAAAAGAAATATCAATTATGAAATATGTTGGAGCAACAAATGGCTTTATAAGATGGCCATTCATGGTAGAAGGTATGCTAATAGGCCTAATATCAGTATTGATTTCATTATTAATATTATCTGTTATATATAATGCAGTAGTAGCACAAATTCAACAATCATTAATAAATGGAATGATAAACATACCATTACTTACATTTAAAGAATTATTTAGAACTTTATTAACTGTATACTTAATTTTAGGACTTGGAGTTGGAGCTCTAGGTAGTGCAATTTCAATGAAAAAATATTTAGAGGTATAAAGGAGAAAAAAATGAAGAAAAAAATTATATCTGTATTATTAGTAATAGTATTACTGCAATCAATGATGATAACTGTATTTGCTACAACGCAATCAGACTTAAATGATGCAAAGGACAAGTTAAGTGAAGCAACCAAAAGTAAAAAAGCAGTTACAGCAGAAAAAGCTACTGTTTTAAATGAAATTGAAGAATTAGAAGATCAAATTGCAGAAAATGAAGCAGATATTAAAAGCTTAAATAGTAAAATAACTGCAATGGAAAAAAATATTAAAGAAAAAAATACAGAGATTGAAGCTTTACAAAAAGACTATGACGAAAAGAAACAATTATTAGAAGAAAGACTTGTTGCAATATATGAGCAAGGTAGAATAACATTTTTAGATGTTATATTAGCTTCAGAAAATATATGGGACTATATTTCTATGAGCTCAAAAGTTCAACAATTAACAGATGCAGATAATGAACAAATGGATAAAGTTGAGGCACAAAAAAACGAAGTTGAAAGTGCTAAGGCTGAGTTAGAAAAGCAAAAAAAAGAATTAGATGAAAGCAAAAAAGAAGTCCAAAATAAGCAAACTCAAATAAAAACAGCTAAAGCTAAAAAAGAGGCAAAAGCTGAAACTTTAACTGCAGAGCAGAAAAAGTTACAGTCAGAAATTAATAAATACAATTCAGAAATTCAAAAATTAGAGGAAGAATTAGCTAGAGCAGCAGGAGATTATAATAATTCATATACAGGTAAATTTGCAGGTACATTAAGTTGGCCTCTTTCAAAATCATCACCTGGTTATAACAATATAACTTCATATTATGGAAATAGACAAGTACCAATTGCAGGAGCAACATCAAACCACAGGGCTATAGATATTGGTGTGTCAACAGGAACGCCAGTATTGTCAGCAGGTAATGGAATTGTAATTTCAACAGGATATAACAGTGCAAGAGGATATTTTGTAATAATAAAACATGCAGATAACTTATTTACTTTATATCAACATTTAAGCAAAATATTGGTATCAAGAGGACAAACAGTGTCAACAGGAAAAACAATAGCTAAGAGTGGAAGTACAGGAATAGGAACAGGGCCACATTTACACTTTGAAGTTAGAAAGAGCCAATATTATGGTAGTGAGGTTAATCCATTAGATTACTGCCACTGGTAAAATTTAAAATTTAAAAAGAAAGGAGAATGCATAAATGAAGGCTAAAAAGTTTATAAGTATTCTCCTTATTTTTGTTTTTATATTTAATATATCGGCATATTCAATTGCTGTTAATGATGTAAATAACCAAAATCAAGAAGAACAAGGAAGCAATATAAATTTAAATACAGAAGATATAGATGATTTGAATGATCAAAGGGAACAAGTAAAAGAAAGAATTGATGAAGTTAATTTACAACTTGAATATGTACAAGCAGAAATATCAGAAATACTTATTAAAATTCAAAAATTAGATGACAAGTTAAGAACATATGAAAGTGAAAATGCTCAACTAGAAAAAAAGCTAAAAACACTTGAAACGGCTAATAAAGAAACAACACAAAAATTAAATGATGTTACAGAAGAATACAATAAAAGAGAACAGCAATTACGAGAAAGGTTAGTAAGCCTTTATGAGGCTGGTTCTATTTCGTATTTGGATGTATTACTTTCTGCAAGAACATTATCAGAGTTTTTATCAAAGTATTATAAAATGATAGAAATAATGGAATATGATAATCAATTAATAGACACAGTTGAAAAAGAAAAAAATGCAATGGAAGTTGCAAAGCAAAACTTAGATAAGTCAACTGAAGAGATGAAAACAATTAAACTAAAAGTAGAACAAAATCAAAATATATGCCAAAATGCAAAAACACTACAACAAAGCTATATGGCACAATTATCAGAAAAAGAGTTAAAATTAAATGCACAAATTACTAAATACAAAACAGAAGCAATGCAACTTGAAACAAGAATTAGAGAAATCAGTATGGAGAATGGAGAATACAACCTTCAATATACAGGTGGATTAATGCTTTGGCCAGTTGCTATTGCAGGAACTAGAATAACTTCTGATTATGGAACAAGAAAACATCCAATTCAAGGAGTTACAAATTTCCACCTAGGAATAGATATAGGAAATACAGGTTATGGAGCACCTGCAGTTGCTGCGTTAGATGGAGTTGTTACATATGCAGGAGAACTAGGCTCTTATGGAAATTGTGTAATTATTAACCACGGAAATGGAGTTTCTACATTATATGGACATGGAAGAAAAGTAGTAGTTGAATTTGGACAAAGTGTAAAGCAAGGTGATATTGTGCTAGAGACGGGCTCAACCGGAAATTCAACAGGTCCGCACTTGCACTTTGAGGTTAGAGTAAATGGTAGAACAGTAGACCCATTAATTTATGTTAAAGAGCCATAAATTTAAAAATGTATAATATAATATATATTGTATAAATACAGAAAAGAGGAAAAATTTTATATGGAAAGCAAAAACTCACAAAAAATATATAGAATGATTATGCTTATATTAATAATCATAATCACTACATCAATAATAACTTCTTTTACAACATATCAGTATTTAAAAAATGGTGGAATATCTACAATAGGAAAGGTAGATACAACATCATTAAGTGGACTAGAATATACTTTGTCAAAATTTAGAACTGAATTAGAAAAAAAGTATATAGGTGAAATTAATGATGAGGAATTAATTGAAGGAGCACTTAAAGGTTATGTGGATGCGCTAGGAGACCCATATACAACATATTATACAAAAAAAGAAATGAAAGAAATAATGGATGAAACTAATGGCAATTTTGTTGGAATTGGTATATATATGACTATAGATGTAGAAAACAATACAATATTAATAATAAGTCCAATTGAAAACTCACCAGCAGAAAAAGCAGGAATATTACCAGGAGATGTTATTACTAAAGTAGATGATGTAGAATATACTGGTGAACAAATGGATGAAGTTGCCAATAAAATAAAAGGAGAAGAGGGCTCAAAAGTAAAATTAGAAATACTTAGAGACGGAAAAACAGAAACATTTGAAATTACTAGAAAAAAAGTTGTAGTAAGTCATATTGCAACTAAAGTATTGGAAAATAATATAGGTTATATAGCAATATCAAACTTTGACGGAAATTGTGCAGAAGAATTTAAAACTAAATATAAAGAACTTGAAAAACAAGGAATAAAGAAACTAATAATTGACATACGTAATAATGGTGGCGGAATTGTAGATGAAGCTATAGAAATTGCAAATACAATAGTGGATAAAGGAAACACATTATTAATTACAAAAGACAAACAAGATAATGAAGATGTAACAAAAGCTACTGAAAATGCTATAATAGATATGCCAGTTGTAGTTCTTATGAATGAATATTCAGCAAGTGCTTCTGAAATTTTGGCAGGTGCTTTAAGAGATAATAATAAAGCCACACTAATAGGAACAAAAACTTATGGAAAAGGAATAATTCAAGAGCTACACCAGTTGTCAGATGGAAGTGGGTTGAAAATTACGGTAAGTGAATATTATACACCAAATCATGTAGCAATTAATAAAATAGGAATTACACCAGATATAGAAGTAGAATTGCCAGATAACGTAAAAAAGCAAGTAAACTTAGACCAAAAAGATGATACACAGCTAAAAAAGGCACTTGAAATATTAAAATAATTTTGGTAAATAGAAAGAAATTAAATATTATTTTATTGTAATATTTAATTTCTTTCAAAAATTTAGTTAATTTGAAGAGTAACTATAAAGGTAAATTGCATGAAATTGCTGTGGGTGGACTAATCAAAAGCTAATTGGTAATTTAACAAAATATAGTTTAATGATGTTTAAAAATGTATTTTTAAAATTTTGAAAAAAATTAAAAAAATTTTAAAATATGTATTGACAATTATAATTTAATTTAGTATACTAAACAAGTCAGCAGAAATGGGCGCATAGCTCAGCTGGGAGAGCATCTGCCTTACAAGCAGGAGGTCATAGGTTCGATCCCTATTGCGCCCACCATTTCTTAATTTCATATTAAGTAAATTTGAAAATAATTTACGGCCTGGTAGTTCAGTTGGTTAGAACGCTAGCCTGTCACGCTAGAGGTCGACGGTTCGAGCCCGTTCCAGGTCGCCATTTTTTTATTATATAGGCAAAAATAACTGGCTTGATAGCTCAGTTGGTAGAGCAGAGGACTGAAAATCCTCGTGTCAGTGGTTCGATTCCACTTCAAGCCACCATACAACATATGGGGCTTTAATTTTTTATCATATGGCGAGGTAGCTCAGTTGGCTAGAGCATTCGGTTCATACCCGACAGGTCGAGGGTTCGAATCCCCCCCTCGCTACCATAGAAAAATTACTGTAAATAGTTTGTATCTAAGGATACAAGCTATTTTATTATTATTTATCTTATTTTAATATAATTTCTAATGATATTCCTCAAATCAAATTTTACTGCTAAAACAATCAGACAATGCAAGCTGGTTGTTTTTTATTATGCAATGTTTGTAATGAAAATGTAATACAAACGCAATTGAAATGTAATATATAGCCCCAAATGTAATAAATTTAAACCGTTTAAGCCAATTTAACAATAAACAAGAAACAAAAAAGTATTGATTTATAGATTAATAAATAGTATTATATAAACAAAGGAGGGAAAAATCATGAATAATAAAAAGAAAGTTATAGGGATTAGTAGTGCTAGTTGCTATATTAGCAATAGGAATTGGATATGCAGCAATAACAACTATACCTTTGAAAATCTCTGGTACTGCAGGTGCAACAACTAAACAAGGAAACTTTGTAGTAAGATTTGAAGGTACTCCTACAGTAACAAAAGGTGAAAACCTTGACGCAAGTGTAACAGCAACAGCAACATTAACAGATGATACAAATGCTAAATTTGAAGTTGCAGGCTTAACAGCAAAAGGAGATAAAGTAACAGCTAAATACACAATAAAAAATGCAAGCCCAGATTTAACAGCTAAATTAACTGTAAATGACCCAGTAGTTGAAAACACAACTTATTTTAAAGCTACAAAAACAGTTACAGGATTAGCAGAAAACAATACAATGGAATTAGCAAAAGATGCAACTGTAGAAGTAGAACTAACAGTTGAACTAATTAAAACACCAGTAACTGATGATCCAGTAGCAACAACAGTAAATATGTCAATTAATGCAGATCCAGTACAACCATAATTATTAAAATGGATAAGAAAAGCAAAAGGAGGAATTATGAATAGTGATAGACTTAGATTATATATAATAGAGTTTTCATTAATTTTAGTTCTCCTTTTAGCTCTCATTTTTAATGAATATATAACAAGAACAATAATAATGACAGTATTATTAGTATTTATGGTAATAGCAATAAAATTTATTAAAGGCCAAAAAACAGAAACTATATATAAAAAGCAGATGATACTTTTAGTAAGTACAATTGCTATAATTTATGTAGCAATTTTATATATGCTAGGAATAAAATTGGGCTTTTATAGCTCTGTAGTAAAATTTAGCAAATGGTCTATAATAAACTATATAATACCATATGTAGTAATAATAATATCATCAGAAATTATTAGAAAACAGATATTAATAAAACAACAAAAAAAGGCTAATCTAATAATTTTAATAGCAATGATATTATTAGAAATAATAATATCAACAAATATAAGCAGTATAAAAACATTAAAAGACTATTTTACATTAGTCAGCTATACAATATTTACTGCAATAGCTAACAATGTGCTGTACAACTATATTGTAACAAAATACGGAAATTACAAAGCAGTAATATGTTATAGAATAATAACATTAATGTATATGTATATTATACCAATAACACCAGACATAGATATATTATTTAGAGCAATAATAGGAATTGTTGTGCCATACGTGACATATGTTTTGCTAGAGAATTTGTACTCAAAAAGAGTGCAGATTGTAGCAGTGAGTGAAAAAAGAAAAGAAATGATAATATGCATAATACTGTGTATATTAGTATCACTGCTAATAATGGTAGTTTCTTGCAGGTTTAGATATGGAACTTTAGTAATAGGCACAGGAAGTATGACAGGTACTATAAATAAAGGCGATATTATAATATATGAACGCTATGAAAAAGAAGAATTAGAAATAGGAGAAATAATTGTATTTAAAACGGAAAATGTTTTTGTGATTCATAGAATAATTGATAAAAAGAGTGTTGGAGAAGAAATAAGATATTATACAAAAGGGGATGCAAACCAACAGGAAGATAAAGGCTTTAGAACACAAAAAAACATAGTTGGAATAGTTAAAGGTAAAATACCATATATAGGAAAAATTACACTATTATTAAATGACATAATTAATAAGTAAAAATCGGAGGATAAAAAGATGGGAGAAGTAAATCAAGATACTATATTGCAACATCAGAGAAAGAGAAGAAGACACAAAATAAAATTAGCTGTAGGAAGTTTTGTAGTAATACTAGTAGCTATTATTCTTATAGCAACATATGCAATATTAAGTAAAAACTATTATAACGAATACAAAGAAAATGCAGAAGTAGAATATAAAATAAGACTAAACGAAAATGAATTCTATACAGGAGAATATTTGGAGGGAAGCACAGGAGTAGTTGCAAGTATAATAAAAGATATAGAAGCCGAATTTAAATATAAATTAGATTTAAAAGAAGAACAAGACTATATATATGATTATAAAATACTTAGCCAAATAGAGGTAAAGGAAGGTAGCAGAGAAGACTCAATATATACAATTGAAGAAGAAATAGCAAGTAAACCAGCAACAGAAACAAACTCGAAACAATTGGAAATAGACGAAAAATTCACCATAGACTATAATGAATATAACAGAAAAATAAGTAAATTTATAACAGTATATAATTTAAGTAACACTAATAGTACCTTATCTGTAAATATGTATTTACATGTAATAAATAAATATGATGGAAGCCAAGTAAATAAAGATGAAAAGGTAATGACACTAAATGTACCACTAACCACCAAAACAGTAGATGTAAGCATAGCAACAAATGTAGTAAAAGGCGAAGGAAAAATGCTAATACAAGAAAGCCAATATGGTGACCTAACATACGTTTTAATAACAGGAGTTTCAATTTTAACCATAGGAATAATAATATTACTAATGTTTATAAAATATGTGTTAGAAACAAGAAGCGCAGAAACTATGTACGAGCAAGAGTTAAGAAAAATATTATTTAACTATAAAAGTAATATACAAAAAATAAGTAGCGAAGAAAACTTACAAGGTTATAAAATTTTAAAAATAGGCACATTTAACGAAATATTAGAAATGAGAGATACAATACAAGCGCCTATACTAATGTATGCAGAGAATGAAGAAAGAACAAAATTTATGATAATAAATAATGACGTTTTATTTGTTTATGTATTAGGAGTAAAAGAAATAAGGAATGAATTAAGAGAAAAAGCAAAAAATAAAAAACAAAAAACAAAGAAATAAGTTGTAGGGGCGATTTTAATCGCCCGCACTTCGAAGAAATTACTAAAAAAGAAGATCACAAGGAGAAAAATGTGAAATATAACGACAAGAAATTTAAAGTTATTGGTGCTGTACACACACCAATATTTTATATAAAATTTAGTAAACAATCATTAATACTATTTGTGTTATTAGGAGCAATATTATTTATAGGAATAGGCTATTCCGCAATAAATTCTGTAACAGCAGAAATAACAGGAGGAATAACAGCAACAACACAAAATGGAGTATTCATAACAGATGTAACATATGTAAGTGGAGTAGATGCAAACGTAGATGCATCCAATATAGAATACTATAGAGGAACAATGCTACAAAGCTTGATATCACTTTCAGAACAAAACCCAAACTCAGAAATAAAATATAAAGTAACAATATATAACAATTCAGAAGAAACATATCCATTTGTAGCAGTACTGTATGACGAAGAATTTTATGACAATCCAGACATAGTATTTGAGATAAGTGGATTTAATATAGGAGAAACAATAGGAGCAAAAGAAACAAAAGAGCTATATATAACATTTAAATATAAAAATCAAACAATACCAGAAAAAACAATATTAAGCTCATATATAAACTTTAAAATAGCAGAACCAAATAGACTAATGGCAGTTACGGGGTCAGGATCAACAGCTAAATATTTAAGAGGTACGGTAATAAAAAATGAAATAGAAGAAATAGAATTTGCACAAGGAACACAACCACCAGAAGGCACAATAAATGAATTAAGTTTTGACGCATCAGAAAAGCAAGACAAAAGTATAATGGGGTATTACACAGATACAGATGGAAATGGATTATATAAATTAACCTTTTTAAGTCCAGAAATAATAGCAACAACTAAACATATATATGAAAATTATTTATTTTCGGCTTTAGTTAATCTAAAAACTATTAAATTTGACAATTTTAGTACATGGGGAACAACTAGAATGCACGGACTATTTAATTGGTGCTCAAAACTAGAAACGCTAGATTTAAGCAAATTTGACACAAGTAAAGTGACAGGTATGGGAGAGATGTTTAGTTTTTGCAGTAGTTTAACAACATTGGACGTAAGTATATTAAATACAAGTAATGTGACAAATATGAATGGTATGTTTAATGGTTGTAGCCAATTAACAACATTAGATTTAAGTAATTTTAATACAAGCAATGTAACCAATATGAATAGTATGTTTAGTAAGTGTAATAGTTTAGCAACATTAGACGTAAGTAAATTTAATACAGAAAACGTAAAAGAGATGAAAGGTATGTTTGATGGTTGTAGCGGACTAACAACATTAGATGTAAGCAACTTTAATACAAGTAATGCGGTAAGTATGTCATGCATGTTTAGAGGGTGTAGTGGATTAACAACACTTGATGTAAGTGGTTTTGATACCAGAAAAGTAACTGATATTGGAGCAATGTTTTATGGTTGTAGTAGCCTCACAACATTAGATGTAAGCAACTTTAATACTAGTCAGGTGAAAATTTTCTGTAACAATAATGCGTTTTCAAACGACGGCATTTTTCAAAATTGTGCAAGTCTAGAAAGTTTAGACCTATCCAATTGGGATACTTCTGCTTCGGTAAGTTTTACAAATATGTTTTCTGGATGTACAAATTTAACAAACCTAGATATAAGTAATTTTAACACAAGTAATGTTATGTACATGTCATATATGTTTCGTGACTGTAACAAACTGACAAGTCTAGATCTAAGCCATTTTGATACAACAAAGACAAATAGTTTTGACTTTATGTTTCAAGGTTGTAATAACCTTGAAAGCTTGAATATAAGTAATTTTAAATTAAAAAATAATATAAGAGACATGTTTGCTCATTGCTATTCATTAAATGAACTTAATTTATCAGGAGTAACTGCTACCAATATAACAAACATGCAAGATACATTCTGGAATTGCAGGAGCCTAAAATCACTAGATTTAAATGATTGGGATGTACAAAACTTAACAACAACGCATCAAACATTCACAGGTTGTACAGCTCTTGAAACATTAAATATATCAAATTGGAAAACAAGCGATAAATTAACATCAATGTATGCAACGTTTCATGATTGTTCAAGTTTAAAACAACTGAATTTAAGTAATTTAGACACAACAGGAGTTGGAAATACAAAACTTACGTTTAGAAATTGTAAAAGTTTAACAAAACTAGATCTTAGCAATTTTAATACAAGTAATGTAAAAGATATGGATTGGATGTTCCATGGATGTAGCAGTTTAATAACAATATATGTTAGTGAATTTAATGCGGAAACAAATACAGGTTGGACTACAACAGCGGTTACAAAATCTGATATGATGTTTTATAATTGTACTAAATTGGTAGGTGGTAACGGAACAACATATAACAATAATATAATAAACAAAACCTATGCAGTTATAGACACAGCAACAACACCAGGATACCTTACAAATATTAATAAAAACAAGAAGATAAATAGGTTAATATCTGCTAGCAGAGTAGCTCCAACTGGAAAATATTTAAATAGTACAATAATAAAAAATAAAATAGAAACAATAGAATTTAAATTAGGAAAAGAAAAACCAGAAGGAACAATAGAAACTTTTGATGCATCAGAAAAACAAGATGAGAGCATAATGGCATATTACACAGATACAGACAGAAATGGATTATATGAATTAACTTTTACAAGTGATGGAGTAATTGCTACAAACACAGAAACACAATATTTATTTCAAAGTTTAACACAATTAACAAAAATAACTTTTGACAACTTTAGTACTTATGGTGCAACAAATATGCAGTCTATGTTCTCAAACTGTAGTAAATTAATAACATTAGATGTAAGTAAATTCAATACAAGTAATGTAACAAGCATGTTAGAAATGTTCTATAACTGTAAAGCATTAACAACATTAAATTTAAGTAATTTTAATACAAGTAGCGTAACAAATATGCAAACTATGTTCAGTGGTTGTATGGCTTTAACAACATTAGATTTAAGTGGCTTTAATACAATTAATGTAATAACCATGAGAACTATGTTTAATAATTGTAAAGCTTTAACAACAATATATGTAAGTGAACTTAATGCAGAGACAAGCACAGGATGGACGACAACAGCGGTTACAAATTCAACAAGTATGTTTTCGAATTGTACCAATATAATTGGTGGCAACGGAACAACATATAACAATAATATAATAAACAAAACCTATGCAGTTATAGACACAGCAGAAACACCCGGATACCTTACAAACATAAACCATAGATGGAGGAAGAATTAAATATGAAAGTTTTAATAACAGGGGCTTCTTCTGGAATAGGAAGAGATATGGCAAGAATTTTAGCAAAACTAAATTATAATCTAATTTTAGTTGCTAGAAATGAAGATGGATTAACTAAAATAAAAAATGAACTAGAAACAGAAAACAATAAAATAAATATAACAATATACCCTATGGATTTAAACATAAAAGAGAATTGCTACAAATTGTATGAAAACGAAAAAAATATAGATGTATTAATAAACAATGCGGGATTTGGCTTATTTGGAGAATTTGCAGAAACAGATTTAGAAAAAGAAATAACTATGATAAATACAAATATAACAGCTGTGCAGATATTAACAAAACTATATTTAAAAGACATGATAAAAAAAGACAAAGGAAATATATTAAATGTAGCATCAATAGCTGGATTTATGCCAGGACCACTAATGGCAACATATTATGCGACAAAAAATTATGTTGTTGCATTAACGAGAGCAGTTAGAAAAGAACTAAAAAAGAAAAAATCAAATGTAAAAATAAGTTTGCTATGTCCAGGGCCAGTAGACACAAATTTTAATAAGGTTGCGAATGTAAAATTTAAAATACCAGGATTATCAAGTGAAAAAGTAGCCCAATATGCAATAGATAAAATGCTAAAAAATAAATTTATGATACTTCCTGGAACATTAATAAAAATAGGAAAGGCATTTTCGGAAATAACGCCAGATATAATAAAAGAAGAAGTAGCATACCATGCACAAAAAAGAAAAAGAGGTTGACAGAATACTAAAAGTATGTTAATATAGAAAATGTAATTTAAGAGTTTACCTAAAGCATTAAATTCTTGAGCGGTAAAGAGTAATAAAAATATTACTTACACAGAAAGTAAGATAAATAAAGTCTTACTAAGGAGTCTTAAAAGATTTCTTAGTGAGGCTTTTTTGTTTTATTAGAAAAAGGGGGATGAGAAAAAGTGAAAATAATAGAGGTAAAAAATTTAAACAAAGAATTTAAGGTAAAGGAAAAAGAGAAAGGAATAAAAGGAAGCATAAAATCCATTTTTAAACCAAAGTACAAAACAATAAAAGCAGTAAATAATATAAATTTTTCAGTAGAGGAAGGAGAAATGTTAGCATTTATAGGTCCAAATGGAGCAGGAAAATCAACAACAATAAAAATGTTGACAGGTATTTTATATCCTACATCAGGTGAAATAAAAATAATGGATTTAGATCCATCAAAGCAAAGAAAACAATTAGCATATAAAATAGGAACTGTTTTTGGACAAAAAGAACAACTTTGGACACATCTAACTCCATATGATAACTTTAAATTTTTTGGGGCGATATATGATATGCCAGAAAACATAATAGAAAAGAAAATAGAAGAGCTAAAAAATACTTTTAAATTACAAGAATTTATAAATACACCAGTAAGAAATTTATCACTAGGGCAAAGAATAAGATGCGAAATAGTAGCTGCATTAATACATGAACCTGAAATTCTATTTTTGGATGAACCAACAATAGGGCTAGACCCAGTGATAAAAGAAAATGTAAGAGCACTAATAAAGAAAATGAATAAAGAATATAAAACAACAATTTTTTTAACAAGTCATGATATAGGAGATATAGAAAAACTATGCAAAAGAGTAATTATAATAAATTATGGAAAAATAATATTGGATAGCTCTATGGAAAAACTAAAAGCTAACAAACCATTAGAAGATATAATTACAGAAATATATAAGGGAACAAAAGAATATAACTAACTTCTTAGAAAAAAAGGGGGATGATAAAACAATGAGAAAGTATTTATATATTTACAAATCTACACTTATAGAAAATTTAACATACATTTACAATATATTAATTGGATTTATATACTTTTTTATAATAATGATTGTGTTAATGAATTTATGGCAATATATTTATGAGGATCCAAGTAATATGATAAATGGGTATACATTAAACCAGATGATGTGGTATGTATTAATAACAGAAGCTTTGTGGTATGCTACCAAAAATAAAGTGCTAACAAATGAAGTGAGCCAAGATATAAGAACAGGAGATGTAGCCTATAAGATTAACAAACCATATAATTATATATTCTACATTATGGCTAAATATTTTGGGGAGATAACATTAAAAACAATAATATTTAGTATAATGGCTGCAATAATTGGAATATGCTGGATAGGCCCTATTCAAGATTTTAACTTAGCGGTTGTTCCATTAATATTAATAGTTATAGTATTTCGGAATATTAATAAATGCCATTATGAAAATATTAATTAGCATAATTTCATTTTGGATAGAAGATTCTACACCATTTCATTGGATATATGACAAAATGATATTACTAATAGGAACAATGTTCCCAATTGAAATGTTTCCCCAATATTTAAGACCAATAATAAAATGTACACCAATATATGTGGTAACATATGGACCAGCAAAATTATTAATAAATTTTAGTCTGCAAAATTTTGTACAAATTTTACTAGCACAAATTATATATTTATTTGTTGCTATAACATTAACACTAATACTATATGAAAAAGGAGTGAAAAAATTAAATGTTAACGGTGGTTAAAAATCAGATAAAAGTTATGATATTATCTGTTAAGTATAATATAATGATGCAAATGGTAAATAAAGTAACATTTATAACTAATATATTATTTATGATATTGAATAATGCTAGTTTTATAATTCAATGGATAATATTATTTAATATAAAAAATGAAATAGGAGGATACAACATAAAGCAAATAATACTATTATGGGGGTTAGCATCAAGTGTTTATGGATATTCACGTGTAATGTTTGGAAGAGCATTTAACATTTCAGAATTAATAATAAATGGACAATTAGATACATTCTTGGTACAACCTAAAAATGTATTCTTAAGTGTAATAACATCAGATTCTAAAATATCAGCAATAGGGGATTTAATATATGGATATATTTGTTTAACAATTTATGGAATAAATATAAAAAACTTTTTGATATTTACATTCTTTTCTATTATAGGTGGAATAATAGTAACTGCTTTTGCAGGAATAGTAGGAAGTTTATCATTTTGGATTGTAAAAGGAGATGCTGTAGCTGATGTGTTAAATAGTGCCTCAATTCACTTTGATACATATCCAGGAACGATTTTTGATGGTGGTATAAAAATACTGCTATATACAATTTTGCCAGTAGGAATAGCGAATTATATGCCATTTGAAATAATGTTAAGATTTGATTTTATAAAATTTATAATAGTAATTATTTTTACTGTATGCATTTCAATTTTTGCATTTATTGTTTTTAATAAAGGTCTAAAAAGGTATTCTTCATCAAATTTAATGAGTGCTAAAATTTAAGTTAATTTAACAACCTCTTAAACATATAATAAGTTTAGGAGGTTTTTATGATACGAATTGGAATTTGTGGATATGGAAACTTAGGAAAAGGTGTTGAAGAGGCAATAAAGTATAGCGAAGATATGGAATTAGTTGCTATTTTTTCTCGAAGAGACATACAAACAGCGGTACCATTGATAAAAATGGAAGATATGGAACAATACAGAAAAAAAATAGATGTTGTAATTATGTGTGGGGGTTCTGCAAAGGATTTGCCAAATCAAGTTCCGCAATTTGCAAAAATATATAATACAGTAGATAGTTTTGACACACATAAAAATATACCAGAATATATAGAGAAAATTAATAGAATAAACAGGGAAAGTAATACAATATCTCTTATATCAGCAGGCTGGGATCCGGGACTTTTTTCAATAAACAGATTGTATTCAGAAGCGATAATTCCGAATGCACACACATATACTTTTTGGGGGAAAGGGGTAAGTCAAGGACATTCTGATGCAATAAGAAAAATAAATGGAGTAAAAAATGCAATACAATATACAATTCCCATAGATAGTGAAATAGAGAAAGCCAGAAGAGGAGAAATACTATGTTTAACGAATGAGCAAAAACACTTAAGAGAATGTTTTGTGGTACCAGAGGAGGGGGCTGATTTAGAAGATATAAAGCAAAAAATAATAAATATGAAAAATTATTTTGAAGGTTACAAAGTAATAATTCATTTTATTACAGAACAAGAATTAAAAGAAAAACATAATCAAATGCCACATGGAGGAAGTGTAATTTGTTCTGGTTTTACAAGTACAGAGAATAGGCAAATAGTAGAGTATTCTTTAAAATTGGATTCTAATCCAGAATTTACAGCCGGTGTTTTAGTAGCATATGCAAGAGCTGTTTATAAATTAAGTTTGATAAAGGATTATGGAGCAAAAACGGTTTTAGATATACCACCAGTTTTATTATCAAGTAAGAATAGAGATGAACTTATAGAAAAAATATTATAGGTGATAGTGAATAGGGACTTACTATACTTAATAAAATTAATTAGGAGGATTAAACATTGCTTTAGAAAGGACGGAGATAATAGGGTGGTTATAAAGTTAAAGAAAAGTGTTTTGTTTAAGATAAGTGTATTAGCGATTATGATAATTACATTATCAGTTGTAACAATATCTTTAGGAATGGATCATTATTATAATGTTGATTTTACAACAGGATTAGTTACAGCAAGTTTACTAAATGTTAGAAGCGGACCAGGTACAAAATTTCCAATAGTTGCAACAGTAAAAAAGAATGAATATATTAGGGTATTTGCAGGGATTGGAGATTGGTATGTGGTACAATTAGATAGCAATTATATAGGAGCAGTAAGTAAAAAGTATATAAAGCCAATTTATCCTAATACTGGAACAGGAACAGGTTTAAACAATAATGATTCAAATAATAATACAACTAATACAACAAATTTAACTTCAGATGAATGGGAAGTATTTAATTTAATTAATCAACAAAGGAGTCAAAATGGTTTAAGTCCATTAAAAATAGATTATGAAGTGCAAAGAGTAGCAAGAATAAAAGCACAAGATATGGTAAACAATAACTACTTTTCACATACTTCACCTACATATGGTTCACCATTTAATATGCTAAACAATTTTAAGGTATCTTATAGAACAGCAGGAGAAAACATAGCCGGAAATTCAAGTAATAGTGCGGCAGTAACTGCATGGATGAACTCTTCTGGACATAAAGCTAATATACTAAATAGTAGTTTTAATTATACTGGGATTGGAGTAATAAATGGTTCAAAATACGGAAAAATATATGTACAAATGTTTATAGGCAAATAATAAAACAGTAAAGCTATTGATAAAATAGTTTTACTGTTTTATAATGTGAGTGTAAAGAAAAAATTTTAGGAAGGAAATGGTGATATAATGAAAAATGGAGTTTGGAAATTATTACTAGTTATTTTATTTGTATTGGCTATTGTATTTGGAACGCTTTTTATAATAGATACAAACAGAATGAAAAACAATAAACCTGTGTTGTTTAGTACATGGGGAAAAAAGTATAGTGCACCAGTGGCTTCGGCAGATAAAATGAATGCGGTGCTTTCTTTGGAAGATAAAATAGTAGATGATACGGTTTGGTGTGGTACATTTAATTTAATATGGAATGATTTGAAGAATGAACTTGCAAAAAAAGATATAGAATTTACGCCACAATTAGATGTAGTAAGGAATTTAAATAAAGGAACATTTAATACAGAATGTTTATCAGAAGATAGTTATTATAAGGTATATGGCAAGCCAACAATTGAATTAAAAAAACAGATAGAAAAAGAAATAAAAAGAAAATTTAACGAAACAAGTGATATATTAGATGATTTTAATTGGAATGAGTCAGGAGATAAGGATTACTTTCTATATTCTATGCTAAAAAAAGAGTTTGAATTTCCAAAAGTATTTGACAGATTAGAAAAAGGAAAGTTTAAAGATTGGGAAAATGTAAAATATTTTGGAATAAAAAAGAAAACATCTGAAAAAGTAAGGGAGCAAGTTAAGGTATTATATTATAATTCAAAAGAAGACTTTGCAATAAAATTATTAACAAAATCTAATGATGAAGTAATTATCTCAAGAGGAAACAAAGCAAATACATTTGGAGAAATTTATGCAGAGATTAAAGAAAATAACGAGAATTTTAAAGGAAGTAAAAATATAGAAGAAGATGAAATAGTAAAAATTCCAAATATAGACTTTAAATTAAAAAAGGAATTTAACGAAATAGAAGCTAAACCATTTTCATTTGCCAGTGGAGAAGAATATGTTATAGAAAAAGCAGTACAAACAATAGAATTTTCTTTGGATGAAAAAGGTGGAAGAGTAAAAAGCGAAGCGGGAATGACGAACAAAACAACAGCATTATTACCAGATTTAGAGCCAAGAGAATTTTTAGTAAATGATACTTTTTGCATTTTTTTGAAAGAAAAGGATAAGGAATTACCATATTTCGCAGCAAAAATATCTGATATAACACAAGTGCAAATATTAGGAAATTAAATATATAAAAGTGCAATAACCTTCAAAATTTGTGACTATAATCACAAGGAAAAACCTGCCTGCATAATATATATCAAATTATGTAGGAGGTTTATTTTTTATGGATTATGAGATAATGATGAATGGAATTATAAAAATAGGACAATATGCTCCGGATTTTGAGGCAACAACAACAATGGGAAATATTAAATTAAGTAACTATAAAGGCAAATGGATTGTGCTTTTTTCGCACCCAGGAGATTTTACCCCCGTATGAGCATACAATTTGGGGAAATATCAGAAACGCTTGATATTGCTT
>ERZ827512.215-NODE-215-length-89302-cov-13.974475_pt1 | contig 89302 bp, 90 predicted proteins | sample MGYA00519916_ERZ827512 | MGnify/ENA primary metagenome ERZ827512 (study PRJEB31778, sample SAMEA3449335) | human gut metagenome | biome: human gut; feature: human-associated habitat; material: faeces | place: United Kingdom | collected 2010/2012 ... | reverse complement strand
CAAATAGAGTTTCAGTTTTAAAATGAGAATCAGTATATTCGTAATCATTAAGAATATCTTTAATCTGATTTTTAATTTTCGGAAATTTATCTTCAACTTTCTTTCTTCCTCGAAATTCTAAAGTTAGTTGAACATTATCAAAATCAGTTAAATAGTATGATTTAACAGTATTAAAAGCCATATTTAATAAACGAGCTATAATAGATATACCTTTTCCACCTAAATCACTGATTAATGCTTTAACCATTTTTGACTTTTCTAACTTATTTTCAACTTTTTTTATATTTTCGATACAATTTTTATAATTATTTTCTATTTTTTGTGATAAAATCATATTAACAACTTCTTTCGTGATTGTTTTTTTTGCTAATATAATTAAATCACAAATTAAAGAAGTTGTCTTTTTTATCAAATTATAAATTAGAAAATATTAACATTTATTTTTGAATGTTCCCTAAAAAACTATTTATTTTTTTTGAAAAACTGTTATAATATTACTCACTAATTAATTTTGACTAGTTATTTAGGAAAAATAATAAGAAGGAGATGATAAGGCATGATCTTAAAAGATAATGATAATTTTGTTGAAAATTCTGAAATTATAGAACTTTATTTAAAAGAATTAAAGTATTTTAGTGAAATAGAGGGTGGCTTGTTAACTAAAGAAGAGGAAGATAAACTTGGTTATAGAATTTTAGAAGGTGATAAAGAAGCAATAAATACAATAGTTAAAAGAAATTTGAGATTAGTAATTAGTGTTGCTAAACATTATAAAGATTTTGGCTTGGATTTTGTTGATCTTATCCAACATGGTAATATGGGACTTATTGAAGCAGCAGAAAGGTATGATGTTAGAAGAGGATATAGATTTTCCACATATGCAACTTATTGGATACAACATTATATTAGAAGAGGATTAGGAAATGAAGCTAAAAATATAAGAGTACCAGTTTATTTTTATGAAGAGTTAAAAAAATATAAAAAGGTAAAAGATAAATTAACTGTTAAATATAAGAGATATCCAACTGAAGAAGAATTAGCAAAAGAATTAAATATTTCTTTAGAAAAATTAAAACAATATGAAATGAATTTTGATGATACATTAAGTTTAAATTTCTCATCTGGCGAAGATAAAGATACAGAGATAATAGAATTAATTTCTGATAATTCAAAAACACCAGAAGAAGAGATACTTGATATTGATTTAAAAGAAAAAGTTGATAAAATATTAAATAGTAATATGTTAACACCTAGGGAAGTAGAAATAATAAGATTACGTTTTGGCTTTGAAGAAAGAATTTATACCTTAGAAGAAATAGGTCAAAAGATGGGAGTTACCAGAGAAAGAATAAGGCAAATAGAACAGAATGCATTAAAAAAATTAAGAAATTATAAAACTAAAAATTTAATAGGAGCATATTTACCTATGACTGATATAGAGATTGAAGAGAGAATTACTAGTTCGAAGAGTTATAGAAAATCTAGAAAAAAATAATTTTATTATAATGTAATTAGTAAGGGGATTAAAGATTATGAAAGATATTAACAATGAGGGATTATTAGAGAATTTAGATGAGTTTAAAGAGGAAAGTGAAAAAGATTTAAATAATTTTTCTATTTATATGGAACAAGTACCTAATGAATTATTAACCAAAGAAGAAGAACAACAGTTAGGTTGTAGGATTAAAGCTGGTGATATGGAAGCATTAAAAATACTTGTTGAGAAAAATTTAAGATTAGTTGTTTTTGAAACTAAAAAATTTTTAGGTAGAGGTATGTCTAAAGAAGATCTTATTCAAGAAGGGAATATGGGGATTATAAAGGCTGCAGAGAGGTTTGATCCTACTAAAGGATTTAGATTTTCAACATATGCTATTTGGTGGATAGATCAAGCTATGATGAATGCTTTAAACACCAAAGTAAAATGTATTTATGAGCCTTTAGGTGTAGTAAGAGATGCAAAAAAATATTTTTATGAGAAGAGTAATTTAGAAAATAAATTAGGAAGAACACTTTCCTATATGGAGATTGCTTCTGAATTAGAACTTCCTATAGAAATAGTTGCAGAATATGAGATGTCTGCTAACCCTATTGTTAGTATAAATACATCTGTTGGAGAAGAAAAAGATTCTGAATTATCAGAGTTTATAGCTTCAAATGCTAAAACCCCCGAAGAAGAATTTATAAATAGAGAATTAAATGAGAGTGTTAATGAACTTTTAAATAATTGTAGATTAAATGAAAGAGAAATAAAGATTTTAAAGATGCGTAATGGTATTGGGATGAATGCTGGAGAACCTATGTCTTTAGATGAAGTAGGAAAAATAATGAATTTATCTAGACAAAGAATAAAACAACTAGAAGAAATAGCACTAGATAAGATAAGAAGAACAAAAAAAACTGAGGCATATGTATGCTATGCTGCTGATCCCGAAAAAGCGTTGGAAAATTTAAGAAAAATAAGGGCATCTCTTTATTCTAATGGTTCTTCTAAATCAGTTTATGGTGGTGGAAGAGTAAGTAGTAGTTATATAAAAAGTAGAAAAAAATAATAAAGGGGAGATAGGAATTATGAAAGAAGAAATTAAGGATAAAGATGAGTTTTTAGATAATGATATTGAAGAAAAACAAGAAGAGAAAGCAGAGCTTGATAGTGAATTTATTGGCAATACTATAAATTTATATTTAAAGAGCTTACCTGGTGTATTAACTACAGAAGAGGAAGAGAAACTTGGCCATAGAATATTAGAAGGTGATGCTGATGCCAAAAATACAATGATTGAAAAAAATTTAGGATTAGTAGTCAGTATTGCTAAGAATTATCAAGGAATTGGATTAGAGCTAGAAGATATTATTCAGAATGGTAATTTAGGACTTATAAAGGCTGTAGAGAGATTTGATATTAGAAAAGGGTATAAATTTTCAACATTTGCAACTCAGTGTATACGACGAGCTATTATTAGGGAAGCTGAGAAAACTTCTAGAAATATAGTAGTTCCATCTTATTTTGAGGAATTTATAAGGAAATATAAAGTTTTAAAGAAAAAATTAATAGAACAATATGATATGGAACCCTCTAAGGAAGAGATGGCTAGGAAACTTAATGTTTCTATTGATATTATAGAAAAATGTGAATATATATTAAAAGGTACTGTAAGTTTGAATTCTTTAGTTGGAAATGAGAAAGAACCTGAATTTAGATATGAGAAAAAAAATGAACTTGGAGATATTCTAGCATCAGATGATAAAACGCCAGAGGAAGTAATGCTTGATATTGATTTAAGAGAAAAATCTGAAGAAATTTTGAATAGTGGTTTATTAACACCTAAAGAATTAAAGATAATAAGATTACGTTTTGGTTTTGATGGTAGACCTTTTACATTAGAAGAAATAGGACAAATAATTGGTGTAACACAGCAGAGAATAAAACAAATAGAAGTAGTGGCACTAAGAAAGTTAAGACTTTCTAGAAAAAGATATATGATAGAATCGTATTCTAATGTTGGAGAAGATAAGGGGATACAATTAGTATCTAATGATTCATCTAATGGTATTAATTATAGTAAAATATATCAAAAAAATAAAAGAAGATAAGATATAAAATAGATTTAGATAGTAGATTATTTGACTATCTTTTTTGTTAGTTAAAAACTTTAAATGCTATCACGAACAAATGTTTGAAAACCACTTGATTTATATTAAATAAAATGATACAATGCTATTGTGTTTGGAATTAGTGTGAAGGTGATAAAATGGATATTAAGATGATAAATGTAATAACTTTAGCTTATCTTGGAGATGCTATTTATGAAGTTTATATTAGAGAAAAAATGATAAAAGAGGCACCACTTAAAGTAGAACAATTACAAAAAAAAGCTATTAATTACGTGTCAGCTAAGGCTCAAGCTAAGATACTTTCTAATTTGATAGATACTAATGCTTTAACAGAGGAGGAGTTAGATATTGTAAAGAGAGGGAGAAATTATAAAAGAAGTAGTCATCCTAAAAATACAGATATAATTACTTATAAATTATCAACGGGATTTGAGACTTTGATAGGATATTTATATTTAAGTGGAAAAAAGACAAGATTAAGAGAAATTTTAGAGTTAATAGAGGTGAAATAGTGTATATATACGGTAAAAATGTTTGTAAGGAAACTTTAATAGGGAAAGATAAAGTAGTAAAAGCTTATGTTAGTAAAAAATTTAAGGATAGAGAAATTTTAGATTTATTATTTAAAAATAAAGTAAGAGTAAATTTTGTTGATAATAAAATATTAGATAATAAAGTGTCAGGCTTACATCAAGGAATAGTAATGGAAATAGATAATATTAAAACTTATGATATTAATGAGTTATTAGAAGTAGTATCTAAAAAGAATAACCCTCTGGTTGTAATATTAGATCATATAGAAGATCCTCATAATTTTGGAGCTATAATTAGAACCTCTGAAGCATTAGGAATAGATGGAATAATTATTCCCCAAGATAGAGCAGTAGGTATTACTGATGTTGTTGTTAAAACTTCTACAGGAGCAATAAATTATGTTAAAATATCTCGAGTTTCTAATTTACAAGTTGCTATAAAAAAATTAAAAGATAATAAATTTTGGATAATAGGTACAGATATGGATGGAGATAATTATACAAAACTTGATTATAAGATGCCTGTTGCTATTATAATAGGAAATGAGGGACATGGTATGTCTAATGTTGTTAAAAAAGAATGCGATTTTATAGCGTCTATTCCTATGGTAGGAAAAATTAATAGTTTGAATGCTTCTGTTTCTTGTGGAATAATTTTATCTCATATTGTAAATGTAGGAAGATAATATGAAATTATTAGAACAAAATGATAATGAACTTGTACTACTTGCAAAAGAACATAATGAAGCAGCTTATAATATTCTTTATAAAAAATACAAACCTTTAATTACTAAAAAATGTAGTCGTTATTTTAAGTATGTAAGAAATAAAGGAATAGAGTTTGCCGATTTGGTTCAAGAATGCTTAATAGGATTTGAAGAATCAATAATGAATTATAATTTGGAAGATGAAGTAAAATTTTATACATTTACTAATGTATGTATGGATAGACAATTAATGACAATTATAAAAAAATTAAATCGTTATAAACATAAACCTTTAAATGAGGCTGTTTCATTAGAAACTTCATTAGAAGACGAGGATAATTTGATAGATTTTATTAAAGATAATAGTCTTAATCCAGAGGTTGGGTTATTAGAAGAAGATGAATATCTAGAATTATATAATAAAATAATTGATAAACTGACTGATTTAGAAGAATGTGTTTTTAATCTAAAACTTCAAAATTTTGAATATAAAGAAATAGCATCTATTTTAGATAAAGATCCTAAAAGTATAGATAATGCTATTCAAAGAATAAAAACTAAAATAAAATCAATAGATTCTGTTAATATTAATTAAAAACTGTGTTATAATACTAAGAAAATTTTGGAGGAGGCATAATAATGGATAAGATAGTAATTAAAGGTGCTAGAGTTAATAATCTAAAAAATATAGATTTAGAAATCCCTAAAAACAAACTAGTTGTAGTTACTGGTGTTTCTGGTTCAGGAAAGAGCTCTTTAGCATTTGATACAATATATGCAGAAGGACAAAGAAGATATGTTGAGAGCTTATCTGCTTATGCTAGACAGTTTTTAGGAAATACAGAAAAACCTGATGTGGATTCTATTGAGGGATTGTCTCCAAGTATAAGTATTGATCAGAAAACAACTAATAAAAATCCTCGTTCGACAGTAGGCACAGTAACAGAGATATATGATTATTTAAGATTGTTATTTGCAAGAATAGGAACTCCGTATTGTCCTAATCATCATATTCCTATAACAAATCAAAGTATAGAAGAGATGGTTAATAAAGTTTTAACTTATGAAGAAGGAATAAAGATGATGGTTTTATCACCTATTGTAAGAGGAGAAAAAGGAACTCAGAAAGATTTGTTAGAAAGATTAAGAAAAGATGGTTATATAAGAGTAAAGATAGATGATAAGATGTATGATTTATCAGAGGAGATAAATTTAGAGAAGAATAAAAAACATAATATAAGTGTTGTTGTAGATAGATTGATAATAAGAGACGCTATTAGAAGTAGACTTTATGAAGCAATAGAGACTAGTTGTAAATTATCAGGCGGTAAAGTTATTATAGATATGTTAGAAAAAGGAGAAGTACTGTTTTCAGAAAATTTTGCTTGTCCTTATTGTGATTATTCATTAGAAGAGTTAGAACCAAGAATCTTTTCATTTAATGCTCCATATGGTTCTTGTCCAGATTGTAAAGGATTAGGAATACAATATAAAATAAATGTTGATTTAGTTATTCGAGATAAAACAAAATCAATAAATGAGGGCGCTATTACTACTATAACTATAGATGATCCTACAAATATTATATATACCCAGTTAAGTACATTAGCAAAATATTACGGCTTTAGTCTTGATACACCAATAAAAGAATTACCTAAGAAGGTATTAGATATAATTCTTTATGGGTCTCCAGATATTTTAGAATTTAATTATAAATCAAAAAATGGTAATACAAGAACTTCTAAAGATTATTTTGAGGGAATTATTACTAATCTAGAGAGAAGATATGTTGAGACAAAGAGTGGTTGGATAAGAGATTGGATAGAGCAATTTATGATGGAACTACCTTGTAAAACTTGTGGCGGTTCTAGATTAAAGCCTAGCGTTTTGTCTGTTTTAGTTGGTAGAAAAAATATTTATGAAGTAACTAATTTTTCTATAAAAGAATTAAAAACTTTTATTAATAATTTGAAATTAAGTAAAGAAAAAAAAGAAATATCAGCGATTATTTTAAAAGAAATAAATTCAAGATTAGATTTCTTGATAAATGTAGGACTTGAATATTTAACCTTATCAAGAAATGCTGCTACTTTATCAGGTGGTGAGAGTCAAAGAATAAGATTAGCAACACAAATAGGTTCTAGATTAACAGGCGTTTTATATGTTTTAGATGAACCAAGTATTGGACTTCATCAAAGAGATAATAATCGTTTGATACAGTCATTACTAAATATGAGAGATTTAGGTAATTCTTTAATTGTTGTTGAACATGATACTGATACAATGTTATCTGCTGATTACTTGATAGATATAGGCCCAGGAGCTGGAGAACATGGTGGAGAAGTTATAGCTGCTGGTACTCCAGAAGAGGTTATGAAAAATAAAGATAGCTTAACAGGTAAATATCTTACAGGTCTTTATAAAGTAGATATTCCAGCTGTAAGAAGAAAAGGAAATAAGAAATATATAGAAATTAAAGGGGCTAGTGAACATAATTTAAAGAAAATAAATGTGAAAATACCATTAGGCACTTTTACTTGTGTTACAGGTGTATCTGGTAGTGGTAAGTCAACTTTAGTAAATGAGATTCTTTATAAGGCTGCTAAGAATTATTTGTATGATTCTAAAGAAGTTATAGGAAAGTGTAGAGTTATTAAGGGATTAGAAAATATAGATAAAGTAATAGATATATCACAAACACCAATTGGAAGAACTCCACGAAGTAATCCAGCTACCTATGTAGGGGTATTTGATGATATTAGAACCATTTTTTCTGAAACTAAAGAGGCAAAGATAAGAGGCTATGATAAAGGAAGATTTTCTTTTAATGTTAAAGGCGGCAGATGTGAAGCTTGTTGGGGTGATGGTGTAAAAAAAATAGAGATGCATTTTTTACCAGATGTATATGTTCCATGCGAAGTTTGCAATGGAACTAGATATAATAAAGAGACACTTCAAATAAAATATAAGGAAAAATCAATTTATGATGTTTTAAATATGACAGTTGAGGAAGCTTTGGAGTTTTTTGAAAATCATCCTAAAGTAAAACGCAAATTACAAGTTTTATCAGATGTTGGACTTAATTATATTAGATTAGGTCAACCTGCTCCTACTTTGTCTGGTGGGGAGGCTGCTAGGGTTAAACTAGCCAAAGAGTTGCAAAAGAAAGCAACTGGTAAAAGTTTATTTATATTAGATGAACCAACAACAGGACTTCATACACATGATATAAAGAAATTGTTGAAAATATTGAATAGAATAGTTGAAAATGGAGATACAGTGTTGGTAATAGAACATAATTTGGATGTTATAAAAGTTGCTGATTATATAATTGATTTAGGACCAGATGGTGGAAACTTTGGTGGAGAAGTAGTAGCAACTGGTACTCCAGAAGAAGTAAGTCAAGTAGAAGGTTCATATACTGGTGAATTTTTAAGAAATATTTTGCAAAATAAAAGATAATGTAGAATTATCATCTAGATTATCTTTTTATCTTTAATAAAGGCTCTAAGCATTTTTGTAATAGCCCGTTTTTCAATTCTAGATACATAACTTCTAGATATTTTCATAATTTTAGCAATTTCTTTTTGCGTAAGTTCATCTTGATTATTAAGTCCGTAGCGCATATCAATTATTTTTCTTTCTCTAGGAGCTAATAAATTTAGATATTTTTTTAGAGCCACAATGTTATCTTTTATATAAAGCTCTTCTAGATAATCGGGATCTTTAGTTTTTAAAACATCTAATATAGTAATCTCATTTCCCTCTTTATCATAACTTATTCCCTCGTAAATACTAATATTTTTACTATTTTTTTTATTACTTCGAAAATACATTAGAATTTCGTTTTCAGCACATTTAGCTGCATAAGTTGTAAGTTTAACTTTTTTATCTAAAGAATAAGTATCAATTCCTTTAATGAGACCAACAGTTCCTATACCAATTAAATCATCAATATCATTATTATTAGTATCAAATTTTTTTACAATATGTGCAACTAATCTTAAATTATGCTCAATTAATTTATTTCTAGCGTCTTTATCTCCATTTTTCATTAAAGTAATATACTTAATTTCATCTTCGTGAGATAGAGGAGGAGGAAACATCTCGTTTGAGTAGCTACCAAAAAATGACATATTTTGCAGAAATAAATTTAATATTTGTCCAAACATAAAACACCTCTTCAATTAATATATATACTTGTGTTGGCATTTTATGATATTGCATTGTTAATATAGTGTTAATTAAATTCCGTTTAGGGCTAGTAAATGTCTTATTACAGTAAAGTTGAAAAATATTTAAAAATATAGGTTATCATAATAAGAGGTAAAATTAATACAAGTATGTATTAAATAATATTTTATTCTAGTAGGAGGGAGTTTATGAAAAAATCACAGTTACCATCAACTATGTATGCAAAAGGTGTAATAGAAGTTCTTGAGGCTGAAATTAAAGCTTTAGAAAAAAAATACTATAGTTTAAAGTTTTATCAAGTAGGAACTAAAAAATTTTATCTAAATATGATTGATAAATATAAAGAATTACTAATGGATAAATATGCTTATTATGAGCGATTATTAGATGATGAATTTAATGGCAGATATTAGTAATTTATTTTGAATATAGAATAGGTAACATATAGTTAGTATATATTTAAAAAATTCAAATTAATTAATTTAGGTATTGACAAAAAAGGGGTTTTGTCTTAGTATATTAATCACCAATTCAAATTTAGATGAATTGGTGCTAGTATCACACTAGCCAACCCCTTTTTATTCTTTTTGAGAGACTGTCCTCAGGGGGAACAGTCTCTTTGTATGTCTATCCAGAGTCTTTTAATAAAAAGGCTCTTTTCCTATGTTACAAATAAAATTATCTGCAAGATTATGATACTTTTCATATTCTTTTTTATTATTAATAGTATAGCCAATAATATTATATTTTTTTCTTGCTTTTTTAGAATTATTATTATCTAAGCTTTTTATATCAATACCTATATAATAGGGAGCAATATTATATTTAAATAATTTACTTAATATAAAAATATTAAATAGTTTATTTTGGGAGTATATGCCATTAACAAGATAGCCTCTAATGTACTGGGGGTTATTTTTTTTAAACCAACGTAGGGATAAAATATTAAAACTTTGGATAGCAAATTCATAATCAAATTTATCTAGTATATTAGCAACTTCTTTTTCTAATTCATATTTTTTATTTATAGATTTAATCTCTATTATAATTGGTACTCTTCCTTTAACAAATTTAATAGCTTCTTCTAGGGTTGGGATATTTATAATGCTATTTAGTTCATCATAAGTTGAGGTACTAATATTTTTATTTATACCTGTTAGTCGTAATAAATTTAGATCGTGAAATACAATAACTTTTTTATCTTTGGTTAATCTAACATCTAATTCTATTATATAATTTCTTTTAATAGCTTCTTTAAAGGCTGAGATAGTGTTTTCACGACAGTTATAATATACCCCTCTATGGGCTATTAGTCTATCATTTAAAAAATTTTTCAAAATAGTCTCCTCCATTAAAAGATATACTTGTTGCAAGAATTTACTACTAATAGTTATGAAAAATTTACAAATTTCTTCAAAAAACTAGCAAAATCGATAAAAAAAGTCTTGACATTTAGTTATTGTAAGCATATACTATACTGGTATACCGAAATAGTATATTGGTATAGAGGTGATGAACATGACAAAAAAAGAAGATATAATAGTATCAGCAAGAGAATTGTTTACCAAATATGGCTACCGTAAAGTATCTTTATTAGATATAGCTAATAAAAGTGGGGTTACAAAGAAAACTATTTATTCTTACTTTAAAGATAAGGATGACTTGTTTTGCTATTTTATTAAGGAAGAATTAGAAAATATGAAGAAGAACATAGAAGCTAAATTAAATAGTGCTAAGTCATTTCCAGAAATAGTTTCTACTAATGTTCATGATATGTTAGAGTTTAGAAAAAATAGTTTGTTAATATCTACTATTAGTGAGGAAGTTAAATTAGGTAAAACTAAAGAAAGCAAGAGCTTTTTAAAACTTTATGATGATGGTATTATAAAATACATAGAAGAAAAAATTGAGAAAGGAATAGTAGAACATCATATAAAGAAATGTAATGCTCACTTAACGGCTTTTATAATATATAAAGTATATATTGCAGTTATGTTTGAGTATGAAGGGGAACTTGATGAAGAGAAAATTACAAAAGAAATTACAACAATTTTAACAGATGGACTATTAAATAAAAATTAATTAAGGGGGAGATATTATGAAGAAAAATAATTATTTTAAGTATATTGTTATTGCTGCTGTTATTTTAATACCTTTTATGTATAGTTTCTTTTATCTAAAAGCTTATTGGGATCCATATGGTAAGGGAAATATAGACAATATTCCAGTAGCTATAGTTAATGAAGATAATGGTGATAAGGGAGAAGAAATAATAGATAGTATTAAGAAAGCTAAGAAGTTAAAATTAGTATCAACTACTAATAAGAAAGCTACTGATGGTTTATATAATAATGAATACTATGCAGTTATTACTATTCCAAGTGATTTTACAGATAGTTTAAATAGTACTAGTGAAGAAAATAAAAGACATGCTACTATTACTTATTCACCTAATCAAAAATCAAATTATTTAGCTAGTCAGATTATTAATAATGTTGTTTTAAATGTTGAGAAAAATTTAGATAATACAGTTAATTCTACTATTGTAGATAATTTGGCAAATAAAGTAAAAGAAGTACCAAATAGTTTAGATACTATTAGTAATGGATTTAATGATTTACATGATGGAACAAGTAAATTAAAGGATGGTACAGATACATTAAGCAGTGGAGCAGAGGCAATAAGCCAAGGAACAGGCTCTTTGGTTAGTGGTTCTAATACCTTGGTTAGTGGTTCTAATACTTTAGTTAATGGAGTTAATAGCTTAGATAGTAATTATGATTTATTTAATGATGGTTTATTTAATCTAAAGTCTGGAACTGATAAACTTGCTCAATCTACTTCTAATTTAGGTAGTTTAAATTCAAGTCTTACAGATTTAGTTGGTGGTGTAAGTGATTTAAAAAATGGTAGTGATCAATTATTAGGAATGAATGACTATGTTGATGGTACAAATAAAATTTTGTCTACAGTTGATTATGCTTCTACATTATGTGCAGCACCAGAAACTGAGAATGAGCAAAAATTATGTGCTATTATAAAAGGAATTCAATCATCACCTGATACGCAAAAATTAAAAGCTAGTGGTACTGTATTAAAAGCAGGAAATCAAAAATTAAATGCTGGTCTTACGGAATTAAATAATAAAGTATCTGGTTTATCTAGTGTATCTGGACAAATAACAGAATTACAAAATGGTATAACAGAACTTCAAATGGGGGCTAATACTTTATATAACAGTTCTTTACAAATATCTAACGGAATAAAATCCCTAAAGTCAGGAACAAGTACTTTAAATAATGGAATAAATACTTTAGGTAGTGGTATAAATACACTAGATAGTGGCGCTAAAACTTTAAGTAGTGGGGCATTAACATTAAAAAATGGAATGACAACTTTAGACAATAGTGTATTAGATGCTAAAAAAGAATTAGATACAAATATTGATAATACTAAAAAAGAAGTTAAAAAAGTTGATGGATTAAGTTATTACTCTAAAGAAGCAGTTAATTTAAAAACAGATGTTGTTGATGAAATATCTAGTTATGGTACAGCTTTTTCTCCATTCTTTATCTCAATAGCACTATGGGTTGGATGTTTAATGATGTATATAGTTTTATATTATGATAAGGATGAAAGATTTGGTATTTTTGGAATTAATAATAATAATAGATTAAAAAGAACACTTGCATATCATGCTTTAGCAACAGTATCAGCAATAACTTTAGGAATTTTATTGAATTGTTTGCTAGATTTTAAAATAACAAGTATGCCACTTTATTTTGTATCATTAATTTTAATAGCTAATATGTTTATTGCTATAATAGGATTTTTAATAGAAAACTTTGGTGATATTGGAAAATTTATTGCCCTTATATTACTTGTTTTACAATTAGCAGCAGCAGGAGGAACATTCCCAATTGAAACTGTAACTAAAGGATTTAGATGGATGAATAATTATTTACCAATGAAATATACAATAGCTTTACTTAGAGAATCATTGGTAGTAATAGAGAAGAATTTACTTACTAAGAATATTATAGTAATAATAGTTTTATTGGTTGTATTTACTGTAATAAATATAAGTAGTAATCTTTATAAGGAAAAGAAAGCAAATAAATAAAGATTTGAACAGATTATATGTCTGTTCTTTTTTTTTGATTGCATTTTAAATGAAAAAATTATATCATTTTTCTAAAAATCATGGTATACTTATTCTAAGATAGAGAGGGTAAAGTATGAGTAATATTGTTGAGAGGTTTTATGAAGTTATTGATAAAATAGGGAAAAGAAATATCTTATTAGCTGTATTTGTATTACTTGCTTTAGTAACTGCGGGGTTATATACTACATTTTCTCTATATACAACATCAAATGGGTTAAATATTGTTGATGGTATTAGAACATATGAATTTATACTTGGAGAAAATAAAACTAATAGCGTTGTTGTGCCAGCTAAGAGTAATAAAAATATTTCTATTAAAGTTTCTAATAACAGTGATACTACTTTGAAATATGGACTATATTATTCTTCAGTTGATAGTATTATAGATACATCAATAGGATATATAGAATCTACTAAGAAATTACCACAAACAACTATTGCACCTAATCAAGATTATTTAGTAGATATTAGAATATTTAATTTATCATCTAGTCCAGTTACTATTGATTTAGGAATTGCTTATGGAACAGCTAATGGAGGAGAATTAAATATTCCAAGTGGAAAAAATTTACTTGAGAAATATGATGGACCAGTTATGCTAAATGAGGTAAAACCTGGAAGTTATGTAACGTATACGGGAAATAATGAATGTCCAGAGACAACTTGTACAGGTAACAATGCTGGTTATACTGATAGTAATAATATGGGCTTTTGCTTTAATGGAGATTTTAGTTATAACCAAACTGGTTTTCGAGTAGCTTATGTTAAGAATGATACAGCTTATTTAACAAGTGCTGGTGCTTTAGAATGTATAGCTACTGATGAAACTGGTAATATAGCACTTGATTCAACAGAGACATATGATAAGACTAATAGTATTACTAATCATATAGATAATTTAAATAAAAGAGCTCTTGCTTACTGTAATAAAGACTATTCTTACTTGGGAGTGTGTGATAATAGAAGTACGTGGGCTTTTGATGTATTAGATTTTAAGAATATTTTAGGCAGTAAAATTGACATAAATACTTGCTTAAATAATAGCAATTCTAGTTGTGGATTAAATAATGATATTATAAATAATGGTGGCTATTATTGGTTTGCTACTAATGATAATACTTTAAAGCTTTCTGGTTATTTTTGGGATCCAGCTACTAATAGTATTAATCATAGTTACTCTAATACTTCACTTGGCTTAAGACCAGTTTTAAGATTAAGAGATGATGTTTATGTTGATTCTGGTGATGGTACTTCTTTAAATCCTTATACTATTAAAGTATTAGATCCTGATAAAAAGAGTAGCAGTGAGGATAGAACACTAGCTACTAAATATATAAAGAATTTATATAAAGATGGAACATTAGTTTCAACTAATGTATCTTCAAATAAGGAATTGCCTATAATTAGTTTAAATCAGGGAAAAGGATTAATGTTAGATAATGAAGAAAATTATAGATATTATGGTACAAATCCTAATAATTATATAAAGTTTAATAATGAGTTATGGAGAATAATTAGTTTATCTAATGTAAAAACAACTGAGACTTCTTCTAAGGAACCAAAGATAAAAATAATTAGGGAAGAGTCTATTGGAGATTATTCTTATGCTAGTACTAAGGCTAATATATCGCTTGAGAATGTTGAGTTAATAAAAGAGTTAAATGATTTATATTATAACCAAAAAAGTGGAACTTGTTATGTAGGAAGTACGCAGAAAAAGTGCGATTTTTCCAAAGTTGGTTTAGATACTAATGCAAGAAAATTAGTAAGTGATGTTACTTATTACTATAGTAATGATATAACGACTAAGGAAGTTTATCCTAATACTTTTTTAGAACAAGAGAAAAAGGGAAAATTATATCAGACTAAGGTTGGATTAATTTATGCATCAGATTATTTTTATGCATCAGATCCTACACAGTGTAAGACAACAATAGATAAGTATAAGGATGATGCTAATTGTTATAATAATTGGTTATATAGTAATACTAAAGGACAATTTACTTTATTAGGAATTAATAATCTATATGAAATAACTAAAGATGGGGAATTGGAAAAACTTAATAATATAGATGATGAAAAGCAAGTATATCCAGTCGTATATTTAAAAGATAGTGTAGTAATAACTAAAGGAAGTGGAACTAAGACTGATCCATATATTGTAGAGTGATATTGGTAATTATGGTTATGTAGTAACTTTAAGAAGAGGAGTAAATATATGAATTATTGTTCAAATTGTGGTGCAAAAGTAAAACCAGGAGCTTCTTTTTGTAGGTCATGTGGGGCAAATTTGCCTTTAGAAGAAAATAATAATTTAAATAGTAAAATTTTTGCAAGTAATAATGATGATACTTTAATAGATGCTTATATAGGAAAAAATAGTGATGAAATAAAGGTTGAAAAATTTTCTATCTATTCTTTTCTTTTTAGGTCTTCATATTTCGCTTATAGGAAAATGTGGTTGTTATTTGGCATACGATTATTATTAATTATATTATTAATAGTGTTATTAGATTTATTCGATTTTGGGACGCCTCTTGATGTGTTTAATATTGTTGTTATTTTTAATATAGTGGTAGCCTGTAATTTTAGAAAGATATATTTAAATCATGTTAAACGAAAGGTAAAGAGAATAAAATTAAAAAATTCAGATAAGTCAATGGAAGAATTAAAGAAAATATGTAGTAAAAAAGGTGGTACTAATTTAATTTTTGCAATGATAGTTGTATTTTTTCACCTTTTTATAATTTCAAAAATTTTACATTCTTTCCTAATGCCGATTTGTTGTAAATAATGTTTGGTGATTTAGTGTTATGTTAAATTATATAAATAGTTAACAGATACACTTTTCTTTTTTTTTATTATTTGATATAATTAGCATAGATAGTAAGAAGCGTAGGTGATAGGTATGAATAGAAAGGGACAAGCTTTGGTAGAATTTGTTTTAATTATACCAGTATTAATATTTATATTGTTTATCATCTTTGACTTTGGAACTATTTTTAGTAATAAGAATAGTTTATCATCTATTAGTAATGATATAGTAGATATGTATAAAAATGGTGATAGTAAGACAGATATTAGTAATAATTATAAAGATATAGAGATAGATATTTCTAAATATAAAAGTAAATATACTAAAATAAGTATAGAAAAAGATATAAAGTTAGTAACTCCTGGAATAGGGAGAATATTACCTAATCCATTTCCTATAAAGATAGAGAGAATAATAAATGATGCTTAATAATAAAGGACAAACATTAGTAATATTTGTTATTTTTATCCCTCTTTTTATAGGAATGATGGCACTTGTATTTGATATAGGAAATGTTATATATGAACATAGTGAAGTAGAGAGTATAAATAAAATAATAATAGATTATGGATTAGATAATATGGATGATAATAATGTTATAGAAGAAATGAGAGAGTTAGCAGTTATTAATAAAAAAAATATAAATACTAATATAAAATTTAATGATATGGAATTTTTAGTAGAATCAACTTATTATGTAAAGGGAGTATTTAGTAATATCTTTAGAACTAAGGGCTATTTAGTAAAAAGTAGATATAAAGGTTATATAGATAGTAATAATAAAAAAAGATTGGTAAAATTAAAATAGAGGTGATAAAATTGGCTAGTAAAAGAGAAGGAAAAGTAATTAGTATATCATCAGTAAAAGGTGGAGTAGGTAAGACTACTATGACAATTAATTTAGCAGGAATTTATTATTTACTGGGTAATAAAGTTTTGATAATTGATGCCGACTTTTTTAGTGGTGGTGTTTCAACATGGTTAGATATAAGAAATAAAAGAGATATTTATATGTTAGTGAGTAATATTGCTAATAATAAATATACATTACTAAAGGATTATGTAACACCATATAATAGTGGAATAGATATAATATCTAGTCCCCGAGATCCTAGAAGTGCTATGAAGATAGATAGTAAATATATACCTGTAATTTTAGAATTAGCAAAAGAAGAATATGATGTAATATTAGTAGATACTAATCATATTATGAATGAATTAAATTTAATGATTTTAGATAATTCTTATATGTCTTTACTTATAGTAACTAATGATTTAATAGATTTAAAAAATATGAAGAGTATAATAAGTATTTTTAAAGATGCAGATAAAAAGAATTATCTTATATGTTTGAATAGTAGTAGAGATACAGGTAAAGATTATTTATCTTTATTTGATATTAGAAATGTTATAAAAGCTAATATAGACTATACTGTATCTAATAGTTTTTATATAAAAAACATTGATAAATATGTTATGAATGGAGAGATACTTACTTTAAATAAAACAATAAATAGATTTCATCAGACTGATATAGAAAGATTAAATAATATAGCTAAAGAATTAATTAGTGATAAGTATAAGGAGAGCGCAAAAAATGAGTAAAAAAACATTAATGGATGCTTTTGAAGTTAAAACAACTGGTATTAAGATAGATAACATAGAAGATTATGATGTATTTAAAAATAAAGATTTATTGGATAAATTAAGAGGAAAGATTATTCAAAATTTAATAGATGAGAATATTCCAGATGATAAATTATTAGATCAATATATAAATGATGAGATAGATGCTAGTACTTTAGGATATGATCTTAATTATTTACAAAGAAACTATATTTATAATTTAATAAAAAATGAAATAAATGGCTATGGCCCTATAACAGAGATGTTAGATGATGATAGAATAACAGAGATAATGGTAAATGGTCCTAATTCTATATATGTGGAAATAGATGGAAAAATAGTTAAAGATGATAGTGTTAGCTTTATAAATGATAAACATATTTTAAGAACTATTCAAAGAATAGTGCAACCTTTAGGAAGAACTATAGATACATCAAATCCTATGGTAGATGCTAGATTAAGAGATGGTTCTAGATTAAATGCTATTATTCCCCCTCTATCTTTGACTGGACCTGTTTTGACTATTCGAAAATTTGCTAAAGATTTAGAACAAATAGATGACCTTTTAATGAAGGGAACTTTGACTAATGATATGGCTATATTCCTGGAAGCTTGTGTAAAGGCAAAACTTAATATTTTAATTAGTGGAGGAACAGGAACAGGAAAAACAACTCTTTTAAATATTTTAAGTAGTTTTATAGGAAGTGATGAAAGAATAATTACGATAGAAGATGCTGCAGAGCTTAGACTTCATCAACAACATGTAATTTCTTTAGAAACTAGAACAACTAATTATGAGGGTGAAGGCGAGGTAACTATAAGAGATTTAGTGAGAAATTCTCTTAGAATGAGGCCAGATCGTATTATTGTTGGAGAAGTAAGAGGAAAAGAAGCTTTTGATATGATGCAGGCTATGAATACAGGCCATGAAGGTTCAATAACAACACTTCATGCTAATAATCCTGTAGATGCTATTAATAGATTGGAAACAATGATTTTAATGAATGAAATGGAAATACCTGTATCAGCAGTAAGAGGATATATAGAAAATGCAATAGATATAGTTGTTCAAATAGATAGACTAACAGATGGTAGAAGAAAAATAACTAGTATTGGAGAGATAACTGGAATAAATGATACAGGTAATATAATAATAAATCCTATCTTTTCCTATAATCAAAAAGGAACAACAGAAGATGGTATGGTTGAAGGAGAATTTAAATTAAATAGAAAAAATCCTAAAGTATATGAAAAAATAAGCAGAAAGGGTATAAAAGAGATAGATAGAATATTTAAAAAATAGCTTATTATCAAGAAAGATGTGATATAGATGAATATAGTAATAATAGTGAGATTATTATTAATAATTCTTTTAATAGTAGTAGTAGATTTAGTTATTAAGTTAAATAAATTTTTAAGTGTTGAGAGAAGAATATCTAGATATAGTGTGGATTCTCTTATGGATAATCAAGGTAGTATAGGTGATAAATTAAAGATAAGATATGAACGTTTTATTTTAAAAAATAGGAAAAAACTTAAAGATAATAAGGCTGTTTTATCACAAGCATCTAAATATAAGAAATATATAACAATAGGGGATAATATAAATATTATTGATTTTATTATTATAAAATTAGTAGTAGGTATTATATTTGTTTTATTAGTAGTAATATCTTTTGTTATAAATGGCCATTTAGTAAGTTTTCTAGGAATGATAATAAGCTTTATATTTGGTTACTATATTTTTGATATATACATATATTTTGATACAAAGCATAAGAAAAAAAGAATAAAAAATGATATGTTACGAGCTGTAATTTTGTTAAATAATGCTTTTAAAGCTGGTAAGAGTATTATTCAGGCTGTTTATATAGCAAGTCAAGAATTACCAGCACCCATTTGCTATGAATTTACAAAAATTTATCAAGATTTATCTTTTGGTATAAGTAGTGATGTAGCATTTTCCAGATTCGCAAATAGGGTTAATTTAGAAGAAGCACGTTATATTTCTTCCTCTTTAACTATTTTAAATAAAACAGGAGGAAATATAGTAGCAGTTTTTTCTTCCATAGAAAGAACTTTATTTGATAAGAAAAAATTAGAAGAGGACTTGAAAAACTCTACACAGGCTTCTAATATGGTTGTAAAGTTTTTAATACTAGTACCTGTTGCTTTTGTAATTATAATATACTTACTTAGCCCCACTTATTTTGATCCTTTATTTCAAAGTACATTAGGTTATGTAATAATATTTATGGCTTGTATATCATTTATAATATTTGTTTGGCTATTAAATAAAGTAATGAAAGTTAAGGTGTAATTTATGGATAATAAATATATATCTCAGAAAATATATCGAAAGAGGACTATTGAAGATATTTCAAAGAAGATAAAATTACTAGGCGTAAGAGCTAAAATGGATGTGTATACATTTTTAAATATAAGATTATTAGGAACCATAATAGTTTTTTTGCTTTTATTATTTACTAGTAAGATAGGATTTATTATAGCACCATTATTAGCTTTTATTTATTATCGAGGACTAACTTATATATTAATCGATCGAAGTATTAAAGAAAGAATAGTTGCTTTAGAGAGTGATGCTATTAACTTTTTTGAAATTTTAACTCTTTCTTTAGAAACTGGTAGAAATCTTCAAGAAGCTTTAATGGTTACAGTAGATAGCAATAGTGGAGAGATAACTGAAGAGTTTAAAGAGGCTTTAAGAGAGGTAAAGTATGGTAAAAGTTTAACAGAAGCTTTGGAAGATATGCAAAACACTATTCCAACAGAAACCGTAAATAATATAATTTTATCTCTTACACAAGCTGATTTATATGGTAGTAGTATAATTGAAAGTTTATATACTCAAATAGAATATTTAAGAGATAAAAGAAGAATGGAAGTAAAAGCTGAAATAAGTAAGGTGCCAATAAAAATAAGTATAATATCAGTATTTTTCTTTATTCCATTAGTTTTAATGATAATATTAGCACCAGTTTTGCTGGGATATATAAATTAAGAGAAAGGATGTTTAAGCATGTTTGATGATATAAAAGAATTTGATGATGTAAAAGAGTATAAAAGCGAGAATGATGGTGTTGATGATAATGAAGTAGAGTTGTTAGCTAATATATTAGCATTTAATGAATATATGGATAAAGAAGAATATGAGGATGCTAGTTATATTAGAAAAAATATACTAGATTTAGTAAAAGATAAAAATGGTGCTTTTTATGGATGAAATATTAAGTAAAAATATAAAATTTTTAGATAAGGATGTTTTAAGTTATTTTCAAGATAATGATATGGCTAAAATGTATTCAGAGAAGAATAAAATAATAAGGGGTGAAAAGCCACATAACTCAAGGTTAGAGTTACAAATAGATATAATTGAAAATGAGATAATTAAAATATTAGAAAAAGATGCTAAATCTAGGAGTGATACTGAACAAAAAGTTTTAGGATATGCTAGTAAGTTTTATAGACAATTTTATTTAAAACCATTTAGTTTAATGACTTGTAAGATATTTAATACTAACGTAGGAGCAAAGTTGTTTTCTCGTGATGAGGTTCAAAAAATTGATGTTTATTTAAAAGAAAATAGGAAAAATGTTAAGAAAATTTATGATAAGTATATGAATAATGAAAAATTGACAGTTGAAGAAGAATGTTTAATGTTTTGTTTTTTTACTACTAGATTAGGAAATAAAAATGATAAAATTTATAACTGTCAAGAAAGACTTATAAATAAAATAATAAGTAATAATGGTAATGTTCATATATCTGGTAAAGAATTTTTAGTAAATTTTATTGCTAGTGAAAAATGCCAAAAATTAAAATTGCCAACTGCTAAAGTTTATATTAGTGATAAGGATTTTGGAGCTCGTGATATTAAACCGTCAACACTTGGATTAAGTTTTGGCAATACTGGATTAGTAGTAATTAATGAGTCGTTTATAAAATCAAATCTTCAAGAAAGGTATGATTTGTCTAAAACATTGATTGAAAGTACAACAAAAATGAATCTTTTAATTCATACTATTCATCATGAATTACAGCATTATAAACAATCACATAATCTAGAAAATAATATTATTAATATTGGTTCATATAATATGTTGAAAAATAGAATTTTTAGAGAATATTTAAGTGATGCAAAATTTAATGAATACAAAACTAATTATAGATATAGAGAAACTGAGAGAGAGGCTAATATTGTAGGTTGGAGAGAAACTGCTGAATTTTTAAAAAAGTATGCTAGTAAAGATAAATTTAGAGAAATAGAAATATCTTTTTATAATTCAGTAAAAACTAAATTTGATGAATCATATGCGTTTGGCAGAAGTAAAGATGGTTTCAAAGCTATTCAAAATCAATATAATATGCACTATTTAATTAAAATAATAAAAGAAAATCCAAGTTATATTAAAGAGTATCCAATGCTTAATTTGTTTTTTGATAAGAATGGAAATCATGTTAAAATAAAAGATATGATAAAAGTGTTAACAAGTATTAGTTTAAATAAAAATATAGATTATAAAGTAAAACGAGATTATTATGATGTCTATGAAGAGATGCTAGGTTTTGCATTTGAAATAACTGATTTAGATAAATTAAATATAGATGAATTAAGCTATGAAGAACAAAGTAACTATTTTAGTTTAATAGCTGACGCTTATGAAAAAGAATGTAGAGAATTAAAAAATATGATGGATGTATATTTATCAAATAATTCTAAAGATTTTGATGTTATTGCTATGTCGAGAATTAAAAAAATAAAAAAATACTATGATTATTTGATAAAAAATCAAAATAAAATAGATGAATTATCTCATAAATCAAGTTTACGAACATTCGTTAATGCTCGTAAGAGAAGTATAGATGTAGATATTGCATCATTTAGGTCAAGATTAAAAAATGAAAATAAATATTTACAAGGAACACCTTTAGCTCATGAGATATTGAGTTTGTCAGATCTTTCTAATCCGGTTGTACAACTTCCAACATTTGAAGATTTAAAAGCATTAGCAAGTAAATATGAAATTGCCTTTAGTCCTGATGATCCATTCGGACAAGATATTTCTAAAATGGTTGTAAAGGAACGAGAAAATGGAAAAGTAGTAGGAAAAGTGATAACTGATAATGAGTTAATAGAAAAAGCTGTTTTTGCTAATATTTGGTTAGTATCTGCTGGAACAAGGATATTAGTTGGTGATCATTTGCCTGGCTATAACTATGCTTTTAATAAACAGTCAGAAAGATTATATAATTCTATTTGTAGAAAACTTGCTACATCTGCTAAGAAAGATGGAGTTATAGATACTGTTGATTTATTTAAAGATATGAATTCAAATGAAAAGTCGGTAGTTGTAAAGCTATTTAGAACTCCTTATCAGACTAATTTAATTAACAAAATATTTTTAAATTCAGTAAAAAAGAAGACAGATGCTTCTTTAATTCCAACTACATTATATACAGAAAGTTATGCTGGGGGATTAGCATATGGTACTAATGATCATGTATCTAAGGTTTCAATTCACCATTAATAGAAAAGGATAATTTTATAAAATAAGGGATTCTATAAGTTATGATGGAATCTCTTTTATATTTAGTTAAATTTACCTCAAAGTCCATACTTATATTTAATCTTATTATATTAATACTTAATTTTATGGTAGCTTTATAACCCTTTCATTAAAGTTAATACTTCCTTCTAATTAATAGCCATATTTTTGTTTCTTTTTTCTTCTATTTTAATTATTTACTAATTATTTTATTAAATTCTTATAACTATTTTGAAATTATATACATAAAAAATTCCTACCTCACTATAATTATAATCTAATTATATTAGATAGTAATTTTATTGTTACTTTATTTTTGCTTTATCACGTGAATTTATCCTGAATATTAATTAAAAGTCTAGTAATTTATACTGTTTTTTGGTAAAATATAGCTTGGAGATGGTATAATGTTAAAAATTTTTAAGAAGTTATTTGATAATGAGTATAAAGAATTAGAAAGATTTAAAGGAATTGCTGATCAAATTGTCGCTTTAGATGATATGATTTCAGAACTTAGTGATAAAGAATTAAAAGAATACACTAAAATGTTTAGAGAAAGACTAGATAAAGGTGAGACTTTAGATGATATATTAGTTGAAGCTTTTGCTGTATGTCGTGAAGCTGCTTACAGAACATTAGGAATGAAACCTTTTTATTGCCAAATACTAGGAGGCCTTGCTATTCATTATGGTAACATTGCCGAGATGAAAACTGGTGAAGGTAAAACTCTTACAGAAACAATGCCTGCCTATTTAAATGCTTTAACAGGAAAAGGCGTGCATATTGTAACTGTAAATGAGTTCTTATCAGCAAGAGACTCAGAATGGATGGGAAATGTATTTAGATTTTTAGGATTAACAGTAGGACTTAATTTAAGAGATTTATCTGCTGAAGATAAAAGAGCAGCATATGACTGTGATATTATGTATACTACTAATAATGAATTAGGATTTGATTATCTAAGAGATAATATGGTTGTAAAAAAAGAAAATAGAGTTCAGAGAAGACTTAACTTTTGTATCGTAGATGAAGTTGATTCTATATTAATAGATGAAGCCAGAACACCATTAATTATATCTGGTGGTGTTACTGTTACCAATAATTTATACAGAGATGCTGATTCCTTTGTAAAATCTTTAGAAGAAAATAAAGATTATATTATGGACGAAAAAACAAAAAGTATAAATTTAAGTGATGAAGGAACAGCTAAGGCCGAGGCAAAATTCAAATTAAAAAATTTATATGATATAGATAATACAGCACTAGTTCATCATATCCAACAATCTCTAAGAGCTAATTATTTTATGCACAGAGATGTTGATTATGTTGTTCAAGATGATGAGATTGTTATTGTTGATCAATTTACAGGAAGACTTATGAAAGGCAGAGCCTTTTCTGAAGGATTACATCAAGCAATAGAAGCTAAAGAAGGTGTAACAATAGAACAAGAAACTAAAACTTTAGCAACAATTACATTTCAAAATTTATTTAGAATGTATGATAAATTATCTGGTATGACAGGTACAGCCAAAACAGAAGAAGAAGAATTCAGAAATATTTATAATATGTACGTAATTAGTATTCCTACTAATAAACCAGTTATAAGAGAAGATGCTGTTGATTTACTATATCCAGGAAAAGAAGGTAAATATAGAGCTATAGTTAATGAAATTGAAAAAAGACACAAGTTAGGCCAACCAATACTAGTTGGCACTATAGCAATAGAAACCAGTGAGTTAATAAGTAAAATGCTTACTAAAAAGAAAATTCCTCACGAAGTATTAAATGCTAAGAATAACGCTCGTGAAGCAGAAATTATAGCCAAAGCAGGAGCCAAAGGTGCCGTAACAATTGCTACCAATATGGCTGGACGTGGAACTGATATAAAATTAGGCGAAGGAGTTAAAGAACTTGGTGGTTTATGCGTAATAGGAACCGAAAGACACGAATCTAGACGTATAGATAATCAGTTAAGAGGACGTTCTGGTCGTCAGGGAGATCCTGGTTTTACTCAATTTTATCTATCATTTGAAGATGATTTAATGGTAAGATTTGGTTCAGAAAAATATAAAGGAATGCTTGCAAATTTAGGCTTTACAGGCGATCAAGCTATCCAAAACAAAATGCTTGCCGGTTCCTTTGAAGCAGCTCAAAAGAAAGTAGAAGGAAATAACTTTGATATAAGAAAACAATTGCTTCAATATGATGATGTTATGAATAATCAAAGAGAAATTATTTATGCTAGAAGAAATGAAATATTAGATAATGATTCTATACATGAATCTACTTTAAATCTATTAAAAAATCATGTTAAAGATATAGTTGACGATCATTTAATAGAATCTAATAAACTTAGTGCAAATGATTATGATGAAATTCTAGAGACAGTAAATGAAAACTTATTAAAACAACACAGAATTGCTATATCTGAAATCAAAGGAAAAGAACCATCAGAAGTTACAGAACTAATTCAAGAGTTAGTTATTAAGGATTATGAAGAAAAATTAAAAGATATTCCAGAAGAAATTGTTGATGAATTTGAAAAAGCTATAACATTAAAAGTTATTGATAATTATTGGATGGAACATATCTCTATAATGGATCATCTAAGAGAAGGAATTGGTCTTAGAGGTTATGCTAATGAAGATCCACTACAAGCTTACACAATGGAAGGATATGATTTGTTTGATTTAATGCTAACCCGAATCAACAAAGATGTTTCTATGTATCTATTAAAAGCAGAAGTTAGACAAAATATTGAAAGAAAAGAGGCTGTCAAAAAGACAATTACTAATGATGGTAAGGAAACAAAAAAATTACAGGCTCATGTTAAGAAGATTGGAAGAAATGATCCATGTCCATGTGGCTCTGGTAAGAAGTACAAACAATGCTGTGGTAAATAGCTTATTTTATAAGGGTTTGTACGATTGGAATTAGTCAAAAAAACACTAAATTGTGTGCAAAATCATTAAATTGTGTGCAATTTGTGTGCGAAAAATAAAAAATCATGCACACAAATCTATTTAACCCATATAAATAAAGGGTTTGTGTTATGCACACAAAATCATGAAATCAACATTCGTGTTGATTTTTTTCGTTCTCTAAAAGATTTAGAGGAGGAAAAAATTTATGGCACAAGTGAACACAATGAAAAGGGGGAATTACTATCAATACAGATTCGAAATAGCACCACAAGATGGAAAAAGGAAGTTTATTAACAAGTCTGGTTTTAAAACAAAACAAGAAGCGTATGAAGCTGGTATGAAGGCATATAACGAATATACAAATACTGGTAATGTTTTTAAACCATCAACAGTATCATTTTCTGATTATCTTGATTATTGGATGAAAATGTATTGCAACATTAATTTAAGATACGCAACTATAATTACCTATGAGAATATTATTAAAAATCATATAAAACCTAGATTAGGGTTTTATAGATTATCACAAATAACGTCAGCAACGATACAAGAATTTATAAATAATATTTATGTAGAAAAAGGATTTTCTAAAAGTTTTTTACGAACAATTTTAAAAGTGTTAAAAGGAGCATTAGGATATGCAACTGATGTAGTTGGATTCATTAAAATTAATCCTGCATTAAAAGTCAAAATACCAAAGTATGATGCACCCCAAACTGATCCTGCACATATATTTACACCAGAAGAAATAGAGCTTATTTTTAATAGGTTTAGAAATAGTCATACTATCTATTATGCTTTTTTAACTGCATATTATACTGGATTACGTATATCAGAGGTATTTGGATTAACATGGGAAGATATAGATTTTGAAAACAAAACATTGAGAGTAGATAGAAATATTATCAAAAAAAATCAATCTGGTGGAACAAAAAGAAGATTGATAGAAGGAAATTCAACCACAGTTTGGTATTTTGGCAATTGTAAAACTCCATCAAGTCATAGAGTAATTGAAATTGGTGATACATTATTAAATGCTCTAAAAGAATTTAAATATGAACAAGAAATATTTAGAGAACAATATGGTGATTCATATATGAAACATTACGCTAAGGAAGTTATGAATCCTTACACGAATAAACCAGAAACAAAAATAGTAAATGCTTATGCAGAAATTGATGTAGCATTACCAGAAGTTCATCTAATATTTGTAAAGAACAATGGAGTATTTGAAGGGACAGATACATGTAAGCATCCATTTAAAGTAATACATTATGAATTAGGTATACCTTGTAGATTTCACGATTTTAGAGATACACATGCTACAAGATTAATTGAAGCTGGAGCTGATATAAAAGCAGTATCAAAAAGATTAGGACATAGCACAATAGAAACTACATATAATATCTATGTTCGTGTGACTGTTAAGATGGAAGAAGAAGTTGTAAGTAAATTTGAAGATTATGCAAATTCGTTAGAAATTTCAATTTTAAAAAAACCAAAAGAACTAATGCAGGAATACTGATAACACATGTTATTTATATTAATTGAACTGATAATCCAGTTCTTTTTTTTATGTCGTAAAACAGAAAGGATGATGTAAAATGGCAGTGTTTAAAATAGAAAAACAGAAAAATTATACTGTTATGAGCAATTATCATTTACAAGATAGAAATTTATCATACAAAGCGAAAGGGTTATTATCATTCATGCTTAGTTTACCAGAGGACTGGGATTATTCTTTGAATGGTTTAGTTGCTGTTAGTAAAGAAAGCAAAAAAGCAATTAGAAATATACTGAGTGAATTAATAAATAGAGGATATGTGGTAAGAGAACAAGGCAGAGGAGAAAAAGGGTATTATAAGTATGATTACATAATTAGAGAAATTCCTGTTAATGTATTAGAAAAAAATCATCCAGATACCCAAAAGGGAGATGCCGTTAAAGGAGATACCGAAAAAGGCACACAAATAAATACTAATAAAGAAAATACTAAAGAACAAATAGATAAAATAGATAAAACCATAAATGAAAAAAAATCTTTAAAATCAGATAATTTAAACTCAAATAAAACACACCATTCTATTACCAAAGATTTGATTAAAAGAAAATATTTAAAAGATGATGATATAGAACTCTATAAGTATGATAAATTATTTAAACAGTTATTAAAACAATATGAATTTACAAATATAGTGACAATAACGCATTACATTACATCAAGTGTAGTTAAAAGACATTTTTTAGATGAAAATAATGAGATTATAGATAATAAATTTGGATATTTAAAAAAATCTATCATAAACAATATTGATAGATTTGATAAAAATGAAATAGAATGGGATGAAGAACTGGGATGGTTTAAAGAAAAAGAACAAGAGCATGATAGGGATTTTTACGATGACTATGAAATATCATATTAAAAAATAAAAAATATGTTCTATTGCATATTTTTCATATTTTTAATTATTATGTCTAAACTTTTTAGAGTTTTTTTATCAACTTCTAAAATAATGCTATGTAGAATTTTTAATTCTTCAACATCTAATTTTTTAATATTATCGGATATAAGAGCAATCATTTTGTCTTTATCAGTATACGTTTTTGGTTTTACTTCACCATTTTGGTATGCAGTTTGATATTCAATAATCTTTTCTTCTAGTTCAGGCAAATCCATACACATACCATTTGCTATAAGTCCTAAAATTACACCAGATATTCCTATCTTACCATATTTATTATTTAGTAGTTTACTTAATGTTGCTTTGTTTACTTTTGATTTTCTCCCGAATTCTGATAAACTCATATTATGTAGTTCTAAATATTCAATCAAAATAAGTCTTACAGCAGATTCCCTACTCATTATTTATCTCCTTTCATAAAAAATTGATTTCAATATTATTTTACTCTTTTTTTATAAAAATGTCTACTAGTATAAACATTTTTATAAAAAATATTATCCTATATTGTTCATACTAGTAGACAATTTAATATATTTTTGATAAAATTATTTTTATATAACATAGTTATATTTTTGTAGTAGGAGGTTGTATAAGATGACATATATGGTTAGGGTGATGTTTTCATCCTGACTTATAGTAAGGAAGGCAGGTGAAATTTTGTATAAACGACAGTCTTCAGTAGGACAAGTAAAAAGTATTAAAATTCTCGTAGTAGAAGGTGAGAAAGATTTTACTTTATCTACCCAATTGGATGATGAATCTACAATTCGGATATTAGAAGTGTGTCTAAATAAACTTAAGGATAAGACATCACTAAATGTAGTGCCAATTATGGGAAAGGAAAGTATATATGATCAAAGAAAAAAGAAATGAAGTAGAAGTAGTTTTAGCAGTAGTAAATGAATATCTAAATGAGGGAAAAGATATTCCTTGTGAAGTAATGAAATACGTTGTACAAGAATTAAACAAGTTAGAGGAAAATTACAATAAAACTATTAATGATTTAATGAATTGTAATTCTTTGGTAGTAAAAATGGAACAATTATTTAATTTAATTGGTACTATCGGTACTATTTCAATTGAAGACGAAGACAAACTGGATAAAACATTATTTAATTTAGAAAATTATGTTAAATCTATTAAGGATTGAAATGAGTATCGGCTGTATAGAAAAACTATACAGCAATTTATTTGAATATGATTTTTTTAATAGGGTATTGACTTTTATAAAAATAAAGGTTATTATTTTAATAGAAAGTGTTTACTAGTGTAAACGACTTTGAAAGTAGCTTGGAGGTGGTGTGGTATAATGCTGAAGGTAATTTGAAGTGTTTTTATGTAGTAAATTTCTAGTAGTATATATTTTATTTTTTTTAATCATATCGTTTACTAGTGTAAACATTGTATCAAAAAAGTAAAGTGAGGTGATAGTGATTTTTAAAGAAAAAGAAAGGTATCGTATTTATAATGCATTATCTGAAGATCACGGCTATTTTCTTACCATCATTAAGATTTGTAATAATACTATTTATTACTTGTTTGATGGTATTGATGAGGTTAAATGTTTTGATGTCAGAAGTGACTTTGCAGTAGATTTAATAAAGGTAGTTTAAATTTAGTTCATCAGTTTTATGGGAGGAGCAACTGTTATGAGATTTTCTGATGATAATACTGTCATTCCTAAATGGATTTTGTATCATCTGAGAAAGTATGGGAACTGTTGCTGTGGTAGAGAAATAGTAAAAAAATTAGGAAGGGAAAAGATTTTACAATTATTAAGAAAAGAGGGGTATCCTTGTATATTACGTATTGTATATGATGATATGTTTCATAAACCCAGAAGAAAAGTAAAATATCCTCGTGATGCTTATTATATTTTAGAGATTGAATGTGTAGTTAAGAGTTATTTTATATGAATGAAATTAGAAGAGGAAAGGTATATGATGTAGAATTAAAAAATACATCATCACATGTTCAGTTCGGAAGACGTCCATGTTTGGTTGTTCAAAATAATTTAGGAAATACATTTTCTCCTACAATAATTGTTGTACCATTAACAACTAAACTCAAAAAAACACATTTACCTGTTTATGTTATAACTGCTAAAAACCAAATGGCATTGTGCGAGTGCGTTTTAACTATTTCAAAGGAGCAAATAATTTCTTATATTAAAACTTTAGATGAGAAAACTATGAAACTAATAGACAGAGCTTTATCCATTTCGTTGGAATTAGAAAAGGAGGGGACAGTATTAAAAAAATAAAACAAATTTATGAAGATTTGTGTAGTGAAAGTTCTGAGAAGTATTGGTGTGACGAAGGAAATAATAAAAGAATGAGAACTTATTATAAGCTATCTAAAATATTAAAAATAATCAAATACTTATTAATATTAGGGTTAATACTTTATTGTATAATATTAACAACAAATAGTATCTTCTGTTTATTTGATAAATATATCTGTTGTGAAAAAGAACTAACATTATTGAGCTATGTTGATTTTAAAAAGTTTATTTTAGATATTTATATTGTCACTTTTATTATAACTTTATTTGTAGTTCTATATTTAAGTAGAAAACAAAGATATTCATTAAATAAAATTTTCTGTATTTTAGTGAGTAGTTTGTTATTTCTACCTGTTAGTGCATTGTTAATTTATAACTTTGTAGCATTAAAAAGTTTAATGAGTAGTTTTTATTTATTAGTAGTATTTAGTGTTTTAATGACTATAATCAATCAATTAACGAACAGAATTGATAGATTATATGATATAGCAGTAGGTAGTAATGAAATAAAAGAAAGGAAAGGAAAGAAAATATGCAAGGAAAAGTAAAATGGTTTAGCAGTGAGAAAGGATATGGATTCATATCATCAAGTGAAAAGGAGCAAGATATATATGTTCATTTTTCAGATATTGTGATGAAAGGATTTAAAACATTAGATGAAAATGATATAGTAGAATTTGATTATGATGAAGAGATGAATAAAGCAGTAAATGTTCACAAAATCTCAGTTTCTGAAGAAAATGACGAAACAAAGAGTGAATAATGAAACTATTTGATGATATAATAATATCAAAGATAGATTTGGATAGAACATCACAAAACGGAAAGGAAATTTGTGATCTATATCAACCGTTAGTAGAAAAAAGATTAAAACAAGCAATGAACACCCCATTTAATTCAGCAAGTTTTGTTATGTTTTCAGAAAATAAGAAAGGTGGCAATTCTTCAGAAGTTAAATTGTTAGATCGTTTATCTTGGATTGATGATCAAACAGGAAGTTATATCCGTAATGTATTGAAAATTCAAAAAAAGGATAAAACTATTGGTGAATTTTTAAAGTGGAAATGTTTTTATGGATTAAGCGATAGAGAAATATCTAATAAAATCCAAAAAGATGAAAGAACAGTTAGAAGATATAAAGCACGGGCGTATTATTATCTTGCTGTTTATTCAAATCAAGTTGAGTTTATATATGAGAAAACATATCATTTTCAACTTGATTAAATAGAAGTATTTATTAATGTGGATTCTTCCACATTAAAGACATAAGAAGTTGGAGGAGTAAAATGAAGAAAAAAGTAGTTTTAGTAATTATTTGTTTAATAGTTGTATTTTTAGTAGGATTATTATTTATAATACATAAAAAATCTAATACAATTATTTTAAAAAAAGAAGAATTTACTTATGAATTAGGAGAGGAAATAAGTGCAGATGTATCTAATTATATTAAAGATGCTGATTCTATTAAGAATATAACAGAATATAAAATTGTGACAGATGATTTTAAAATTGTTGATAAAAAGTTAGTTATCAACAATGATAAACCTACTGTTGGTGATTACAATATTAATATTGTGCATAAAAACGTATCTAAAAAAGTGATTATTAAAATAGTTGATACTACTTCTCCAGAGTTCACCACTTTTGAAGAAAATATTAAAATAGAACAAACTTCAGAAGAAGTAGACTTAATAAAATATTTTGAAGCAACTGATTTAACTGAAGTTAAAATAACAATAGATGGTGAGTATGATTTGACTCAAGAAGGGGACTATGATATTAACGTGATTGCAACTGATGCAAACGGAAATAAGACTATTAAAAAAGCGACAATAACAGTTTATAAAAAAGAGATAGAAAAGGCAACACCTGTTATTAAACAGGATAATAATATATCTAATAATAAATCATCAAACAATACAACAACTACTAAACCTGAAACCCCTTCAGCAAGATACAGAAAAGATGTTTCTGATTCATATATTGTGCAAATTAATGCTTATAGAAAAGCAAATGGATTGAATGAATTACCAGTTACAGCTGAAGCACAAGCAGAAGCTGATAAAAGGGCAAAAGAATTATCTACTTATTATTCTCATGATGGTGCTGGGTATGGCTTTGGCGAGATAATAGGAAATGGTTCAATAGGAGTAGATTTTATAACTGCGTGGAAGAATAGTCCTTCACATAATGCAACAATGTTAAGGGATCATACTGTTGCAATGGCAGCTAGTGTATACGAATATAATAATTATTGGTACGCAATAGTATCTTTTAGAATGGATTATTAAAAAAACTCATCATGAGTTTTTTTATTTTAGAAACTTTTTTACATAATTTATGTTTTTTTTGTATTGGTTAATAAGTATTTCCCAGTGCATACAGTAGTCTTTATATACTACTTTTTTTACATCTAATTTTTTATTAAAGTATCTTTTCTTTATGCTTTTTTCGTAACATTTATGATTTGTAAAAAGGTAACTTAAAGAAAATTGTTTATATTTGCAATTGCACCATACAAATTCTTCCATAAGAGTAACTATTTTTTCTAACTCTTCAGAAGTATTTAGTGTTAATGTGTTTGTTATATTAATATTATTAAAAAAGTCAGTATAATCTTCGTATATATATTTAATGTTTTCATAAAAATTTTTGGCAATCAGTTTTTGCATGTTTTTTCTATAGTACGGAATGTATTTATTATTGCCCCAATATTTTTTACATAATAAAAATTGTGGAATGTAATTTTCTAACAAGTTGGCAAAATGTGTTTCTTTATGTTCTAATGGCAAAAAACATGAATTAAAATAGAATAGAGTTTCATTTAATACATCAACAAATTGTTCATTTCCTGTTAAATATCCTTTTTTTACAACTGATAGTGTATTTGGATATGTTTTTTCATCGTTAATTTTATTAATAATATGATCTAAATAATTATTATTTACTAGCATATATATTGAAGCTCCATTTGAATAATTATTAAGGGCGATTTCTTTTATTTCTTCTTTTCGTTCATTTAATGTCATAACTTTATCATCTGATTTCCTTATTATTGATTTTTAATATTTCCGTTTTAATGCCATCATCACTTTTATATTTTATTTCGTAGTACCAATCATTAAGGTTATTGACAACTTCCTTTGGAAATAATTCATTATATCCTTTATTTTCTCTTTCCATTCCAGTAATAAAGGTATTTGATCCTATTATTAATCTGTCATTGCACATTAGTCTAACTGATTCAATGTCTTCTTTTAAAATATCCTGGTTTTTAATTTCAAAATTACCAATCATTAAAAAATATGTTTTGCCATCATAAACAAATAAGGAATTAGTAGATTTAAATGTTTCACTTTCACCATACAATTTATAAATCCAGTTTCTATTTTTAAGTACATAAATATCTGCTATAATTAAAATAGTAATTAGGACGAATAAAATACTAATTGTTATTTTTTTATTTCTCCTTTTTTTCTTAATTTTATTTATAATAATTGTATTTTCCTTATTAATATCGTTTCTGTTTTTTTCGTATCCGTTATTATTTATTATTTTAGTTGTTTCTTTCATTTTCTTCTCCTTTAAAAAATAATTCACTCTTTAATAATAGTTTGTCTAAAAAACTATTATAAATCTTACATATTTTTTTACATTTTTTTTCTTGTCTTTTTTTACTATAACTACATTCTTCTTTTATCTGTTTAAAGTGTTCCTCAACTGATGGTATTTTTTCATTAAAATGTTTTGCTATAAGTCTTTCTATTACAAATCCTTCAGGAAAGTTTAGTTCTTTATTTTGTAAAACCTTGTCTATAGCTGATTTTTTTATTTCTTGAAATATTAATGTTAAATTAATTGTTTCAGCTATGGTACAATCTTTACTCAAACGTTCTTTAGTAAAAAACATACTTTTTATTTCTTCAAAAGATTCATTATGTTGTTTTATGTGATTTATAATATCCACCATCTCGTTATTTAATTCTACTTTTGCCCACATAAATATTTTTCCTCCTTTCGGTACGTATTTTTATTATTTAACAAATTAAAGTTTTTTCTACTTATAATACCGTCTATTAAGTTTAAATCTTCATACGCAACAACTGAAAATATTTCTCCATACCTAAATATGTAATCTGGTGCATCTTTAACAAGCCCGTCGTAAATAGTGATGTCATTTTCATCATAAACAAATAAATTGTTTTTATCTTCGCTTAACATATAATTCCAAATTTCTGTATTTTGATTTTTATTATATGCAATACAAAAATTGTTTGCATTTAACATTCCTAGCATTAACTCCTTTCTTATTTTATTTTTTTTCCCAACATTTAATTTAAAAAAATTTTTTAATCTTTTTTTCATATCATCATCCCTTTCACATAATATTTTTAAATTTGATTAAAATAATAAAAGCAGTAGTCATATAAGATTTGTGTAATTAAAGTTTGAAGCATTACAAAAATCTATTATTTACTACTGCTTATTTTGGTCATTAAATTGTCTAGTATATAAACACCTCAATTTAATGATACCATATTTGGGACGATTAAGATACATTATTTTTTCTCTTTTTATGGGAAAATATAAAAAGAGGTGATTTAAGTGAAAAACGAAGATCAACTTCAACAATTACTTAATAAGGATTACATGCCAATCATATATAGAAACATCAAGAAGTTTCGTCATGAAAGTGGAATTGCACTTTCAAAGGTAGCAGAAATATTAGATATGTCTTATGATTATTTGAGAAGAATTGAATCAGAAGACGATCTAAATAAAACATGTTCTTTGAAGCTACTTATTAAGTTTAGTATTTTGTATCAAAAACCACTAGATGATTTCTTGAAGGAGTGATAATCCTTAATTACAAGATTGAAACTGCAATTTCAATCTTTTTTATAGTACGATGTTAATCTCCAAATCAATTGTACCACAATGTATCTTATTTGTCCCGTTACTACATTTTGATTATACCACAAATACGACCAACAAACAAGAGCCTAATTTAAAAGTCTTATTTGTGATACTATTATATTGTAAAATTGCTGGTATATAGAAAGGAGGTAAAATATTGGAAAGACAATATAAAATGGACATATTAGAAATGCTAGGCAATTATGGACACTATGTTTGTAACATTGGAGCTGCTATGGATAAAGCTGGAATATCAATATCAAAAATGCGAAGATTAACAGGTTTAAATCATGAAATTGTAAAAAAATATTATGAGGATAGAATTGTTAGAATTGATAAAGATGTTTTAGCCAGAATAACTTACGTATTAGTGGCTTGTGGAATAGATCCAAAGGAAATAATAGAATATATTCCACCAGAAAAAAAGATGAATTTGCAAAACAATACTTAAAATTGACCCGTTAAGTAATTAAAATTTCACATATCATCTTTGTATATATAATAATATCTATTCAAGATGGATGTCAAGTTTTTGAGAATATATCGGCAATCAAACTGTCTTTTTATCTATCTTAGAGTTTAGTATATCAATATATATTGCACAGATTAAATTTATAAATAGTATGTTACATTTAATAGTTTATTGTAATATGGTATTATATGATGGAAAACAAATTGAGGTTAGATATATAATGAGTTTAAAAGATGTCTTTAAGGAAAATGTTAAATATTACAGAAAGCAATTAAAATTGACTCAAGAATCTTTAGCAAAACTATCTGGAGTAAGTACTAATTATATTGGAGAGATAGAACGGACTGGAAGAAAAGCTACGCTGGAGACAATTGAAAAAGTAGCCAATGGTTTGAATATAGATCCATCACTATTGTTAGTGTCCAGAAAAAAAGATAATGAGCAGAAGTAATATTAAATAAAATGATAAAAGATATAATAGCTAATGATAATAGCTATTTTTTTATATATAATATCTATAACTCCACAACAACTTTATTGGTTATATATTGTCAAATAATCGTATTCTATAAAATATACATGTATATTATCTTTTTAATATAAAAACAACAAGTTTGTTGTTTTTGATGCGCTAATTTATTGACTTAACAAGTAAAAAATGTTATAATTATGATTAGTTGAGTTTTAAAAAGTTTTATTTTTGATATTTTGTTTATGTTTTGGAGGAGGTGGACCTGATTTTAGGTTCCCTTTTTTTGTAATAAAATTATATTATGTAAGGAGGATAAAATGTATAATGTAGATTTAAATTTGTATAAAACCTTTTATATTGTTGCAAAATGTAACAATTTCACAAAAGCATCTGAAGAACTATGTATATCACAACCAGCAGTTACACAAGCAGTAAAAAAATTAGAAGATCAATTAAATGTTGAACTTTTTCAGCGTTCAAATAAAGGAATTAATTTGACAGAAGTTGGAGAACTTGTATATTATTATGCCGAGCATTTAGTTAATTTAGCAAAATCAAATGAAAATTTAATTTCTCAAATTAAAGCATCACAAGAAAAAGTTATAAACATAGGTGTTCCTACTCATGTTGGTACTTTCTACTTTGTAAATTATTTCAAAAAATTTAATGAAAGATATCCAAATGTCAAAATTAGAATATTTAATAAAAAATCGGATGAAATGTTGAAAATGTTATTGAAAAGAGAACTTGATATTGTTATAGATACTGATATGTCGAATGTTGATAGTGAAATAATAAAAGTTCGTAAGGTTATGGATTTAGATGGTTGTTTCGTTGGTAGCCGAAAATATAAGGCTCTCTCAGAAAAAGGAGTAATAACCCCTGACGAACTAATAAAATATCCATTAATTCTACCGAGTTCCACTACTTACAACAGAAAAATGATTGATTATTTTTTTGATAAAAAAAATATTTTACTAGAGCCATTAATTGAAGCAAATTCCTCATCAATATCAAAAGAAATTATAAATCAAGGAATAGGAATTGGTTGGATGATAAAAGAGTTCGTTTTGGATGATTTAAAATCTGGCAATTTATATGAAATAAAAGTTGATATTGATAACATAGTAACACCATTAAGTATCGCTTACCATAAAAAATATAATAGCAGTATAGTTTTAGAATTAATAAAATATTTTAATAGAAAAACAGATTCAGAATGTTGAACCTGTTTTTTTCTATTATAATTATTACTTATAGTATATAAATAATTGGTATTGGTAAAAAAATAAAAGAAACATTATAATTAGATTAGGTGGGAAAAAATGGATAAAAATTATATTGATTTACACATTCACACAACTAATTCCGATGGTTATTTTTCACCAAAAGAAATAGTTGAAATGGCAAGTAAAAATGATACAAGTCTTATTGCAATCAGTGATCATGATTCAATTTGTGGTTTGCCAGAATTTAAGGAAAACCTAAAATTTGGAATGCATGGCATAGCAGGTGTTGAGTTTTCATCTTATATTATGCTAAATAATAAAAAGATTAAACTTCATATTCTTGGTTATGGATTTGACGAAAATAATATCAAAATGCTGAATTTATTACAGGAAATGAAAGAGAAACGAGTTGCAGCACATATCAAACTACTAAATTTTGCAAAAATGAAGCTTTTAAATTTACCAGAAGATAGTCTATCTAGAATCAATATGGAAAGATATTGTTGGTTTGATAGAGAATTTATAAAATGTTTAGAACAAGATAATTATTCAATGGATGATATTAATTATTATAGAGATTATTTCAAAAATAATAGATTCAGTTATGGACCAGATTATGATTTGGAAGTTCAAAGAGTAATTGATGCCATACATAGTGCCGATGGTTTTGTTGTTTTAGCACATCCAATGGCTTATAAACTTACTAGTGATGAGGTAACAAATATAATATCCAAATTAAGTGACTTGGGAATAGACGGCGTAGAAGTCTATCAATCCGATTGTAGTGTAGGTGATAGCTTGTATTTAATGCAGTTAGCAGATAAATTTAATTTATTACAGTCTGTTGGTAGTGATTTTCATAGGAATTTTAATTCAGATGGAAGAATGATAGGTAAAGGAATTGATAATAATTTGTGTATAGAGGAAACGTCTTTGACAAATAAATTATTATCATTAAAAAAAGATTTTAGGAGAAATAAGTAAATATGGCAATGTTATTTGGAGCTTTAGCTAAAAATGGAGAAATTCTTGATACTATAAATTGTGGAGAAAATAATTATATGATTGCAATAAATATTGGAAATCAAAGAAATAAAATACCTAGTTATAATCACATTCGAACCGAAAAATCTGGAATTTCAGTGATTAATTCGAATCTAGGAAATCTAGTAGAACCTAGTTCAAAAAAAAGCGTGATAATTAGAAGTAATAATTCTGGTGAAGGTTATTACGTATATGATTTGGAAACAGGTAAAAGAGTCTCAGGATTTTATGATTATATGAAGTTTATTAATTATGATGGTACAGATGCTATTTATGCAAAAGATACTATAAGAGATAATATTGGAAAAGTATTTATTGATTTGGCTACATTATTAAATTACAGTGGTGAAATGATTTGTGATGTTTTCAATATTTCTACAAATGAGTATTACAATGATATAAAGAATGGCACTGATTATGAATTATTGAAAAATTCTATTAGAGAACAAATAAATTCAAATAAACCAACAGAAGAACAAATATGCAAGAAATTATTACAAAAGAGGAGGTAAATTAATGAAAGTATTTATTTCGTGTCCTTTTACGGGATTATGTAAAAATAACAAATATGAAATTAAAGATGAATATAAAACTTTCTTCAACAAACTTGTTGAAAATTTAGAAGAAAAAGGATGTGAGTACTATTTAGCAATTAAAAGAGAAAATTGGGGGCTAAATCATAAAGGTCCAGAGGAATGTACAAGAAGCGATTTTGAAGGTGTTAAGTCAAGTGATGTATTAATTGTTATTCCAGGAAACAAAAATTCGAATGGTATATCAGGTGGAGTTCACGTAGAACTAGGTTGGGCATCAGCTATGAAGAAAAAAATGCATATTTTAGTTGAAGATGGTTTTGAATATTCCCCTGTTCTAATGGGATTAAATACTTTAACTGAAACGCATTATCATAAATGTAATGAATTTTTAAATTTAACAATGTTAAATAAGATTAATGCAATAATAGATCAAGAATTAAAATTAAGAGAGGAGCAATAAAAAATGTATTTAAAGTTGATAGACAAATCTCCTCGTGAAATAATTAAATATTATGAAAAACCGTTTTATGTATATTTGTCTTTGTCAAATATATGTAATGCCAATTGTGTATTTTGCGAAGTAAGAACAAATAAAGAGAAAAAATGTAATATAAATGTTTTTTCATTGATTGATGAGTTAGCATCTTTAGGCACACAATATATTCATTTTACTGGTGGAGGTGAGCCATTCGTAAATGATGATATATTTGAATATTTAGATTATTGTACACAAAAAAAAATAAAAATAATATTAATATCAAATGGTCTTAATATTGATGAAACCAAGATTAAAAAAATGTCTAATTACAACATAGTTGCTATATTTTTCTCGATTGATAGCCACATACCAGAAGTTCATGATACATTGAGAAGAACGCAAGGATTATGGAATAAAGTTACTTCGAATATTAATTTAATAAAGCAGTATATGCCTGAAGTGAAAATTGTTTTAAATCATGTATTAAATAAAAAAAATATAGATGATTTTGAAAAATTTATAATGATGAAAAAGACTTTTGATTTTGATTACATTAATCCAATTGTTATAAAGGATTATGATGCATTGTTTTTTACAGAGGACCAAATTGAAAATTATAATAATAAATTGGACTATTATAATAATTTAGCAAATTCTTTGGGATTAGAATTTCTTTCTGATAATATTGATTTTTTTAATAATAAAGTAAGCAGTCTAGGAGATAGATATAACAATATTGATTTGAAATGCTTATATCCGTCATTTTGTTCATTTGTAGATGCACCGACAGGTTTTGTTTATCCTTGTGATTGTAGTATTCATAGAGATAGAAAAATATATAAAATTGGTGATTTAAAAGTACAAACATTTAAAGAAATTTGGAATGGAGAAAAAAGAAAAAACTTAAGAAAAAAACTTATTAATAGTGAATTAGATTGCAAAACCAAATGTGACGAAGCAAATTGCCAATTTAATAGATGCTTATTAAAAGAAAAGGAAAAAGAATTATGAAAATATTAGTTTCAGCTGAAAGCTTCGGTTATGGACCGATTACAACAGGCTTAAATATAGTGAAAGAACTAAAAAAATGTAATGATGTTAAATTGGATTTTATTGGTTCTGGTATAGCTATGGAACAAGCAAAAATGAGTGGATACTTTGAAAATTATTATCTATGTGATACTTATGATTTTATGAGTTTAGAAAAAAGTAAAAGTATCTTTGAAAAATATCATATATTTTTATCATCAGAAAATGTAAATGGAGCAATATTTGCATTAAAAAACGGCATAAAAAATACTTATTATGTAGATAATTTGATGTGGATGTGGGATAAAATACCAGATGGATTATTAACTGTAAAAAAATATTTTATATCTGAAATAATACCATCAAAAGAAAATTTTAACAAAATTGGCAAAAAAATTTTAAATCCAATTTTTGTTGGACCAGTAAGAAAAATTGAAGTAAAAAAATGTTCAACCAAAAATCAAATAATTATTAATCTCGGTGGTGCTGAATCATTTCTATTAGAACATTCATTGATTGTTGATTTCTATAATAAATTATTAAATGAAATATTATCAACTGAACTGGTTAATTCTTTTGACTCAATCATTATATGTGGTGGAAGTGGTGTTATAAATAGTATTAAATTGAAAAAATCTTCAAAAAAAATTAAAAAATGCACTTTATCTCATGAGGCTTATTTATTAGAAATGGAAAGATCATCTCATTGTATATTAGCATCTGGTTTGGGAAATTTTATTGAAACTGTTGGAAAATATAAAAATATAATGTATTTACCAGCTATAAATTATAGCCAACTGCAACAGCTAGAATATTATAAAAAACAAAACTTCGGCTTTAAAGCACTAAACTGGGATAATTTTGAATTTTACAAACAAATTCCTAAGTTTTTAGATGAAGAAACAGGTGTTAATTTAGTTGTATCAAATATAAAAGAATATTTAAAAAATGATTATACAGAAAAAGTGAGTAAAGTAGTGAAAGAATTTTTAATTGAAAAGCAAGATGCCTTTTTTGAAACTAGAAAAGATTATATTAATAATTTTTCAAAGAGTGCATCATCAGATATTGCAAAGACAATTTATACAGAAAATAAAGGTGGTGAAGATGAATGAAAATACCAAATGATCCTTTTTTAGGAACTCATTATATAGGAAATGAGGAATTAAAATTAGTAAAAAAAGTTTTGAAAAGTAAAAGTTTATTTAGATACCATGGACCAAATTTACTATACATGACTGATAGATTTGAAAAAGAAATGGCAGAATATTTAGGAGTAAAATATGTCTTAGCATGTTCTAATGGGAGTGCTGCTATAAAATTAGGATGTATTGCGAATGGAATAGGTCCTGGAGATGAAGTATTGATGTCACCATTTACATTTATTGCATCAGCCAATAGCGTCTTAGCGTGTGGTGCTGTTCCTAAATTTGTTGATATAGATGAAACCATGAATATAGATCCAAATAAAATAGAAGAAAATATAGGACCTAACACAAAAGCTATTTTAGCAATTCATATACAAGGTCAACCATGTGATATGCTAAAAATCAATAAAATAGCAAAGAAGCATAATTTAATAGTTATAGAAGATGCAGCTCAAGCTTTTGGCTCAAGCATAAATGGTAAAAAAATAGGAACTTTTGGAGATTGCAGTGCTTTTAGTTTACAAGCTGGAAAAACGATAACTTGTGGTGAGGGTGGTTTTTTAGCTACTAACAATAAAAAAATATATCAAATGGCGAAAATGTATCATGATAATGGTGGATATAGAGTTGGATGTGATTATCCAACTTGGCAAAATGGAAAAACAATTTATGGTGAAAATTTTAAGTTGACTGAATTACAAAGTGCTGTAGCATTAGCACAATTAGAAAAGATAAATAAAATTTTAAACAAGCAAAGAAAAACTTACTTCAATATAGTAAATAACATAGATAATTCTTTTTATAAATTGAGACAAAATGTTTCAAAAACAGTTCCTGTGTATTCAAGCATTGCAATAGAATTCAAAACAGAAAAAGAATGTAAAAAATTTATAGAATTTATGAATATTAATGGCATAGGCTTTGATGTTTATTGTAGTCATTTGATAATGGATTTTGATACATTCGAAAAACAACAGTCTTGGCATATATCAAAATTTCCTTACAATATTACTAACTACAAAAAAACTAAATGTTCCAAAACAAAAAATTTATTTCAAAGGGTTGCTTGGTTTAATTTGTCAGCCTCTTTAAAAAGTAAACATATTAAATACATAATAAAAAAATTAAAGGAATACCAGAATGAATTTTAGTACTTCTAATATTTGGAACAATTCTTTTATTTTAAGGTATCCGTTGGAACAAATAAAAAAAATTGGCAATTTATATTTTTATGAAAGTGAAAATATTTTAAAATGTCAGCATTTTTTTGAATTTGATATTACTAGTGACGAATTAAAAATAATGCAAAAAGAAATTAAAAATAATAAAAAAATAAGATTTAACTATATTAATGATTCGGTGCTAAGTAATAAGCTCAAAGAATGGGCTATTAAGAATAATTTTGAATATCAAATAATTGATGAATGGGAAGCACCTAGATTAGTACTTAATGAAGGAAATTTAAAAAAATATATTAGTATTTGTCCACATTCTCAAATTTCAAAAAATTATAAAATGTATTGTAATAAAAAAGAAAAATTAAATTTTTATAATTCTATTAACTGTGATTCTTTGATGTTATGGAACTATGTTTTGCAAATAGATTATAATTCTTGGAAAAAAGATGAGCATTCAGATATGAAAAGTTTGGATCGTGAGGATTTACAATATTTACCATTTTTTCTTATTGATAAAGAACATAGCAATTTAATTGTTGTTTGTGATGAGAAAAATAATCCTTTAGCATATTCTTTAATGTTTAGAAGTGGTGACTGTTGGTATGCAGTTAAATGGGGAGCTTCAAATTTAGGAAGAAAATATTATGCAGGATTTTATTGTCTTTTCTATCATCTTGAATATTTATACTCCTTAGATAATAAGTTATTAATTGATTTTTGGGGTAGAAGAAATAAAACTTATGATGAGTTAAAAAATGATTATATTATGAGAAAACATATAATCGTTTATAAAAAGGAGTGATATTATGTATATAGAGTTGGGAAATATATTTGATATAGAAAATATAGATGACATGATTGATAATAGTTTTAATGGAACTTGTTTTTCTTATAGTTGGTTTTTAAAATTAAAGGACAGTTTTAAAATTTTGAAAATATATAATTTGGCGAAAGAGTTACAAGGATTTATGCCAATATTTAAAAGCACTCCCAAAACTATTACACAAAGTACAATGTATATCCCTTATGGTGGTTTAGTATTATTTTCTTTGCCAAGAGAAGGTAGAAATCAAATTCGTTATATCAGACAAGTGGAAAAAGTGCTATGCAATTATCTTCAAGAAAATTATGATGATATACAATTTTCTTTAGATAATAAAATTACTGATATTATGCCATTTATTCGTTCTGGATTTACGCCAGAAGTTAGATATACTTATAAATTAGATTTGACAAAAGGTTTAAATGTAATATATCAAAATTTTGGTGGAGATAGAAAAAAGGATATTAAAAAAGCTGTTAAAAGAAATATAAAATTTGTTGTTGATAGTGATTATAGTTATTTTGATTCAAAAGAAGCCATGAAGTGGGAAAAAAAATATGGTTTTGAGACGACTTCTGATTATGTTGAAAAATATATAAAAACTACAATTAAAAAAAGAAGAGGTATGTGCTTTGTAGCAATGGAAAATAACAATGTTCTTGGTGGTGTTCATATTGCTTGGGATAAAGAAACAGCCTATATAATGTATTCATATTATGAAAAAGAAAAAGATGATGTTGCAATTGCTTTTCTATATTACAAAATATTTGAATATTTAATAAATAACAAAATTGTCAAATATATTGATTTTGAGGGTTCTGTGTTTGAAAGTATAGAAGACTGGAATATATCATTTGGTGCTTATCAGAGTAGATTTTACAATTTGCATTGGAATTCAAAAAATAAACCATATTTTAATCTATATGACTATGGAGAAAAGTAGGTGAGCCTTATATGTCTGATAATGAAATTTTAGCATTGATGTATGATTTTTATAACAAATACGTTTTGAAAGATCAAAATAAAGACATTGATTATTATATTAATCAATTAAATGAATATTCAGCTAATAATGTTTTAGTAGTTGGTGCTGGTACTGGTAGAGTGGCAATTCCATTGTCTGATTATGTAAACGTTTCTGCTCTTGATTTTGATTTAGAAAGATTAAAATTGTTAAATGTAAAAAGTAAAAAGCCTAGTATAATATACACTGATTTTGTAGACTTTAACCATTTGGATGAGTATGATCTAATAATTTTTCCTTACAGTACTATTCAATTTGGAGGAGACTATTTGAAAATTAATGAAATATTTAATAAACTAGGAAATACCATGAATAAAGATGCAGTGTGTTTATTTGATGTTTCTGAAAATTTTAATAATAAAGTTGAGAAAAAAGACGAGTTTTTATTTAAAACATTTTGCAATTCTGTTAATTCAAATGTTGAAGTATATTATACTTCAAAGAGATATAAGGATTTTATTGAATTTTTAGTAAGATATAAATTGTCTGATAAAAATAGAGAGGTTCTTGAAAAAGAAAAATATACTTATTATGACAAAGATTTACTATTAAAAGGTTTGGAAGCAAATAATTTATCACTCGTTAAAATAGATGATGGTTATGGAGAAGGGATTTTAAAACATAAACACATCTATCATTGCAGGAGGATAAAATGAATTATAATAGTTTATTAGGAAGTAAATTGGCAAAATATTTTAATAAAAAATATGGGATTATAACATATTCAGGTACTTTAGCTATTGAAGTTGCTTTAAAAAGTTTGAAATTAAAAAGGAAATCCAAAGTATTAATTTCGTCTAATGTGTGCTATTCAATTATTAATACAGTTCTGAAGCTAGGATTAGTGCCAGTTATAAAAACGCCAAATAATGGTTTGTTTTTTACAAATGATGATATAGATGTGGTGATTGACAAGGAAATAATAGATTGTATATTGTTGGTTCATCAGTTTGGAATATTGAATAATATTAGTAAAAGAAAATATAAAAAGTTAAATATAAAAATAATAGAAGATGTAGCTCAAGCATGGAATCTTAAAGATAATAACGGAATGAACAATATAGGAATTGACAGTGATATTGTTGTTACTTCCTTTGGATCGACTAAACCTATTAGTTATGGAATAGGTGGTGGATTATTTTTTGATAATAAAAAGATCTTTAAGGAAATTGATTTTTGTGATAATGAAAGTAGGGAAAAGCAAGGAATAATCTTATCGTATGCATATCCATTATGTAAAGAAATAAAATTAGATTATTTATTAGAAAAAGCTAACGAAATAGTTAATGTGCAAAGATTATGTGCGAGAGAATATTCAAATGTATTACTTAATCAAAAAACAATAAAATATATAAATTATGAACAAAATAGTGGTAATGTTTGGCATAGATTTCCTATGTGGGTAGAGAATCAAAAAACTTTTGAAAAAATAAAAAAAATTTTAGAAAAAAGTACATTAGAATTTCAATTTGAACATGATGTGAAATTAATTGATTTGCCTATGTGTCAGAAATGTATAAAATATAATGAAAATACACATTATTATTTTATTTTAGTACGAACTAGAAATGTGAATATAGAAAATCAGGTAAAAAATCTAAAAAAGCTAATAGATTTATTAAAAAATGATTAAATTAATACCATTTTATAGTCCTTTTTAGCAAAAAAAAGGGTTTATGTGGTATAATAATTTTGAGTTTTTATTTTAAAAAGAAAGAGGTGATTACTTTGATAGAAGTAAGTGTAAATAATGCAAGTAAAAGTTTTGGCTTTAAAAATGTTTTGGATGGGTTTGATTTAGAGGCTACAACTGGAGAAAGAATTGCCTTAATCGGACCAAATGGATGTGGGAAATCAACACTATTTAAAATAATTTCTGGAGAAGAAAAATTAGATAAAGGAATGGTTTCAACTAGAAAGGGAGCTACAATCGGATTATTATCTCAAATTCCACCTAAAGTAGCTGATGATGTTACTGTTAGAGATATACTATTGAGAAGCTTTAAAGATTTATTTGAATTAGAAAAAAAATTAAGAGAATATGAGGAAAAACTTGGTAGTATCACATCTGATGAACTAGATTCTGTTTTAAAAGTATATGGAAAGTTACAAGATCATTTTTCAAATATGGGTGGTTATGAAATAGATGAAAAAGTTGGTAAAATTTGTAATGGATTTAAAATTTCTGAGGAAATGCTTACTAGAAGTTTTAATACTTTATCAGGAGGAGAAAAAACAATAGTTAATTTGGCTTCACTAATAATTAGTAATCCAGAGATTTTACTACTTGATGAGCCTACAAATCACTTGGATATTGATACTTTAGAGTGGTTTGAACAGTTCTTATCAAATTACAAGGGAACTATAATTATTAGTTCGCATGATAGATATTTTTTGGATAAAGTAGCAACAAAAACAATTCTAATAGACAAAGGGAAAGCTGATGTATATCATGGAAATTATTCATACTATTTAGAAGAAAGTGAGAGACGTGCATTAGCAGAATTTGATGAATATAAAACACAACAAAAACAAATTGAGGCAATGAAAGCTGCTGTAAAAAAATTAAAAGAATGGGGAGAACGTGGTGATAATCCTAGGTTTTTTAGAAGAGCTGCTTGTATTGAGAGAAAATTAGAAAAAATGGAAATGCTAGATAGACCAGAATCAAAAAAACAATTACCATTAGATTTCGAAATTAATGGTCGCTCTGGTAAAGATGTATTAGTCGCTAAAGATTTGGGAATTATAGCTGGTGATAAAATACTATTGGATGGAGCAGACTTATATTTAAAATATGGTGAAAAAGTATGTTTGATGGGAAAAAATGGAACAGGAAAATCTACATTTGTAAAAGCAGTTTTAGGTAATGAAGATAGCATTTGTCAAGGTGAAATAAAATTGGGCAGTAATGTTAGCATAGGTTATATTCCACAAGAAATAAGATTTGAAGATGAAAATGCGACTGTATTGGAAACATCGAGAAAGTTTTATGAAGGAACAGAAACGTATTTAAGAGCATCTCTTGCAAAGTTCTTGTTCTATGGTCAAAATGTTTTTAAAAGAGTAGGTACGTTATCAGGAGGAGAAAAAGTACGTTTAAAATTATTTGAATTAATTCAGAAGAAGGCTAACTTATTAATTTTAGATGAGCCTACAAACCATATAGACATTGATACTAAAGAAATATTAGAAGAAGCATTAAGTGAATATCGTGGTACTCTATTCTTTATTTCACATGATAGATACTTTATAAACAAGTTAGCTGAGCGTGTGATAAATATTGAGGATCAAAAATTTACTGAATACTTGGGAAATTATGATTATTATAAGGAGCAAAAAGTAAAAAAGTTGGAGCTCCCTACTAGCAATAATCACGGTAGAAAAGGTAGGTAGTTGTTTAGATGAATTTCAAATATAAACTTACAAAAAAAGTAGAAAGTTTTATAAAAAATGCAAATCTAAGTGAAATCAGTATTGGATGTTCTGATTCACAAGTAGTAAGAATTGAAAAAAAGGGCAAAATATATTTTTTAAAAATAGCTAAAAAAGGATTACTTACACAAGAATTTAATGCTTTAAATTGGTTGAATAGCAAATTGTCAGTTCCAGAAATTGTATTATTTGATAATGAAACAGAAAATGAATTTTTAATAACAAAGGCTATTCCAGGAGAAATGGTATGTTCAGAAAAATACCTAAATAATCCAATGTTAGCTTTGGAAATAATTAAACAAGCTTTTGATAATATATATTCTGTAGATATTTCTGATTGTCCTTTCAATGTTTCAAATAAGTACAAATTATCTCTAATAAAAAATAATGTAGAAAAAGGTCTAATCAAAAATGAAGATTTAAAGAGTGAAACGTTAGAAAGATTCGGAAATGTAGAAGGCTTGTTAAATTATCTTATCAATAATCAATTTGAAGAGGAGTTGTGTTTTTCTCACGGAGATACAAGTTTGCCAAATATCTTTTCTTCTAATGACAAATTTTCTGGCTTTATTGATGTTGGAGAATGTGGTATTGCTGATAAGTGGTTTGATCTTGCAATTTGTGAAAAATCAATCAGAAGAAATTTTGGAGAAAAATATATTTCGGAATTTTATAAAAAATTAAATATAGTTCCAGACAGAAATAAACTTGATTATTATTTACTTATGATGGAATTATATTTATAAAACTGTTAAAGTTTTAAAGAAAATTTTAAGGTTATAAAGAAAAAATAAATTGTCTTGAATATATTGATAAATTGAGTTTAAGTCAATATTTACAGGGTTTATAGAAAATTTATAATACCTATAAAATTAAATAATTCTAATAAGTTAGGAGGATGTTTATGATTAGCAATAATTCTAATTTTGGATATGATAAGTATCACAGAAAAAAACCAATTAAAGATTTTGACTTAAATCAAACTATGTATTCTTTGGTAACAAGTGAGAGTAAGGATGATTTAGCCTTAAAAGCAACAGGTTTTATGGGAAATGATATGAGTTACAATGACTTAATAATATCAGCAGACAAATTAGCTCAAGCTTTCCATAATATTGGAATAAAAGATGGGGAGAACGTGGCAATATTGACTATAAGTATGCCTATAGTTCAACAGTCATTGTTATCTCTTTCCAAAATTGGAGCTACCATGTCTTGGATAGACTTAAGATCTAAACCAAAAGATGTATTAAGATATATTAACAGCGGTAATTGTAAAACAATAATAGTGTTTGAAGATATGCTTCCATTAATAGAATCAATAATAGATGAAACTGATGTCAAAAAAGTTGTTGTAAGCTCACCAAAAGATTATTTATCTCCTAAAATAAAAGTGCTAGCTATGTTAAAGGATAAGAAAGATGGTAAAAAAATAGTATTGCCAAATGATCCAAGATTTGTTAGATTCAATGATTTTATTAAAAATGTTGATACTAATAATTTAATTACTCCAGTATCATTTGAAAAGGATAGACCATCTTTAATAGTACAATCTAGTGGTAGTACAGGTAAACCAAAGCAAATTGTTCATACAGAATATAATTTTAACTCTGCTGTACAAAAAATGGCTTATACTGATTTACCTTTTTATAAAGGAAATACAATGCACATTTCAATTCCACCATTTATTATATATGGATTAGGGAACTCTATATATGCTAGTATGGCATTTACAATGAAAGCAGAAATGAATCCCTTTGTAGATGAGAACACAGTATATAATGATTTAGGAAAATTTGATATATCTTTAGCAGCACCATTGCATTATAGATATATGTACAAACAATTAATAGAATTAAATAAAAGTATAACCGAATTAGAAAAGGATAACTCATTAGAGGCAAAAAAAGAATTGAAACAAAAGATGAAAGAGTTAAAACGAGTATTAACAGGAATTGATAGAGCCAAAGTATTTGTATCTGGTGGAGATAAAATTGGTGCAGATGAACTAATAGAAATGCAACAAACTTTTAACAAAGTCATAGTCAATGGTTATGGTAACAACGAATGTTTAGGTGCTACAATAGTTAGTCCTATGTACGCCAATAAACCTGGTAGTATTGGGGTACCTATGGAAGGAATAGAAGTTAAAGTAGTTAATCCAGAAACTGAGGAGATATTACCACAAGGAGAAATTGGAGAATTATATATATCTTCTGATAATCTTTTTGTTGAATATTTAAATAACCCTGATGAAACAAATAAAATAAAAGTAATAGATGAATTAGAAAAACAATGGGTGAAATCAGGAGATTTATGTTATATAGATAAAGATGGATATATTATTCCTAGAGGAAGAAACAGAAGACTTATAAGAAAAGAAGCATTTAAGATTAGCCCTGATACAATAGAAGAGGTTATTAGTTCTATACCATTTGTACAAGATTGTGTTGTAGTTGGTGTGGATGATGAAAAATCTTTGTCAGTGCCAATGGCATTCATAGTTCTAAAAGATGAGACATTATCATTTGATGAAGTTAAAGACCAAATAAAAGAGAAATGTGTTGAAGAATTACCTGATTATGAAGTCCCAACTTATTTTGAACAAATAGAAAAAGTCCCTTATACACCAAATGATAAACAAGACTTTAGAGCATTAGAAGAACTTGGAAATTCAATAGTAAGGAATAAGGCAGCAAAAAAATTAGTAAAGAAAAAATAGTTTTAATGACACTAATTTTACAAAAAAAATTAACAAAAATTAAAAAACAACGATATTGTTGTTTTTTTTATGATATAATGTATTCAATGAAGATGATCGTGAATATTCTAGGAGGCTGATTATATGAGTGCTAGTGGTACTATATACCTTACAATATCTGCACTGATTTACACTATAATTACAACAATTTTATTTCAAAGAAAAAAGAAAATCAATAAATTAGAAAATAAAATATTTACTAAGTTATTGATTTTGTCAATTTTATCAATGGTTTTTGAACTTGCTATAGTATTTACTATAAATATTTCCATAATAAGTTCTATAATACAAAAAATCTTTTTAGTGTTTATAATATTATGGTTATCAAGATTTATAGATTATACATTTGTAATAACAGTATTTGATGCTAAAAAAAGTGATTTAGATAATTTTGAAAAATATAAAAAAATTTATTATATATTTTTAGTGATAAATCTGTTATGTTGTTTAGGAATTCTCCTTTTACCTATTTATTTCAATGATATAGGTAGTGCAAAATATACTAGTGGACCAAGTGTTAATATGGTTTTTGCTATAACAGGAATATATTTATTAATAATTCTTGTTCTATTAGTAACACATTTCAAAAAAATAAAACAAAAAAATTGTTTGCCAATAATAGTATTATTTGTTTTATTAATTGTTTGTGCAATAATTCAAAAATCTAACCCACAAGTATTATTAACTAACACTGTGTTTGGATTAATCATTTATTTAATGTATAACACAATAGAAAATCCAGATTTAAAGTTAATAGCACAATTAGAACTTGCAAAGCAAAGTGCTGAAAAGGCAAATAATGCTAAATCAGATTTTTTAAGTAGTATGAGTCATGAAATAAGAACACCATTAAATGCTATTGTTGGATCAATAGAATTATTAAAAGATGAAGAAAATTTGTCAGAAGATGGTAGGGAAGCGGTAAAAGACTTAAATACAGCATCAAATAGTTTATTAGAAATAGGAACAGGAATATTAAATATATCTCAGATTGAATCAGGTAAAATTGATTTAATAGAAAAGGAATATTCACCAGTTGAAACTTTTGATGAACTATATAATTTACTAAAAGGAAGAATAGGTAATAAGTCTATTGATTTTACAACAAACTATGCTGATGATTTACCAAAAAAATTATATGGTGATAAAGCTAAGATAAAAGAAATTGTAACTAATTTATTAACTAATGCTATTAAATATACAGATGAAGGAAAGATAAATCTTGCTGTTAAGTGTATAAATAACAAAGATACTTGTAAATTAATAATTTCTGTTAGTGATACTGGTAGAGGTATTCGCAAAGAAGTAATGGATAAATTGTTTGAAAAATTCACAAGAGATACAGATGTTACAGATTCAACCATTGATGGAGTAGGACTAGGTTTAGCTATTACGAAAAGCTTAGTTGAAATAATTGGAGGTACAATAACAGTTAATTCTGTGGTGGGAAAAGGATCTGTTTTTACAGTAGTTTTCTTGCAAAAAATAGTTGATGATGGTGTAGAAAACATACATCAACAAGAAAAAATCATAGAGCAATCAACTCCATCAAATAATAACTATAAAATATTGATAGTTGATGATAATAATATGAATTTGAATATAGAAAAAAATCATTTAAAACATTATGGGCTTGATTGTGACACTTGCTTATCTGGTGAACTTGCAATTGAAAAAATAACTTCAGGAATTAGATATGATTTAATTTTAATGGATGATATGATGCCTAGTATGAGTGGAACAGATACAATGAGAAAATTAAAATACGAAATGAATTTTACCAATCCAATTATTGTTATAACAGCTAATGCAACAACTGAAGCAAAAGAGCAATATTTAAATGCTGGATTTGATGAATTTATTTCAAAGCCAGTTAAGCGAGAAGATTTATATAATAGTGTAATTAAATATTTACAAAAATAAAAAATAAAAAAAGACAACAGTTTTGTTGTTTTTTTTATGTAAACCTATGGTATAATTTATAATAGAGGTAGGTGAGTATAGGGATGGGAAGTAGTGCTACAATATTTTTATCAATAGCATCAATGCTTTATATGATTATGGTTGCTATTGTTTACTTTACTAAGGAAAAGGTTAATACAAGTGAAAACAAAATATTTTCTAAATTAGTATTAATTTCTCTTGCATCATTGTTTTCAGAGATTTACATAACATTTATTCCAATTGATATGAAAATCCCACTATTTGTAATTTCTTTAAAAGTTTATTTGATATTGTGTGTGTTTTGGTTAAGTTATTTTATGGAATATGTTTTTATTATTACTAGAAACAATGAGAATAAATTGTTGATTAATTATAAAAAAGCATATAAAAAGACATATATAAAATTTTGGATTATAACTGCATTTGTCGTTATTGCAATAATATTATTGCCTATTTCATTTTATAATGAAAATGGTATGAAATACTCTTATGGTCCAAGTGTTAATGTTGTTTTTGGATTATCAGCACTTTACATGATAATAATGTTTATTTATATTATTAAAAACTTAAAAAATTTAAAAAATAAAGGGTATATGCCAATCATATTTTTTGTAGTGTTATTATCAATAGTAGCAATAGTACAAAAATTGTATCCAAATTTATTACTTGCAAATACATGCTTTGCATTAATTACAACATTAATGTATTATACAATAGAAAATCCAGATATTAAAATAGCAAAAGAACTAGCTTTTTCTAAAATGATAGCTGAAGAATCAAGGGATAGAACATTAAATACTTTAAATGAAATATCAGATGAATTAAAAAATTCTTTTAGTAAATTACAAACGTTCGGATATAAAAAAGTTAATTATCAAGATTTAGATGAAGTGAGTAAAGAATTAAAGTATATTAAAAAATATAATATTGACTTTGTAGACAGAGCAACTGGGCTTCTTGAAATAGGGAAGATTGAAAGTGGAAGTCTTACATTGAGTGAAAAGGAGTATGACTCAAGTGAATTATTGGAAGAATTAAGAAAAATGCTTTTCTATGATAAGAAAAATAAGCAAATAAATGTTTTAACGGAATTTGAAAACAAAGTACCTAGTGTGTTATATGGAGATAAAACAAAAGTAGAAAAACTTGTATTATCAGTTTATGATTATATATTAGATATAATCGATAAAGATGATTTAACAATTAAGATGGATTCTATTACAGTTGGAAGATTTAGCAAAATTAAATTTCACTTTATAACTCAAGATTCAAATTTAGATAAGTATATATATGAAAAAAAACAATCTTATGATTTGAAAGTTAATTATTTAAATGAATTAGAATTTTATGATACTAAAGAGAATGTTAAATATGATAAAATACTTAAACTCGCTTCATTACTTAACGCAAAACTGAATGTAAGCAAAGATGATTATGGTAGAAAAGATTTGACTTTGTCTATTAGACAAAGAATTATAGATCCGTATGTAATGGTAGAACAAAAAGAAGAAAATAAAGGCTTAAAGGTAAGGTATTTTGATGCTTCAGATAAGCGAATTTTAATTGTTCACAAAAATAACACTCGTTTAAAAGAATTATTATTATTGTTAAGACCATATAAATCTGATATTGATGTTGTCAGTAGTATAAATGATATGAAAATAAAGTTATCAGATAATAAAACTTATGATATGGTAATAATAGATGACACAATTTATAATAATGAAAAAGGTTTTGAAACAATAAAATCCATAAAATCTTTTAGTGGCTATGATATTAAATTAGTTATATTAGCAGCAGATGATAGAGTAAATAATTGTGAAGTTTATATTGAAGAAGGCTTTGATGAATATATAATAAAACCTATTAATAAGAAAAACATAAATTATATTATGAAAAAGTATTTAAAATAAAATTTTAAAAAAAATTAAAAGTGTCCGTTGACTGTCCTAAAAAAATGTGCTAAAATGATATTATAGGGAAATTGGAAGAAAGTGTATAGAGAGATAATTTTATCTCTCTTTTTTCATGCCTAAAATTTCTATTTTTCCTAATAAAGAAAGGGGATGATAAAAATTTAAAATGCTTTTTTAGTAGTACCAATAATTGAAAGGAGAATATTGTGAAGAAAAAAATTGGTAGGAAGTTAAAAAAAGTTTTAAATGTAGTAATGATAGTAGGAATTTTAATTTCTTCATTTCCAATTACACCATTCATCCCTAAAGTAAATGCTTTAGCACGTGTATCTGGAGATAAGATAATAGAAACAGCCATGTCTTATAGTGACTGGGGATATTTGGAAGTAGGTACATGCACTGGTTTAGTCACTCGTACATTGAATAAACTAGGTATTGGTCAATCAATTGTAGGTATCCATCCATACGATATTGATAAACCTCAACCTGAAGGTACTGGAGCAAGATATGCACCTGATAAGATGTATCAAAATGCTCTAAATCATCCAGAAGATGCTGTGCATATTTGGTCTGGTTATGTGAAAGATGTAAAAGCAAATGCTCATTTATTTAAGAATGGGGATTTAGTTATTCAAAGACCAGAAGATAAAGCAAATTATACAGGCAGTGGACACGTAGGATTAATTCATATATATAATAATACTATTTCAATGTATGGTGCTAATGGAGAAAGAAATGGTGTTGGTGATGCCATTTTAGCACGTGATATCATGACTAGAGGTACTAGTATTACTATTAACTCTCTTGATTACATTCATGTATTTAGATTAACTAAAGCAGAACCAGAGTATGCAACTACTACTTCAGAAAAATCAGCACAAGAAGTTGTGGACGTGTCATTTTATAAAACTGATCATGAATCTGGAAAACCATTATCAGGAGTAGAAGTAGAGTTTTATAGAGATGATGTTAAATTTGCAACAGGAATAACAGATGAGAATGGATACGCACTATCAACTTCAACAACAACTTATACATCTACTTCATCACCTAAAACTTATGTAACTAATTGGGACTATTTAGGTGAAGAAGAACAAGCAGAAGTTGATAAAAGAGGTGCTTATCATAATTTAGTAGATGCTCAAGCAGCTGCTGATTCTGAAGCATTAAAAAATGCAATGGATAAAGCTTCTCAAACTCATAAATATAGTGTAGTTGAAGTAAAAACTAAAACTAAATATTGGCTAAATCCAGATAATACTACTGATAGCAATTCAGCGACAGGTAGTGGAAGTATTAGTTTATCTTTATCAAATGAAAGGGTAAAAGGAACAGCTATATTAGTTAAAGAGGATGCAGATGTAGGTTATGCACAAAATGAAGCAGAAATTGATGGAGCATTATATGGATTATATGCTAACGAAAATATATTAGATCCTGCTGATGGTTCTATAATATATAATAAAGATGATGAAATAACTAGAGTTCGTATAGAAAATGGACAAGCACAAGTAGAAGATTTATATCTAGGTAGCTACTACTGGCTTGAATTGACTAGTTCAACTGGATATAAATTAAATAAAAACAAAGAAGTTTTTACTTTAAGTTATTCCTCACAAAATGTGAAGATAGTGACTTCTAAATCAGTATCAAAAGAAGAAGTAATTACTGGAGATTTTGAAATAGAAAAAATTATAACTTCTGGTGAAGAATCAGAAATAGTGAAAAAAGAAGAGGGAGCAGAATTTATTGCTGTTGCTAAAAAGTATGTTGATAAATATGGAGATATTGAAACTGCTTGGGAGCATAGAAATGAATTTACAGATAAAGAATACGATAAATTAGTGACTAATAAAAATGGTTATGATAAGTCAAAACAATTAGCTTATGGAACTTATGTTGTAAAACAAATAAAAGGACAAATGGATACAGAATTAGTAGAAAATACATTTACTTTTACTGTATCAAAGGAAAATCAAGATACAATTAAATATATTGTTAATAATCGTTTATTTACATCTTATGTTAAACTTGTAAAAGTGGATGCAGAAACAGGAAAATTAATTACAGCATCAAATACATCATTTAAAATCAAAAATGCTGATACTGGAGAATATTTAACACAAAAAGTTGCTGATACCACTTATGATACTTGGACAACATCAGATAAAGGAATGATACAATTACCATTAGAAGTTAAAGCAGGGAATTGGATTTTAGAAGAAGTTGTAAGTCCAGATAACTACTTAATTAATAAAGATGGTGTAAGTTTCAAAGTGACTAATACAAATATTATTGAAACTGATTCTGATGGTGATCCATTATTAACAGTAGTGATGGAAGACAAAGCAGTAAAAGGTCAAATAAAATTTAAGAAATATGGTGAAGTATTAACAGGTATAGAAAAAGATGAAAATGGTAATATCAAATTTTTATATGAAGAAAAACCGTTAGAGGGAATGGTTGTTTATGTTCAGGCAGATGAAGACATTTTAGATCCAGCAGATAATTCAGTTATTTATAAAAAAGGTGAATTAGTTGATGTTATTACAACTTCATCATCAGGTGAAGCATTATCAAAATTATTACCACTAGGAAAGTATGTAGCATTTGAACATCAAAGTCCAAATGGTATGTTGATTGATACAACACAATATAAAGTGTCATTAGATTTTGCTGACAACGAAACTGAGGTTGTTATGGAGACAATATCTATAACTAATGAACGTCAAAAAGTAGAATCTAATTTAACTAAATTAGATTCAGATACTAATACAGCACTAGAAGGTGTTGTTTTTAATTTGACTGCAATTAAAGATATTTACTCTTATGATGGTAAATTATTGGTAAAAGCAGGTACTTTGATTGAGCAAGGAATAACTGGATCAGATGGTGGTTATATTTTTAAAGCAGATTTACCAATTTCTTTAGATGAAGAAACTTATTTTTCAATTACTGAAGAAAAACAATTAGAAGGATATTATAAAAATGATGATGCGATTTCTGTTGATACTAAATATAAAGGTCAAAATATAGAAAAAGTTTCTAATAGTCAGACAGTTTATAATAAAATAATTAAAAACTATATTTTAATTAACAAAGTAGATTCTAGTACATTAGAAAATATAGTTAGTAAAAACTTTAAATTTAAGGTATGCACTGATATAGAATGTTCTAAAGTTATAGGAGAATATAGTGCAGATGTAGAAAAAGGAACGGCTTTAATTGATATAAAATATGGAACAACTATTTTTATTAAGGAAAGTTCAGCACCTGAGGGATACCTATTAAGTCCAGAAGTTGTAAAAGTAAGTTTAAATAGTGAAGGACTTTTTGTTAATGATGAAAATGTAGAAACTGATGAGGATCTAACTTATAGTATTGTTTATCAAAACACATTATTACCAGTTATACAAGAAGGTGTACAAACTGGTTATGATAATAATATACCTATTTATATAATAATAAGTGGAATATCATTATCTGGTGTAATAGCAATAGCACTTTCATTACACAAAAAGAAAAGAAAATAATTCTATTTATTGAAGGGAGCAAACAATGATAAAAAAATATATTGCTATTGAGCATAAAAACTCCAAATATTGTAAAGGTGTTCCTTATATATCAAAAAAAGAATTTAAAAAAAATAAAAATAATTTAATTGTTGGAAAGACTAAGTTAAAAAAATATAAATCCAGTTCTGAAAATAAAAATCTGGATTTATTATTATTTAACAACAAAGAATTCGAAATAAAAGAAAGATTATTTGGATTTAAAAAAGGATACGTTTTTGTAGGTGATGATAAATATATTGCATTGAAAAGGCGTATCCCTTTTCTTTTTTTACTACTTCTTTTATTAATAGTTTTTATTATGTTTAGATTTTTGATACCTTGTAGTAATCAGGAAGATAAACCTATTGTAGTACCAGTTCAAAAAGAGGTAATTACTCCTGAAGACAATGAGGATAAAGAAACTATTAAAGAGGAGATTAATGTTGAGAAACCAAATAAAGTTAAGCCATCTTCAAAACAAGAATTATCAAAAGAATACAAAATTACATTTGATAGTAATGGTGGATATGGTAGCATGGAATCTATTATATGTAAATTAGACAACATTTGTATCTTAAACGAAAATAAATATACAAAAGAAGGATATAGTTTTCAAGGTTGGTCAACGAAAAATAATGGTGTAGCAGAATTTCAAGATAAAGCAGAATTAAAGAATTTGTCTTCTAAAAATGGTGACAATATAACTTTATATGCTGTATGGGAAATTAAATCTTATCAAATAACATTTTTGGATTATGATAAATCTATAATTCAACAAGATAAGTTAGAATACAATAGTAAAATTATTTTACCTGAAAATCCAACTAGAAAAGGGTACACATTTAAAAATTGGGATAAAGAGTTATCCACAGTAAAAGAAAACCTAACTATTAATGCTTTATATGATATTGATAGTTATGATATATCTTATAAATTAAATGATGGAATATTAGATGAAGCACCTATTAATTACAATGTTGAAAGTAAAGATATAATAATCCCTTCGCCTAAAAAGGATGGTTATTCATTTATAGGTTGGACAACACCAGATAATAAAGAACCTATAATAGACTATAAAATATTAACAGGTTCTGTTGATAATATAGAATTAGAAGCTAATTATGATGCTAATATATATAATTTAATATTCAATTCAAAAGATAATAATGACTCTTTAATAAAAAGAAAAATTAAATTTGATTCTGAATATGGAACATTACCAGAAGTAGAAAAGGATGGTTATACTTTCAATGGTTGGAAAAACTCGAATGGTGACTTCGTATCAAGTGATACATTATACAATGTCCCTGAAGACACTAATTTATATGCTGAATGGAATTTAATAACCTATGATATTAAATATAATCTCAACGGTGGAACGTTAGATAAAGCACCTACTAACTATAATGTTGAAAGTGAAGATATAATAATTCCTTCACCTAAAAAGGATGGTTATTCATTTATAGGTTGGGCAACACCAGATAATAAAGAACCTAAAATAGATTATAAAATATCAACAGGTTCTATTGGTGATAAAGAGTTAACTGCAAATTATGAACCAATAACTTATTATATTTCTTATAATTCATCTGAAGGTCAAGGTGAAATGGAAAAACAAGAATTTGCATATAATCAAACTTCTAAATTAAATAAGAATCAATTTACAAAAGAAGGATATACATTTATAGGATGGTCAACATCAATAGATGGAGATGTAATGTATAATGATGAATCAGAAATATCCAATTTATCATCTAAAGACAAAGATGTGATTACTTTATATGCTAAATGGGAAATTATAAAGTTAAATGTAAAATATTATGATTTGTTTGGAGCATTATTAAAGAGTGAAACAGTTGAATATGGAAAAAAATCTGTTGCACCTGAAGATATGTTTATTGATGGTTATACTTTTGAAGGTTGGAATCCATCTCTTGATGTAATAAGAGAAGATACCATATATAAAGCACAATATACCATTAATGAATATACAATTAAGTATAATTTTAATACTTGCAGTAATGATGATGGTCAAGAAATTAAATATAATGTAGAATCTGATACAATTACATTACCGACACCTACAAGAACTGGGTATACATTTTTAGGGTGGACTGGAAGCAATGGATTAAAACCTCAATTAGAAGTGATAATTCATAAAGGTTCTATTGGCGATAAAACTTATAAAGCAAATTGGGTATCCAATTCATATAAAGTAAGTTTAAATGCAAATGGTGGAGTAGTAAATGAAGATTATATTATGATTTCTTATAATAGTTTATATGGAACTATACCGACACCCACAAGAGTTGGTTATACTTTTGAAGGTTGGTATTATAACGATACATTAATAACAGAAGATAGCATACAAGATAAGGAATTTGATCACGAATTAGTAGCTAACTGGAAAACTATACAATATGATATAACTTATAATTTAGCTGGTGGGACAGCATCTCCATTACAAACAAGCTACAATATTGAAAGTGATTCATTTGTACTTCCAATACCTACAAGAACAGGATATACGTTTACAGGTTGGACTGGCACTGATTTAAGTTCATTATCTAAAAATGTGACTATAAATAAAGGAACAATTGGAAATAGAAGTTATACAGCAAATTGGACTATTAATTATTATACAGTTAATTATTATGTAAATGGTTCTTTATGGGCTACTCGTTCAGTTGCATATAATACAGCACTTGAAAACTTAGATGCTCAAAGTGTATTAGATATTTATCATAAATTTAATTACTGGGAAGGTTGGGTAGATAAAATGCCAACAAATACAGTTAATTTATATGCTAACATTACAGAATCTTATTGTATGTTAATGACTGGACATGGACCTTATAAAAATGCTGAAGGATTGCTAAATGTCTTTAAATCAGCAGGTTGGACAGGAAGAATAGAAGAAGCACCATCTGCTCCTGGATTTTACTGGGTAGTCACAGATTACACTTTAACAAGAGCTCAAGCTGATATTCAGAGAGATTATATAGCAAATCATACTAATTATACCAGTTATAATTATCCATACTTATATTGGGTTGCTGTATCATGTACTAATGGTATAGGGGATACTTGGACTAGAAGTGTAGGAACTAAACAATTTACTAGTCAATATCAGTGATGATAAGATACAAAAAAGATAAGGAGGAACAACTTAAATATGGTAAATAAAATATTAATTTGTTTATTATTTTTATGTTTATTGTTTCTTTTGCTATTCTTATATTCATGTTGCGTTATTTCTGGAAGAATCTCAAGAGAGGAGGAAACTTTTGATGAATTTCAAAAATGATTGGATAGAGAAAAATATTCTAAAAACATCTTCAAATAAAAATTACGAAGATTATCCAAATCAAATGAAAAAAGAGTTAGAAAAACAAGCAAATAAATTTGATTTTGAAATATTTTCATATCAAAAAGATCATTATTTGATGGCAGCAGTTTTAAAAGATAAAAATGAGGATAGATTTATATCTATAATGATAAAGGATTTATCTTGTTTCAAAGAACGTACATATAAAGGTGTAGAACTTCGCTATATGGAAAATTCTAAAATGATAAGTAGAACTGTTGTCACTCACACTTCTTGGAATGAAATAGGCATAACAGCTAGAAGAATACTTGAATGTAGAAAAAACCTAGAGAAACGTAATGAGGAGGATATAAAACAAAAGGAATTAGAAGAACTTGAAAGATAATTTTTTTTAAAATTAATGTTTACTAGTATAAACAAAGAAAGGAATGTCAGATGAAGAGCATAAGTTTAGAAAAAAACGGTAAAAATATAAGAATATTAGGAAATCAAGCGACTATTGATAGAGCAACTCCTATTATTGATAGACTTAATTTAACAGGTATTGAATCAAAAGATAGATTATTAATTCAAAATTGTATTGATGATAATAAGATAGGTGCAACTATTTTATATGATGGCAATACAGTTTATTCTTTCAACAAAATTGTGGATAAATATAAAAAGATTCAAAAGGATAATATGCTTTTAAATTTATCGGATGATTTATATAAATTCTTTCTAAATGCTTGTGGTGATATTGCTCATTATGATAAATCTGGATATATTTATTATTATGATAATGATTTTAGAAAATTAGAAAATACATTTTTAAAACATTGTAGATGCAATGATAGATTTTCAGATGTAAAAAGAATATTTAAAAAATTAAAAATAGGGCAATATTACAATGACCGTGAAAGAATTGATCTTAATAAATTAAGTAAGAACGAGGTAAAAAAAATCATTGAACAATGTAATTGGAATGTTTCAATTACAAATAAAAATATCTGGGAATTGTCAATAAGCATCAATCCAAATTTCAAATTTTGTTTTGAAATAGATACAACTTATTTAAAAACAGGCGATATAATTAAATGTTTGATGGAATATTGTATTAAATTTGATGCAGATGAATATATTGATATTCTTGTAAAGCAAAGAAGTAGCAGTGGTTCTCCATCAGTTAGAACTATTGTTAATAATGCAGATATAATTTATTCAAAGATGCAACAGTTTGCTATGGATTTATTCTATTATGGAAGACTTGCAGCACAGAATTTAATCGAGAAGGAACAGGAAGATATTGAAATAGAAAGGTAGGTGACAAATATTAGTCTATATAGTGAAGTATTAAAACAAGCAAGTATTGTAGATGTATTGAACTATTATGGATTAAATTTAAATCATAATAAATGTTTATGTCCTTTTCATAATGATAACAATCCTAGTTTGGTAGTTAATCCTAAAAAGAACATTGCAACATGTTTTGCATGTGGGACAGGTGGAAATGCTATTTCATTTGTTCAGAAGTATGAAAAAATTATTAACAATAATGATATTTCTTTTAATGAGGCAATTACCAAAGTTGTATCAGAAATTTGTCATTTGAATATAGATGTATCTCATTTAAAAAAGAATAAATATAATAATAAGTATTTTGTATCTTCAAGAAGGTATACAGAAGATGAACAAAAACTTTTACAACTAAATGAAAAACTAAATAAATTATTTTCTTATAATTTGAGTGTATCTAAAGAACCTAAAGATTATTTATATAAAAGAAATATAACAGATAAGGATATGAAAGAAGTAAGTATGGGGTTTGCTCCCAAAGGACAATTACTAAAAATTTCAGAAAAAAATGAAAATTATCCACGCCCTGAATTAATAGAACTCGGATATTTACGACACAATGATTATGGTGATTTGTACGAAACTTTTTCGGATAGAATCATGATTCCTATTCATGACGAAAAAGGAAATATAGTCACCTTTTGTGGTCGTACTATTAAAGATGAAACACCTAAATATTTACACACACATGAAACAAAAATTTTTCAAAAGAAAGAATTGTTATATAATTTTTCTAATGCTAAACCATTAGCATATAATAATGAATTAATTTTAGTAGAAGGTTATATGGATGTTGTAGGTGCCAAAAAAATAGGGTTTGAGAATGTAGCAGCATTAATGGGTACTGCAATTACTCCTGAGCATATAAAATTAATTAAAAATAATCGTTCATCAATTACTTTGGCATTAGATAATGATTTTGATAAACAGGAAAATATAGGTAGAACAAAAATGCTTCAACACATTCCAGTATTATTAAATGAAGGTTTTAAAGTTGATGTAATAGACTTTTCTAAAATAGGTAATTACAAAGACTTTGGTGTTTTGGGAGAAAAAGAAATACCATTTATGGAAGTCCAGAAAGCTAAAACTTCTGGATTTTCATTCTTATTAGATTATAAATATTTTAATAATTTAGAATTAAATGTTGAAAATATTTCTCTTGCATACAAACAATTAAAACAAGATAAAATAATTAATAACACTTATGATGAATCATTATTCAAAGAATATTTATTAAATCGAACTGAGTACAATAAAAAAGAATTAGATGAAATAATTTATCCAAAAAGAATAGAAGAGAAAGAAAATGCTTTAAGTAAATTTAATTCAAAAGCTATGAGTAATTTTCTTTATTCTGAATTAAAATTACAAATAGATAAAATGGATGATGTAGTATTGTCTTCATATTACTTAAATTTTAAAAGTTCAGTTGAAAATAAGTTAGTGTCTGTATTTAATAAAGATCCTGAATTATATTTAGATTATTCCACTTCAACTTTGAATACTAAACTTTTATTGAATGAATTCTTAAAAGATAATAAAGAATATTCTGATTATGAAATTCTTAATCGTTTCAAATATAATTCTGTATTTGATAAAACTTATATTAAAAATTCTAAAGGTAGTGCAATGATAAAATTAAAAGATAATCAAAAGCAAATGGTAATTGATCAATATGAGAATAGTTTATCTGATGAATCAAAATTGGCTTTAGAAGAAGTTGAAGAACTATATATTATTAATAGCATTGATGATCTTGATGGTATTTTAAATTATGATAATAATACACTTAATATGATAAAAGATAATTTAAAAAATAGAATGTTTTTAAACAAAGATAAAATGGAATTTTTTAAATATGGAAATCTTTTTCCTAGTATTAATAAAGAATTTATAGATGATAAGTTTAAAGGGTCAACTGGTAATTTTAAAACAATATTATTTTATAATAATTTGGATAATAAATTGAATATAGATAAAAGTAATGTTGTATCAGAAAAAGAGTTAAAAAAAACTGAAGAATCTAAATCAAAAGAAATGGATAAAACTAAGGAAAGTTTTATTAAAAGAGATTATGAATTTTCAATTAATAAAATGTTATTGATAGACTCTAAGGAAACTGATAAACATTATTTTGTAAGAATACCATTTACAAGTGCTAAAGAATATTTTTATATACCTAAAAATGAATGTTTAAAATCAGATAATGGAGATACCATTTTTACAAAGTTAAAGTATGGACAATCTCATTCAATATACAATGTTGATGGTGAATATATTGGTACAAAAAGTTTTGAAGAGTTAAAAGCAAATTGGGAGGATAAAACTAAAAAAAACGTAAGGGTTTTAGAAAAAACTGAAGATGTTCAGTCAGTCCCAAAGGAAGAAGATATTTTATATGACAATAGTTATATTTCAAAATATAAAGAACCTATATGTAAAATATACCATTCTAAAATATACTTAGAAACAGAAAAAGGATTTTATATTAAAACTGAAGATCCAAATGTTCTACTATTTGCAATAAAGAAAATATGTAATTGGACAGATAATAAAAGTTATTTAATCATAGCACCACGTAAAGGTATATTTAATAGTGGTATGTCAAAATATAGATTAACAGGATATAAAAAAGATTATGAAGGAAAGTTATCTTTTTCTGAAATCAGTAAATATGTTAAGGTGTTTACACCTAGCAATTTGAAAAATAAGGAAATTTTAACCTTAGAAATCCCAAAAGTAAAATGTAGTTTTAAATCTAATTTTATAAAAGTACCATTGGTTATAGATGATTTGGAAGGATATATAGAAGTTAATTTAGTAAAGAGTAAGATTGATAAAGAGAAAGTAGTATTAGAATTTTTGAAGGATGAACAAATTGGATTTCATAATATTAATGATGAATATATTAATCATTATACTAGTTCTAAAATAATAGATAGTTATAATAAAATGATTGATAATAAAATAATTCAATTTTCTAAATCTAAAGAAGTTGTTTATGACGTACCAGAAAAGGAGGCAGCATAAATGGATGGTAATGCTAAGCACGATTTAGAGCATACTGCTGAAAAATCAGTATCAATGTCTGCAAAGATTAGTAAAATTTCTACCATTTTATTTGGTAGATTTTTAATAAAAGCAAATCGTTATTATCAAAAACACTTTTCTTCATCTATGAGAGCTTTAAGAAAAGATGGAGCTACAAAAGAATTATGTGTATCTCCACCATTAACAAGAGCAGAAGTTAAACAGATTATAACTTCATGCCATGAGAATAATATCCTTATGGGAATTAAAAAAATGCACCCTGATGGCGAATTAAGTAATAATAAATCATTATATCAACAAGAAAAACTTGCTCATAATGAAATTAAGTATAAGAAATGGGATGAAAGACGTAAGGCAACATCTAAGATAAAAATTTTAAATAAAATTTGTAAGTATCAAGCAGATAAATATAAAAATATTTCAGCATATAATTTGAAATTATCTAACAGATGGTTGTCATTTCAAGAGAAAACACGTAAAATAAAACCCCTAAATAAATATTGTAAAATGAAGGCAGATAATTATAAAAATATTGCTATTCAAGAAAAAACAAAAGATGAAGAGGAACAATATGTAATTATTTTTAATAAAAGCAAATTATCATTTTTTAATGAACAATTAGCTAAAATACCACCTAATAGATTAAAGCAAGAAACAAAAAGTGATTTAGATGGTATAAATAATGAAGAAATAATTGATGATAGAAATATAGAACCTATGGTTTCAAGAGGCATGAATTTAAGTGTAAATGATCTTAATAAAATAGGTGAAGATTTTGGATCGTGTCCTGTTAGAGATTATAGTAAAAATTATTGTATCCAAAAAATAACTAAGGAGGAATATTGTGAAATTAGAGAACAGTTATTTGAACTACCGAGTCATGGTGCTTGTGTTCTTAATGAAAAAGAAATGATAATAGCTATTCGTTCTGAAGATTTAGATGAGTATAGAGAATATGCTCCAGAAAGACCTATAAAAGAATATGGTTCATCTGGTGGTAGAGCAATAGAAAGTGAATCTAATATTCATGATATTATGGAATTAGAAATAAAAGATATTAAAAGATATAAAGAATTTAAAGAAACTTATTCATCTAAAGATTATGTAGCAGAAATTGCTCCAAATGGTAAAACTACTATATTATTAAAAGAAACAGATACAAAGAATCTTTTAGAAGAGAGTAAAAAAAAATCAAAAACAGAGGATTTAGTAAAAGAGGCAAATGAATTAGCAGAAAAGAGTAAGACTGATAAAGTTATTGAAAATGTTGCACTAGAACAGAAAGAAGAACAAGAAATTGATCGTTAAACGCAATAAGAAGAGTAGTATTATAATTGTCTTACTAATAATGTTAGTTGCCTCTTATTACACACTTAGAGTTTGTAGTCTTACAGAAATGGATGGTAAGTTTGAATTTTCACAGTTAACTGAAGCATTAGATAAACTTCATATTATTTCTACACCTGTTATTTTAAATATGAAGACTATTACTACTTCTTTGTTTGTTGGGATATTTACATGGGGAATTATTCAAACAGTTGCAAATCAAAATAAAAAGAATTTGCAAGAAAATACTTATGGTAGTGCAGAATGGGAAGATCCAAAAGTAATAAAACCTTACTGTGAGAAAGAATTAGAAAAGAATCAAATATTTACTGCTACTGAAATGTTTGCTAAAAATATGCGAATATCTAAAAGAAATAGACATTTAATTTTAATTGGTAGACCAGGAAGTGGTAAATCAAGATATTATTTTAAAGTTAATTTATTAAATGCAAATGGAGAAACATTTGTTGTCACAGATCCGAAAGGAGAATTAGTCAGAGATTGTGGAATGTCTTTGATTAATCTCGGATATGATATTCGTGTTTTAAATTTAGTTGATAAATCAAAATCAGATCATTTTAATCCACTTATGTATATAAAAAAAATCAATAAAACTATTGATAATAGTAAGGAAACTCAAGAATGGATAGCTGAAGATGATGTAATGACATTAATTAATACTATAATGTTAAATACAAAATCAGAAACTATTGAATCCAATACTGGTGATCCATTTTGGGAGAAGGCAGAGATGGTTTTTCTTCAAGCAATTATTTATTATATAATTTTTAATTATGATGATAAAGAAAAGAATTTTAAAACTGTTTTAAAATTAATTAGACTTGCTGAACCTGATAAAGAAGGAAATTCAACATTGAGTAGAATGTTTGATGTTTGGGCAGAAAAAGATCCAGAAAATATAGGTGTTAAGCAATGGAAACATTTTAAAGTATCTGCATCATCACCAAAAATGATGAGTACAATCATAATGACTGCATCTGCACGTTTAGCACCTTTTAATATATCTGAAATAGAGTCTATGACTGTTGATGATACAATGGAATTAAATAGAATTGGTGGTAAGGGTGATGAGGGTAAAATTGCTTATTTCATCATTAATAGTCCAAACGATTCTACTTTCAATTTTATGGCTAGTATTTTATATACTCAAATATTTTCAATAATAGATGCAAATGCCAGTAAAAATAATGGCTCTCTATCTACTCCTGTTCAAATATACTGTGATGAGTGGGCACAACTTGGGGTAATCCCACGCTACTTAGAAAATTTGGCTTATGTTCGTGGATTAAATTGTGGAATTACGACGTGTCTACAAAGTCTATCTCAGTTGAAAAAGGTTTATAAGGATAATTGGGAAACGGCTTTGGATTGTTCAGACTATGTATTGTTTTTAGGTTCAAGGTCTAAAGAAACTTTAGAATATATGAGTAGTATGTTGGGTAAAAAAAGTTGGTATAAAAAGTCTTCTGGTCGTACATATTCAAAACAAGGTTCATCATCTTATAACTGGGATATAGTTGGACGTGAGTTAGCATTTGTAGATGAACTTGCAAGAATGGAGAGTGGATATGGTATTTTATTGGTTGCTGGTATGCGACCTTTTTATTCTAAATTATATGATTTAACTAAGCATCCTAGATATAATGAACTATTTGAAAGTTGGAATGAAAAGGAAACAATTCAGAATAAATATGATCATTCGATAGAAAGGGGAAAAGATAAAGAAACAAAAAGAAAACAGCAGATGTTTAGAGAATTAGGATTAGGGTTTGTAAAAGTAAAACCAGAATTTAAAGCAAGAGATTTAACTCAATATGAAGAACGCAAGTTTAATGAAGATGCAATTTTGCTTTCTTCTAAGAGTTTAACGGATGAATTATTGGATAATTTATAATTATCTTTTTTATGTTGTTTAAGTTGTTAAATTTTTTTTATATTAAGTGTTTACTAGTGTAAACGAAAAATTAAAGAAAAGGAGAAAAATTATGGAAAAAAAGACTTTGGCAGTTAGAATTAAGCAGTTAAGTAAAAAAGTAGTTAGTTTATTTAATGTAGTTTTATGTGGTTTTATTTTAAGTATTAATAGTGTATATGCACAAGGAAGTAATACAAGTAGTATTGATGGATTTATTACCTTTGTGTGTGATTGGTTGTTAAAGATTGGTGGTGTAGTTGCATTAATTGGTGCTGTTATGTTTGCTCTTGGATGGCAACGTGATGACGCTGAAGGTAAAAGTAGAGGATTGATGACTATGATGGCAGGTTTTATGGTTATAGCAATTAGTCAATCAAAAGGTTTATTCGGATTATAAAAAGGAGGATTAATAGATGGCTGGATTAATTGAAAAAATATTTCAAATATCCTTTAAAATCTTAGGTTTTAAAATTGACATTAGTGATTTTGTTGGAACAATCCGTAATTTATGTAATTGGAATTCAATTACAAAAACCACTATATGGTCATTAGCTTCTAGTATTCATTCTGTTATTGTACCAATTGGGTTAAGTTTATTAACATTGTTCTTTTTATTAGATGTTACTAAAAAAGTAATGGATTATGAAAGATTTAGTTGGGAACGGATGGTATTTACTTTCATCCGTTTTCTTATCTTTAAAATGTTAATTGAAAATTCATTTGAATTACTTTCGTCTATAATGAGCATATCTAATAATATTCTTACTCAGGTCACAAGTTCATTAACTTCATCATCAGCAATACCTAATTTGGCTACACAAATGGGGGATTTAGTTAGAAACGCTGGTAATATTGTTGAACGAGGTTTTATGGGAATTATTATCTTAATTCTTTATATACCTTTTATGGGTACATTAATTGGTGTTTTAGTACAAGTATTTTTGCGTATAGGTAAGTTGATATTAAGTTTTGCATTTTCTCCTATACCTATTGCAATCGGAACTTGGGAAGATGGTCAGAATGTTTGTAAAAGATTCATAATGTCTATTATTGCTTTAGGTTTTGAAGCATCAATGATTGTCGTAGCAACGGCAATATATTCATTGGCTTTATCCACATTAACTGATGCTGGTTCGATTAGTTCAATGGTAGCAATAATGTTCTTGAATGGTTTCTTGATGGCAATGATTTCTATGACTAGTACAATGGCAGAAAGGTGGGTAGGTGCATAATGGATAGGATAGAACCAAGAATACATGATGAAATAAAGGATTATAAAGAAAAATTTTATAATTTTACTTTAAGACAATGGTTATTCGGAATTCTTCTTATTATAACTATCGTACCATTATATTTATTTTTAACACCTAAAATCGGTAGTAATCTTACAGGGTGGATAGTTATTATTGCTGCTATACCAATAGGTTTTTTTGGATTTATTCCTATTCAAGGATTAAACGCAGAACGTATAATTTTTTACTGGAAACGTAATTATATCAATTTTGCTAAACCTATTTTATATAAAACTGAAGCAGAATTATTAGAAGAAAAAACTAATAAAAAGAAGACAGGAAAACCTAAAAATAAAAAAGAAGTAAAGAGTAGTAAAAAACAAGAAAAATTAAAATTAAAAGAATTAAAAAAAGAACGTAATAAGCAAAGAGAATTGGCACGTGCTAAAAAGAAATTTGGAATAAATACATTAGAAAATACTACTAGCAACTTTTCGTTAAGTCAGCAAGAGGCACAAGTGCTATTAAAACTCGCTAAACAAGTTGTTGGAAAGGATAATAGTGTGATATATGAAACAGAAAAGGAAAACATTGAAAAAGAAACAAAAGAATAACGTATTACCAAATAAAGTATTCATTCCTAAAACTAATCAAGAAATTATTTCTTATATGTTCAAGGAAGTTGATGAAAGAACAGGGATATTTAGAATAGATGAAGATACATATTCTATTTGTATTGAATATTCTGATGTATCATTTGCAAAAGCCAATGATGAAGAAGCAGAAAATATTTTCTTTAAGTGGTTAGAATATTTACATTCTTTTAGGGAAGATACGCATATACAAGTTATTAATGCAGGTACTCCTATCAAAACGGAAAAATATAAAGAAAAGTTTATATTTGAAAAAGAGCATTTAAAAAGTGAAAAGCAAATTCAAATTGCTGATGAATTAAATACTCTAATAACTAATTCGCTTGGTACTAATGAAGACACATTGCAAACAAAAAGATTTATAGTAATTTCTTTAAAAGCAAAAAACTTTATAGAAGCAAACGCATTATTTTTAAATATTTTTCTAAAAACGGAACAGAAGTTTAAAGAATTAAAATCAAAGGTTAATTTAATTACAGTTAAGGATAGATTAAAATTTATATATAATTTTTTTAATATATTATCAGTAGAAGATAATAATATTGAGAATATTATTGAATATGCAAAAAATCAAAACTTAACTATATTTGATGTAATTGCTCCTAAAAAAGTTCTTATGCGTGAGTCTGATCTTATAGAAATAGATGATAAGAAGTTTATCAGAGTTTTATATGTTTCTAAATTACCTAAGAGTCTAACTCCAAGATTTTATAATAGAATTACTACAATGGATGATATTAATATAATAACAACATTAAATATTAATCCTACCAATTCAGCTAAGATGATTAAGGTAGTAGATAAAAGTTTGTCTGCTATGGAAACTGAAAGATTAGAAAAAATTAAAAGGGCAGGAAAAAGTAATCTTGACTATGAGTATGTTAAAGATAAAAAACTAGAAACAAAAATATCTAACGCAGAACAATTACAATATGATTTGCAAAAGAATAATCAAAAGATATTTCAAAATAATTTTTTAGTGTGCATAACTGCTAATAGTTTTGAAGAGTTAGAAGATCAAACAGTTAGAGTTCAAGAAATTGCTGCTGAAATGTTAGTTGAAATGAAGCCGTTGTTATGGCAACAATTAGAGGGAATACAGAATATTCTGCCTTTAGGTCATAATAGTCTTCAGTTTCAAAGAACTTTGACTAGTGAAGCAACGGCAGTAAATGTACCATTTAATAGTAAAGATTTCAATCATGAGAAATCTTTATTTTATGGTGTTAATCTTGTTAGTAAAAATGCAATTTTCTGTGATAGAAAAAAATTAATCAATGGTAATGGATGTGTACTTGCTACTTCTGGTGCTGGAAAATCCTTTAATGTTAAAACCATTATAGAACAAATTTTAATTCGTTATCCAGAAGATGAGATATGTATTATAGAGCCACAAAATGAATATGGTGGATTATTAGATGTTTTTGATGGGCAAAAGATAATTATATCCACTAATTCTGATACACACATTAATCCGTTTGATTTGTCTTTAAATTATGGATGTAGTGATAGTGGAAAGAGCGAACCAGTAAAAAGTAAAGTTGAATATATTATTGCTTTTTTGGAAAGTATAGTGGGAGCAAATGCTTTATCTGGTGGTCAAAAAACTATTATTGATCGTTGTACTAAGATTATTTTTGAGGATTATGAGAAAAGTAATTTTACTGATGATAGTTTATTACCAACATTACCATCATTTTATGATATGCTTTTGAAACAACCTGAAGAAGAAGCAAAGGATTTAGCATTAATCATTGAAAGATATGTAAAAGGTTCTATGGATTTATTTTCTAAGAGAACTAATATAGATATTCAAAATAGATTAGTATCGTTTGATATTAGTCAGTTGTCTGCATCATTACAAACTACTGGATATCTTGTAGTATTGGATCACATTCAAAATAGATTGGCAAAGAATAAAGAGTTAGGAAAATATACGTGGATTTTTATAGATGAATTTCACATCTTACTTGCTAATCCTTATTCTGCACAATATGTAGCCAATTTCTATAAAACAGGAAGAAAGTTAAATGCTTTGAATACAGTAATCTCACAACAAATATCTCATTTACTACGATCAGAATCTGGAAAAGATATTTTGTCCAATTCTGAATTTGCTCTAATATTAAAACAAAAACCTTTAGATTTACCATCTATTTGTAATATTTTTAATATTAGTGATGAGGAATCAATGTATGTTCAAGGTGATGCTCCTACTGGACAAGGTTTAGTAGTATTTGGTTCTGATGTTATTCCTTTTACTAATAAAGTACCAAAAGATTATTTAATCTATCAAGTTAATAATACAGATAGTCAAGTACAGGCAAGATAATTATGAAAGATAATACTGAAAGAGATGTTAAGAGGTCAATTGATAGATTATCAACATTATCATCAGAAGCATCAAGTCATACATTTAAATCAGTAGATAAAATAGCAAAAAAAGCATCTGATTTTATTGAAAACAGATCCATAGAACAAAGTCTAGCAGAAAAAGAGAAAGAAGTAGAATCAAGATTAAAAACATCAGAATATGTTCAAGAAAACAATAATGAAACAGATTTATCAACAGAAGGCAATAATGATTCTACAAGTAAGTTGAAAACAAATGTTAATAACGACACATCATCAACAACTAACTCTCAGGAAGAAAAAGATGTAGAAACAAAAGATTCTGATAATGATATTCCTAAGAAAAGTAAATTAAAAACGGTTGTAGAAAAAACTAATAAAAAGATATTCAAATTTAATGATAATCAAGGAAAAGTTTCAAAAGTAGCAACTACTATAAGTAAGGGTGGAGAAAAAGTATCTAAAGTAGGTAGAACAATTGTGAGAACGTCAAGAGAACTAAATAAAGCAATGAGTGAAAATGGTAGTGGTGTCGATTATATAAATGAAAAAATAACTCGTAAAATCAAAACTAAGGCATCTAATAAGATTAAAAAGAAAACAAAAAAAGTCGCAAGTAAAATAGGGAAAAAATTTAATCAAACTATTGGTAAAAAATTATTTCAAGTTGCAAAAGCTATTGTTATGAAATTAATAAAGATGCTTATATCATTATTAGCTGCATTGGCAGAATTTATTATTCCATTGGCACTTATTCTTATAATAATAATTTCAGTATGTTCTATATTTGGTTCTACTATGACTGAAAGCTCTCTCAGCTCGTATCAACAATATATGAACTCTATTCAAGAAGAGTATGACAAAAAAGTTGATGAATTTTTAGAAGAAAATCCAGATGGAGAAATTTTTGCTGTTGGTGGCAGTTATGGTAGAATTGATTGGAGAATTCCATTATCCATAATGCAAGGTACAGGAGCAGAATTAGAATTCGATCAAACTGAAAAAGATTTAATACAAAAATTTAAATCTGAAGGTTTATTGGAAAAACATGAGATATTGGAACAAGTTGTATATGATACAGATGAAGCAGGTAATACAACTGAAACTACAAAAAAGGTATTAGTAATTACCAATAGCATGTATGAAGATTATATGGATTGGTGTCGTGATAATTATAGTAATATCGCTAACTTTAATAAAGCAAAAAAAGTATCTAATGGAACAGAAACTTATTTTACTAAAGATCAATTAGATATGATAAGTTTATTGTATAATTCAGATTTTTTTGCAGATGCTTTAGGTAGTAGTTTTAAAACACGAACTCCTACTTATGGAAAAACAAATATACCTTTGAATCTTAATACCAAACATTTTAATGAAAAAAATGCTTTAACAAATGCTGGTTTTAAGGGACAATGTACTTGGTTTAGTTATGGTCGTGCATTACAAGTATCTGGAAAAAAGATGCCAACAGGAAACGCACAAACTTGGATTACTTCTGCAATATCAATGGGATATGAAACTGGTACTCAACCTTCGTATAATTCTGTTGTAGTATTGTCTTCCAAGAGATTTGGACATGTTGCTTTTGTAGAAGCTTATGATGGAAAAACAATAACTATATCTGAAGGAAATGTTGGTAATGCTTGTAGAAGTGATGATTCATGTAGTCAAGTAGAATATGCTAATAAACATGCAAATGAGTTAGTAAGAACAAAAACTTATAGTTCGTTTGATGAATATAGAAGAATAAATAAAAATAATGGATACACCATTATAGGATTTATATATTTAGATTAAAAGGAGAAAAAATGAAAAAGAAAAAATTATGGATACTACTTATTGTAGTATTATTTGTTTGTAGTCTTACATCAGTATTGTTTAATTATAAAAATATAAAAAGGAATATAGAAATTGCTAAGGAAGAACAAGTTGAAAAAGAAATAAAAGAAGAAATGCTAAAACAGGATTTAATTAGTCCTGTTTTAATTTTAAAGCAAGATAAATTAATAATGTATCAAGGTGATGAATTAAATTATAAATCATTTATAAAAGAAGCTACTGATAATTTAGAAGGAGATTTAACTGATAGAGTTAAATATACAAAAATAGACACTTCTAAAACAGGAGAGTTTTATGTTGATTATGAAGTAAGTGATTCAGCATCAAATGTTATTAATGCAAGATTATTAGTAATTATTCGTGAAAAGCCAAATTTTAAGGATTAATTTAATATAAGTGAGGTGATGAAATATGACTGATGAACAGTTATTAACAATGTTTCGTAAGTATAAGAAAAAGAGAAATATAATAATAATTTCAATATTGATAATTATTATTAGCTCTATATTTATATTTTTATCTATCAGTAATACTTCATCTAAAAATGATGCAAAAAGCAAAGAAATTACTAATGTATCAAAAGAAAAAGATGAAATAGCTCCAGTTATAAAACTTAATACTAATTATATAGAAATTATTGAAGGAGGTGATGTGGATTATTTAAAATATATTGAAAGTGTTATAGATGATAAGGATGGAGATCTTTTAGAAAGCATTACTTATAATGAAATAGATACAACAAAAATTGGTGAGCAGAAAATAGTATATACTGTTTCAGATTTTTCTGGTAATACATCACAAGAAGTTGTTACAGTTAATGTACTAAAAAAAGAAGAACCAATAGAAGAAAATACTTCATCAAATTCTAGTAGTGTTGAGTCTTCAAAAAAAGAAGAACAACAGCAATCAAATAGTGCGTCAAATAATACAACTACAAAACCTGAGCCACCATCTAATAATCAAGTAGAAGATACACCTTCTACAAAAAAAATAATAAAATATTTTTTGTTTAAAGATGGATATACTATGCAAAATGTTTCAGAAGCATGTGCAACTGAATTGAAAAAGACAAACAAAACAGGTATTTGTAGTCCAATTCAAGATGAAAATGGCATCTATTTGGGTATGAAATTAGAAACTAATTAATTTAGAAAAGAGAGATATAAAATGAATAAAGAATATATAAAAGAATTATTTGAAGAGAAAAAAGAAGTCTTTATCCATAGTGAATTAGAGATAGAAACTCCAAAAGATTTAGAAGATTATATGGAAGCAATTATAATTTCAAATATGCAATTCGACTTTAATATATCTCCAAATGCAGATAAATTATTTAATAGAAATAAAGAAAGTAATAAAGAATTATCAAATGAAGAACTTGATATAGAAAAATAATTTTTTTTACATTGGGTGTTTACTAGTGTAAACGAAAAAAATAAAGAAAAGGAGAAGAAAATGAAAAATAATTATATGATATTAGCAGAAATAATAAAAAATAGAAGAATAGCTTTAGGATATAGTTTAAGGAATTTAGCAAATGAGGTTGGTATTAGTCATACAGAACTTGTACGTATCGAAAATGGTAATAGGCAATGTTTAAATACTATTACATTATTAAAAATATGTAAGTTATTAAATTTAGATTTTTTAACACTTTTAGAAGATGCCAACTTTTATGAAAGAGAAGAGGAAAAATTGTTTTATATTATTGTTAAGAATGCAGAAACAAAGGTATTTAAAATTCATGCAACTAGTGAACAATCAGCTCTTCCTATTATAATAGATTTTTTATCAGAAAACGATATTATTAAAATAGACGAAAAAATTAAGAATACATTGATATTTGCAACACCTAATAAAAAAGAAATGCAAACAGTATTGAAAGATTTAGAAGAAAAAAATGAATATGAAATAGCAAAAAAATATAATAGAATTCCTTGTGAAATTAATGCTGTTTCAGATGAAGAGTTTGAGGACGATTTCGAAGATGATGACTTTGAAAGTGAAGAATATGAAGACACAGATGATTTTTTAGGTGATATAACAATATATTTTGAAATTAATAATTTTAGTAGGAGAAAATCAAATGGACACATTAATAATAAGTAATGAAAGTAATATTCTTCATGTATCAAATAAAGGTTATACTGTCGATTACACCTTTTATGATTGTAAGGGACACAGCATAGATGGAGGAATATTAGAAAGTGAAAAAGAAAAATTTAATACTCAAGAAGTTAAAAATGAAATAATAAAAATGTTTGAAGATACAATTGCCTTCTCTCAACCTTATATGATTTTAGAGGGAGATAGAGCAGACAGTTTATTAGAATTAATAGAAATGGAAGATTATAAAAATACTCAATTAAAAGTAAATGATATTTTATCTTCCGTTAAAAATAGTTCGTATATTGAACTAGATAAATGAAAAGTATAAAAAACTAAAAAAGAAAAGGAGAAGAAATTTATGAGAAAACAATATGATGATTTTACTCAAATGAAGATAAAAGAGATGTGCAAATCTATAAGTGATATGACTTATACTTATTTAGATCCAGAAACCCATTTACCTACTAAAGTACCAGCATCACACTATGAAAAAATATTGGATCAAGTTAAAGAACAATACATGGGAGAAATAACTAGTAAACAATTTTTAACTATTATGTATAATCAATTAACTGCGTTAAAGAAAGAAGATGACAAATATTTTCAACAAGCATTATTATGTATGGACTTAGGTATAAATCCAAAAGATATGAGAGTTGATGAACAATTAGCATTGTCCATGACCTATGATTTTATTTATGAAAAACAAAAAAATATGAAAAAAGATTATCATTTTTTGGATACAGAAGTTATAAATGCTTATAGAGAAACTAAGGATAATCCTGTAATTCAGGCACAGGCAATAAAAATGTCTACTGATTATGAAGAAACTCAAGAGCAAGAAGAATCTATTGATAAAGATGATGATTATGATCTTGATTATAACTAAAATTTTAATAGGGAAAATTCAAAACGAAATATCAAAAAAGGGTTATATAACAATAGCAGATGAATGCTGTGGTAGTGGTAGAATGTTATTTGCATATCTTAAATTATTAAAAGAAACCAATGTAGATTTAAATAATATATATTTTGAAGAAGCAGATATATCAAATCTATGCTGTTGCATGACTTATGTCAGTTTATCATTAATGGGAGCTAGTGCAATAATAAATCACCAAAATACATTGTCTTTTGAACGTTATGGATACTATATAACTCCAGGATTAATTTTAAATGAAAATTTAGTTAATAATTTAATTAAAGATGGATACCTTGAATCAACAAAAGAAAATGATTTAAATCAAGAAAATGATATAAAGAACTTAGAAGAAGAACAGGAATTAGAAATATAAAATCTTTATGAAAGGAGAAATTATTTTATGCCAAATTGGGTAAAAACTATTGTAAAAACAAAACCAGACGTATTAAAAGATATTTTAAAAAAATATTCAAATGAAGATGGTTTTTCATTTGAAAAAGTAATTCCAATGCCTAAGGAATTAGATGTAGAAAGAGGTAGCAGAGGTCAAGATGGACTTATGTATCTTTTTTTAGAAAATGATAATGGTATTTCTAAGGAAAAAATTAATCAAGTATTTCGTTCATTAAATCCTTTCTTTTCTGATATTTATAAAGAAAAAAGATTTAAGATGGTTGAAGAAAAATATAATGAAAACAAAAATGAAAAAGAATATTTGGAAAGTGTTAAACTCGCTAAACAATATATTTCTAATTATAACAAATATGGTTATGCAGATTGGTATAATTGGCGTTGTGATAACTGGGGAACAAAGTGGGATTTAGCAGAATTAGATTATAATAAAGATACTATGATTTTTCAAACAGCTTGGAATTTTGCTGGGAATGTTATATTAGAACTTTCTCGTAAATATCCTGAAGCAGTTTTTGAATGCCAATTTGCTGATGAAAATATGCAAGAAAACTCTGGCATATTAAAAATAAAAGATGGAGAAGTATTTGAAGAAAAATACAATTTGGAGTTAGAGTCAATTGATAAAATTTGGGATTATTATTTAGATGACAGTGAAAAAGAATCGTCAAATGAAGAAATAGATAATGAAGTTGAAATGGAATATTAGAAAGGAGCTAAATAATGGGACAATATCATAAATTTATGAATTTTGATAAAAAAGAAATTTTAAATCCTCCTGGTCTTTTAAAATTAATGGAATGGAGTTATCAGCAAAATAAATATATGCTTCAAATAGAAAATCTATTAAAAACTTCTTGGAAAGGTGACAGAGTTTTAGTTATTGGAGATTATGCAGATGATTTTTATGAGGGTGAATATTCTAGTGAACTTTTGAAAACTATACGTGAAGAAAATAAAGGATATGGACTTCATAATATATATGATTACCCATACAAAGAACTTAAGAATACATCTTTTTATTCAAATAGATTACCTTCTCGTTATATTTACAATGATTCTATAAAAGAATATATTGATTTAAAAAAACAGCCTATACAATGGGTAGTATATGATGAAAATATCAATCTAATAGATGGTGCAAAAATACATCCATTAAGTTTGGTATTGTCATGTTGTAATGGTGCAGGAGGTGGCGATTATTATGCACCTAACAATGAAGAAGTCGGTTGTTGGATTACAGATTCAAATAATATTAGTTTTTCAGATGAATTAAAAGAAGGATATACTGATTCTAGAATATTGTTTAATGAAGTTAGCAAAAAAGAAAATAACATTGATATAATTATTGATTATTTAAAGGAAAATTTTAAAGTTTCAGATATTAAAAAAATAGAAAATATGAAATTTTCACCTTCACTTTTCTTAGATAAAAACGAAGAAAAATGTATTATAGAAAAATCTATTAAAAAAATAATAAACAAGCAAATTGATTTAAAAAACAAAGTTCGAGATAAAGACAAGGATGCTCAAGATATTAAGGATTTAGATGCTAATTATGAAGAAGAATTAGAAAAATAACTTTAATGAAAGGGGAAGATTATGAATAAACAATTAGATAAAAAAATAGAAAGATTAGAAGGGTTAAAGGAAAAAGAAAAAGAAAAAATTAACTCAATAAATCAAGTTATTGCTGAATATGATAAACAATTAAAAGTTTTATATGATTTGAGAAAAGAGCAAGAAAAAATTTATCAAAGACAACAAGAATTAGATTTAAAAATTAAGGAGCAACAATAACTATGAGTAGTTACTTCAAGGCAAGAGATGAATTAGTAAAGATGTATGTTAAAAGTTTAGAAGAAGGAAAAATCCCCTGGGAAAAAATGTGGCAAACAAGTATACCAGAAAATGGAATTACTGGAAAAAAATATAAAGGAATTAATAATTTAATTTTATCTTACGTAGCACTTCAAAGAGGTTATAAGGATGCAAGATGGTGTACCTATATTCAAATTAAAAAGAATAAATGGAAACTGAAAGATGCAAAAGGACAAGGTGTTTGCATTGAATATGTAGGTATGAAAAACAAAAAAGATAATAAACTTTACTCCTTTGAAGAGTACAAGAAAATAATTAATGACTTCCCAGAAAAAGAAAATGAATTTTCAATAAGAAGGTATAACTATATAGTATTTAATGCTGATCTAATAGAAGGTATAGAAAAGAATAATGATGTCATTAAAGAAAAAATAATTAGTAATGATTACATCAGTAATATTATTAAAAATATTGGCGTTAAATATCAAGAAAAAGGAGAACAAGCATATTATGATATACTTGCTGATGAAGTAGTTATACCTCCTTCTAATACTTTTAAAAGCACTTATGCTTACTATTCAACACAATTACATGAAATTGCCCATTCAACAGGTCATCATACTAGATTAAATAGAGATATGAGTGGTGAATTCAGATCGGAAGCGTATGCAAAGGAAGAACTAAGAGCAGAGATTGGTTCTTCTTTTCTTATGCAAAAATTAGGATTAGAATATGATGAAAGGCATTTGAATAATCATAAAGCTTATGTAAGAGGGTGGTTGGATATTATAAAAAACAAACCTCAAGAATTATTTTTAGCAATCTCAGATGCTAATAAAATTGTTTCATATTTAGAAGATAAAAGTTTATCTAAAGAACAAAATATTTCAAAAGAAATAGAAGAAATGGAGATGGAATATGCGTAGCATTCACAGTAGACATTATACTTATACACATTGGTTAAGAATTGATATGAATAATGATGAAATAAAACAATGGGAACAATTAAAAAATTATTGGAATAAATATGATTGTTCTATGACTGTATATTATTATGATTATAATCCTTTAACAGAAAAAGCAATTAAATTAGATTGTAATCAATCATATCAAGATTTAGATCTTGATGTTAACTCTATGTCTTCTAGTAGTTTAAAAAGAGTAAAAGCAAAGCCAACAAATATAACAGTATATAATAAAGGAATTGAACATTTTTTTGTTAATAAGTTAGGTTTGGAAGTGTTAGATACATTACGAAAACCTAAGTCTAAAATTAATGTTCCAGAAGATCAACTTATAACAGTAGATGTTTTAAGTGAATTCGGCAGAATGAAAAATATAGAAAAGTTTAATGAAATAATGAAAGAAGAAGACTGGAAAATTGTTAAGATACCAAGTGATGTAAGTTATCATTATCAATTGTATTTTGGAAAAGGAAAACAAGTATATAATAGGTACGAATACGCATTTAATGATTTCACATTTAAAAGTAGATTTAAAGATAGATTAGAGAGATTTGTAAATAATGTAGTAAAACAAAAAGAATTAAATTTGGATAATTTTATTGGAAAAAAAATAAATATGTTTGAATCAAAACATCAAATATCAACAGATAAAAAAATTAATATTGATGTTAAATGTATAGGATTAGTTTTAGGAATAAATAATAATTGTTTTGATATATATGATTTTCAAAGACCATTAGGTGAACAATTTTATTCACTAAATTTAAAAGACTTTGAGCAAAAATTTAAAGCAGGGATTTATAAACCAAATTTTAATTTGTTAACATCTTATGAAAAGTTAGAATTAAGAAAATATATGTATAATAAAGCAAAAAAATTTACAAATCTTTGTGCAGATTGGGATTATAGAAATATAGATATGACTGATATACATTTAGAGTCTTTGAAGATTCAAAAAAATAAAATTTTTCTTTCGTGTGAAAAATATTCAACAAAATTAGATACTTATATTTCTGCCGATATATTTGAAATTGAATCAAAAGAATTAGTAGATGAATTTAATTTGCTAGATTTAGAAAATAGAGAACATGTTTTAGATTTTATGTCTAAATTAGAAAACTATATTGATTTTGATAAAGCAGAAAAATCTTTAAAAGAGCAGGAAAATAAGAAGATAAAAGAAAAAGAAACTTTAGAGGAAATGGAGATAGAATATGAATAATATTTTAGACGTTTATGAAAATTTAGCAGATTCAATTGAAGAAACAGAAGATTTTAGAATTTATGATTTTATATATTATTTAGGAATAAATAGTGTTGATAAAAATATACCAAAGGAAGAAATAACACGATTAATAAATATATGTAAGGAATGTTCAGACAATTATATTGATTCATTTAAACTTGCTAGAGCTTTAACTTCAATTGTATATAAAGAAAGATGTATGTCTTTAGATGAGTTGGAACGTGTACCATCTGAATCAATTAAACATTTTTATTCAGAAGAAAAAATGTATGAAATGAGATATTATTTTGAAACTTATGATGAAATAATAACTTCTCCAAAAGAGATAATGGCAGGTGTATCTTATACTATTGCTCGTGTTGTTCATAATGGTTATTGTGCAGAATTACATTATTGTAGTGATACAGGAGCAACAATAGAATACGGAACTAAAACATCTCATGACAGATGGGAAAATGAAATAGAAGATGCTAATTGGTTTAATATAAATTTATCGGACGATTATATTTTGAATAGGTTAAATTGTTTATATGATGAAGAATTTTCTGATAATAAATTATCTAATGAAAGAGCAAAAGAGTTAAATTTAATTGATAATATTTTATCTAAACACAAAGTAGATGATATAGATTTATATATAAATGATAATGGCGATTTATTAGCATTTGATGATTCAAATTATTGGAAAAATAAAGAGTTTTATGATTTTATGTTTAATGAATTATTTGTTTATAATCGTGATGATAAAGTAGAATTAATTGATGATTCTGATTACAAACAATTAGAGGAATATAGAAAACAATATGATGAAAAACCAAATGAAATAGAAATGGAAAAAGAATATGAATAGAGCAAAAACATTAAGACAATTAGCAAAAGAATTTTATAAATATGATTGTAATATTTATGATTTTTGTTATTACTTAGGATTAACAAATGTTAAAGAAAATATCAGTAATAAAGATTTAGAAATACTATTAGATAAATGCGAAGAATTAAGAGGGGAATATACTGATCCAATTGAAGTAGGTCAATCATTAGCAAATGCAATATATGAAGATAAAAGTATTAAAATAAATCAATTAAAGAACTTAGATTGTGAAAAATTTAATGATTGGTATATTGATGGTAGAGAAGTAGGAAATGAATTAGAAATAGAAATGGAGAGAGAATAAATGAACGTTATATTTGGTTATAAAACTATGCCTGAATGGCATAAAAACAATTTAAAAAATTATTATATTTTAGATGGTATTTATACAGTATCACCTGATATATCTGAAGAGGATGCACAATTTATTTTTGATATTTGTAAAGATATTAAGAATGAAAAAGTGAATCCTTTTTCTATTGCACACTATTTAACTGAACATTATCTTAATGGAGATATTTTTAAAGAAGAATTAAAAAAAGCAGCGTCAGGTGAAATAATATCAGCAGTATATTATGATGATTTAAATTATTTACCTTTATTAAATGATAGAAACGAAATTGAACATTTATAGTTAATTCAGACGCTTTTTCTAGCATTTCGTGTACATTTAAGGTTGAATAATTGACTTTTTTTAATAAAAATGTTAAAGTATAAGGCAATTTAGGGGGATGGAATGAATAATATTTATTTTAAAGAATTATTTGAATTAGCAGAAGATTTTAATAAGTTTTGGCATAGAAAATACTATGAAGTTAATATTCGTGGAAGTAGAACGTATAAAAACTTTAATGATTATTATCAAAAACATCTTGAAGGTAAAAAACAAGAACAAGAAAAATATAATGATCCAAATAGAGAAGTTTCAGAAGCAAAAAGAAAACTAATTAGAGATTTAATTACTAATGAGAAATCAATAAAAAAAGAAGGATTAGAATTTATCGTATTTACTTATAAGATGAAAAGATATAGGGATATTAATTCCTTTGAAGATCTTTTGTCAAACGACAATAAAAGAAGAGCATACTTTATTTATAATACAAGCGTTATTGTTAGTTATGAAGAAAAAGTTGGTGATCATTATGAAAGTGGCTCTATTGAAAATACATTTTGTTCTATCGCTAAAACCAAACCAAAATCAGATAGACAGTTTAAAGAAACTTGTGAATTAATTGAAAATTCAACAATAGAAGAATTAATGGAAATGCTAAGAAAAGAATTCAAACAAAGCAAAAATGTTTGGAAAAAACGATTTGAAGAAGAACTTGAAGAAAAGAAAAAAATGCAAGAAGAAAGTAGAAAAGAACTAGAAGAAATAAGAAGAAAGAGAGAATTAGAAAAAGCCAAAAAATAATTTCTCTCTTTTTTTTATTTTTAAAAAAGGAAAGAGGATATATATGAAAACTAAAAAAGAATATAAAAATTATTCAAAAAAAGATAAAAAAAATACTAAACTGTCGGAGACTATTTGCAGGTCTTAGGAGTTCGTCCTAACAAGCTGATGGGTGTGTCAACACCATGCTTGATAGAAAAAATAAGACTATTAAATAACCTCAGTTATAAATTTGAATTTAGAAAGGAGCAAAGATGGAATTTAAGTCAATAGAAAAGTGGCGAGTTCAAAGAGATTTAAATTTAACTGAAGTACAATTAGATGAAATTATAAAAAGAGCAGGAAGACGACATCCAATGGAAGATTGGGTTTATCTTCGTGTGGCAGGTAATGGTGATGTAATTGAATATTTGAAACTGGAATTTGTTTATTGGTTGAAAGAAGTTTATTTCAATAAAGAAAAGTTTTATCTTGATCTTGAAATAGAATTTTTTGAAAAACAAATTAAGAGATTAGAGTCAGAATTAAATATATCTCCATATCAGTTTAAATATAACGACACATCATTGAAAGATTTGCGTTTATATTTTAATAAAAGTAAAAACGCAATTGGAAGAGCAGTCAATGAAATGCAAAAGCATAATAAGTTTTCATATAAATATATCAAAGATGGAAAGGTTATGATTAATAAAGATGGTGTTAAATGGTTAGCAGAAAAATATTTTCGTAAAGCATACTTGAAAGATTTAGAACTATATAAACTTGAATTACAAGAAAGAAAGATAAAACTGGATGAATTCAACAGAAGAAAGATATAGTAAATTAAGAAGACAAAAAATAAATGTTATGCTTAACGAAGAGGAAAGAAAAATTATAACCGAAAAAGCAATCAAATATGGATTTGGTGATTGCCTAGCAGAATATATAAGGGCAGCATGTATTTATGAAAATATATATATAGAAGATGTTCAGGGAAAGCAAGAGTTATGTGAAATTGTAAGTAAGTTTATAGAAACATTAAGAGAAATATTAAAAGAACAAAAGAAAATATTAAATAACTACATGTTAGATAAAAAAGATATTGATGTTATAAGTAATCAGAATAACATTATAATTAAAATGATAAATAAATTATCTAATTTAGTAATATCAATTTTGTCTGTTAATACAGAAAAGAGAATTCAACAGAGATTAGGAATGATTGAAAAATATAAAGTAGATGAAAACTTCTATAAAAAAATCATGAATAACAACTATCAACATTTTATAGTAAGACCATCTAATTTAAACAGACCTAATCAAAAACCTATGTATATAGTTTATTTAAATAATAACACTTATACCTATTCATTAGAAGATATTAATAAAGAGGACTTTATTAAACAGATAAATGAATGCAGAAATATTGCTATGCAGAAAGATTTATTAATATCATTTTATAGAGAAGACAGCATATTGAATTTTGGAGTCATTATGGAATTTCAAGATAAAAAAGCAGCCAAAGAATTTGCTAGTGAAATTAATTCACAGTTCTTTTCGTTAGAAGGTGATGCACGTGCCAACAACTTCTAGGTGGTCGGTGCATGGTGTTCAGGGAAGAATAGATTGCATCAATTATATTAAAGATTCCAAAAAAACAAAGGATGGAACATTAATAACAGGTATTAATTGTTCTTCTCAATTTGCTGCTTATGAAATGAAAGTTAATAACGATAAGTTTCATATAATAGAAGATAACGATAGTAGAACCTGTTATCACGGATATCAATCTTTCGATCCAAAAGAAAAGGGATTAACACCAGAGAAAGTTCATGAGATGGGAGTTGAACTGATGAAGAGATTATATCCTGACTTCCAAGTTTTAGTCACCACACATATTGATAGATCGCACTTGCATAATCATTATGTTATAAATGCTGTTAATCTAAAAGGCAGGAAATTAGAAGACAGATTAGCCAATCCTATTGAAGGATTGTATGGTTTAAGAGATATGAGTGATAAGATTGCACTAGAGTATGGATTAAAAATAATTGAGGATGCACCAAAAATTGGAAGGTTTGGTAAAAGCAAATATTTATATAGTGAAGCTATTAAGACTTGGCGTCAGCAAATAATTGAAAAGATAGAATACTTAAAAAGTATATGTTTTTCTTTTGATGAATTGTTAGAAAGATTAGCTTTTGATGGATATCAAATTAAGGCAGGAAAAAATATTCGTATTCGACCTTATGGGAAAGAAAGATTTGTAAGTATCAAAACATTAGGTGAAGGATACAGTGAAGCAGAATTAAAAGAATTTTTTAAACAAAAAAGAAAAAATCAAACTGTAATTGATTTTGAAAAATATAAACTGCTTGATGAAGATAGTGAAATTTTATCTTTATATAATGAACTTGCAATTAGATCAAAACAATCTATTTTATATAGTATGAAGGATTTAGATGCTAATAATGATTATTTTAAATACTACAATTCCAGATACATGGAAATAAGAAGATATCATCAATTAGTAGATACTATTAATTTTTTAAATGATAATAAGATATTTGGTTATGAAACTTTAGAAGAACAAATTGAAAAATTGAAACAAGATATTATTAGTAAAGAAACAGAATATCAAGAACTTGCTTCTGAAAATGAAACATTACAATTGCGAGTGCCTTTGTGTAATTTATATTTAGAATATTTGGATATATATGAGTCATATAAAGAACAACAAGAATTATCTTCTTCATATTTAGAACCATCTAAAGAAGTAAAAACTTTTTTAGATGTAAAGGAACAGTTAGGTGTTCAATCACTAGATGAAGTTCAAGATATTTTAGCAGAAGCAAATAGATTGAAAGTAAAAACAAATAAAAGTTATGCTTATTTAACTTATTTAAAAACAAAAGCAAGTGAGTTAGAAAAGATAAAAGGTATATCACTTGAAAGTGAAAAGGGTTATATCAAGAGCGTATCAGTTAGTAAAAGTATGATAGATGAATCACGTTCAACAAAAGAAAATTATTGTTTAAGAATTCCATATAGTGAAAATTATATTTATGTTCCAAAAGGTAATATTGCATGGATTAGTTTTGATAAACGAGGAATTTTATATCTAGTGGATGATAAAGAATATATTTTATATGACAAGTATAACGAAGAAAAAAGACGTGCAACAGGAGAAGAAATAGAAAAAATTTCTCAAGAAGAAAAACAAAAAATAAATGATTATTATAAGAACAAATAAATGGGAAGGAATAAATATGGAAACGTTAAAAAAAGAAGAATTAATTAATATTTTAAAAGAAGCTTATTTTATGTCTATGGTGGTAGCACCAATTAATGCAAGAAAAGTTGGGTTAAATAAAGTAGGTGGACTTATACCTGAATTTTATCAGTATTTAGTCGAAGCATTAGAAAAAGATGAGCAAATAAATTTAAGTAGAGATCCAGAGAATGATATTTTAAGTGATGTTTATCAAAATTGCATAGTCCCAGATGTTGGTGAGAGAGATTTAACTCATGCTGGTTTTTTTATTGGCGTTTCAAAAAAAGAAAGCACACCAGACCATGATGATTTTGAAAAATAGTTTTATGTGATATAATTATATATAGAAGTGACTAACTATAAGAAGTCAAGTCAATTTCATCAAAAATCTTAAAAAGATT
>ERZ827512.209-NODE-209-length-91266-cov-10.172381_pt1 | contig 91266 bp, 86 predicted proteins | sample MGYA00519916_ERZ827512 | MGnify/ENA primary metagenome ERZ827512 (study PRJEB31778, sample SAMEA3449335) | human gut metagenome | biome: human gut; feature: human-associated habitat; material: faeces | place: United Kingdom | collected 2010/2012 ... | reverse complement strand
CAAAAAATTTCTTTATATATTTTTTTTCAGCTTCGTTTTTCTTTTCTTCAATTTCTTCTTCTGTTAATCCTGTAGTATCTAAGTCCCCCAGAAGCTTCAGGTCATCAAGGTTTATTCTTAGTGACTCTATGCTATCTATAATTGCTTGTACATCTTCGTCACTTACTTCTATTGTTCCATCCCATTCTTCTTCTGGATTAAAGAAGTTAATTATTGCATCTATAGCTCCTTGAATTACATCTCCAACTTTATCAAAAATTGTAAAAACTGAAGAGGCTATCACTACAACAACAATTATTGGAATAAGCAAAGATACAAGGATTATTTTTCTTACTTTTTTATTTTTAGCAAGCTTAACTCCATCTAGTGCTGCACCAATATAATTACCAGATGCAACATTTTTAGCTAAATTTGCTCCATCTTTTACTGCGTTCTTTGCTTCTTGCATATCTTGTTGTGGTTGCTGATCTCCTTGTTCTTTTTGCTCCGTATCCATTGTATCACCTCTTTTAGTACTCTATTTTTATATTAATTTTTGAATTTTCTTGTTTTATATTGCTAAACTCCATTTGTTTTATAGATTTATATGAATTATATATTTTATTAAATTTAATTTCTAATTGTGTTTGCCTTCCTGGTTCTATTGTCAATTTGCTGTCAAGTATTTCTGAGATGTATGAAACATATTTAGTATTGTTATTGTCTATAATACATATATCACTATTATTTTTTCCATCACTAATTGTTATATTGGTTGTACCATTATTTTTTATTGTAACTATATATTTTTCATAGCTTTTATAAACTCTTCTATTGTTTACAGTTATATCTATATTGTTTAAGCTTTTAACTTTGTTAATTTCCTGTTTTTTTATAAAACATCCGATATTAATCTTATCTTCTCCATTCTGTCTGGTTATTGTTATATAGTCTTCTATATTATTATTTAGACTTTGTCCACCTGTTGCTAATAAATTATCTTCATAATATGTTATTTTATATGTATAATACCCAGCTTCATTTCCCCATAGCTCTAATCTATATGCTTTTGATGTGCCAAATATATTATTAAAATAATTGTCTCTAAATTCATATATATCATTATTAAATTCTGATTTACAATCATCTGTTAATAAATTATATGCCTTTTCTATTTCTTTGTTATTGCAATAATTAATAAAATTTTCAATTAAATTAGAGTTTTTTTCGACTACTTCCTTTGGAATTGTTTCACCTGTTATAGCCGACTTGTTTGGTTTTTTTACATCCATTATTTTACCATCCGCAGTACTTTCATTATAATTTGCATTTTTTAAATATTCATTAGTTATCATAATAAGTATAATAATAAAGGCTACAATTGCGAGTATTATTATTATCTTCTTCCTATTTTGGTTCCAGTATCTAATAATATTTCTCATATAATTATAGCCTCCGTTTTTATTTTATTTTATTATATTTTAATATGTAGTTCATCATTTCTTTTGCATTTTGATTTGCCTGTTTTTCACTTAAGTTAGGATTTGATTTCTTAATTCCTTTAGAAAATCTTTCTGTTTGTTCTTCTACATATGATTTGTTAGTTAATTTCTTAGGATCAATTGATTTTGACATTTTACCAATTGATTCTGCCATTTCTTGTGCTCTTTGAGCATTTTCACTTTGTTTTTCTGGATTATTTTTATCCTCTTTTGGTAAATTATTATTTAATTCTTTTCTGATTTTATCTTCAAATTTCATTACTTTCTTTATTTCACTCTTATCTGTAAATCCATCATTATATAAATCAATTGCTCTATCTTCTAAATTTCTTAATTCTTCTCCCTCATAACGATTTCCACTTTCATCTAAGAAATTGTTTTGAACCATTTCACGCATTTCTCCAGATTCGCGTAATTCTCTTGTTTGTACTGCCTTCATTGCTTCAGCATCAGATCCATAGTATTCTCTTGAAACTGATTTTGAAATTTCCCTTGCAACTCCTGTATTAGCAATTTTATTTCCAATCTTAGGTGCCATTGAATATCCCAATGCAGTTCCAGCTGTTCCGTATGTTATTAGATCATTAAGGTCATCACCTGCTATGCCTACTCCAAGTCCAATTGCTCCTACAGTTCCTGCCACAGCTAACCTAGCTGCCATTTTTCCAGCTTTTAGTGCACCTTGTCCAAGAGTTCTCTTCCAATTTCCATGTTTGAACTTATCATTTATAGTATTGCTAACACTTCTCTTTACTCCACTGCCTACTCCTCTTAATGCTGCTCTTATAGGTTTTCCTTTAGCACTTGTTTGTTTTCTTCCTCTAGTTCTAATTTGTTGTTGTGTGCCTTTGCCTTTCTCTGCTTCTACTGCTGGTTTAGCATCATTTGATTCAGCAGTATCATTTCTTGTTCTTATTGTCTGTTGTGTAGGTCTTTCTTCATCTTTTTCTACATTATTATCATTGTTCTCGTTATCTGCACCATACTTAGCATTAACGTCTTCATCTATTTCATCTTGTGTATATCCTGTATCAGCTAAAAGTTGTGCATATTCTTCTCGCGACATCTCAGCTCCTGTTGGATTATTTGCCTCTCTTGCCATACTTTCTCTTTCAGCTGTGTCATACTCATTTGTTCCATAATTTTCATCATATGCATCAAGCATTCTTTCTTGTGCACTTAATTCTCTGCCTTCATTATTTGCATTTCCTCCTATAAATCCAGCATATGGATCTGGAGAATTTTGGTTTTCATATGGTGTTGCAGTTCTTACATTATTATTTCCTCCAGATGGTTTTCCACCTTGTTGTAATTTACCGGTTGCTGCACCGACTCCTTTTTTAATCATATCCCATGCTGCTGCTCCTCCAAGTGCATTTCCTGCTTGACTTAATGCTCCTGGTGTTGATGCTTTGTCAAATCCGAAGAATTTTCTTAACATTTTTTCTGCAGGTCCTATAAATGCTATTACCATAATTGCATAAATAGGATTTGATTTTACTATATCCATTGCCGAACCAACCAATACAGTATATACAATTAGGTGAAAAGGTTGTATTAGTGCTGTAAAAATATATTCTTTTAGCCATGAATTAAAAGCTTGTGCTTTTCCATCACTTATTTTATCTATTGGATATGTCATTGCAACTAATGGTGCAATAATTGTTAAAAACATCATCGTAACTAACCTTCGCATATACTCCCATGTAAATTTAACGGTATATACAACTAAAGCTATATAAAAAATCATAAAAGTTACTTTTGAAGCGAAGTCACTATATTGTGCTTGAAGTCTAACTAGTCCCATTAAACTTGTATTAAATTGTGTTCCATCAGAAATATTTACTGGTATTGAAGTTGCTGTTTCTCCTATAGTATTATTTAATATATCAACCATTGATATTGTAAATAACATAATGTAATGCATAAAGAAAATTAAGCACATTGCTACTATCCAATCAAAAACTCTCTGCTTATATTTAGCTCTATCATCTGCCGAACTACTAATAACAATTCTAATTCCTATATATACTAAAACTGATAAAAGTATAACAACTGCTAAATTTCTTAAAGCTACATACCATTTACTTATAGTTTCATTTATTTTAGATGCTATATGTACATCCGTTCCAGCACCTTTTCCAGTATACATACTCGGATCAATAAAATTTATATCAAATGCTGGTACTTTTCCTGCAAAAATTTTATCAACAGAATATTGAATTGTTGGTACTGAGTATTTGTCCCCTCCAAGTGCAGACCATATCGAATCCCATAAGTTTCCTAATCTATCTGCATCTACATTTACCGGATTATCCCCCGTATATTGCATCTCTGGAATCGTAGTATAGTCTGAAAATATACTTCCAATTGTTCCTGTAAAGCTTCCATCATAGAGAAACATTTGAAGTGCAGCTACAACTACATCTCCAACTGACATCACTAAGTTTGCTATAGGATCAAATAATAATCCTCCAACATCAGCCCTTGAATACATAGGAAATACAAAATTGCACAGTGTTACTAATATTACTGCTAATATTATCTTTTGAGTTATTCCTTTTTTAGTAAAAACTTTCATATCTTCCCCCTAATAGATTTCTTGTCTTCTTTTTCTACTTTTCATCTGTGCTAATTTATTTAAGTTTGTTTCAACAAATTCAAATTCTTTTGCAGTAGGTTTTATTTGAATTATTGCGCTATCTGCCCCTACTTTTAATAAGCCTTCACCTTTAAAACATGTAATTAAAAAGTTAGATTCACCTTCACTTAATTTAAATACTTCTTTTAGATATTGTATTTCTGATTTATCTTGTGCTAAAAATAGTTTTGTATCTGATGATGTTAATACTGCTTGTGCTTCTGGTTTTTCGTAGAAGTCTTGAAATCTTTGTGAAATAATTGCCAAAGATACATTTCTTTTTCTGGCACGTCTTGCCATAGTATTTAAAAAGTCTACAGCTTCTGGGTATGGTAAAAGCATCCATGCCTCATCAACCAAAACTCTCTTTTTAGCAGCTTTGCTTCTATCTTCACTGTTTTTCTTAACATACTTTTCCCAAATCCATGCTAGTAAAATTTGTTGTGCTAGTGGTCTTGCAAATCTTTCCTCTAGTTGTGATATATCTAGGTTTATAAATAATGTACCATCTAACAAATCAAATGTAGATTGTCCATCAAAATATGCCATTTGTCCATCATATTCTCTTATATATTGTTTCATAACTTTTAACAAATAACTATAGTGGAAATTATAATCTTGATTTGTGTTTTCTGCTGCTTTGTTTTGTATTCTTCTATACCAAGAACCAATTGTTGGCATTTTCTTTCTTTCTTTTCCTAGCATGTTTCCATCTAGTCTGCCATTTGTTGCTTCATACAAGCTGTTTGGATCTGAGTTGATTCCATGTGCTGCATATTCTTCTGCAACAGATTCTGCAATGATTTGTTTTGTAAGTTCATTTACTTCTTGACTTCTTGTACTACCTCTTGCCATTGTAAGTAAAGCTTGTGTTACGTCTTCTACTTTGTTTTCAACATTAAGCACTAATCTTTCTCTTCCTGTAATTTCATCTTTTGCAACTTCTGTTTCAATATCAAATATATTAATAACTGTTTTTGAAGTTGGTGAAAGAACTACATTTATTCCACCTAAGCTTTCTGCCACAATGCTATACTCGCCCTCGGCATCTAGTGCTAAACTTTGAATTCCCATTAATACTGCTGAACGAGAAATTAAAGTTTTCATTGTTACTGATTTACCAGCACCAGATTTAGCAAATATAACCATATTATAGTTTGTTAATGAATTGTGGAAATTGTCAAATAAAATTGGTACTCCAGTTTGTTTATTTATTCCTAAAGGTATTCCTGATGGATGTCCTACTTCTGAAGTTGTAAATGGAAATACAGTTCCCATAGATCTACGGTCAAAAGTATGTACTCTTTTTATTTTATCATCCATCAAAGGTAAATTTGATTTAAATGCATCTTCTTGCATTGCCCATGCACTTTTTATATTTACTAATGATTTAGACATTTCTGTTGATAATAGTTTTGTGTATCTATTTAAATCCTCTAAGTTATATGCAAATAGTGTTGCAACAATTGAAGCTTCATAAAGTTTATTATAACCTGCTGCTATTTCATCTCTTAGTTGTTCTGCTTCATATCTTTTTTGTCCTAATGTGCTCTCTCTGTTTATATTTCCTCTATCTGCTGCTACAATTCTTTCTGTTTCTAGTTCATTTATAACTCTGTTTAATTCATTTTGTGATCTAGACTCTTGAATTGGGTTTATGTATATTGATGTATTTATATCTCCAAACAAATACATATCTCTAAATAATTCTGGGAAAGTACACATTCTTGGTAAACTTGATACAAAAAAGCTTCTTGCATATCTTGTAACATTTGATATTATTTCTAGGTGATCTATGTTTGTTGTATCAATTCCAGATGGAGCTATTAATTCTTTTATTGTTTTCTTTCTTAGAATTTTAAATTCTTCTGGTTTTGTATAATCATTTTTTCTACCTTGTAAAAATTCTTCTTGTTGTTTTTTAGATTTTTTACTCATTATCTTCTGTACCCTCCTCTTCTTGTTCTACTGATTGTTTTCTTGGTCTTCCTTTTCTTTTTGCTGTGTCTTGATTTATTTTTTCAATTGCACTTTGTGCAATATCTTTTCCTACAGCGTTTTTGTTTTGGTCAATAATTAATTTTGCCATTTGAGCAATCAAATCATCCATTGACTCTTCTTTTTTCTCTAAAGCTTTTTCTTTATCTGATTTTGCTTCTAATACTTTTTCATTTGCTTTTTCAAATGCCTCTTGTTCAATTTTTTCATTTAATGCTTTCATTTTTTTATCAAGTACATCAGGTGCTGTTGAGTATAGCTCATCATAACCTGCTTGAATTGCTTTATCTATTCCATATACTTCTGCATCATCACGGTTATATGCAACATATAGTAAATCTGCTAAAGAGTTAGAATCAAGTATTCTTCCGTTAACTCCGCATACTCCTAAGGTTCTAATAACTGATTGTGCTCTTGTATATAATTCTGAAAACGCTAAACTTGTAATTTCTTTTTGATCAAAGTCATTTTCTCCAAGCTCATCTGAATAATATGGTATAACAACATAATATTTTTGGTTTAATACATTTTTATTTAAGCTCATTTTTTCAGTTGTATAAATAATGTCTTTTCCATATTCATATAAGTTTGTTGTTTTTGTTAATTCAAAAAATGCTGCTTTTAATTCTTCGTCTGTATATTCATCTGAATTAAGCATTTGTTGATATTTTCTTTTTTCTTTTTCAAGTTCATTTTCTATTTCTTCTACCTTAGCACGATATGTTTGTATACTACCTTCTAGGTTTATTGTTCTTGTTTGTGTATATATTTGAACTGGATGTCTTAATGTATTTAAAAATTGAATAAATCCTTCTTCAACTGAATTTTTTTCAACTTGTGACATAAGGTCATAATTTACCCCTTGGCATTCTACAACCATTATATATTTTACACCATTTTTGGTTATTATCATATTGTCCTCAATTTTATCAAATTCCATAAAATCAAATACAGATTCTGTACTATATGATTTGGCTGTTTTAGCTTTTTTAGTATCTTTTGCCCCTATCATTTCATCTTTATCTTGATGTTTCTTTTGACTTTTTGATTTTGCAGCTAATATGCCAAGCACTAATAGCAACATTAACATTATACCTAAAACAACTGTTAAAACCAATGTAATTGTATTTATACTATTCATCTTTTGTACCCTCCTTATATGTATATATTTTTTTGCCTTTCATTTTAAATTTTATAGCTCTTCTTATTACATCATCAATGTTTTCTCCACCTGTTTTTTTACTAAATTCAAATTTTGCTATTTCTGGAACTTTTAATGTACCAATTGCAAAACCAATTAGTGCAAATACAGCTACTACTATAATACCAGCCATTGTAAGATTAAACATTTTTAATATAAAGTAAAATACTAATCCTACAGCTGCAAATCCTAATGTCCATATAAGGCCTTTAGTTGAAAATATAAATAAAATTCTGTTTTCGCCTTTTACACTTCTGGGTAAATTGTATGTTCCCATTATGTTTCCTCCTTTGTTTTGTTATATATTTTAACTCAATATATATTATAGCAAATAAGCTCGAAAAATGTAACCACAAAATAAAAAAAAGTGCATTTTATATGCACTTTTAATATGTTCGTAATATATTTGTAATATATTTGTAATATTAGCCACCAATTCCAGATGCTAAACTTACAACAACTTTTGTAATTGCTGACGCACCAAAAATTAATATTGCACCAACTAAGTATGGTATCATTGTTTTCTTGTATTCTGCTTTTTCTGAAGCGCTACCCATCATGTATTTAATACCTAATACTAATAATATAACAACAGCAACTACAACTCCAACAGTTGTAATAATACCGATTATTTGGTTACCAATATTCATTACATCAGTTTGAGCATTACTTGTAGTTCCTTTTAGATTATTAGCCATCCCAGCTGGATCCAATCCGCCACTTGCATTACTTACTGTTGTTAAAAGTGCTAATAACATAACTGCCATTAATATAATTCCTGTTATTTTTATAGTTCTTTTCATAGTTTTTCCTCCTTTTTATTTTTTATTTATAATAAATGTTTCATAGTTTGAAACAATTTTAAAATCACTTTATTTTAATATTGTTATAATTAATTTCCAAATTCCAAATGCTCCAAATATTATTACACATCCAACCACAAACGGAATTAGTGAATCTTTTACTTTTGCCTTTTGTTCTACACTTCCTGCCATAAACTGTATGCCAAGTATAGCTCCTACAATAACAGCTATACAAATTCCAACAACTAGTAGTACATTATATAACGAATCTGATAAATCTTTCAAGCCACCTGAATTAATAGCAGTTTCTGAACCAGCTACGCCATTATTTACAAATTTATCAGCACCACTTATTATATTATCACAAGCATTAACATTGTTTATATTTACAAAACAAGTAAATACAACAACTATCAAAAAAAATAACAAAATTTTTTTTATCATAATTATATTTCCTTCTTAAAATTATACATTTATTTTATTGCACCTTCCGTCATCTTAGCTATAATACTAACTATAGATGATGTCGCAAGTAATAGGACAACTCCTATAAGATAAGGTATCATAGTTTTTTTATACTCTGCTTTTTCTTCTACACTTCCAACCATATATTTTACACCCATCACCATTAATGTAACAACTGATACAATTATACCAACAGTTGTTACTGCTCCAATTATATTATTAGCTTTTTTAATGGCCTCTGTGCCTGATGTTCCGCTACCTCTTGGATCAAAAGAATTTGGATTATCTATAGGTCCACTTGCCATAGCAAATGTTGGTGTTAAAATTATAATTGCTAATAATGAAATTATTATTAAACTTAATATTTTTTTATTTTTCATCAAAATTCTCCTATGAATAGGTATTTTCTATATTATAACTTATTTTTTTTGTTTTTTCAAGTATTAATATAGCATATATTTTTCAACTTTTCTTTATTTTAATATAAATGTAATATAAATGTAAAGGGTTTGTAATATTTTTTTCAAACAAATATAGAAGGCACCTTTTTTTATTTGGTACCTTCTACATTTGTAATATATAATTAAATTCTAGCTTTCTGCTAATTCCAATCTCCTTGTTTTCCTTTTTGGTGACTTTATTTCCATGTTGTAATATGTTGCTATTAGTTCATCTAGTTGCACACTTATTTGATAGATGATTGAATAATCTTCCCCATTAATAATACTGCAATTTAATTCTTCCCTTAATTTACAAATTTCATCATTTAACATAAAAATCACTCTCCTTTTTCATAATTTTTCTTTAGTATATATTTAAAATACCATAATTTTACAAGTTAGTCAACTATATTTTGGCTTATTTTGTAGTGTTTTGCCATTTTTCGTTCGACATTTTTCTACATTGTTTTTTATTACTTTTTATGTTGTTTTATAATTCGTTTTCATTCGATATTTTTCCACAAAAAACGACAGAAGTATAATTGTATTTGTCCAAATTATACTTCTTTTATTTTTTAGTTTGGTTCAATTATAGATAAAACCATATTTTCATTTTTAAACATGTCTTTTAAAATTTCTTGTGCATATTCTTTTGTTACTGTTTCAAATTCTTCTATATAATCAAAGCTTTGCACATTTTTCATTGTATCTGCTAAAAACATTCTAGCAATATTAGCTACATTATTATATTCTATAACATAATCACCATATAATTTTCTTCTAGCTCTTTCAAATTCCTCATCATTTAGTCCTTGTTGTTTTAGTTCTTCTATTCTTTTAGTTATTTTTTCTGTAACTTTTTTAGGTTCTTTTGATGCTCCTGATATTAATGTATGTGCATATTGTGAGCTAAACTCATAGTCAAAATCCGGTTGTGCCAGTAATAAGCCTTCTTCATATAGTTCTTTATATAATTTTGAGCTTTTCCCTATAACTATATTTAATAATATTTCAATTGCAATGTGCTTTTTAATTGCTTCTTTTTGATTATTTTCGATATCTTTATAGCCTATCATAAATATTGGTGTACTTACTTCCATCTTTGTTATTTTTTCTGGCATATTTATTTTATCTTCTTTTGCAGTATATATTCTTTTTATATCTGATTGCCCTTCTTTTGGTAACAGACGCTTTTTTATTTCTTCTAACAATTTTTCTGGTTCAAAATCTCCACATACTACCATGGTCATATTTGATGGGTGATAAAATGTGTTATAGCATTTATATAACACATCTGGATCTATTTTGCTAATAGATTCTACTGTCCCTGCAATATCTATTTTTATTGGATTTTCTTTATACATGCAATCTAAAGCATTCATATATAATTGCCAGCCAGGATCGTCATCATACATTTTTATTTCTTGGCCTATTATGCCTTTTTCTTTTTCAACGTTTTCGTCTGTGAAATATGGATGTTGTACATAATCCATAAGTTCATTTAAGCCTTCTTCAAAGTGGTCTGTACATTCAAATAAATATGCTGTATGGTCGTTTGTTGTGTAGGCATTTGCATCAAGTCCAAGTGCCATTAGTGTATCTAAACTATTAGTTCCATCTGGCTGTTCAAACATTTTGTGTTCCAAAAAATGTGCAACTCCATCAGGTATATATACTTCTTCCCCTGTTTTTGGCATTATAAAATGATTATCTATTGATCCAAAATGTGTTCCCCATATTATATATTTCTTTTTTGTGTGTTGCTTTGGTATTATAATTACTTTCATGCCGTTTTCTAATTTTTCAACATATGCTTTTTCTTTAATTTTTGAGCTTTCTATAATTTTCATTTTTTCACCTCTTTTAATCTTTCAAAAAATAAACAGTATTAACTTTTATATTTTGTGCTATTTGAATAATTTGTTCTTTAGTTACTTCTCTTATTTTTTCCATGTATTCTTTTAAGTTTACGAATCTATCAGCTAATTCTTGTCCATAGTAATAGGTTATTTCAGTATCTTGCTCTTCTGATATACCCTCTATAGATGCTACTATTAGTTCTTTACTGTCTTTAATATCTTTGTCTGTAAAATTACCATTTTTCATATCTTCTAATTGTTGTTTAATTGTATCTAGTGCCTTTTGATAATTTTGTATTTCAATTCCTGCACGTATAAATATGCAGTTTTTTGTTCTGTTATAATTTGATCCTGCTGTATATGCTAGGCTTGCTTTTTCACGTACATTTTGAAACAATTTTGAATTTGCTCCACCACCTAATATTGCATTATACACAGATGTTATAAATCTACTATTTTCGGCCGTTTCATTTACATTTAATCCTATTACAAGTTTTCCTTGAGTAACTTGCATACTTTCATTTATTATTTTAGGTTCTTTGCTTTCTGTTTGTTCTGTTGTTTCATTATTAACAACATATTCAGGTTTTCTTGCATTTAATTTTTTAATGTTTTCATTTTGTTCTATTGTTTGTTTTACTTTCTCTTTGTCTATTGTTCCAGAGTAGAATATATCTATTTTGCAGTTGTTTATTAATGTTTTATAGTAAGTGTATAATTCTTCTGGTGTAATTTTTTCTAGATCTTCTATATAGCCATATTTGTATAAGCCATATGGTTTATTTTTAAACATTTCCTCAATACATCTATCATAAGCATATTTGGTTTTGTTATCAATTTTTGCTTCTATAATTTGTTTTAGGTTTTTCTTTTCTCCCTCAACATACTCTGGTTTAAATTTGTCTCCTTCTATTAGAGGATTAAAAATTATATCTGTTAGAATTTCCATTGCTTCTTTTAATATGTCTTCTGAAGATGGTAAAAATTCTTCACTTAATGTCTCTAAATAAAATTTCATTATGTGATTATCACCTGTTTTCTCAACTCCACAGTCAAAGCTAGCTCCATATAGCATTTCCAATTTTTGGCTAATTAAATCTTGTGATGGTATATTTTTAGTACCTCTTCTTAAAACTGCAGTAAGTAATGCATCTAATGTGACATTTTCTTTTTTTAATGGTGTTGCTAGAAATATAGCATTTAAATTTGTTTTATATTTTTCAGTATAAATTTGGTGTAAAGTTATACCTGGTTTTATTTCTTCTTTTTGATAATTCATAATTTTCCCTCTTTTCTTTTTTGATTCATGTATATTATAATCTAACTTTGGAAAATTATTCAAGGGAATTTTAAATATTTGACATTTGAAATTATATGGTAAAATTTGTAAAATATATTGTAATTGTTTTTTGTTGTTGATATAATAGCCTCATCCTTTTGCAAAGGAAATCTTTGGAAAGGAGGTACTACATATGACTACACCTGATTTAATCTGGCGTTTGATTGAGTTAATTCTAAAAAATGAAGAAACAAAGTCAGATGACCAAAAGCACAAAGAAGATTAGTAATAATCTTAGCAAGAGTATGCGCTATCATACTCTTGCTTTTTATTAGAAAACAAAAAAAGAGTTAAGTGGCGCTATCCACTTAACTCATACTACAAAATGATTACACCTGATAATCATTAACTTAAGTTAAACATAGTATACTACTTTTTTTATTATATGTCAAACTAATTTAAATAATTCTTCATATTTCCAAAAAATTATTGTAATAGCTTTTTAGCGACCTCATTTATTGTTTTTCCATCTGCTGATGCTCCTAATTTTTCTTTTGCTTTTTTCATTACTAATCCCATCTCTTTCATAGATGTTGCACCTAATTCAGCAATTATTTCTTTTACTTTTGCTTCTATTTCTTCTGCAGATAATTGTTCTGGCAAATATTCTTCCAGTATAGTAATTTCTTCATTTATTTGATCTAATAAATCTTGTCTTCCACTTTTTTCATAATCGGCAATTGAATCTTTTCTTTTCTTAGTTTCTTTTGCAATTATCTCAATTATTTGGTCGTCTGAAACTTCTATTTGTTTGTCTTTTTCAACTTGTAATATAGCAGCTCTAACCATTTGTATAACATTTTTTCTAATTACATTTTTCTCTTTCATGGAATTTTTTAAATCTTCTAACAATTTTTCCTTTAACATACATATTCCTCCTTTTATAAACAAAAATGGATTGAAAATATTAATAACTTTCAATCCACCTCTTACTTTTTAAAATTTTCTTTTTCTTGCTGCCTCTGATTTTTTCTTTCTTTTTACACTTGGTTTTTCATAGTGTTCTCTTTTTCTTACTTCTTGCAATACCCCATTTCTAGCGCATTGTCTTTTAAACCTTTTTAAGGCATCTTCTATATTTCCATTATTAACTTTAACCTCTGACATTTTGTTCCCCTCCCTTCGGTAGCTACACTCTTATGTGCGGGATTTTAACTGAAAATTATTTTTTTACGTTAATTATTATAACTGTATTGGGTAAATTTGTCAATATTTATGTATAATTTTCTAGAAATTACTTATCAAAATCGAATAAGTCGCCTAGAGGCTGAGCTTCATTCACTCTTTTAATTGCTTCTGCGAATAATGGTGCAATAGATAAAATTTTGATTTTATCTATTTGTTTTTCTTTTGTTAATGGTACTGTATTGGTTGTTACCAATTCTTTTATTGGTGAGTTTTGAATTCTTTCTATTGCAGGTCCGCATAAAATTCCATGTGTGCATGCTGCATATATTTCTTTGGCTCCATGATCTTTTAATATTTTTGCTGCTTCAACCATTGTTCCCGCAGTGCTTACTTCATCATCAAATATTAATGCTGTTTTTCCTTTTACATCTCCTATAATGTTTGTAGCTACTGCTTTGTCGTCATTTCCTGCTCTTCTTTTGTCAATTAATGCCATAGGACATTTAAAATATGTAGAATATTTATATGCTTTTTTAGAGCTTCCTGCATCTGTTGCAACTACTACTTTGTTTTCTATATCTTTTCCATCAAAATATTTTTGTAATAAGTGTTGTCCTGTTATCTTATCGCAAGGAATATTAAAGTATGCTTGAATTGCAGGGTTGTGTAAATCACATGTGATTACTCTGCTAGCTCCTGCAGCTTCCAAAAGTTCTGCAAATAGTCTAGCTGTTACTGGAACTCTTGGTTGATCTTTTTTGTCTGATCTTGAGTATATAAAATAAGGAAGTACTACATTTATTCTATGTGCTGATGCTCTTTTAGCTGCATCTATCATAATAAGTAACTCCATAATTCTTTCATTAACTGGTGGTTCTGTTGTTTGTATCAAATAAATATCTTGTTCTCTAACAGTTTCTTTGAATTGTACAAAGTTATTGTCATTAGCAAATTTATAACATTCTACTCTTCCCATTTTTAAACTCAATGTGTCACATATTTCCTTTGTAAATTCTTCTGCTGTCGGACATGCAAATATTTTAATATCCTTCATCTTTTTCCTCCCTTATATTATTATATTATATACGGCAAAAGTGCCAGTTAGGAAACTTCTTTCCAAACTGCCACTTCTCCATTTTTTAAACTCTTTTGTACATCAATTACTCTTTGATTTGCTGAACCTCTCCAATCTAATGTTGGATTGTGTAATTCATCTACATATTGTCCATCTACTAAAACATCTAAGTATTTTACTACTTCTTTGTCTTTTAAATCTTTGTCAAATTTAAAACCAGTCCAAGCCCACAAATTTTTATTTGGGAATTGTTCCTTAAATGTTTTAGCTAGTTTTGTTGTTCCTTCTATATTATTTGGGTGCATTGGTTCACCACCTAAAATTGATAAACCTTCTACATTTTCATTTTTGCAAAGCTCCATTATTCTGTCAATTGTTGCATCGGTAAATTCTTTTCCCCCATTAAAATCATGTGTTTCTGGGTTAAAGCAATTCTTACAATTAAATGCGCATCCTTGCATAAATATAGATACTCTTACTCCTGGTCCATCTGCTATATCCATTTTTCTGATTTTATTATATTTCATAGTTAATAAATCCTTCTTTCTAATGTTTCTCCAATTGGAAAAGAATTAAATTTTGGGAACTCTGATACTGTTAAAGCTTTGCTTGTTACAGTATCAGTATGCATAGCTGGAAAGTCTTATTTAAAAGGCAAGGGCGCATACGTGGTGTATGTTGCTGAGGCTGTTAAGGCTTTGCCTGTTACAGCGTCAGTATGCAGTAGCAACCGCATTTTAAATAAGAATTGACGCACCCAAAATTGTAATTATTTTTCAATTATTCGTCGTCTTTGTTATCAATATGCAAAACCCTCTCCTTAATCTCCTGTGTTCTTCCTTTGTTCCAGAATTGACTTCCAATATATCCACATGTTCTTCTTGCTACATTTAATGTGTTATGGTCTCTATTTCCACAATTTGGGCAATACCACTCTAAGTTTTCATCTATTAAAATTTCTCCATCAAATCCACATTTTTGGCAGTAATCTGATTTTGTGTTTAATTCTGCATACATAATATTATCATAAATAAAATGAATTATTTGTAGTACAACTTCTAGGTTGTTTTGTAAGTTTGGTGTTTCTACATAAGATATAGCTCCACCTGGGCTTAATTTTTGGAATTTGCTTTCTAATTTTAGTTTAGAGAATGCATCAATATCTTCAAATACAGGTACATGATATGAATTTGTAATATAGCTTCTATCTGTAATTCCTTCTATTGTTCCAAATCTTTTCTTTAAACATTTTGCAAATTTATATGTTGTTGATTCAATTGGTGTGCCATAAACACTGTAATCAATTTTTTCTGCTTCTTTCCATTCTTTACATTTATCATTTAATTTTTGCATTACTCTTAGAGCAAATTCTTCTCCTATTCCATTGTCTGTGTGGCTGTTTCCTGTCATGTATTTTACACATTCATATAACCCTGCATAGCCAAGTGAAATTGTTGAATAACCATCATGTAATAATTTGTGAATGCTTTCACCTTTTTTAAGTCTTGCTAAAGCGCCATGTTGCCATAGAATTGGTGCAACATCACTTGTTACTTTGCTTAATCTTTCATGTCTTATTTGTAACGCTTTGTGGCATAATTCAAGTCTTTCATCAAATATTTTCCAGAATTTTTCTTCATCTTGTTTAGATGATAATGCAACATCAACTAGATTAATAGTTACAACACCTTGGTTAAATCTTCCATAATATTTTGGTTTATTTGTTTCTGGATCTACATAAGGTGTTAAGAATGATCTGCATCCCATACATGGGTAACAGTTTCCATTTCCATTTTTATCTATTTTATATTCTTTCATTTTCTTTTCAGAAATATAATCTGGAACTAATCTTTTTGCTGTACATTTAGCAGCAAGTTCTGTTAAATACCAATATTTGCTATCTTTATGTATGTTGTCTTCTTCTAATACATAAAGAAGTTTAGGGAATGCCGGTGTAATATATACACCTTTTTCATTTTTGAATCCTTCTATTCTTTGTTTTAAGAATTCTTCAATTATCATTGCAAGTTCTTGTTTATATTCATCTGTTTCGCCTAAATACATGCAAACTGATAGAAATGGCGCTTGTCCATTTGTGTTTGTCATTGAATTTACTTGATAGTTGAATGTTTGAACACCATCTGACACTTCTTTTTTAGTGTCTTGTTCTGCATATTCTTTACATTGTTTTTCGCTTAGACCTCTTTGTTTATATTTTTTATAATATCTATCATAACTACTTCTTACAAATGGTGCTAAATGTGTTAATGATACTGTTGCCCCACCATATGTAGATGATGTAACACCTAATATAATTTGTGTAGCAATTGTCATGGCTGTTAAAAATCTATGCGGTTTTTCAATCATAACCCCATTCATTATTGTTCCATTTTGAAGCATATCTTCTAAGTTTATTAATTCACAGTTTGTTAATGCATTTTGTGCAAAGTAGTCCGCATCATGGAAGTGAATAATTCCTTCATCATGCGCTTTTACTACATCTTCTGGTAATAAAAATCTTCTTGTAATATCTGTACTAGTAATTCCTGCTAAGTAATCTCTTTGAGTTGTTACAACTTGAGCATTTTTGTTTGAATTTTCATTATTCCAATAGTCACTTTCTCCATCAATCAATTCTTTAATTGATTGATCTGTTGTATTTGCTTTTCTAACTAATTCTCTGGTATAACGATATGTAATGTATTTTTTAGCTAATACATATTTTCCAAAAGACATTAATTGTTCTTCTATAATGTCTTGTATATCCTCTACTAAAATTCTTTTTTTGTCTAAGTCTTCAACATAACCAATTATTTGATTTATTTCATCCTTAGATGCTCTTTCTCTTGGTTTTACTTCTTTGTTTGCTTTTTCTATTGCTATTTTAATCTTTGATTGATCAAAGTCTACTACCTTTCCGTCCCTTTTGATTACTTGCATTTTTCCTTCCCCCCTATATGTTTGTCTCTCTACTTGCAATAGTTACATATTAAATTTATTTAATATATAACTATTCGTTTTTTCTTTTGTATCTTTATATTAACTCACTAAAAAGATAATGTCAAATGCATATTGTTTATGTTACCACATTGCTTTTTCATTGATTTACTGCATATTTCATTCTTTTGCCATTTAGTTTGTTTTTTGCCTTTCAGTCAATTTATGGCTTGTAAAAAACCAAATTTTACGTTTTTTATATTTTTTATAAAATATATTACAATTTTATTACATTTTAATAAAAAGTGTTGATTTTCAAACACTTTTGTTCATATTTTCTTTAATGTTTATATTACATTTCCTTGATATTTCAATATAATTTCTTTATTTATTTTCAAAAAAATGTCAAAAAATGTTTTGCTTTTATTTTTTCTAATTTTCAAAAAATCATTTTTCTGTTTTTTCTTGTTTTTTATTATTTTTAATAATACTATTTTGGGATTTTTCTTTTATTATCAACGGTTTTGTATTTTTATGTTTTCATTTTTAGTAAATAAAAAACTCATTTTTTGAAAAAATGAGTTTTTTTATTTTTATTATTTTCTTGCATTTTAATTTTATTTTTCGTTTCGATTTTGTGTCGTTGTCTTTTTGTTGTGACTATTTTTCTAGTTTTTTAATGTTTACTAAGAAAATTATATCTTCAATTACATCTAATACCGAATAAACTAAAATTACTATTCCAATTGTTACAACAATTACATTTGATACAAAAATTGTATACATTCCACATATAATCATTATAATAGAGATTAATAAACTGTATATCCATGCTGGTGATTCAACTAATTTTAATTTGAATGATAAGCTTAATCTTATTATTCCTGTATAAACTATCCAGATTCCTATTAAAACTCTGAATATTGTTTCAATTTGACTTTTGTAAACTATAGCTATTATTCCTATAATAATTGCTATTATTCCATAAGCTATGTCATAGTTATAAAAACTATATTTTCCTCTCGTTGTGCAATAATCTACTAGTTTATATAGTCCTACTACTATAAATAATATTCCTACAATTAGTGATACTGCTTTTGTACTTCCTTCTGGGTTAACAATTAGAAGTATTCCAAGTATTGCAAATATTAGTGATGTTAACAAAGATGTCCATCCTGTTCTTTTAAATATTTTTTCAAGATATTCCATATTTGTTTCTCCTTTCTTTTTTATTTATATTACTATATTTATCATTAAATTTGGTTTTTTTCAAGCCTAATTGTTTTCTTTTTCATCACTTTGTTTTAATGGGTCTGTAATTAAAATAAATTTAACATTTCCATTCATATCTTCATCCATTTCTGCAAAGTTCATATACTCTTTTGATAGTTTTTCTAATGCATCAATTCTACTTGTTAGGTTATGTACATCTCCATTCACTGTAGAATATAATTTACTGATTGCCTTTGTGTTAAATTCTTTTATTCCTTCTGATAGCTCTTTTGCGCCTTCAGCTATGTCTCCTGATTTTTCAGTTAATTGTGCACTTGCTGAGTATAATTCTTTTGCACTTTCATTAAGAGCACTTGTTCCTGCATTTAATTTATTTGCACCTGTTTTTAATGTACTTATTCCTTCAATTAATGCTTCAGATTTTGTTGATAGCTCACTTGTTCCTGCAACTAATTCATCTGATTTTGTATTCATTGCATCTAAGCCTTTAGCTAGTGCTGTTAAATTTGTATCTAATGAGCTTGCTCCATCTTTTATACCAACTTTTTTCTCTGTCTCATTTCCATCTAGCCCTTCTTTAATAGATGCCACAGTTGTTTGAGCTGTACCTACTGATTTTAGTAATTCTATTGATTGTTCATTTGCTGATATATTTTGTTCTAATAATGCAATAGTTTGTTTATTCATTTCTATTTGTTGTGTTAATGTTGCTTTTAATTGTTCATCTGTTGCACTGTTTTTTTGAGCTGTTAATGCAGTTTGCATAGTTTCTAAGTTTGCTTTTAATTTTTTATCTGCGTCTACAAGTTTTGTTAACTCTGCTGTTTTGGTTTTCACATCAACAGTTGATAATCTGGTATTCATTGCATCTATCGCCTTACTTGTATTTGTAATTCCTATGTTTATTGATGTCGCTCCAGCTGCTAATGCTTGGCTTGATTCTGCCATATATTCTACTTTTTCTTTTAAAGTTTTTGCACCATCTGATAATTTGCTTACTCCTGGAATTAAAGCACTTGATTTTGTTGCTAATGAATTTACACCATCAGCCACTTTGCTTGCTCCTTCTCTTGTGTCTTGTGTTCCTTGTGTTAATTCATTCATATAGTCTGTAAATTCTTGAGATTTTTCTGCATATTGACTTGTTCCTTCTTGTAATGTATTTGCTCCTTTTTCAAGCTTTTCACTAGCTGATTTCATATCATTCATTGATGAATACAACTCATTTAGTTTATCTGCTATTTTTGATTCATTTTCTTCTAATACTCTTGGTGTTATATATGTAATCATATTCTCTAGTTCAAATTTTTCTGTTTCCATTGATATTTCTACTTTGTTTGGTATATCAATTTCATTTGTTTTTAAGCTTTCTTTTAATCCTGGGAATGCAACTCCAAGTAGTATAGTTTTTTCTCCTTTTTCAACTACTTTTCCTTGAGTTAATTTAATATTTTTGTTTGTTTTAGTATCAAGTGTTGTTCCTGTTATTACTATAAATGGTGTATACATTTTTTCAGTTGTTCCATTTATATTTACATTGTGAGTTTCATTGTTTTTGTATGTTATTGTAATTTTCACTTTTCCTTTTTTGCCAACTATTTCTTCTGCTGACATTTCTTTTCCGTCCAATTCATATTTAATAGATGTTTCAATCGGTAATTTCTTTTCTGTTTTTCCTTGATAATATATATCTTTTTCATCAGCATTCCATATTATTTTGTTTTCTTTTTGTTCAAATGTTTCGTTTCCACCTACGTTTGTTATGTCTAATAAGTTTGATATGTCATCTATTGTTTTTAATAATTCATCATTTTTTATATGTTCATTTACTATTGTTTCATATTGTGTTCCACTATTGTTAAGTTTTGAATATACTGTTTCTTCTTTTGTTACAGCAAATACTGGAGTTGCATAACCTAGCATTGTACATAATAATATGCTTCCAATTATTTTTTTACTTTTCATTTTTTATCCTCTCCTTTTTTATTTTAGAATATTAATTTTATTGGTAGTAATATAATACTTTTTGAAGTGAGGCTGTGGGGACCAACAAGCTAGAAAATGTTACTAAATTTTTTCAAATCATTAACAATGTTTGCAAAAAATTGTTGTTACATTTTCTTGCGTAGTTGGGATGGAACGGAAAAAAGTATTATATTACTGCACTAAAATTAAATTTAATTGCTTAATCTACGCATATTGGCAGTTGTTTTGCAAATTATTTTATCAAATACAATTAAGAATGCTGGTAAAACTGTCAATACAGTAGCCATACTAATGATTGCGCCTCTTGCCATTAAGCTACATAAAGAACCAATCATTTCAATTTTTGAATACATACCAACTCCAAATGTTGCTCCAAAGAAACATAATGCACTAACAATTATTGATTGAATTGATGTTCCTAAAGCTTCATCTATAGCTTGATGTTTGTCTTTTCCTTCTATTCTTGCTGTTTTATATTTTGTTGTAATTAAAATTGCATAATCTATTGTTGCACCTAATTGAATTGTACCAATTACTATTGACGCTATAAATGGTATTATTGTTCCTGTATATGCAGGTATTCCCATATTGATAAATATTGCAAATTCTATTGCAGCAATTAATATTATTGGCAAACTTACTGATTTTAGAACAAATACCATTATTACAAGTATAATTGCAATTGAAACTGTATTTACACTATTGAAATCATGATCACTTATTTCAACCAAGTCTTTCATTAATGGTCCTTCTCCAGCAAGTATTGCTGTATCGTCATATTCTTTTATTATTTTATTTACTTCTTCTATTTGGCTATTTAATTCATTTGTTGCAATTTCATATTTTGAATTTATAATTACCATTTGATATTTATCACTTTCAAATATTGACCTTATATCTTCTGGTAGCATTTCTTTCGGTATATTTACTTCTTTTGAAATTTTAGAATAACTTAATGTCCATTCAATTCCATCTAAGCTTTCTATTTTATCTAACATTTTATTTAATTTATAATCTGGCATGTTTTTATCTACTAGTAATAATTCTGTTGAAACCATATCAAATTTATCTTTTAATTCATTATTTGCTTGTATACTGTTTAAAGTATCTGGTAAAGACTTACTTAGATTATAGTAACTTTCTGTATGTGTATATCCATATACAGCAAATGGTAAAATCACTATAAATGCAACTAAAATTGCTTTGTAATGTTTTAAATTGAAGTTTTTAACTTTTTCAAATCTTGGTAATATTTCTTTGTGCTTTGTTTTTTCTACCCATTTATCAAATACAAGTAACATTGCTGGTAATGTTGTAACTGCTGTTATTACACCAATTAAAACACCTTTTGCCATTACTAAGCCTATATCTTTTCCTAATGTTAAATTCATACTACATAATGCTAAAAATCCAGCTATTGTTGTTAATGAACTTCCTAGTACCGATACTAATGTTTTTGCTATTGCAGTTGCCATCGCTTGATTATTGTTTGAAACTTTTTCTTTTTCTTCTTTATAACTGTGGTATAAGAATATTGCAAAATCCATTGTTACACCAAGTTGCAATACAGCACTTATTGCTTTTGTTATATATGATGTTTGACCTAAAAATACGTTTGTACCCATGTTGTATAATACTGCCATTCCAATATTTAGTAGCATTAATACTGGCGCTAAATATGAGTCTAATGCTAATTGCAATATTATTAAACATAAAGCTACTGCAATCATTACATATATTATTACTTCTGAATCTGATAAATTTCTAGTGTCTAGTACTGTTGCAGTCATACCACTTATTTTGCAATTTTCATTTGATATTTCTCTAAGTTTTTCAACTGTTTCCATTGTTGTATCTTCTGAAATTCCATCTTTAAATGTTACTAATACAGGTGTTGTGTTATCTTTATATAATTTGTCTTTAATCTCATCTGGTAACATCTCTAGTGGTACGTCGGTTCCGATAATATCTGTTAGTCCAACTACTTTTTCTACATTTCCTACTTCTCTAAATTGTTTTTCTAATTCTATAATATCTTTTGATTGCATATTTTCTAGTATTACTACTGAAAACGCTCCCATGTCAAAGTCGTCTGCTAATATCTTTTCGCCTTCTATTGTTTCAATGTTGTCTGGCAAATATACTAGTATATCATAGTTAACTCTTGTTGCTTTATATCCAATAATTGACGGAATTAAAAGTAACAAAGATATTATTAGAATAGCTACTTTGTGTTTACATATAAACTGTCCAAACTTCTCCATTTTTCTGCCTCCTTTTTGTGACTATTGGTCACTTTTCATAATATACTACTTTTCTGACCGTTAGTCAATAGTTTTTATAGAATTTTTTTAGCAAATTAATATTCAGCATGTTTAGCTATAGTGTGTACTGTTTTTGAAGATTAATTTGCTATTGATTTTTTATTTGTTTCTATTGACTACGCGTCATTTTTATGTAATAATTATATTGTATTGGAGGCAAGATTATGAAAGAAAAAAATGATAAAGAAGAGCGATTATTAAATGTAGGATTTAAACTTTTTACTGAAAAAGGTTTTAAAGATACTTCTATTCAAGACATTGTTGATAATGCAGATGTTGCAAAAGGTACTTTTTATTTATATTTTAAAGATAAATATGAATTAAGAGAAGTGTTAATTGCAAGAAAATCTATGGCATTATTTTCTGAGGCAATAAATGCTGTAAAAAACACTTATATAGAAAATTTTGCTGATCAAATGGTTTTTGTTATAAATTACATTATTGATAAGCTTGCCAAAACTCCTTTACTTTTAAAATTTATATCTAAAAATTTATCATGGGGAGTTTATAGCCAAACTGTATTAAATTTATATGAAAAAAATAAGAATTCTGAGGAAGGTCTTGTTTATTTATTTTTAAACGGTGTTAAAGAACATAATATTAAATTAAAAAATCCTGAAGTAACATTATATATGATTATAGAGTTGGTAAGTTCAACTTGCTTTAATTCTATTTTATATAACGAGCCTCTTCCAATCGAAGAATTTAAGCCTTATTTGTATGAATTAATTAGAAATTTATTAAAAGAGTAAAGATAAAAAACGAGCCCAAAGGCTCGTTTTTTTACTCTATATTTAAATTTTTATCAAATTTTCCATATTCTTTCATTGTTTTTGTTTCATACATACCAATTGATATATTATCTTCAAAAAATACATTAGTGCTTTCTCTTAATTTTATTCCCATACCATAAAACATATATGCTGTTCCATTTTTATAACCTATTTCATATGTTGGGTCTGCAAAAAGGTAGTCAGCATAAGATTTTTCAACTTGTTTACCACTTTTTATATTATATGGATATAAATATAGCACACCCATACTTCTTGGATTTAATATTTCTCCATAAACTGTTATTATTTCATTATTATAAATTGCTTTGTTAAAATTGTCCTCTTCTTCATTAAGCATTCTTAACTTAATTACATTTTTAAATTCTTCTTTTAGAATTTCCTTTGCTGGATTTTTTACTTCGTCAATGTTTTTACTATCAGTATTTTCTTTTTGTTTTTCTTTTCTTCATAACTTCCTCCTCATCTATAAATTATTATTTCTCATTATCTTGTTTTTATTTTTAAGTTTTTTATTTTGCTATATCTTAATCTATATAAGTTATATTTTATACACTTTCACTAATTACTATTATATCTCTTATCTCCCCACCAATTAGGTAATACTTCAGACAATCTAATAGTTTTTCTTGTTTCATAGTCTGTTAAAATTTCGATGTCTTTATTATCTTTATTTAATTGCATTAAAAATTCTCTACATGCCCCACATGGCATTCCACCATTATGTGGTGGCTTATCTCTAAATACAATTAATCTTTTTATTTTGGTTTTTCCCGTATTCATGTACATATTTAGAGCTGCAACTCGTTCAGCACATAAATTCATAACACCACTTGCACTTTCGATGCAAAAACCTGTAAAAATTTCGCCATCTTCACTTTCCACTGCAGATACTACATGATGAGCAACAATAAAAGGAGATACATCTTCTCTATGATATTCTCTCTTGGCCTTATTATACATTTCTTCCCATTTATCCATTTGTAATCACTCCTTACCAATTACTACTTATCTTTCATTTTTTCTTTAAATCTTTTAAATTTTCTATTGGATTCATATTTGCTCATTTTTACACCTCATCAAATTACTATTTTCTATCAAATTTTTGTTTTAAATTCATTGTTGTTCAATCTTCCAAAATGTCTATATCAATAACATATTTCTTTTTGTTATTTTTATCAATATATACAGGAAATTGTGTTATATTTCTTTCCTCTATTATATTTTCTGGGTTTGTCCAAATATAATCCATATTAAATTTTCCACTTTATTTTCTTTCATAAAATTTAATCTCGCTTTCTACTCTATCTCATTAAAATTATACCTTTTATGTTTGTATGTAATAGCTTTACAAACTTTTCAGCATCTTGCTTTGTTCCTACCACACTACCATAATGAATTGGAACTGCTACTTTTGGTTGTATTTCATTTACTAATTGTGCCGCTTCTTTAAAATCCATTGTATATGTTCCACCTACTGGTACAAAAGCAACATCACATTTTACTCTTTTATTTTCTTCTGTTATATCAGTATCACCTGCAATATAATATCTAATGTCATTTAATTCAATAACATAGCCAACCCAATCATTCTCTTTTGGGTGAAATGTTTTATTTATGTTATATGCTGGTATTGTTTCAAATTTAATTCCTTGCACCATATATTTTTTATTTGGCTCCACAGTAATAATTGCATCTTTATTTATTCCCTTTTTTAGCACTTTTGTTAATAACTCTTCTGGTATTACAATAACAGTGTTCTCATTTATAACTTTATCAATATCTTCTTCTGAATAGTGATCATAATGATCATGTGTTATAAAAATAATGTCTGCATCATTATAATTTCTGTCTATTTTAAATGGATCTATATAAATTGTTTTTTCTTTGTTTATTCTTATACTACTATGGTATAGCACTTCAATATTATTTAACATTTGTATTCCTCCTTGATTTTTATTATATCATAAATTATAAAATGCACACAATAAAAGACGGAGTTTTTATTCTCCGCCTTAAATTTATTTACCTAATTTTTGAATAGCTTTTTCTGCAAAGCTGTTGTTTACTACTTTTCCGTAGTCAGCTTCTTTTTCAAGTTCTCCCGCTTCTTTCATAACCCTTTGAAGTAATGCAAACGATTCTTGTTTTAATACTGGATTATCTCTCCAAGCATCAATATCTATATAACTTTGCAATGCTGCCTCTAACATACTCAAATCAGTATCTGGAAAAAAGTCCACTATTGCTTCTGCTATCTCTTTAGCACTATGTGATTTTACCCATTGTTCTCCTTTGTATATTGCATTTGTAAATCCTTGAATTATATTGGGATTTTTTTCAATATAACTTTTCTTAGCAAAATATGCTGTATATGGAATTTCTCCTGATGCTTCTCCAACAGATGCAACAATATATCCTTTACCTGCTTTCTCTGTTGCTGAAGCAGTTGGTTCAAATAATGTTACATATTCTGCATTTCCACCTGCAAAAGCTCCTGCCATTAAATCGAATTTAATGCTATCATCTAATACTAAATCTTTTTTAGGATCTAGACCATTTTGTTTAAGCACATATTCAAAAGTCATATATGGTACTCCACCTTTTCTACCAGGAATAACAGTTTTTCCTTTTAAATCTTGCCAACTAAAATTATCTGTTTTTTCTTTGCTAACTAAAAATGATCCATCTTTTTGAGTCATTTGTGCAAATACCTGTGTATAATCTTCTTTTCCTTCATTATATACATATATTGAAGCTTCTGGTCCTGCAAAGCCTATGTCACTTTGGTTTGCCAAAACTGCGGTCATTACTTTATCAGCTCCTTGACCTGTTGTTAATTCTATCTCCAAACCTTCCTCTGCAAAATAACCTTTTGAAATTGCCACATATTGTGGAGCATAAAATACAGAACGTGTTACTTCATTTACACGAATTTTTTGTAACCCTGCTGTTTCTGTATTTCTATTAAGTAGTATATAAGTAGCTATTCCAGCTGCTACTATTATAATAACTAATACAATAATCAAATACTTTTTCAAGTTTTTCATTCCTTTCTAATCTATTCATGCCAAAGGAGATTTCAAGTATTTTGGCATGTTATTTAATTTTTCTTGTTACTTATAATACTTTTCTCCTATAGGTAACATTTTTATCTGTTATTTCTAAGTTCTTTTAGACATTTTTTTCATAACAATTTTTTCTGAAAGTACTATTGCCTCATAAATAATTGCAGCAACTATTGCAAGAATAATTACTCCTGTCATTACTAAGTCTAGTTGAAATACCTGCCCACCATATACAATTAGGTAACCTAAACCTGCTTTTGATACCAAGAATTCTCCTGTTATCACACCTACCAAAGATAGACCTATATTTACCTTTAATGAGTTGAAAAATGTTGATATGTTTGCAGGTATTACTATTTTTGTTAATATTTGAAATTTACTTGCATTAAATGTTTGTGCCATTTTTATTAGTTCTTTGTCTGTATTTAAAAATCCATTTAGAATTTCTAATATAGTTACAATTAGTGAAATGGCAAGACCCATTGTTATAATTGCTCCCATTCCTGCACCTACCCAGATGATTATAACTGGTCCGCAAAGCTACTTTGGGCAAACTGTTTAATACAACTAAATATGGTTCTGATACCTTCGAAAAAAATGGAGACCACCATAGCAAAATTGCTATAAATACACCTAGTATAACTCCTGAAATAAACCCTATTAGTGTTTCTGTAAGGGTTACTCCTAAGTGTGTTAGCAGTCCATTAGTTGATAAATTTAAAAAGGTATTTAATATTCTTGAAGGTTGACTTGTAATAAAACTATCTATTATTCCTTTATTAGCAAGTAATTCCCACCCTATTATAAATATAATTAGGATAAGTAATTGAGTTAAAATAACAGATATTTTGTTTTTTCTTATTTTTCTTAGGTATTTTTTTCTGTCCTCAGACATATTTTTATCATACATGTACATCAAGCTCCTTCCATATAGCATCAAAGTACTTACTAAATTTAGGGCTCTCGCGGCAGTTGATTGGATTTCTATTTTCCATTTCAAAATTAATAGTATGAATGGTTTTTACTGTTGCCGGTCTTTTAGTTAACACTACTATCCTATCACTCATACTAATTGCCTCTGATATATCATGTGTCACTATAATAGCTGTAATATTTTCATTTTTTAATATTTGAAAAATATCATTTGTAACCATAATTCTAGTTTGATAGTCTAACGCTGAAAATGCTTCATCTAATAATAAAATCTTAGGCTTAATAGCTAAAGTTCTTATCAGCGCTGCTCTTTGCCTCATTCCTCCAGATAACTGATTTGGGTATTTGTCTTTAAATTCATATAGACCATATTTTTTAAGAAGTTCTATTACATAAGCTTCATTTTCTTTTGTCTTTTTTCTTCTTATTTCTAAGCCAAATGTAATATTATCATAAATATTTCTCCATTCTAAAAGACTATCCTTTTGTAGCATATAGCCAAGACCACCATCAATTTGTATATCACCAAAAGTTTTAGGTTCCAGACCAGATATTATTGAAAGCAATGTAGATTTACCACACCCACTTGGTCCAATTATGCTAACAAATTCTCCCTCATTCACACTAAATGAAATATCCGACAAAGCTTCTACTTCACCATTTTTCGCTTGGTACTTTTTGCTTACATTCTTTAGTTTCAATACTTCCTTCATAAGTACCTCCTAATTCAAATTTATCATAATACATCTTATGAAGGTATACATAATTATGTGTCAGTTTGGGGACGTATCTTTAACTGACATTTTTGTCAGTCGGGGGACGTATCTTTAACTGACACTTTTGTCACTTCGGGGACACATCTTCATTGACACATTTTGCTTTACATGCTGCTATTGTTGATAACGAATCTCCTAATTGATTGAATATTGAGCCTATTAAGGCAAGTTCATCTGGTGTTTTATCTTGTGCAATTACACATGCAAGTGTAGATACCAATGTAACCAATTCACAACATTCCATTTAGCCTTCTCCTTTTTAATGGCTTTTCATTGTTATAGTTTTATTATATTTTATAATTTTAGTTGATTATAAATATTTACAGACATAAAAGTTAGTTTAAGATATGTCCCCCGACTGACAAAAATGTCAGTTAAAGAAACGTCCCCGAACTGACATTATATTCTGAATGTTTGACCGGGATATATTAGGTTTGCATTTTGTATGCGGTTTAGCCTTACTATATTTGCTATTGTTGTGTTGTATCTTCTTGCAATTGACCATAATGTATCTCCTCTTCTCACTGTGTATAACTTATGTCCACAGTCGTGTTTACAGTTACTATTTACAACTAGCTTTTGACCGTGGATAAATTAAATTCACATTTTGTATATTGTTTTCTTGTGCAATTTCACTAACTGTTGTATTAAACATTTGAGCTATTTCATATAATGTGTCTCCTCTTTTAACAGTATAAATTGTTGTGTTACTTGTATTTCCCCCTTTAACAGGAACTATTAAATAATTTCCTGCATATATCAAGTTTGGATTCTGAATATTGTTTAACCTTACAAGCTCTGCAACTGTTGTGTTGTATTTTATAGCTAGCTGAGATAATGTGTCTCCCCATTTTATTTTTATTTTTTTAGTTGTCGTTTTGTCATCTTCTTCATCTGGTTTTGGTTTTTCTGTATCTGGAATTTGAGTACCTTCTGACATAAATATTTCTTTAGTAAATTTATCTCTGTCTACATTATTTGAAATTCCACTTACTCTGCCTACATCTGTATATTGCCAACCTGCCCAACTTTTCCATGTTCCACTATTTTCTGGTTTGTTTACCTCGTATTGAGCAATCCACAAGGGATAATTTGTTACTTCTCCTTCCCAAATACGACTTGCTGTATAGGCATTACTATATAGCACAACTTCTTTTTTAGTTAATTCTTCTAATTTTTTCATAAAAGCTAAGCCTATTGTGTTTATTTCTTTTTTACTTAGCCTACCAAAGCTTTCAAAGTCCATAGCTAATCTGCAGTCAGCTATTTTTCCAGATATTACTGATGCAAAAAATTGTGCTTCTTTTTCTGCTTGACTAACACTTCTTGCATCTACATAATGATAAAATCCAATTTTTAGTCCGGCTTCTCTGGCCCTTTTATAATTCTGCTCAAACTTAGCATCTATGTAGTTTGTTCCTTCACTTGATCTAATATATACAACTTCTATTCCATCTTTTTTTACCTTTTCAAAATCAATGTTTCTTTGAAATTCGCTTACATCAATTCCTTCATATATTGTTTCACTTGATGGTCCAAATGCTAGTATTTTTGCTGGAAGTGTGTATATTGTTGCAACTGTTAACATTATTATAATAGACAATAATTTAAACGTTTTTTTCATACAATTTCCTCCTTCATACATTATTTTATGAAGGAAATCTAACTTTTGTTATTGCATTAAAAAACGTTTTTTCTTAGTTTTTATATTACCTCATATCCTAATAATTTTATTTTATTAGATATATATTTTTCATTTTTTTCTACTGGTTTACTCAAATCTGTACTTAAATATTTTTTGTTGTCATCTGCAAATATTGTTACTACTGGCCCTGCTATTTCTTTTTGCAGTAATACACTTCCTAAGAAGTTCGCACCTGATGAAATTCCGACTCCTATTCCTAAGTCTAGTGCGAGTTTTCTTGACATATTTATACTGTCTTCATCATTTACTAAAAATACTTTATCTATTTCATTTTTGTCTAATAAGGCTGGAATAAAGTCATCTCCTATTCCTTCTATCTTGTGTTGTTTAATTATTCTGTTTTTTGAAATTAGTGGCATACTTTCAGGCTCAATTGCGGTTACAGTTATTTCTGGATACCTTCTTCTTAGCTTTTTTCCTATGCCCATTAAAGTTCCTCCTGTTCCAACTCCTGATACAAATCCTGCAATGTCTTCTGGAACTTGATTTAAAATTTCCTGACCTGTTGTTTCATACTGTGCTAGAACATTATCCATATTAGCAAATTGATTTGCTAGGAATCCATTTACCTTTTTAGCTAAATTCCTTGACTCCTGAATACATTTTCTAAAACCTCCCTGTTGTTTAGAAAATGTCATGACTTTAGCGCCATAGCTTTGCATAATTTGAACTCGTTCTTTACTAGCCCAATCTGGAATAAAAATATATACTGGATGATGATAGTATTTGCCCAGTGCAGCTAAAGAAATTCCAGTATTTCCACTTGTCGCCTCTATTATTGGCATACCATCTTTTAATTCTCCTCTTTCTTTTGCTTTTGTTATTATGTAGTATGCTGCTCTATCTTTTATACTTCCTGTTAAATTATAGCTTTCTAATTTTGTGTATATATAATTTGTTTTGCCTTCGTACTCATATTTTATTTTTATTAAAGGTGTATTTCCTATTGTTTTAATCATATCCACCACTCCTCACTTTATGTTTTATATATTTTATACAGTTTGTGGTGGAATGGTTAATGGAAAATTGAATTGTTTGGTGATATAATAGTTTTATAGTTATGCTTAATCAGGCAAGGTTATAGTTCTTTTTTAGATTTTGATATGATATGATAAACTTTCTAATTTTAAGTCTGTATAAGCAGTTATAGTTCTCTTCTGAGTTTTGATATGATATATCATCTTATGTTTGACACCTAAATTTGAAAATGCTATAATTATAAAAGAGGCTGACTATGAAGTAATATTCGTACTTGGCTTCTTTATTTTATAAATGATATTACTGTTTATATTTGAACTTGAGGATGTGAAATAATGGAAATAGATAATATATTAGAAATACTTTTTGACGGAACAAAAGAGGAAATTGAAAAAGTACTAAAAGAACAAAAAATATCATATAGTTTTGCTGACGATTTAAAATCATATACAGTAAAGAACAATAATACATTAGAAGTAGTAAGAGGTTTTAGATTTGAAAATAAAAAATTGTGTCAAATTATTAATTATTTAATGTTTGCGTCTTCAAACAAAAACATTTTATTAGGTGAGTTATATGTTTAAAGATTATTATATAGAAAAGTTGATAGAAAGAACTATAGAGTGTCCCCAAAATATGGATAATGAAGAAATAATAAAACTATACAATGAGGTACAGAATGTTTTTAAAAGTTTTAAATATAGCAAAGAAGAAAAAGAAAAATTAAAAAGAAAAGGACAATTAGAAAGCCTAGCAATGATATATGATGGTATAATAGTATTTACTAAAAAATAAACATTACTAATATATAAATAATGTACCTCCAAGTTCTCAAATACTTTTATTAATTCTTATATTACTGCTTATAAAACGTTGAAGTTTAATTAAAAGGAACTCATCATCTCTGATGAGTTTTTTTCTCTATTCAATTTTATTCGTTAGTAAATTGTGGATTGATATCAGTGATTTTCCCCTGATTTCACTTCTTTGTCAAGTTGTTCATTTGACGCTTTTGCTAGATCAAAGTATTTCATTTTTTTCCTCCTAAGCATTTGCTTTAAAAAATTACTAATGGTTTGAATTTTTGTTATTATTCTACATTATGTTTACTTTATTAACTAATTTTTATAATTTCCTATGCACTGTATCCTATTTATTGTCGTAGTTTTTTTCTAAACATTGATATGATATAATTTGAATAAATGTTTTAACTAATTATATAAAAAAAATTAATTTTGAACAAATGTCAAAAAAAATAAAAGGTTAGATTTCAATGAAGGAATACAATATTCCAACGTTGCTAACACTTTTATGAGATTAATAGAATCCATACTACGTCAGATTCGTATGTTTCAACGAATAAATCTAGTAGTATTGATTTTATTAATAATAGTATAACACCTTAAAACGAAGACGTCAATAATACTATTAAATATTCAATGCACAAATCTGAAAATATTTCAGATTCTTTTAATTCAAAAAATCCCCTTAATTTTAGGCATAAAAAAAGACACCTTTTTAAAGTGTCTTAATAAAAAGTGCTCCGATTCGAACGGAAATTTCATCTATCAATGCGTAATCTCCTTTATACGACTACTTTTCATTTTTATTATTATCCCATATTTTATTTACTCTATCAATCTTTTTTCTTCTATTGTTAATATACTTGCTCTTTTTTACTATTGCATTTATCATATATATAATATAACCATAGTAATGAATATGAAGTTTTATTTTTTTGTTATAATTTTCTCCTAAGTTTTGATATGATATAATCTCCTACTACGACCTTTTACGTGTTTTCATCACGGTGTAGTTATGCACTTGTTGACGACCTACATATAGTCGAATTTTTGTATAAAAAATAGAAGTCCATTTTTTGAACTCCTATGATTTAACTATTTAATTATTGTTGAGGGTTAGGATTTGCACCTAACATAGAGTGCCAGTGTACACTCCTACGCCACTTCTGATAACGGTTACCCCTGTATTTTATTCGACTCGGATATTTCTATCGCACTTAGCGTCTACCTATTCCGCCACCTCAAATATCTATATTAATCTTATATTTTTCTTATTATCTTTTCTTCTGGTATCGGAGATATTCCTGCTATATAGCATTGTTCGCCTCCTATACTTCCTTGTATGTCAGTTATAACTACAATACAACCGTTTGTTAATTCTACTTTGTCTCCTATTTTATATTTCATTACTTTATCACCTCTTTTATTTCATCTTGTCTTATAGTCTCTGTTTCATATTCTGGATATTCTCCTGTATCATCTACTAATATATCAGCTTCATACGCTTTTCCTTGCTCATATATTTCCACTATTGTTGCTTTTCTAGCATCTTTTAATATCACAATATCAAACATTTTTATTTTCATCATTATTACCTTCTTTCCACTTTTTACTTGTTACATATGCACTTGTCATCTTAGTCTTTTTCGTATCTTTATCTATTATCCAAGCTGTTTTTACATTTGCATTCTTACCGTTTTCTCCTGTCAAATTCATTATAATTTCGTATCTTGTACCATATCCCAAATCTGGCTTTTCTGTTGCATTAAACTTATTTATATTAGTTCTTATATTCTCTATCAATTTATTTGAATTGCTTAAGTTATATCCTAGTGCTTTTTCAAATGCTTCTGCCTTATTTTTATCTTTTAATGGATTTAATGCATACTCAGTAAATTTTTCTTCTGGTATTATGGCTTCTTGATAATTTGGTAATAATATTATATCATTTTTTTCTTTTATTGTCACATTTTTATATCCTTTTATATATTCCCTTGTATAATCTCTCTTTAATTTGTTTTCTTCTGTAAATGTATTTAATCTATCTTGCCATTCTTTAGCTTTTATACTCGATTTTTTATAGCCTTCTTCATCTTCTACTTTATTAGCAATTACTTGTTTTCTTTTCCATCTACGAATGCCATTTTCCAAGTATCTTTGCTTCTGTGTTTTTTCGTATTCTTCCTTGTTTTCATCATAGGTAAATCCTAAATCTTCTTTTTTTGTGGAGCCATACCAGTTATAGTTCTCTTCTAAGTTTTGATATGATATAATTGTTTCCCAAGTATCAATAGCAGAACCAGAGTTATAGTTCTCTTTTAAGTTTTGATATGATATAATGTAGAGAACTCTGATGTATTGACAAGGATAGTTATAGTTCTCTTTTAAGTTTTGATATGATATAATAAAAAAAGCTCTTGCTAAGCCAAGCGAAAGGTTATAGTTCTCTTTTAAGTTTTGATATGATATAATAGCATTATGCAAGAATATGTATTACCTCTAGTTATAGTTCTCTTTTAAGTTTTGATATGATATAATTTTAGAAAATTTTATAAATGAGGTGTTAAAGTTATAGTTCTCTTTTAAGTTTTGATATGATATAATATATTAGCAGTTATTATAATAATATTTTGTGTTATAGTTCTCTTTTAAGTTTTGATATGATATAATAAATTATACGATAATCCAGAGTTATTAGGGTTATAGTTCTCTTTTAAGTTTTGATATGATATAATCAACATTAGTTTGTTCATACCCCCAACTCAGTTATAGTTCTCTTTTAAGTTTTGATATGATATAATAACAAAAAAAGCAAATAAAACAAAAACTTGTTATAGTTCTCTTTTAAGTTTTGATATGATATAATTTATGCAATTCTGCAAAAAATAATCTGTAAGTTATAGTTCTCTTTTAAGTTTTGATATGCTATAATACGCATTACGTGTAAATGTCAATACACGTAGTTATAGTTCTCTTTTAAGTTTTGATATGATATAATTTACAATACCAAACATCAAACACTTCAAATGTTATAGTTCTCTTTTAAGTTTTGATATGATATAATATAAAACAATGATGTTAGATGTATTAAACAGTTATAGTTCTCTTTTAAGTTTTGATATGATATAATCAGTCTTTTGGTATTTCAAACGGTTCTATTGTTATAGTTCTCTTTTAAGTTTTGATATGATATAATAATTTATAAAATTTATATATATAATAAGCGGTTATAGTTCTCTTTTAAGTTTTGATATGATATAATGCGTGTGATTTAGTTCTTGCTGGAAACATAGTTATAGTTCTCTTTTAAGTTTTGATATGATATAATTTTTGTGTTTGCTGAATTGCAATATTCTTCGTTATAGTTCTCTTTTAAGTTTTGATATGATATAATAAATCTTTTAATAAATCCATTATCATATCAGTTATAGTTCTCTTTTAAGTTTTGATATGATATAATAAGATTTTGAAAATAGAAAGCCTTCTACATGTTATAGTTCTCTTTTAAGTTTTGATATGATATAATAATAGAAAGAAATGCAGGTTTAATAGATGAGTTATAGTTCTCTTTTAAGTTTTGATATGATATAATTATTTCAATGAATACCCTAATATTAAATTGGTTATAGTTCTCTTTTAAGTTTTGATATGATATAATTAAGGCAGAAGGGGTTTGAAAGTCCTTTAAGTTATAGTTCTCTTTTAAGTTTTGATATGATATAATAATTAGAATATATAAGCTGTTCTTTTTTAGTTATAGTTCTCTTTTAAGTTTTGATATGATATAATTAATTCAGTAAGTTTGGTACGTGATGATAGTTATAGTTCTCTTTTAAGTTTTGATATGATATAATCTGAAAAAGTCGTGTCTAGCGATAGCATTTGTTATAGTTCTCTTTTAAGTTTTGATATGATATAATATAATAACAAAAAATAAAAAATAGGAGTGAGTTATAGTTCTCTTTTAAGTTTTGATATGATATAATCGTATATGCAATCAGACAAGATATTACTTAGTTATAGTTCTCTTTTAAGTTTTGATATGATATAATTATTTATCCAATAGGTTCTATATATTTATCGTTATAGTTCTCTTTTAAGTTTTGATATGATATAATTTTAATGTGGTTTGACAATACTAGAAATAGTTATAGTTCTCTTTTAAGTTTTGATATGATATAATTGGAAAAGTCGTTTCTAGCGAGAGCATGTGTTATAGTTCTCTTTTAAGTTTTGATATGATATAATAGGTGAGACTGTAACGTGTAATAATACTGGTTTTTCTGTGTTGTTATGCAAGAAAAAAATGATCTAATTAAATAAAAATTAGGTCATTTTTTTCTTTTTTAAAATAAACTTAATTGATTACAATTTACTCTTTTTTCTTTTACAGATGGTTTTCCTACTAAAAATTTCATTTCTTCATACTGTTTTTCTGTTATAGTCAAACAACGTACAGAACCTTTTTCTGGTAATATTGTATTTAGTCTTTTTAAATGTTTGTTAGTCATATCTGTTCCATTGCACAATCTAGAATATACAGAATATTGAATCATATCATATCCATCATTTAATAAAAATCTTCTAAATTGTGAATATATTTTTCTTTCTTTTTTCTTTACTACTGGCAAATCAAAAAATACTAATATTCTCATAAATTTATTACTCATAGCTATGTATTTTTATCGGTAAAATTTCTGGTAATTCTAATTTTTTATAATCATTTTGATTTATTGCCGTAGTATAAGATGCTACCATAATGTTTATTGCATTGTTTACTGATTGTAATTTTCCTTGTATATACACATCTGCATTTAAAAGGTTTACTAATTCTGCTCTCACAAATTTATTAAATTCTGTGTTTTCATTTATATTAGTCCTCACCCATAAATCTACTATTGGTCTAAATGGTTCTATAAAATCATCTGCTAAATTGTAATTGTTTAACTCACTTCTATGATGAATTCCTATTGACGGCAAATACCCATAAGATACTATACTTCTTGCAATAGCACCTCTTATTATTGAATAGCCGTAATTTAAACAAGTATTGCATATATCTTCAAAGTTTCTACTAAAATTCCTTCCAAATAAAGATGAAAAATATCCTTTTGCTGCAATTGCTTCTTTATTTTTTGTATCTCCTGAATTAACATTTTGTGCCAAGTTTTGTAAATGTTCTGACATTAAACTTTTATCACATAGGCTTAGCACTTTAGCTTGGTTGGTTATTTTAGATATAATAATTCTTTGCCAACATCTTTTGTTAAAGCTTTCTGAACAATTTAGTTGTTGATTTGTAACCTTTAATTGTCTACTGTGACACGCAAATGGAATGAATATTCCATTTGGTAAGTGTTTATCGTCACAACTATACATAACAATTTTGTTATCTGCCATCATGCTCATTGCTTTTGATGATAAGCTGATTTGTGGCGTTTCTAATACTATTGTTGATATATCTTCTAATGGCATACTAAAATCTTCATCTTGAGTTATTTGTAGCTGTCTATTTTTTATAGACAGTTTTGTCGGTTGTGTAATTACTACACTTCGCCAACTCATTTTATTTTACTCCTTCTCTTTTTTCTTTATTTACTTTACTAATATTTCCTAAAACATCAACTTGGTATTTTTCAAAAATCTCTAAGCTTTTAGCTCCTATCCCATCTATTTTACTCTCTCCATTTATAGCTAATAAATTAATTGCACCCGTTCCTCTATGTGTAGAACAATAATATGCATAAAATTCCTTTTCATTTTTTCTTTTTATTTTTACTAAATCATTTGGATACAAACTAAATTTGAACTTATATTCTTCAGTCATCTCTATCCATTGATCTTCTGATTTGTTTTGAACTATTGCCTTATTTGATAATTCATTTCTTACAAAGTCTGATACATATATAGGAACTAAATAATTTTTATTATCCTTTTCAAATACATCTACTCTAACCATATTAGCATTTTCAGCAATTGCTCCATTTTTTAATTGTACTCCTGTTGCTCCTGCCGATGGAACTTTTATACTTCTTACAATAGGACTATTTCCAGTTTTACTATATTTTCTATATTCATCTGCAAATGCTTTTTCTGCTTTAAAATCCGCTTCTTTCATTTTTTGATAAATATCATCATACAACTTTTTATCACTTAAATATAAATTTTTGAAATCAGGATTATTTATAATTCCTTCAATTTCCTGTTTTGATATAGCTTTTAATGGCTTTTTTACTACTGTGAAGTTTTGACCTTGTTGTATAAATTTTTGAGAACGCATAGTATCCTTGTGTGCCCTTCCTGTAATTTTTCTCTCTGGCATTCTTGAGGTAAAAATTGGTCTAATATGAGTTATATCAACATCGTCATAGTTTGTAAACTTTCCATTAACTAATGCATATAATTGTCCATTATTATCTGCATCTTCCATTCTTGCTTCTACTTCTTCTCTAAATTTAGGCCAAGGCTCTTTTATTGAAATATCAATATTGTATTTTTTATCGATAATTTCTCCTGTTTCTTCATCAATAATTTCATTATTTTTGTATAATAGTTTTCTTCTACTGTAATCAGATACTTTCTTTATATTTTTATTTGTTGCACATGCTATTATAACAGCATCTTGCGCATGGTGTTTGTCAGATTCTTCCCTATCCTTTTTTAATCCCCAATAGTGCCTTAAAATTGATGTAGCTTGTCCATTTATGTTATATACTTTTCTCTTTGACTCGCTATCTGCAAATTTCAAGTTGTTTGCTATATAATTATACATAAATTTTGATATGTACTTTGTATCATTTATATTTCTTTGTATCCATTCTTTCGATTTTTCTTCATTAAAGTTTTTAATTAATAAATTTTCTTTTTTTCTAGTATTAAATTTGTAGGTTAAATTAACAAATTCCTCAAATTGATGCCATCTTTCTTTGTCTTCTCCCAAATATTCAAATGGTGTTCTTTCTTTTTTCTTTTGATTTTCATCTGTTAATACTAATACTTTGTTTTGATAGCTATCGTCAAAACATCTAGAAAAAGGAATTATATGATCTACTTGTACAAAATTTTCTTCATATAATCTCTCTGCAGGAATTGGTTTGCCTGAATATGCGCATTTTCCATTTTGTTCTCTCCAAAGTTTCGTTTTTACAATATCAAATGGCTTAGAATCAAATCCAAATGTTTCTTTTATATATTCTTTTATTTTGTCATTATTAACCGCATTTTCCTTTTGTCTTTTTTCTATTTTCATTCTTTCATCATAAGGTTTTGAAAGCTCTCTTGCTGTTTCAATATAAATAGCTGTTGGCGAACCATACTTGTCTATAATTGCATTTATAACCTTTCTAGTTTGTGAAACTGCTCTTAATACTACTGAATTTAGTATTTCATCTTCCAATTCTGTTACTGGTGGAAGTTTATATTGCAATTCATTTTTTCTTCCTTTAAACTCATAACCAACATTTTTACATGCTTTATCATATATTAAACCTTTTTCCAATTCTGGGATTATTTTATTCATTGCTTTATATGATAAATGACCAAATTTTGTAAAGTTTATGTTTAATACAGCATTTATTATTTCCTCATCTATATCACTTTTTTCTAAATATTTCTTTATTGTTTCATCAGTTTTATTTCTAACTAATGCATCTGCAATAATATTTTGCAATTCTGGATTTTTTTCAATCTTTTCAAACTTGTCTTTGTTTTCTTTTAGTGCTAATCTGATTTTATGCCAACCTTCTAACTTTACAAATTTTTTATCTTCAACCTTTTTTACAAGGTCTTCTTCCGAATCTTCTTCAATTCCTTTAACTTGATAATTTAAGTCTGCAAATCTTGCTTCTATTGGTAATTCCAATTTTTTTCTTAGTTGTGTATATTTTATTTCTGCTTGTTTATATGCTAATTCTATTATTTCTTTTTTCTTTTCCTGAGGTATTTCTACCTTTTCACCATTTATATAAATGTTTAAGTTATTTACTTTTTGTAATAGCATAAATCTTTCAAATGTATAACTATTTTTAGGTGCTCTTGGCTCACCTTTTTCAAAAGTACATTTGCCAAGCATTTTTTCTAATAATTCTGGTGTAATATACGGTTTTTGATATGTCATAACTTCTACATACTCTTTTTCAAATTCTTTATTTGCAAACTCACTTTTAAATTTTCTTTGCATTTCAAATAAAGTATGCACTTCGTCTATTAACATACTTCTAAGCACCGTATTATTATATTCTCCAGCCTTGTTTCTTTTATTGTACTCGAATTTTTCATCTTTATAGAACATTTCACCTATTGTTCTATAACCTTTTTCTTGTAAAATTCTTTTATTCTCAATTGTTCCTTTACTTAATTTTCCAACTTCCTTGTCTTCTTCATCAATCTTTCTGTTTGACTTATATCCTCTTCGTTTTGCAATATTTGTTAACACCCTTGCAAACTCTTGTCTACTTAACAATCGGTCTAAACCTTTTGCTCTTAATTCATATACATCTGGTGTTGTTTCTGTAATTATATATAATGTTTCTAATTCTTTTTCTGAAACTAAATTATACTTAACTAGCAACTCTTTTACCTTTTGCATTCTTGTTGCTCTTCTTCTAATTCTTCTTCTACTTCCTCTTGCTTCTCTTCTCGCTAAATTTAGCGACTTTCCATCTGGTTCTTCTGCTTTTTTAAATACTCTAACTCCTAAGTCTTCAATTCTACTTTTATCTTCGTTTATTACTGCCCAACCAACTGATGCAATTCCAATATCTAGACCAATTGTATATCTCATACTATACCTCCAAATTAAATTTGACATAAATATTGTATCATAATTATATAAAATTGTCAAAATTTGTCATTTTTATTCAGACAAGAAGATACCCTATATCTAAAAGATATAGGGCTAACTTCGCACTCTCGGTTTATTATAGTAACCTTCTAAGTTTTGATATGATATAATTTTTTAGTGCATTTTTATTTTAGCATTTAATTTAACTTTTGTCAAATATTATTTAATTTGTTTAATATGATGCAAGTAAAATCTATTTTTTCTTTTGTAAATTTCTATTACATCTATCCTTATATATTGGTCTTCTAACTTATGTAAATATATGTAATATCTTGTTGCGTTCCATATATGCTTTTGTTTTCTTTCATTCACTGCTTCACATGGCATTCCATAGTGAAAGTTTTGCCTTGTTTTTACTTCAATAAATACATACTCGTTTTTTTCTTTTGCGATAATGTCTATTTCTCCTTGTTTACATTCAAAGTTTCTGTCTATAATTTCATAACCTTGTTTTTGTAAATAATCTGTTGCAAAATCTTCTCCCTCTTTTCCTAGCTCTTGCCTTTGATTTATCATAATATCATTCCTTTTTTATATATTTATTTCCTGCTACGCATTTTATATATCCATCTAATTCGAGCATAAATAATATTTGCATTATTTCAGATATTTTTTTACCTGTCATTTTGCATATTTCATTTGCTGAAATCGGTTGCATGTTTATTAAGTTATATATTTCTTCATATTCTTTTGGTATTGAAATTTCCGGTTGTAAATCATAATATTGCAATATGTCGTCTGATTCCATTACTAAGTTTGCTCCATTTTGTATTAGCCAATTTGTACTATAACCTTCTGGCTCATCTAATCTATTGGGTATACAGAATACTTCTTTTCCTTGAAGCCTTGCATGTTTTGCTGTAATTGTACTTCCTCCTCTATATGGTGCTTCAACTACTAATACGCCTAGAGCTAGCCCACTTATTATACGATTTCTTGCTGGAAAGTTTGCCATATCTTTTTCCTCATCTGGATGATATTCTGATACAACACATCCACAGTTCTGTATTATTTTGTGGAATAACCACTCATTTTCTTCAGGATATATATGTTTAAATCCGCTTCCTATTACTGCTATTGTTTTGCCTAGTTCTTCCATGGAATTTATATGTGCTGTGGTATCTATTCCTATTGCTAGCCCACTTACAATACACATTCCTTTTTGTGATAATTCTTTTGCAAATTTTGCAGAATATTTTTTGCCATATCCCGTGCATTTTCTTGTTCCTACTATTGCTATTGAATTTGAGTTTAATAATTCATAATTTCCTTCTACATAAAGTTTTGATGGTGGGTTGTGGATGTTTAACAAACGTTTGGGATAAAATTTATTTGTTTTAGATAAAATTTTCATATTTCTTTCCTTTATTTTAATTTAATAGTAGCAATATAAGTACTTTTCTTCGTTCCATCCCAGCATCGCAAGAAAATGTAGCAACAATTTTTTGCAAACATTAATAATGATTTGAAAAAATTTAGCAACATCTTCTAGCTTGCTGGTCCCCACAGCCTCACTACGAAAAGTATTATATTGCTACCATCTGTATAAAATTAATTTAAATTTAATTCTTCCAATACTTTTTGTCTAGACTTCTGTATTGTATTGCTTCTGCGATGTGTATTTTTTGAATGTTTTCACAATTGTCTAAATCTGCAATTGTTCTTGCAACTTTTAGAATTCTGCCATATGCTCTTGCACTTAGTCCCATTTTCTCGAATGCTGTTTGTAATATTTTCTTCCCTTCACTGTCTAATTTGCAATATTTTGAAATTAGTTTTGGAGTTAGACTAGAGTTTGAATAAATATTTTCTTGTTTATATCTTTCTATTTGAATTTTTCTTGCATCATTTACTCTCTTCTTTATTGTATCTGAACTTTCTGGCATTTTGTCATTTCCTAGCTTTTCATATTTTACAGGACTTACTTCTATTTGTATGTCAATTCTGTCTAATAATGGCCCACTAATTTTGCCCATATATTTTGATATTGCTTGTGGTGTGCATGTACATTCTTTGTCTGCTGAACCATAAAATCCACATGGACATGGATTCATTGATGATACGAACATGAACTCACATGGGTATGTAAAACTTCCATTTACTCTACTTATTGTTACAATTCCATCTTCTAGAGGTCCTCTTAAAACTTCTAATGAATGTTGATTAAATTCTGGTAATTCATCTAAAAATAACACTCCATAATGTGCTAAGCTTATTTCTCCTGGTTTTGGTATTCTCCCTCCACCTACTAATGATACCCCAGATATTGTATGATGTGGTGAGCGAAATGGTCTTGTTGTAATTATTGGAGTATCTTGTTTTAAAATTCCTGCAATACTATGAATTTTGGTAATTTCTAGTGCTTCTTCAAAAGTTAAGTCTGGTAATATTGATGGTATTCTTCTTGCTATCATTGTTTTTCCGTGATCCAGGTGAACCGAATTAAAAGACAATTATGTCCGTCCCGCTGCGGCTATTTCAACAGCTCTTTTTACACTTTCTTGTCCTTTTACATCTGCAAAATCTAATATTTTTTCTTTACCTAATTTCAAACAATCTTCCCAATTTGTTGATAAGCTTTCTATTTTTATATTTCCATTTAAATATTGAACCACTTCTGCTAAATCATTTGCCCCCAGTATTTCCATTCCATCAATTATGGAGGCTTCTTTTTCATTTTGTTTTGGTAAAATTATTTTCTTTATTCCTTGCTTTTTTGCTTCAATACATATTGGTAGTGCTCCATTTATTGGGTTTAAACTACCATTTAATGATAGTTCTCCAATCATTAAAATATCTTCATTTTGAGTTTGTGTTATAGCTTCTAAACCTTTTAAAATTCCTACAGCAATTGGTAGGTCAAATATTGATCCTTCTTTTTTTATATTTGCTGGTGCTAAATTTACAACTATTTTTCTACTAAACAGTTCATAGCCTGAATTTTTTATTGCTGTTCTTACTCTTTCTTTTGCTTCTTTTACGCTCACATCAGGAAGTCCAACAATATCCCATGATGGCATACCACTTGATATGTCAACTTGCACGTCAATTAAAAAGCCTTCTAGTCCGTGCAAGGCCATACTTTTTGTAATTGATAACATCTTTTGATTTCTCCTTTAGAACAAAAATTTTTGAAATAATTTTTTTGAATTAAAATATCATGTTAAAATTATATGTTATTATTTACGTTTTGACAAGTATTTTTTCCATAATTTAGTAATTTTTTATTTTTTCGACAAAGTTTTACACCATTTATTTTTATTTTATGTTATACTTATGTCAACTAGAATATTTTAGTTTGCTCCTTAAGTTATTTTCTATATAACTTAAATAATTTATTTTTTTCGTAAAAAGTAGCAATGATCACATTTTTTTCTATCATTGCTACTTTTTTATTTATAAGAAAAGTGGCTTCGCCACATGTACAGGGTTGCTTTGCAACCTGTACAGACCAAGGTAACTTAACCTTGTTTATAGCATTTTTCCTATACAATAACAATGATAAAGGAGGGGGCAATGCCCTCTCCTCTACCGTAAAATCATTCTCTATTCTTGAATTTCCAAAGTTCTTTCCACTTTTCTTCATATTCAATCGGGTAATCCCAATTGCTGAAAGGTACATAGAAATACTTCCTGCTATAGCCCTCGCTAGCCAGAATCTTCTGAATGCCAATATCCGGGATCACATACAAGTCACCCTTCTCGTCAACAAAAGCGATAACGCTATTGTTATACGAATACTGCATCTTCTTGTCTTCCGTTTCAAGGGCCTTGAGGTCAATAACCTCATAGCTGCTGAACTGAGGCCAGTAAACCTTCATTTTGTCTTCAATTCTTACGGACCGTTCTTTGATTTCGCAAATATTCATGATTTTCTTTCCGCCCCTTTAGGACTTGACTTCTTAAGAAGCCCGTTTTATTTTATTTAGCCTAGTGGCTATGTATTTATTATACAACATTTATCCATTTTTAGCAATAATTGTTTACATAAACTTGACATGCTCGTTTTTTTGTGTTATTATTATTTGTAGCAATTTTTTTTGCAATAAATAATTTAAGGAGGACATGTTATGAAAATCCGCGTAAACTACAATCTTCAGATCGAGGTTGATCAGACGAAATGCGATTGCAGGCGCGAACCCGCTCATTGCCATGTCACTCGGAATGGCAAACGTGTAGCTCAGGTTTGGCTTAACCCTGTGCGTATTGAACCTGGTCATTCTCTTGACCGGAACGAAATCCAGCCCGTACTGGACGCCGTGTACAACAACTGTTACAGTCTGGAAGCAGAGTATGAGCGCAATCGTGAACACGGTGCCGATTATTAAGAAAGTGCCCCTGAAATTTCAGGGGCCTTTTTTATTATTAATAAGCTTAATTAAATTTCATTTGTAGTAAATATTTTCTCTAATGTAGCTTCATATTCTTTCCTTCCAAAATCAACTGTTGGAATAATTTCATTATTATTAAACATTCTAATAAATTCATCTATGTTAACCCATTTAGCTTCTGTTGCCTCACCATCTGGAAATGTCAAGTCTTCTATATTGATATCTTTTCTAAATAACCACAAATCTTTGAAATTTTGAGGTACTTTTTCTCTTTTTACTTCTTTTAAAAATATAGCCTCTTCTGGCTTAAAAGTAACTCCAAGCTCTTCTTTTAATTCTCTTAATATTCCTTCTTTGCTAGTTTCACCTGCTAATATTGAGCCATCATTACACTCCCACATTCCACCAAACTTTTTATTCATTGCTCTTTTACTAATTAAAATCTCATTTTTAGAATTCAGTATAATTCCTGTTACAACTATGTGATATTCACCTTTTTTCAATATAGTTACATCTCTTATTGCTGTTCTTCCTGTTTTATTTTTATTTTCATCATATATATCCCACAATTCAGGCATAATCTATTTTTCCTTTCTATCAATATTTATTTTGTGTACTGGAAATTTGCTTTCTTTTAATACTTCTTTTAGTACATCTGGTCTCAATGGATATTCATCTATTTTATCTAAGTCAACCCACTCATATTGTAAATAATTTTTTCCTTCTATGTTTTGTATAGTATCTTCTAATTTTTTGTCTTCATCATTTACAAATTCTGCTTTGTATATAAACATTATCTCATGATATTTTGCACCTTTCATCTCAAAAAAGTTCTCTACTGTTGATGCATATCCTGTTATTTCAATTTCTTTTCCAAGTTCCTCTTTTACTTCTCTTTTTATTGTATGTTCCGAATCTTCACCAATTTCAACTCTTCCACCTATCATTGCATAATGATCTGAGTTTATGTTTCTATGTAGTAGAATTTTGTTATTGTGCATTATAACTACACCTGCTCTTACATTTAGTCTGTAACCACCAACATCAATTGTAATATCCATCAAATTACTCTCCTTAACATTTTTTACATTATATCATATAAAATAAAAGCCTCATATATTAAATATGAGGTTCTTTTATTATTCTATTGGAATATATTTTTTCTCAGGCAATTCTTTCTTTTCTTCTTTTTTAGGAATTTCTATTGTAAGTGTTCCGTTTTTAAATTTAGCTTTAATTTCATTTTCTGTTACGTTTTCACCAACATAAAAGCTTCTTGAACATTCTCCTGAATATCTTTCTTTACGTACAAATTTACCTTTTTCTTCATCCTTTTCTTCTTTATTAACTGTTGCATGTACTGTTAAATATCCGTCTTGAATATTTAATTTTATACCTTCTTTTTCATAACCTGGCAAATCAATGTCTATAACATACTCATCCTTTTTTTCTTTGATGTCTGTTTTCATTAATTTGCTTTCTCCCTCATTGAAAAATACATCTCCAAACATGTCGTCTAATAAGTCAAAATCACGTCTTCTTGGTATCATCATCATAAAAATCAACTCCTTAAAATTATATTTATGTGTTGACACTTGATGGGAGTGGCACATATGTATTTTGATAAATCCTCTTTATCAATTTCGATTATATTATATATCTGTTTTTAGCAGAGTCAATAGTAGAGTGCTAAAATTCACAAAAATTTCACATTATTTTTTGTTAATCATATCCCAAAATACTAAATCTTGAATGTCATCATCATTTGCCTCATCGCTCGTTTTTTCAACATTTTTATAACTATTTTTATTTAAAGCAATAGCTACAATTATTACTATTGTAATAACTGGAAAAGTAAACATTATTGGAAGCCCATTAAATCCTGCAAATATACAAAATATTAGAAATATTACATACAATATTATTCCCATAGTTTTCTCCTTTATTCAAATTATATCATTATTTTATTTAATATGATATAATGTTTGCAAATGATTTTAGGAGTGTAATATGAAAGTTAATAATTATTTAGGAAAAGTTTTAAAAATTGAAATTGATAGACCTTTAGGAAGCAAACACCCAAAGCATGGATTTATATACCCAGTTAATTATGGTTATGTTCCAAATACAATCAGTGGAGATGGCGAAGAATTAGATTGCTATTTGCTTGGTGTTTTCGAACCTTTTGAAAACTTCGAAGGCAAGTGTATTGCAATAATTCACAGGACAAATGATAATGATGACAAACTAATAATTGTGCCAGATGGTAAAAATTATGATAATTCCGCTATTGATGCTTTAACCGAATTTCAGGAACAATATTTTGAACATGTTATTATAAGATAATGGACTTTGATATAATTAGTTTGACTATGCTTTCGCATAAAAAACCGAATGAATTAACTTATTCGGTTCTTTTATTATATTTCATTCCAATACGTGATTTCTTCTATAGGTTTTCTATCTAAATGCCTTTCACTTGGTTTTGCATCTGCTGATGGATAGCCAATAGCTAACATCGCAATTATTTCTAGGTTTTCTGGAATTTTATATACTTCTCTAACTTTGTTAGAATCAAAATATCCTATCCATGTAGCTCCTAGTCCTAAATCTTGAACTTCTAGCATCATTTGAGTTGTTGCAATAGATGCGTCAATAATTCCTTCATCTCTACCATCAAACTTACTTTTCCATGAGACTGTTTTATCATAGCAAATTATCATTATCAATGGTGCATTCCATCCCATTTTTGTACATTCACTTAATCTTGATAATTTTTCTTTATCATTTAATATTAGTATTCTTTGCGGCTGATAGTTTACTGCTGTTGGTGCTACCCTTGCAGCTTCTAATATTTTTTCTATCTTTTCCATTTCAACTTCTTTTTCTGCAAAACTTCTGCATGAATATCTTTCTTTTGCTAAATCTAAAAAATTCATAATTATTTTTTATCTACCTCCATGAATATTTTCTATTTGATAAATACCATAATATTTTATCAATATTTTCTTTTAAGCTATCTTCAATTAATATAGATACTGCCTCATCTATTGTTATCAATTTAATATTAACATTAATTTTCATGTTTGTATCTAGCTCTTCGTCGTAATTATCATTATGACAATTACGACAATATGACACTAAAATACTCATTACAATATAACTAGTTATTTTGTTACTATCCAAAATGGAACAATGTTAAAACTTAACCCCTTTTCCATATAACGCTCTTTATGTTTTATTACTATCTATAGTAACACAATACTAAAACCCTGCAATAATTGCTGAAACAAGTGCCTTTGTTTTATTACTATCCAAAATAACACAATACTAAAACCACTATCATAGAACTGTGCATTACATTCTATTAGCGCCGAATTCAAAATTCCTATTAATTCATAACTATTTATTTTCATTTGTTACTTCTTTTATATCTTGTATTATACCATATATTATTTTAAATTTATATTTATTTTTTAGTTTTTGAAACAGATGTATTACAATTTTTAACTGTTATATTATAAAAGTAATGCTTTACATAATATTGACAAATTTTGCAATAGTTGTTATAATATGTTCATGCATTTTTACAATGCAAATAAATTTGGAGGTACGTTATCATGAAGAACATCATCCAGGCGGAGCGCATCAACCCTATGGCCACGGCCGTTGGGAACCCTAGCACGGACTGTTTTGACTGTACGTGCCAGGGCTGCGTTTGGGACGGCTAAGTTACCGTCTCATTCAGTCCATCGCGGGGAGGAAGATTTTCTTCCTCTCCGCACTTCTATATTATGGAGGTATTACAAATGAAAAAAGACTATAGACTTTCAAAGTATAACTACTTCTTTGTAGTAGATGGCATCGACTATGTCTACAACACCTTTTCTGGTGGTTTATCCGAATTAGAAAAAGGTGGCAAAGAACGGTTGCTAAACTTTGACAGTTATGATGGAAATATGGATTCCTTCTATAATGCTGCTGTGGCTAATGGTTTCATTGTCAAAGCAGATGTAGATGAACTGGAAATTCTTAATTTCTATCGCAGTGATATGATCTGCCAAGAACGTCAAACTGTGTATGAGATTCTGCCTACCACTGCCTGCAATGCAAGATGTTTTTACTGCTTTGAAGAAGGAGTAAAATTTCATTCCATGTCTATGGAAACAGCTAAGCAGGTCTGTAAATTCATTATCGAGCAAAATCAGCACACTCAAAGAGTTTTAATTCAGTGGTTTGGCGGAGAGCCTTTGTTAAATCCTAAGGTAATTACCTACATTACTCAAACTTTGGATGCTGAACTTGCATCTAAAGGCGTGAAGGTTAATTATCAGATGACCACAAATGGCTCTCTCGTAACCGATGAAATGGTCAAGCTCTTCAAAGATGTATGGCATATTTCTAAGGTCCAGATTACTCTGGACGGACCCAAGTCTACGTATGAAAAAAGGAAAGCATATGTCAATTTGCCCAACGCATTTGAAAAAGTAATTGCAAACATTAATGCTCTTGCAAATGCTGGTATTCGGGTTGCAATTCGTCTGAACTATGATAATAACAACATTGCAGATATTATGGAACTTATTGATTATCTTGGTACAGCAATTACCAATAAGTCGAAAGTTCTCTGCTATGGTTATCCCTTGTTCAGTGACGATCCTAATTCTGCCCCCGATGTCCGTGAAAATGCACTCAAGCTCATTGACATCAATCGTAAGATTGTGCAAAATGACCTTTGCCGTGGAAAAAATGTATTCAATTTGCATTTTATTCAGACAAAGTGCTATGCATGTCTTCGTCACTCTTTTCTTATCACACCTGATGGCAAACTTGCAAAGTGTTCTATGGCAATGGAAGAAAAAGATTTCATTGGTGACATCTATTCTCCTTATCGTCTGAACAATGCATATTTGAGATGGTGCTCCACAGAGCTTTCTTCTCAGGAGTGCTACTCTTGCAAGTTTCTGCCACTGTGTCAAGGCGGTTGCAGGGCTGGGCACCTTGGCTACTCTCATGTAAAACACTACATTTTCAAGAACTGTTTTGATGAGGTCTTAGCCGAAATTGTGCGTGCTAGCAAAAATTAGCATAAAAAAGTTGGTAAAGTTAAAACTTTACCAACTTTTTTGTAGCTTTATAACTTGTAGGTTCTAATTCAAAATTTTCTTCTATCTTACCATTTATTTTACATAGCTTAGGATTGTTCACTATCACATTAACGTTAATTTTGAAAATGTCAATTGTAATTCACATATACTCTTCATTTTGCGGATTATATCTCTGACTTCCAAGTATGCTTAGGTGATCAATACACTTGTTCTCATATTGATCATAATAGATATAATTACTTTGTCTTTTATATTTTTTATAGTAGCCTAACATTGCATATTTAGCTTTGGCCAATAGTATATTATATATTAATTCTAAATCAAAATAAAATTTTTTAACTATTGTTCCGCCCATTATTATTTTTTCTCTTCCAATATTAAATAAATCATCTAGCAATTGTATACAATTCCATTCCTTTGCTTTTATTACGGCAAGTTTTTTGCATTTATTATCTAAAATTATATAGTTTTCATTTGCAAACTCATTTTGCAACATTATTTCATTATCGTCCATCCATAACCCTTTTTCAGATTTTTCAATTGCCAACTTATTAAATTTATAATGTTTTTGATTTATATTATAATATCTTAAAAATGTATCTAGTTTTATTCCATTTTTTCTACAGTAAGTTTTAATTTCTGATTTTGTATAATATTTTTCCTCTCTTTTATCAATATATTTTATATCTAGTTTTATTAAATCAACTATATGTTTTAATTTTATGTTCATAACTTTCATTTCATAGTTTACATCTTTATTCATTTTGTTATATTGATATCGTGAAGCTCCTAATATTCTAATTAGCGTATATCTCTTTATTTGCAGCTCATCTTGTACTTTATAAAATTCATATTTTGTTATTTTTCCTTGTCTCTCTAATTTACTATCTATTTCATAGTCAAACTTATTAAACTTAATTTTGGTATAAGATTTACTATTTTTCCTTATTTTATAATATGTCTTATAGTCTATCTGCAGTAAACATAATAAATCCTTTATTTCTATTTTTTCCTGCGTTGATATTTTAATTAGAAATTCATAATTTAATTTTGATCCATTTTTAATTTCATATTTCTTTAATATATATTTTAATAATTTGCTATTTGTGTGCACCATTTTATACTCCATATTTTCTTTAATAATATCATCTTTAATTTCTATTATCTAGCAAATTATTACAATTTACCATCTATTTGTTATTTTTTTGTTGTTAATAGCTATTTTAAATTTAATAGATATCTATGTGTTGTTTTCCAATAATATTTATATCTTAACCTTTTATTAAGATATCACATTAATATTAATTTCATTTTCTTCAATTCTTTCTTCTTTTTCAACAAAATAGTTCACTTCTCCAATATAATTGCCATTCTTTGATTCATTAGATGCTCTGTAAGTAATATTTAATATCTGTTTATACCAATTACTCAGAACGTCTTCATAATATACTATTAATTTTATCTTGGTTATGCTGTTTACTTCTAATGCTAAAAGATAATTATATTTGATTTCTTCACCTTTTTCTACTGCAACAATACTATCCTTTCCTAATAATCTATATGTTGAGTTTGTCACATTGGATTCAAAATCAATAATAATATTCTTTACACTATTTAAACCGATATTTTTAAATGAAAATTTAATTTCATATACCTGTCCACTTTCTATTGTCGTAGTTATAAATTTTCTTATACTTTCTTTATCTTCTGTTTCTGTATTAATATTATACTTTAATAATGGCATATTTTGAATTCTAAGATTTTCTTTATCTCTTCTTTCATTCTCTTCATTATTCTTTTTTATTTGATTAAATGCAATATATATTGAAGCCGTCACTCCTATTATCGATGAGACAATTGTGGATATATAAGTAAATAAAAAATTTAACCAATTTTTGCTGTCTATATTTTTTGTTAAATTCAGCTGTGATGGGATATTTAATACATCCAAATAATATATGATTATAGGTGTAGCACATATTATCATATATAACATAAAAATTACTTTTTCAGTATTTGTTTTACATTTCTTATAATTAAATTTAATAAATAATACTAGTAATAATAGTATTGTTATAAATATCAATATTTGCATCTTTTTTCATCCTTTTTAATTATTATCTTATGATTTATATATCTTATAATTATTTGTTCATTCATATTATCAGTTATATCATTTAATCTTTTATTTATTTTTACATAATCTATTAAATATTTTATCTATCTCTCTTTCAACCTCGTCTTCATCACTCTCTATAATTGAATCCATATCATAGTCTCTTGAAACTTCTAATGACTTTTTCACATAGTTATGTATATTCTCATCATTTATATAGATACAATTTACGTAAATGTTCTTCTTTATCTCGTTTGGCAATTTTGTACAAAGTGAATCTTTTATCTCCACAAACTTCTCTTCCACTATATTTTCAACTTCATCCTCTACCTCTTCCATTAATTTTCCATCAAATTCTTCTTCGCTTATTTCGTAAATGTCATATTCCAGACATTCTTGCAGTTCTTTTCTTTTTACATAAAATAGTTCATCTATATCTATTCCTAATTTGTCTATTTCGTATTCTTCAAAATATTGATTTAATGTATAATTTAATTCGTCCACTATGATTTTAGATATTTCATCTGGAATTTTCTTTAGATTTATAATAAATTTATTATAAATAGTATATATAATATCAATCAAAGCTTCTATATCTAAATTGTAAATTAGATTTTCTACAAAATTTTTATTATTCAATTTTTCAAAAATTTTATAGTATTCATACAATGTGCTTTTCATCAATTTTTTTATAGTATCTCCTTTTTCATATGTTGTATTATCGTCAAATATATAATACGAATTAAAATTATAATTTATAATTCCTTCCTCTATTATTTTTTCATATTTGTAATCTTTAATTTCAAAATGAACCATATATGTTAATATCATTGAACTAACATTATAATCTTGATTCAGATAAATAAAATTTAATATTGTCCCATCTTCTATTCTATCTTTTATATATATTTCTTTTTCTAATAAATCATTTTTATATAGCCTATCTATTTGTTCTATTGAAATTGAACTTTCCAATATCTTTTTTATTTCCACTGTATTTTTATAAAATTCTTCTTTTAAAAAATCATTAACTGATGGATTTAGTACTGAAATGTACCTTTCTTTATCTTTTACTATTAATTTTATCATTGATTCATTTAGTCTTTTTATTACTTCAGAAAAGCAATTTTTACTTGTATCTATTGTCTCTTTTTCTATTCTTTTATTAAATGCTTTTTCCAACAAGTCGTATTTAACCATAAAATCACTCATGGAATATAATACTAATAAAAATATTCTATCTTCTTTTTCTATTCTATTGTTATATTCATTTTGCCATATATGTTTTGGATTGTTTAAACATTCAATTATATATTTATAATAATCTTCACTTGGCATATTTATCTTAGATTTTTTTGCTATATTTTGTATTATTCTAGGATTATAATTTCTATGTCTTATGATATTTAAATATCTTTTTCCTTTCTTTATTTCTTCAAAATATTCATTTTCAATTTCATTAAAATATAAATGATTGTATAAAATCTTAGCTTTTTCAATAAAATCTATGTTATCCATATTTATAGTATATATTTTAACTTCCTTGTCTTCTATAATGTTATTAAATTCTTCTGATCTTTTTTTAGCTTCATTAAATATTGTTATCCTTGAATTCATAATTAACACTTTATTTTCATGTAATTTAATATATTTAATTAAACTTATTATTTCATTTTCGTGTTTTTCTTCCATTTTCAGATAATGTTGCCCCAAGCAATCATCTAGTAAAATAACTTCCTTTGCATCTGGATTATTTGATATTGATTTTTTTAAATTTGAAATATCATTATTGGTACTATATCTAACTCTATATCCTTTTTCTACATACTTTAGTATTAGCATTTTTGATGTAGTAGTTTTTCCAACTCCTGGCATACCAACTATTGCTATCATTCTTTCATTATCCAATATTTCAAGACATTTATCAAACATATTAGTTTTTACAAAATATTTTACTTCTTCATTTATATTGTCCAACAAACTCTCACAGTCAATAAATATATCATTTTGTCCAATCTTTTCTAATATATTAGATGCTGATAGCCATAACTTAAAATGTTTATCTACTATCTCTTGATTCTGTCCTTTTTGAAGAAAATCATCTATCTCTTTAATAGTGATTATATTACTATCATTACTCATATATTTCTTAAACATTTTATATATTTCATCTATTTGCATTGGATTTAGTGAGCTCGAAATACAGATATAATATTGCTTTGGTTTTAATTTTTCGACTTTTTCAATCTCTTTAGTTAATTCTCTCTTCAAAGTTGTATATGTACTTTTATAATAATGCTTAACTTGAATAATTATACTATGATCATTATTCCTTATATCAATTCCTTTATCTTTTCCTCCAGAAAATGTCCTAAGTTCTTCATTTAATTTTCTTTGCATTATATCCTTGCATAATTCTTCAAATTCTATATCATTTAGATTTGAATAGTTAAACATCATATTTCTCCTTTTTTCAATAATTTAAACTTATATATTACATTTTATTTGTCTAATTTCCTATAATCTTATATTTTTTCGGCAGCGAATTTGACACAACTTTTTTTCTAACTAATTTGACTTTTTCTTTTTTAGTATTAACAACATAATGAAAATCAATTATTATGGAACAGTTTATTGAAACAATTTCCGTTTGTTCTATAACCACATAATATATATGTTCCCTTATTTTTTTAGAACTTACAGTTCCTCCTGATCCTCCTGTAAATTTTAAGTAACAATATTTATTTTTTATATACTCACGCATTCTATTCTTTTCTATGTATTCATTTAACATTTTCTCCACTTTTAGCTCTTCATCTTTTTTTGTATTATCTATTTCATCATCTTTCTTCTCAGTATTTTTATCAAATTCAACTTTGTCGCATTTATTATTAAAATATTCCTTTATTTTTATTATTAAATTTTGTATGTCACTTCTATACTTTTCATTAATTTCAAAATCTTTCTTATCCAGTACCAGTCCTTCAACATTTTTTGCTTTTTCCTTTAGTAAATTAATAATTTCTTTTTTGGGCAATTCATCAAAATCCATCAACTCTACCTTATAAATAATCTTATTAAGTTTATCGTCTTTTTTATTTCTAACATCATCTGTCACTATTGCATAAAAATTATATAATGGAAAAATTTTTTGTAGCTCTGGTATAAGACTACGTTTATCATTATCTAAAATTGTAAAAACTCTTTTGTAGCCTAATTCATAGAGAATATTAAGTATCATTTTTATTTTTGGTGCTCCACCAGCTCCCCATCCAAAAAATGAAGCATTACTTTCAAAGTTATATTGCCTGAATATTTCTTTATAGCAAATAACATCTTCCTGTCCCTCTGTAAGAATAACATTATCATTCAAGAAAAATATTTCATTTGCATTTAAGTCAAGAATATGTGGATTGTTTTTATCTTTTAAGAGTTCTTTAATCTCTCTCTTTGTATTTTGTCCTAATTCATATGTATAAATTGTATCTTCTTCCTTTTTGAACCTGATAATCTTCCCTTTGCTTGAAAATACATTCCAATCAACAAAATAAGGAGAATGCGTACTAATTATTATCTGTCTATCTTTTGAATATTCTACTAATAGTTTAAAAAGTTTTCTTTGTAGATCTGGATGTAATGATATTTCAGGTTCATCTATTAAAATAACACTATTTTCAGTAGCATCATATAGAGAATCTACTATATTGAAAATGTTTATATACCCATCTCCTGCTCCATTGCTATTGTGTTTTATTTCATCAAAAGTGAATTCTAAATACAAATTACTACCTGTTAATGATTCAATTGTCCACTTAGGTAATGGTGAAAGCACTTTATTAAGGCAATTATTAAATTCGGATTTATTTTTATATATGTTAATTAACCTACCACCAAAATTGTAATTCACATTGCTTTCATTTCGATATTCTTCACTTCCTATATTTCCTATATAGTCTCTTCTACTTTGAGAACTGCTATTGTTAAAAGTAGATGAAAATCCTCTTTTACTTGTAAGAATAAATGTATTTAATCTATTGTCTCCATATTCCTGAATTTCACCATTAAACTTTCTCTGTATAAAAGCTCCTGCATTCTGTGTTGATTCCAAAGACACTTGATTACCACTTGTATCTTCAGCTTTAATGTAAACATATCCATTTGTTTTTGAATTTCTTGCTGTAATTGGAATTGTGTCTTTGTTAACTGATAATAAATGAATTGCCTCTATTAATGTTGATTTTCCACTATTATTTGGCCCAACTAAAACTGTTAATCCACTTCCAATATTTTCTTTATCTGGTACAGCAAAATGTATCTTAGTTTCATTTGTAAATCCCCTTAAACCTTTTATTGTTATATTATTTATTGGCATTTTTTCTCCTTTTCTTTTTATCTTACCACTTCTATTTTTCAAGTTTTGTTTAAACATATAAAACTAAAATCGATTTATATCAAAGCTATATTTATTCCAATTTATTTCATATGTTTCTTTTTCTCTTTCATTATCTATAATTAATAATATTTCCTTTCCAACAATCCTACAAGCAAAATAACATATTATTGCATCATCAGCATGAAATGTTCTATCCAATTCATCATCCGATAAAATCTCATGTTTTGATATGTTATATAAGTCTATAAATAACTTTAAGTTATCAATAATTTCTTCTGCTAATATTTTTTTATCTGTAACATATTGTAGTAACTTACCTAGTGGATATTTATAAACTTTTATCAATCTAATTTTATTAGTTCTTTTTAAATATAATTTAATTGCTTCTTCAAAATGATGTCCACAATTTTGTATTATATATCTCGCTGTATAGTTAATATCTAATATGTCAATATCACTTCTTACATATTGTAGACATCTATATACATTTCTAAATTCAGTTCCTTGAAAATAATTTGCTCTTGCAGGATCACAACCTTGGCAATATCCTCCTATTCCTCCTAAAGTTTGGTCAAACTCCCATAGTTTGGTTGTTTTATAAGCTTGTCCTTGACTTTCTATCTCTCGTATTATTGAATCAATTCTAGTTTTTTGCTCTTCATTAAATATTTCATATAATTTTTTAGTTTGTTCTAACACTTATTAGCTCCTTATCATTTTAATTATAAAAAGCAAAATAACTTTGTATTTTTACCACATTGCTACTTTGCTTTTCTTTAGTTTCTATTTATATTTTTCCTCATTTTCTGCTACCATATTCAAATTATAACTTTCTTCATTATCAGTAGCCTTATACTCAAATCCATCATCATTTTCAGCAACTGTTCCCAGTCCAAAATATTTCTCAAAAAACTTCTTAACTTTTGCTATAATATTCTCTTTTTTCTCTGTTCTGTTACCTCCACCGAATCTTCTCATTGGCGGAAGAATTTTTTCGATATCTGTTCCATTTGTTTTAACTTGTCCATCTCTAAAAGCATTATCTAAAAACTTTCTAGTTTCTTTTTCATTCAAATTTTCATCATTAATTATTTTCTTTAGGTCTATCTCTTTTTGTTCTTTTACGAATTTTCCCCAATCATCCATAACATTTGTATCTGCATTTATTTTTGAAATAAATCCATCTATTAATTCTTTTTTTGAGCGAAGTGCTAAACTTGATTTTATAGCTTTATCAATAGTTCCAAGTATTTCTTTATCTTCACAATTAGATTGATGATATTTTGCAACTAACATTAAAATATAATCTATATTTACTTCTACTTGTTTTACAAGTTCCATTTCAAATACTATATCATCTTTTATGCTTTCTTTTTCTCCATCATCTTTTTGTTTATATTTTTGATATAAATCAACATACATTCCTGTGTAGTCTTGAAAATCTCTTTCAGTTAATATTTCATTTCCTGTAAATTTATCAAATGATGATAGTATATTTCTTAATCTTAATATATTTCCTATTGATACTATAAAGTCTTTTTCAACTTTTTCTCCAACGATTTGTACTCCTAGTGGATATTTTTGTAATAGCATTGCTATTCTTTCTTCATATCCTATTTGCTTTTTACCATTATCGTCTTCATATCCATAATAGTAATCTTCATAAGATTTTAGTAATACAATTCCTGTTGCATTTTTATCTCCAAATAGTGCTATTGCGTCATTTGTTGCCTCTTGTAAGTTTCTAAAGCATACAATGTTTCCATAAGTTTTTACTGAATTTAATATACGATTTGTTCTTGAATAAGCTTGTATTAGTCCATGTTGTTTTAAATTTTTATCTACCCATAATGTGTTTAATGTAGTAGCGTCAAAACCTGTTAAGAACATATTCACTACTATTAATAAATCTATTTCTCTATGTTTTACTTTATCTGATAAATCTTTGTAGTAGTCTTGGAATCCGTTTCCTTCTGATGAGAAATTTGTCTTGAATTTTTTATTGTATTCATCTATTGCAAAGTCTAAAAATTCTCTTGAACTTTTATCTAATAAATTCGTTTCAAATCCTTCGTCATCTAACATTCCATCTGAAGTATCTTCTTCATTTTGTGCATAAGAATAAATTGTAGCAATTGTTAAGTCTTTTTGTTTTTCTTCTAATTGCTTTTTAAATTCTAAATAATATTTTTTTGCCATTGGTATTGAAGCTACTGCAAACATTGAGTTGAATCCATTTACTCTTTGGCCTTTTAAATCATAAAATGAATTTCTTTTTGTTTTCTGATCAAAGTGTTCTATTATGTATGAAACTACATTTGATACTCTCTCTGGTGATGATAGTGCTTCTTCTGTATTTATTGCCTCTACTTCTTTATCTGTCATTCCTTCTTTGGCTTTTATTGTGTTTATATAATCAATTCTAAATGGTAGTACATTTCCATCATTTATAGCATCTACTATTGTATATGTATGTAATTTTTCTCCAAATGCTTGCTCTGTTGTACAGAAATCTGGATTTGTTGTTCTTCCTGCATTTTTTGCAAATATTGGTGTTCCAGTAAATCCAAATAAATGATAATTTTTGAAGTTTTGTACTATCATTTTGTGCATGTCTCCAAATTGAGAACGATGGCATTCATCAAATATCAATACCATGTGTTTTTGGTATACTGGATGATTTTTGTTTCTTTTTACAAATTCACTTAATTTTTGAATTGTTGTTACTATTATTTTTGATGTTGTATCTTCTAATTGCTTTTGAAGTACTTTTGTACTTCTGTTTCCATTTGCTGCTCCCTTTTGGAATCTATCATATTCTTTCATTGTTTGATAGTCCAAATCTTTCCTGTCTACAACAAATAATACTTTATCAATATAATCTAACTTACTTGCTAATTGTGCGGTTTTAAAAGATGTTAAGGTTTTTCCAGATCCTGTAGTATGCCAAATATATCCACCCGCTTCTATTGTTCCCATCTTCTTATAATTTGTTGCTACTTGAATTCTGTTTAATATTCTTTCTGTTGCCACAATCTGATATGGTCTCATTACAAGTAACAAATCTTCTGATGTAAATACACAATATTTTGTTAATATGTTTAAAATTGTATGTTTAGCAAAAAATGTTCTTGTAAAATCGACTAAATCTGGTATTACTTTATTGTTACTATCAGCCCAAAATGATGTAAATTCAAAACTATTGCTTGTTTTTTTACTTTTATTTCTAGTTGATGTTTGTTCTTTTATATGACTTTCTCTTGTTGTATTTGAATAATATTTTGTACTTGTACCATTTGAAATTACAAATATTTGAATATACTCATATAATCCACTTCCAGCCCAGAAACTATCTCTTTGATATCTATTTATTTGATTAAATGCTTCTTTTAGTGCTACTCCTCTTCTTTTTAACTCCACATGTATCAATGGAAGTCCGTTTACTAATATTGTAACATCATATCTATTATCATAGTTTCCACTGTTTTCTACATATTGATTTATTACTTGTAATCTATTGTTGTGAATACATTTTTTATCTATTAGAGTTATGTTTTTACTTGTTCCATCATCTCTTTTTAAAACTTGAATATTGTCTTCTTGTATTTTTCTGCTCTTTTCAACTATTCCATCATTATTATTTGCAATAGATTCATTGAAAAACCTATCCCATTCACTATCTGTAAATTTATAATCATTTACTATTTCAAGTTGTGTACGAAGATTTTTTATTAAAGATTCTGAATCATGAATTTCTAAGTAATCATATCCTTGCTCTGTAAGCATTCTTATAAATTCATTTTCTAATGCTTGCTCACTTTGATAACTGTCTGATTTTCTTTTTACTGGTTCATATTCTGTTACTACTGTGGAATCGTTCATTTCCATTACTACATTATATTTATTCATTTACTTTTAACTCCTTAAATGTTAATAGCTTGTCTCTATAATATTTATATTGTTTCTGTCTTGCCTCTATTTCAGCTGGTAGACCTTCTGAAATATCATTGCATAGTTTTTCAAACCTATTTAATATATTTACTATTTTCTCTTGCTCTTCAACTGGTGGTACCGGAATCTTATAATTAGAAATCATTGGTACTGTTAATTGTGGTATTCCTGTTGTAGGTACTTTAAATTTAATTGTCTCTATATAGTATTTTAAAAAAGAAATATTGACTGATTTCTTTTTTGGTTTTATACATATCAATCTTACAATTGGATAAAAACTTTCTTTACGAAGTTCACAATAGCCAATAGTCCCTCTTGCTGATATCGTTAAAGCAGGAGCTTCTACCTTATATTTATTTGTATATCCATATATCGCATTTTTTCCAACACCATTACTAATTACTGGTATATTATACTCATTATTTATTTCTTTATAAACTTTCCTCTTATCTATATCTCCACCTGCTGATAAATAATATAATTCTGATATACTTTTTCTAGGCACATTTCCATTAAACGTCAATAAATTATTTCTGTAATATTCATATTGCCTCTTTCTTGCTTTCAGCTCTGCTGAAAGCTCTGCTGAAAGTAATGTGAAATCGTCCAAAATATGGACAATTTCGCATTGTACCTCCAACGGGGGTACAGGAATCCTAAATTTTGTAAATTCTTCCTTAGTAATCGTTTTTAACGTACTTCCACGAGCAAATTGCTTTTCAATCCCAAATTTCAATTCTATACAATATGCAAAAAATCTTTTATTTATTTCTATTTTAAAACTCTCAAAAATTGCTATTGTTCTATCAATATATGAATCAAATTGAGTAATTGCCACTCTTCCAATCGTTCCTTGAATCGAACAAATAACAGTTCCCTTTGGCACATAAATACTTTTTGGTTGTGCAATTTTTGATATAGTCTGTTTTGTCTTTTCTTTTAGTTTAAAACCATTATCTTCAATATCAGCTACTTGTACAAATGGCATTGCCCCATCTCCACCATAAAATGAGCTGTTAGTATATGGTTGAGGAAAAGATCCTCTCCTATATGTTGCAACTTCTCCTATAGTTTTATATTCCACTCCATTAGGACATAATCTCTCTATTAATTCTTCAATTTTACTCATTTATTTTTTTCTCCAATTTAATCATTTTCTATTCTTTTTAATAACTTTTAATCTTCCATTACTCTACGATACTCTACAGTTTTATTATTTAATTCGCAAAATCGTTCATCCATGTCATCTCTAATTTTAAGTATTTTTTTTATTTCATCTATAGAATATTTTTCTAACACAAGCTTTTTTATTCCTCTATTTATATTCTTTCTTTTTTCTGAAAAGTTTTCTATTTCTTCTCTATGTAAAGTTGAATCTTCAAGGCTATTTTTACACTTACTTTCTAATATTCGTAATCCCTTCTCTACAATTTTCATTAATTCTTGTATTGAAATCAATAACTCCTCTTTTCCTTCGCAAATATAATTTGTATAACCTGCTCCTAAATATTTTCTTCCTTCTATATCATCTATTAATATGACCTTCAACTCATCATTAGTTTTTGCATTTTTTATTTTCTCTTTTATGCAATCATAATTTCCAAACATAATTTTAATCTCCTTTTCTTTCTATAATTCATTTAGTTATTTCATTAATAATTTTATTTATTTCTTCACGAAGTACATTTTCTCTTGCAACTATCTCATCTATTTCCTTATTCAAGACATCTATATCAATTTTTTCTCTTGTATCTTCTTTCTCAACATAAGTAGAAACAGATAAGTTATAATCATTTTCTCCTATTTCTTTATTTGAAACTAATTTTGATACATAATCAATATCTTTTCTATCTGTAAAAGTTTTTACAATGTTTTCTATATTTTCATCTGTTAATTTATTATTATTTGTTACCTTTACACATTCTTTTGTTGCATCTATAAATAATGTACTATTATCTTTTTTACTTTTCTTTAAAACCATGATGCATGTTGCTATTGATGTTCCAAAAAACAGATTGTCTGGTAATTGTATAATGCAATCTACAAAGTTATTATCAATTAAATATTTTCTTATTTTTTGTTCTGCTCCACCTCTATATAAAATACCCGGAAAACAAACTATTGATGCTGTTCCATTTGTTGCAAGCCATGCAAGAGAATGCATTATAAATGCAAAATCTGCCTTTGATTTTGGTGCTAATACTCCTGCTGGTGAATAACGAGGATCATTTATAAGAATTGCATTATCATCTCCGACCCATTTTATAGAATATGGTGGATTTGAGACTATAACTTCAAATGGTTCATCATCCCAATGTTGAGGAGAAACTAATGTATCTTCACATGCTATATCAAATTTATCATAATCTATATCATGTAAAAACATATTTATTCTGCAAAGGTTATATGTGGTTAAATTTATTTCTTGTCCATAAAATCCGTTTCTTACATTCTCTTTTCCTAGTATTTTTGCTGATTTTAATAACAAAGAACCAGAACCACATGCTGGGTCATATACTTTATTAACTGATTTCTTTCCAATAATTGCCAACTTTGTTAATAATTCGCTTACTTCCTGAGGCGTATAAAATTCTCCTCCTGATTTTCCAGCATTAGAGGCATACATTGACATTAAAAATTCATAAGCATCTCCAAATGCATCTATTGAGTTATCTTTATAGTTTCCAAGTGGAATATTAGCAATACCATCTAATATTTTTACTAATTTATCATTTCTTTTTGCAACAGTTGCTCCTAATTTATTACTATTAACATCAATATCATCAAATAAGCCTGCAAAGTCTTCTTCACTTTCTGCTCCCTTTGCTGAGTTTTCAATATTATTAAAGATTCTTTCTAATGTTTCATTTAAGTTTTCATCATCTTTAGCTTTTTTACATACATTAGTAAATAATTCTGATGGTAATATAAAGAAACCTTTTTCATTTACCATTTCATTTCTAATTGTTTCCGCTTCTTCATCTTTTAGTTTTGCATAATCAAATTTTTCGTCTCCAGCTTTTCTTTCACCCGCATTTATGTAATTTGTTATATTCTCTGATATATATCTATAAAACATCATTCCTAATATATATTGTTTGAAATCCCAACCATCAACTGATCCCCTTAGTTCGTCAGCTATTGACCATATTGCTTTGTGTATTTCTTCTCTTTCTCTAATATTTTTGTTTTCCATACATTTCCTCCCAAAAATACTTTTTTACATTTCATATTCTACCATAAACTTACAATTTTTTCTACTTTAAATTTCAAATATGCTAAGTTTATTTATTGATACTACCTAATTTACAAAAATCATGCTATTTTTTAGTTAATAAAGTTAAAAAATAAGCAAGACTTTATTATCTTGCCTATTTTTAGTATCTATAAAGACTATATTTATTAAATAACTCTTTCCTTAAATAAATTCTATTATTGAATAATTAATTTCCATTTGCTTCAAGTATTCAATGACTTTATTTAATTTCATATCTTTTATCACATTTATAATCTTTTCAGCTTCATCCTGTTTTAATTCTTTTATTATGAGACCTTTTTTAGATTTTTCATTTTCTCCTCTTATTATAATGCTGTAGATACATTTATTTTTATCTATACTCTCTTGCTTTATCATTTCAACATTTATTCTTTCTTCAAAAACTTCAATCATCTTTAACCTCCTAATATACAATAGTGTCATTTTTCTTAATATTCTTTCTTCTACTAATATTAATAATAAAAATGTTTATCATTTATTCATCTATTTTAATTTCATTTTTTAATTCATAATTATCTATTTTCATAATCAGATAATTGAAATCATTTATTGAAAAGTCATCTCCTTGTTTACAATCAATAAGTTTTTTTGCAACTAATGCTTCTGGAGAAATCTTCATATATCCCATTTCTTCAAGCTCCTCAATCTTTGTATCATATATGTATAATTTTAAGTTTTCATTTTGGTCTTCACTATATAATTCATACAGTTTAACTTCATCAATAATCTGATTTTTATACGTATTGTTATCATTTCTTATCTTTTCAAGTTGAACATCCATTTTCTTAATATTTAAATTAGTATCTCCAATTTTATATTTATTTTCCACTCTACCCAAAAAATAATCTTCAATAAATTGCCATCTTTCATCATCACTCTCCAATTTTGTAAAAAAGTATGACATATAACGTACTGAATCATGATGAAGCTTTTGTATTGTAGCTAAAGTGTTACTCTTATATAAATGATTGTCCAAAACTTTTTGTATTAAATACTCACTGTTTACACGTACAAAGAATTCAAGGCTATTTCCTCTTTCAAATGTATATGATGTCAAATCCAATAATTCTAATATTTGAGCAGCTATTAATACTGGATCAGATCTCATCTTTTTGTTATCATCTTTATTTGTATTTATTACCATTATTATTTCATTATTTTGTTCCTCTAAATCAAGCATTTTTTCTATTGCATTTTTTAAATGTTGTATCGTTCTATCATAATACGACGATACAATATGATATCTATTTGTTTTTGAATTATAGTCACAAAATTTATATCTTCCAGCTGTATAATTATAGTCATATGAAATTAGTAAATTTAGTAACGGTTCTATTAAATTATTTACTTTTGTTTTGCTGCTGCTTGCTCCCTTTTTCATAATCAATTCTGCTATTTCATCGGGAGTATAATGCTTATTTGACATTTTCATATCATCTAAAACACTCTTTATAATATTTAGCCATCTTATAGCACTAACTTTAACATCACTAAAACTATTTAGTTTTAGTGATAATTTAAGCAAAGTTCTATCGTTAAAACAAGTCCTATCTATTCCAGGTAGCTCACCTAGATAAAATTTTCTTTTAAAATTTCCAAACGACAAACCATCATATTTTCCATTATAATGATCTAACCAGCACTGCTTAAAATCGAAAATATACAAATCTCCCATGTATATAGTTTTCTCATTTGATATGTCCATTTTTTCCAATTGATTTCTATTATATTTCAATTCTAAGTATTTTTTCCATCCATATTTCTCAATAGTTTGCATTTTTGAATCAGATATAAAAAACAGTCCTTTAGTAAACATACTTCTTGGTGTAAATATCAATGGAACATAATTTGACATATTTTTAAAATCTCTTTTTATCGCAATAATAGTTGCTTTTAATTTACTTTCGATTTCATCATCATTCTTTGCTTGAAATACATGTGAAAATTCATCTACAGAGACCAAAAAATTTCTTCTGTTTCCAATTTTATATTTATATAAAATCTTCATAAGAACGCCTATAATGTTATATACCGTTATTTGAGACATTCCTTCTAGTCTATTAATATATCTAAAATCTTCCTCATAAAAATCAGTTGATGCAATGCCATCCATTTCTGGTTTTCTCGCTGCTCTTCCAATTTCTTGAACATAATCTGCTAAATTTCCAGTAGGCGCAAAATGGTAAACATTTTTTATATCTTCAATATCTATTCCCATACCAAATGCTTTAGTTGCCAAAATAACATTTTTATTTCCTCTTCTTATATCCTCAAGTGCCTCATCCTTATCAATTTTATCCATTTTTCCATGATACATAGCTATTGCAGATTTTGAGAAATTTTCAGCCATTTCTTGTAATGATCTTATTGTAGGAAAATATACTAATGTTTTATCATTATGATCTTTAACATAACAATCAATTCTTTCTTTAACTATTTCATCCTTTTCTTCTTTGTAAGCATGATCTTTCAAATGGTTGTATATATGAAATTTTATATCTTTTCTTTTAATTTCTCCAAAAAAAGTATCACATGTTAAATTCAAACTTTCAACGATGTCATGGTACATATCCTCTGTTCCATTACTAATGGTTGCTGTAGCTGTAAATGTGGCAATAGGAAAAATATGCTTAGTTCTATGTCGTAACTTGTTTAAATAATCACCTAAATTCCAGTAATCTGGTCTAAAATTCTTTCCCCATGTAGATACTGTGTGTGCTTCATCTATAACTAGTAAACCAATTTGTCTATCACCTATAAAGGTTTCTATATCTGCATTACTTAATAATGATTCTGGAGAAATATACAGAATAGATGTTTTTTTATTTTTTATATTCTCTAATATCTGTTCTTTTTCTATTGGAGTATATTCTGAATTTATAGTTGCAGCACAGTTAGTTAATGGTTTTATATTATTAACTTGATCCTTCATCAATCCTATTAGCGGTGATATTACTATAGTTAGTAAATCGTTTTTTTCAGCGGCTACTATAGCAGGTATTTGAAATAATATAGATTTCCCTGATCCAGTTGGAGCAGTTACAAATATATCCTTAAAACTTTCATTTTTTTGTGCTTTTAATATATTTTGATAAATCGTGTCTATAATAACACTTTGATCTATATATTCCATTTCATTGCTCTCAAACGGGTCTTTATACATAGGTATTTTTCTAAAATTATATTCAGGATTTTTTCTTTTTAGGACCTCTAAATATATATCATATAAATCCTGTGTTACATAATTTTTTTCTCTTTTTTCTTCTATAATATTTATTCCCATATAGTTAAGAATAAATAGAAATTTTTTTATGTATTTTTCATCTTTTCCTTCTATTTTTATAAATTTGATGGTATTATATTTTCCATCAATAATCTCATTAAATACCTGCACAAATTCTTCAGAGGTTGAATTGTCATATAGTTTAGTTTCTTTAATTACCTCCTTGGGTTTATTGTCAAAATATTCGGAATATCTTCTAATAAGTTTTACTTGCATCTCCGTCTTTTCATTTTCAAACATATTATATGATATAACAAGGTTTCCACTTCTATTTTCCATACTTGTATATATTCTTTGCAACATATTACTTTCTGGTGTTTCTTCTTCAAATTTCTTTATAGTCTCATTTATATTTTTACCTTGAATTCCTGGATAATAATAGTCAAAGCATCCAATATCAATTATTTTTATCTGGTATCCTGAAGCACTAATTAAGCCATACAAACTTTTCTTTTCTGTATATATCAACTCTTCATATAAACACCAATAAATATTGTTTAACTTTAATTTTTCAAGATTACAAATCATAAATGAATTATCATCTACGTTAAAAATGTTCATCAGATTATCACAAATTCCTAGATCAAATATATGATCATACTTTAACTCAATATTATTAATTATAGAGTCAAAACCCTTTAATATATATATTGTCTTTTCTTCGTTCATAAGATTACATAATTCTTCTTCAATTACTTTTAACACTTTTTATCCCCTCTTTTTTATAACTTTAGTATGTTAGCCTGCTGTTTTTTATTTCCTTTATTAATTAATACACGCACTATACTTCCATAAATCTATATACTATAATTGGTAATCAAAACCTCTTTCGTTATATTGTTTTTACTTTTAGAATGATAATTTGAATTATTATAATTATAATCTAAATAATTTATATTGTATTTGTTTTCTATAGCCCATTCTATTAAAATATTATTTTTTTCACCTCTATGTTGAGTTACATTTGAAAGGGCAAATCTTATTTTTTTTTCATTTAGTTTATCTATATATTTTAATAAATCTTTTTCATCTTTTTCTGTCCAATTATTGTTTTCATTATAACTTGCGTCTCCTAAAAAATAAGGAGGATCAAAGTAGCAAAAATCTTTTGATGTTAGATTATCTATTTTATATTCTTTAAAATCTTCACCGATAAACTCAATATTTTTATTTTTTATTTTTTCACAAAACACTAACAGATTTTTTCTTATAGATCCGTTAAAGTCTCTTTTTCCAACGGGCATATTAAATTCTCCAGAACTATTAAATCTTATTTGGTGATTAAAACCATAAATTATTAGTACTAAAAATTTAAATGTTTTTTCGTCATTTTCTTCTTTCATTTTATTATAATCATTTCTTAATTTTAAGTATTTTTCCTTATTATAACTGCCCAATCCTGAAGAGCTATCACATTTATAATAATTATATCCATTAATATATGTATTACTTAATTTGTATTTTTCTATAATACTGTCTAATTTGTCAATAATCTCTGTATATGAATAATTTTTAAATATATTAAGTACATTTATTAAGTATTTTTCTTTATCAACTGCAATTACTTTTTTTGCCTCAATATTAACACCTACATTTCCACCTCCACAGAAATAATCCACAAATGTATTTACTTCTGATGGAAATTTTTTAGTTAACTGGTTTAACAATTTATACTTACCGCCAACATAATTTAAGGGTGATTTTGCAAACTCACTAATTATATTTACATCATAAGAAATCTCTTCATTTTCTTGTTCACAAACCTCACATAAGAACACTCTTTCTTTATGATTGTCAATATGAGTTTTACCAGTGGTAAAGAAATTAAAATCCCTTTCAAAAACTTTTACTTTTCCTTTTTGATTTAGTATTTCTATTATTTCTGTATCAGATATTTTTGCTTGTGACCTTGCATTTCCTTTTTGTCCCATATTATTATAGGAAACAATTATATATTTACAATTACAATTTTTTATTAATTCTTTAAATGCTGTTGAAGCCTTATTAGTACAGTAGTTACTCTTTATTTTACTTCTATCCATTTTTTTAGCAACACCATAAACTTTTGGCTTTTTCCATTCAGCAACATTTTCCAGTAAATGATATGCGTCTCCATATTGCCTTGAATTGTATGGTGGATCTATATATATTATATCTGCTTTTATTTTTTTTACCAATTCATTAGAATCCATATTGTATATTTCATTTCTTATAGTTTGTTTTTTATTAATATCTAAATTATACATTTCAAAGCAATCATCTAATTCTTGTTTTTTTCTGTATGCATCATAGTGTCCAACTGTATTTGCTATTTTATCCATAGAATATAATAAACTTGCAATCAAAATATATTTTTCTCTTTCATTAATTAATTTTTCATTATACTTTTTATTAATATCCTCCCTAATGTATCCAATCTTCTTGCAATCATTTTCACTAAAATATGTATTTTTATAATTTTTTGAAAAGTAATTTTCCTCTAGATTTGAAATATTATTATACTCATCTATTATTTTCTTTATTTTATTTTCACTAAATCTCTCATATCCTAAAAATGCTCTATAGATACAATAATTAGATTTCAAAATATCATTTATAAATATCTTTTTACCTTTTTCTGAAAAATAATTTGATACAACTCCTGTACCACCAAAAACATCGAAAACTGAATCATATTCTCCACAATTGTTTTCTATTATTTCATTTATAAAATCTAATAACTTATATTTGCTTCCTAAATATCTTCTATTATTTATATTTAACTTCTTCATATGTATTTCCTTTCTATGCATCTAATGCATCTGAAAGAAATTATATAAAAAAAGAAAGAATTAGTCAATCCTTTCTTTTTATTTTTTATATATTTTTTATTCCTTCTTTTATTAGAGCATCATACCACTTCAAATCATTGATTTCTGTATCTTTATAAGCAGTTTCAAACATCTTATATAGTTGTTTATAGTTTAAGTTTTTCTGCAATATCACTACAACATCATTTAGAGATAAAGGTATAATTTTTAATCCCTGTTTATCTTCTCCATTTTTTCCCTTATACCAATGCATTTTCCTGCCTCTAAAATCACTCAAAACTTCTGGGTTTAAAATATTTGCGACAAAAACTGTATAAGAATATTCATTATCAAATTCTTGTTTATTTCTTATCAAATGTCTAGACACTGGTTCCATTTCTGATTTTCTTTGAGATGTAGAATCTGTCAATGTTGCTTCAAGTAATAAGTCATGTTCATTATATTCATCATTTTTATTATAATGATAGACTATATCTGCAGTTCCTCCTCCTGCATGGTTTTTAGGAAGTAAATTTGCGTCTAAGCTTAATTTCATAAAATCCAATATATTTCCCTGTTTATTAGAAATTCTATACCATGCTATCGCTAAAACATATTCTAATATAGTTGGAATTGTCGCTTCGCAGTCTAAATATTCCTCAATTTCTTTTCTATTATCCATTTCAATATTTTTAAACAACATAATAAGATCTTCTTTTCTAAATTTATTTTCCATCAATAATTCAAATCTCTTAAATCTTTCATCATTTATGAAATCTTTTACATTTCCTACTGAAATATTTCTATCTGGATAGTCATTTTTTATTTGTAATATAATTTCATTTATGTCTACATTTAAGCATTTATATATTTTTTCAAATTGTATATCATTTTCAATATATTTTTTATATTCTTTATTACTTAAAAAATTGGTATTTAATAACTCCTCGCATATATTCGAAAAATAATATTTTGGTATTATGTCTAACTCAATTTTATTATCTTTAAATAATATTATATCTGTCAATGAAAAATATCTTCTATTTAGATCAGCATACTCTTCTAAAGTTGCCTTCCATTTTGCAGTTTGCATTATTCTAAAAAATTCTGTATTAAATTCTATCATACTCTTAGCATTAAAAATATTAGTTGTCTTTAAATGTTCTTTCCATTCATTTGTAAAAGTGTTTTTTGCACTATATTTGAAATAATCTTTCCAATATCTTGCTACTTTTGAATTTTTGTTAGATTGTAATTTTATAAATTCTACTATCTTATTCAAATCATCTTCACTCAATTCTTTTTGAGTCATCTTTATTAATTCTGTATAAAATTCAAACAATTCTTTTGAATAATCTTTACTTTTTCTGTTCATGTCAACTTTTGCAAATTTCTCTAATGTATCAATTTTATTGTTATTCATAAACTCTAAAGCTTCTTGATAGTTTCTCATTGAGTTCATCCTAGTTTTTATAATATCTTCAATGGTTATTTTATCATCTCTTAACATTTTTATTGTATTTATCATATCTTTAGCTTCGCAATTTCTTAAGCATAGTGGTAATAGATATGTAAATTCTTCTCTAGTTAAATATTGAAGATTTGATAGCAAGTATATTAATACTATAAAAGGTTTAACTTTTACACCTGTACCAGTTTTTTGCATTTTTAATAACTGCTTTAAATATATATAACTATCTTTATGAATATTAAATATATTATTATCATTAAAGTCTTCGCTTTTTATTATTTCAATAATTTTATGTACAACCTTTGTTATTCTTCTTTCTTTGTCTATTACACCTATTTCGACTAATCCTGATGTCTTTTGTCTAGCATCTTTATCTTTTCGTTGTGCCTCACCTGTTACAAATCTATCTTTATGCATTATATTATAATATTTTTCTTGAGTAAAATAATTCCACGTTTTATTTTCTTTATTACTCCAAAGCTCATTTAACATTTGTAACTGTCTTTCTATTTTATAATTCAGGTTTTGTACTCTAAAACTCGTAGTTCCTAGATTCCAACAATATGATTGAAAAGTCATAATAGTATCCCCCATTCATATTATGATTTTATCATAATGCTTTAAAATTTCCAATAGTTAAGAAATATTTTTATACCCCATTATGTATATTAGATATATCATACATCGCACTTTATTTTAAATCCATACTTCGAAATACTTAAAGTTTTAATTGCCATTTTACTTTATATCTTGCATATACTATACAAGACTTTTGATTTTTTCTTAGTCATTCTGATGTACTTACTTGATTTCTATTATCCTATATTCTATATTTAATTCTTTTAACCCATTTCTTAATACTATCTATTCTGCAAAACTCATACTGTTTTTTAGTTGATAATGTCTAAAAATAGGCAAGATTTTATTATCTTACCTACTTTTATATTTCTATTCATCTTACATTGCATATAAATTCATTAAAATTCCAATTAGTTTTTCAGTACGTTTTTCTATTTTATCAATGGTCCATTCTTCTTGATTTACAACATCTTCGTTTAAAAATAATCCATTTTTATATCCAATATCTTTTCCGTCTTTATTTTTTCTATCCCTTTTATCTTTAAAGGACATATTACTTAAATTTTGATTATATCCAGTAATAGTTAAATTTCCTAGAGTATGTACATATTTTTCTAAATACTCTTTTGCTTTTTCTCTATCTCCATCTGCAATCATTTTCACCCATACTTCTGGTATATTTTGTCCTTCTGGAAAAATATGTTCAATAGTCCAAATATATTTATTGCTATTGTCTCTACTCCATAAGTCTGTATATATTTCTTTTGTTTGATGTAAAGCTTCGATCGAACATAAAATAAATCTTGTTGCATCTGGGTTTTCATCATACATTTGTCCTCTTAACTTGTTTTCAAATAATTCATCACTAGCAGAAACTTCTTTTAAAACTTTACTTATATAGTTACAGATTTCTTCTCCTTGCTTTTGTTTTATGTTTTCTATTATATCCATAAATATTTTATTAAGATTTCTGGTATTAGGTGTATCTGTTATATTTCTTCTTACAAAGAAAGTGATTAGCAACTTGATTATACTTTCCACCTGATCATCAGATATCTTTAGTTTTTCTTGTTCTGTTAATATATATAACAATAAAATATATGAGGGAGCTCCCTGTATTCTTTCTAGATTCAATAACTGTTCTTTATATATTTTTTCTTCGTCAGAGTTGTTTATTATAATTGCATATATTTTAGCTTCTCTTACAAGATTAGTTAAAAATGTGTTAAAATCTTTTTTTATCATTCTTTCATATATATCTAATAACGTAGTCCTTGTTGCCATATAAGCTAATGGATATTTCTTTGTTGGATTTTCTTCAACAAATGGTTTATTTAGTTCTTCTCTAAAGGCATTATAATATTGTCTAAAAAACCTTTCTTGAGTGCTATATTCATCTGTTAAATATTCTAGTGCTGTTTTCCACTCTTCATAACATTCGTCTGATTTATTATTGCTTTCTGATGCTGCAATCAAAGTATTTTTTATCAAATCTACTGCCGAAAGTGGAATCCCTCTATTATTTAAAGATTCAAATAACATGTATGCATCTTTATGAGAATCTACTTCAATTCCAACAATAATTGCTCCATTAAACTTGTCCTTTAAATCAATTAATAATGATATTTCACTATTATTGCCATTTATATTTTCATTTATATATTCATCTATGCATTTATTAAAATATTTAAAAGCTTTGTAAATTCTTCTGTTTCCTGCATTGTTTGGCTTTTTCATTTTGTCTGATATAATTTCATTTTCATATAGCAAGCTTAGGTAATCATCTAAGTTTGAATTCTGTACTTGTAGTAGAAGCTTTGGTTTATATACACCTTTTTCAGCATTATAAGTTAAACCCTTTTTTATATTTATTAATGTAGATTTTTCATCTTCATCTAACCTTTCTTTCTCTTTATTTAACTTTGAGTATATAGCTGCTAATAATATGGAAATTGTAGTAAATCTTTGTTGACCATCAATAAGTTCTAATTCAGGAGTTCCCATTGTTTTACTACTTACACATATATATGATCCTAAAAAGTATCCTTCTTCGTTACTTATAATGTCATCAAATAATTGATTCCATTCATTTACTCCCCATGTATATTCTCTCTGGTATTTTGGAATTTTATATATTATTTTACTATCAATTTCAAAAACTTGTGATATTTTATATGGATGAACTTGATTTATCATTAACTTATCTCCTTATTTTTTAATTATTATATTTATATCACAATTTTTATTTTTCTACAATATAATTTGCGTTTGAAATATTTAGTATTGCTTTGTTTAAAAATAATACTTATTTTTATCTACTAATAATATGGCATTATAAAACATATGCAATATTATTCTATAAAAAGATTTAAAAATAAAATAAACTAAAATGGATGTCCCCTGTTAAATACAGAGAACATTCCAAGTTAGTAGCTCAATTTATACTGTCCAACCTCTCTGGCTCAGTATATTTTTTTAATTATTTTCTTCTTTAACCTCTTTAGCATTTTTAAAAAATTCAACAAAATTTATCATCGGGGTGCTTATTTGTGGTATTCCGCTTAAGCCTGTTACAGTATATATATATGCCCTAATCAAATGTGATAATGTTGTTGCACCATTATATTTTAGCATTTCTTCGAATCTATTTTTATCATATTCTGCAGATTTTGTTCCAATAAATAATCCTACCATTGAAATATGTATATTAACATATTCTTCATCTTTTAATGAAACTTTCAAATCGTTTATAAGTTCAATCTGCCCAACATAATTTTTATTTTCTTCTCTGACTTCGTTTATTTTAAATCCCATTTGTCCAGTAATATTTAAATTTTCTTTACTTTCAATTTTCTTTCTTGTATCTATATTAAATTCTTTTACAAAACTATCCTGCAATTGAAATTGAGCTTGTACATTTTTCTGTTTCATAGTTTCCTCCTTGCAAATCATATATAAAATCATTCATATAAATAATTTTTGAATTGATGTTGGAATTATTATACTTTTCTTTTTTTATTGTAACTTCATATGTTGTTTTATACATCTGATTTAAATTATCTATTATATTTTCAAGAACATTTACAAACAAAACTGCTGAATTAGTTAATTTTCTTGAAATTTTGTGCAATTGTTTAAAAGTTGGATTATAATTTCCACTTTCTAATCTTGAAATCATTACTTGATCAACTCCTAATAGCTTTGCTAATTGTTTTTGTGTCAAATTATTTTCTTCCCTATATTTTTTTAAACTTTTAGAAATTTCAAATAATATTTCTTCATATTCAATTATTTCATCTATTTTTGAAGTATCCCCTTTTATTTCTATTTCATCAAAATTCATTAATTCATCATAATTAATTCCCATTTTTACCTCCCATAACTCTTTCGAAAATATCAATTGCTCTGTCAATATTTTTATTATATGATTTTTTACCTGTTTTTTTATCCCCATCTTCATTAAAAGCACATAAAAGAATAGGCACATCATTATTATTCTCCATACATACTATAAATATGCACCTTAAATTTGAAGTATTCCTATATTCGTATCTTCTCAAAAAGTTACCATTCAATCTTTTCCTTTGTTTCTTATTTAAATGTCGCAGCTTTTCAAATTTGTTATAGTTTTCAAAATCCATTCTAATGAAATCTTTATAAAAAGCTTCTGTAAAACTTTCTATATCTGTATCAACTAATTTTTGCAAATCCTTAGCTATTTCTTTTGTACTCTCAATGCCGTGTTCATGTAGTCCTTGTAATAGTCTTACTATTGAAGCTTCGCCATTCATTATTTCATTTGTTCACCACCCATAATATAACTTATAGGTTATATTATAAAGCATTTTAGAATTCTTTACAATAGTTTTATAAATATTTTTTGATGTTTTTAGGCAAATAAAAAATCAAAGAACTTTAAATTCCTTGATACTTTTCTTGGTTGCGGGGGTAAGACTCGAACTTACGACCTTCGGGTTATGAGCCCGACGAGCTGCCAACTGCTCCACCCCGCGATGTATTTAGTTTTCTTAACCTTTATTAGTATACTTCTTTTTCTCAATGTTGTCAATATATATTTAGAAAAATCCTTGATTTCACAGATTTTTTTATTTAATATTACCCATTTATTTTAATCTACATTTATATTAATTATACCTAGCACGAGCTCAGCTCTTGCTTTGCTCATGCTATAATTCTATGTTATTTTACAGTTATATATTCCTTTATATTTTCGAGTTTTGCTTCTCCTATTCCTTTTACTTCTTGTAATTCATCTATTGATGTAAATTTGCCATTTTGATCTCTGTATTCTATTATCTTTTTTGCTATTGATGGGCCTATTCCTGGCAATTGTTCAAAGTCTTCTTGCTTTGCTTCATTTATATTCACTTTTTGCTTTTTACCTCCTTCTATTTTATCTTTTATAATCACATTATTTCCACTTTCTGCAGTTATATACGCCTTTTCTTCGTTTGCTTCTCTTTCTTTTTTGTTTGGTATATATATTTTTTGTCCGTCTGATAGTACAAATGCCAAATTTACTTGGTCTAAGTCTGCTTCTTCTGTTACCCCTCCTGCTTGCTCTATTGCATCTGCAATTCTTGATTCTTCAGGCAGTTCTATTATTCCTGCATTTTTTACCTCTCCTGTAATGTGTACAATTATTGTGTTTCCTTTTTTCTTGTCTGGCTCCGTATTTGCATAAAAATTATTGAAATCATATTCTTCTGCTTTATTTGCCCAATATATGTATACCCCCACTCCTACTATTATTAATACCCCAACTATTCCTATAGCTAACTTTTGTTTAAAACTTAATTCCATATTTTAATCTCATACATCAAACATGTACGAACTCCTTTCTTTTTAGCATTATCCTTCCAAAAAACTTGAAATTTTGGCAATTTTAATATATATTTATATTTGTATCTTAATATAATAAACTTATAGGAGAAATTTCATGAAGAAACTTAAAATAATATTTTTTATTTTTATATTTTTAATGCAATTTATCATATTTTTATCTCCTTCTTATGCTGATAGTGATAATTTAAAAACATACTGTCCTTCATGTATTTTGATTGAAGCTAATACTGGAAAAGTCTTGTATGAGAAAAATGCCAATGATGTGAGGTTTCCTGCAAGTACCACTAAAGTTATGACTGCTATTTTGACTGTTGAAAACTGCAATCTTGATGATGTTGCAACAGTTAGTCACAATGCTGTTTATTCTATTCCTTATGATTACACTCATGCTAGTTTAAAAGAAGGTGAAGAGCTCACAATTGAGCAACTTTTGTATGCTCTTATGATTCCTTCCGCAAATGATGCAGCAATAGTTTTAGCAGAACATATTTCTGGTAGTGTTGAGGAATTTTCTAAATTGATGAATAAAAGAGCTGAAGAGCTTGGTTGTAAAAATACTCATTTTGTTAACCCAAATGGTATTCATAGTAAAGACCATACCTCTACTGCTTATGATTTAGCTTTAATGGGAAAATTTGCTATGCAAAATAGCATTATAAGAAAAATTGTTTCAACTAAACAATTCACATTACCTGCAACAAATAAATATAGTAAAGCTGACAGAACTTTTAATAATTCAAATGATTTATTAAGTACATATAGCAAATATTATTATGAAGGAACTACTGGTGTTAAAACTGGTTATACTGGTGAAGCAGGAAATTGCATTATTGCAAGTGCTAAAAAAAATGATTTTGAAGTTATTTTGGTTGTACTTGGCGGTGAATCTACAAATACTGGTTTAAGTCAAAGATATTTAGATTGTAAAACTTTATTTGATTATGCTTTTAATAATTATTCATTAAAAACATTAAATGAAAAAAATGCTGTTTTAAAGCAAATTACAGTTCGTGGAGCTACTCAAGAAACACAAAATTTAAATGTTCTTATAAAAGATAAAATAGAAATTTTTTCTGAGAATAGTGCAGATTTATCTAGTTTAGAACCTGAAATTACTTTGGATGAAAATTTAATGGCACCAATTTCTGCTAATAGCGCAATTGGTAAAATAACTTATAATTATGATGGTCAAACATACTCATCTGATTTAATTGCAGAAACTCAAGTATTATCATCTGATTTTCTGCCACTTTTATTTAGAATTTTATTAATTTTCTTGGTTTTATACTTATTATTTTTACTTTTGAAAAAGCCACAAAACACAAACAAAAAGAGTAAAAAAACTTATAAGAGAAAATCTAAAGGCGGAAATTTTAAATTTACACAATTTAGTAATTATTAAACATAAAAGGACACTAATTTAATTAGTGCCCCTTTTTCTTATTCATCTCTACCTAAAATAATTGTAACATCTACATCTGTTTCTTCTGCAGATGAACTTTTTTGTGTTTGTACCAATAGTTTTAATTCTTCTATTACTGCATTTTCAACATTTCCTCTTTTTATTACTATACTATTGTCAATATTTGAAGTTTCTGAACTTTGTACATTAGTGTAACCTGCTTTTTTAAGTCTATTTTCTATTCTTTCTAATCTAACACTGTTTCCGCTTCCATTTAAAACTTCAATTTTGATTTCTGTTTTATCAATTCCAGTTGTATCAACACTACTTGTATCTATTTCTTCATCTTGAAGTTCTGGATTTAAAAATAGCTCATCAATTATCTTTGCAGTTTTTTTCTCATCTGCTGCATAAATCCAAACTCCATTTGTCAATTCAGATGCACCTGGTAATTGTTCTGTTCTTAAGTTTTCAATGTTAAACTCAACTATATAAGGAATATAATCTTTAACAACATTGAAATCTATATTTGTTTCAACATATTTTTGTGCTATATCAATAAATTCATTTATTTTTAAAATATTTTCAACTTTTAAAGTTTGTTTTGCAAGTGCTTTTAAAAAGTTTCTTTGTGTTTTCATTCTTCCATAATCTTCAATTCCATATTCATATGGATATGTTGAACCATCATTATTATGTCTAAATCTAACAACTTGCTCTGCCTTATCACCGTCTAGTTTTTGAACCCCAGCTTTTAAGTTGATATGTAAATTTTGTCTGCTTGAATCATACTTCATGTCAATTGGTACATCAAATGTTACACCACCTATTGCATCAACTAATGCTTTAAAAGCTTGAGTATCAACTTTTAAATAATACTTAATATCTAGCCCTGTCAACTCATTTACCTCTTTTAATGAATTTTGAGCTCCAGTTTGATATACCGCATTTATTTTATCCCAGCCAGTTGCTTGACTTTTATCATACCCAATAAATGTATCTCTAGGTATTGAGAGCATAGAAGCCTGTTGTTTTTGAGGATCATACTCTGCAATCATAATTGTATCTGTTAAGTTTTCACTTTGACCTAATAATAAACAGTAAATTTTAGGCAAAGTTTTTACAGTTTCTTGGTCATGACCAATTGCAGTAGCCAAAATTCCCTTTAATCCTCCACCATTTTTATGTACTTTATATGCAAATACTCCACCTACTGTTAATAAAAGTAGCAAAAGTATTAGTAATATTATTCTACCTATTCCTCTTTTTTTCTTTTTATTTGTTTGTTTTTTTTCTTTCAATTTTTTCACCTAATTTCCTTTTATTTGACAATTTATATAATAACAAAAATCTTGCCAAAAGGCAAGATTTTTAATAGAAATTTAAAATATGATTTTCAATAATAAATTATTATTATACATTGCACTTCCTATAAACGATTTTTGCAAAGCAATTATAAATGAAGTACCACTAACCATTGGGCTTATAAATGAAATTATTGCTAAAGCAATGTATATAATTACTAAAGATTGTAGTAATCCATATACTATTCCGCCTAATTTATCACATTGTTTTATAACTGGTAATTTAGTTATTAAATTTGCCAAGCCCTTGATAAATAGTAAAATAATTCTACTAACTATAAATAAACCAATTGCAACTGCTATATTTATAATCATAATAGCAACACTTCTTGCTGTTGATTCTACTATTGCTGTTTTTGCTTCATTTCCAGCCTTTTCTACTGATTCATTTATATAATTTGTAATAACATCTGGCATATTTTCTTGTGTTTTTTCTTCTTCTGGTTTTTGTTCTTCTTGTTTCAAAAAGCTTTGCTTAATTGCTTGTTCCAAGTTTTCATCCCAATTTGTTTTATCAATTATAAAATTTGAAACAGGTTTAAACAATACAAAAGCAATTATTAATGCTAATACAAATGACACTATTTTTAAAAGCGAGCCTGTCAATCCTTTATGATAGCCAATTAAAATACATAATGCAATTATAGCAACTATTACTAAATCAATTATTATACTCATTACAACTCCCCCTATAAATTAACAATTTCAATTTTGTCTCTATAAATAATTCCAGCCACTCCATCGCCTAATATAATTTTTTCAATTACTTGAGAAGATGTATACCTTTTTATAAGCCAGGCATTTGTATCCACAAAATAAACTTCATCTCCTAAATTAATTGCTATTACATTGTTATATGAACTTACAGCCTTTGCAACCTCTTCAATTGTATATACATTTTCTTTTCCATTTGATGTATTTTGTATTTCCACAACTGTATCTGCACTAAATATTCCAGTTGATTTCTCATAAGTTCTAAATATATGTCCATCTAATTCTATATCTGCAAATGTAATTTTAGGATTGTCTTCATTTAATTTTACAAGTTCTACATCAATCCCTGATTCGAATTTATGAATTCCATCATCATACATACAAATCAACTGATTTTTATCTTGATATTTTATTCTTAAAATTAAGCTATCTTGTGGTGCATTATATGTATATTTTGCTTCAGTATTTTTTTCTTTTACATCTTTAATTGATATTATTTTTATATTTGATTGTATAACTGTTCCAGAGTTATTTACTTCTGCATAGGCAAACTCTGAATTGTCTGGCGATACATATGCATCTACTGCAATTGTATTTGATAAATAAGACTTAAACAATTCATTTCCCTTTTCATCAAATGTAATAATTACAGATTTATATGTTGTACCTGTTACTATTGCACACACATATCCATTTTTGTTTACAGTTACTTTATTTAAATTCCCATCTATATTTTTCTCCCAAATAACGTGATCATCTGATATTAAGTATATTTTTTGACTATTGTTTTCTGCAATTACCAAGTATTTTCCATTCACATCATATATTGGATTATTAATTTCAATTTTAACTTCTTTTTCTTTTTTCCCAGATGAGCTATATTCATTTAATGTATTTTCAGCAAGCACACAAATATATTTTCCATATGTAAAAATATTTGTATTAGAGTTATAATCTATTTCAATTATTGGCACATTTTCTTCTGTTACATCTTTTCTAAATATATGTTTATCCATAAAATCTCTAAAATTTTTGTTAGAATTATATATTACAGCTGATGTAATTACTAATATTATTAGCACAATAATAACAATCAATAAAGCCAACTTTTTTTTATTAAATTTACGGTCTTTTCTAAATTTTATTACTTTGTCCATTATTTTATTCCTTTATATTTTTATACAATAACTATATACTACATTTAGTTAAATTACAAGTATTTTACTTTCAAAATGGCCCAAATTTGTATTAATCCTAACACGCCAAATATCGGGTACAATAAACCTACTAAATTTGAAAAGCCAACTGGTACAACCAATACCGATATTATACAAATTACAATAGTCCATAATTTATCGTTTTTATTAATGTTTTTTATAAATCCATAACCCGAAGCTATTGCAGTTGTAAATATTGCAATTAATATAACTACCCCATAAATCACAGAATATATATTTCCAAATTCTTTTGTTATTTGTATAAGTGGTAATTCCAAATTTTGTACATAGTTACTTCCTCTTAATAATAAAAAGTACAAAATCAATCCCAGAACGCACAAAATTGAACTACACAATATACTGCATATTTTTGCTTGACTTGGTCTTTTTATATATGCATTTAGCTCAATCAAAATCGGAATTAGCAAAATACTGTTATAACTTGCATACAATATGCTACTAAATAACCATCCTGTGCAATAATTTATTGGACTATTATTTCCAATAACAAAATCAATATTTTTAATTCCAAGGTAACATATAAAAACACATAAAAAAGGAATCAAAATAGTGTTTATATAAACAATACCTTTTGTATTATTTCTAAATGTTATATAACACAAAACGCTAATACATACTGCTGGAATGTAAATTAAAATTTGAAACTCTTGATTAAAATATGCACTAAATCCTGCTATCATCACAAAAAAAGACATAAGCAAAAAGCATTGAATTATTATTTGCATAGTTTTATTAAGCTTTTTATTTGAACTTAATACTGATAAAAATTCTGAATATGATTTAATTGATCTTTCCCTTATAATTTTAAATACTTTATAAACAATATATCCAGTTATTGTGCATGAAATTACCATTCCTGCAATTCCCATTACACCATATTTATTAAAAAATAAATATATTTCTTGACCTGAAGCAAAGCCAGCTCCAATAGTTGTTCCAATTATTACAAAAATAACTTTTAAAACATTTTTCATATAAAAACTCCTTCATATAAAATATATGAGGGAGTTTTTAATTTTATTTCTTTCTTCTTCTAACTTGCCATACTACAATTCCTGCGACAATTATAACTGCTGGTATAATAAATATTATTAATAACACAATATTTAATTGTCTAGCTGTAACATCATATGTATCAACTGACTCAGTTGTTTTACGAATTGTAATATTGTCTTCTCTATCAGTTAAATATGACACTGTATTTAGTAATACATCTTCATTATTATAAAATTCTATTGGATATTTCATATTATATGATATTTGCATATTTGTTGCAAACATTGTATTAGAAAATATTATTGCTTTTGACTTAGTATTTTCATCTATAGCTTTTGTAAGCATTGCTGCAACAACAGCATTTTCTGCATCTTTATCACTTGATATTTTATTTTTACTTCCATTTGTCAAATCTGTACGTAAAAATGCTTTGTTACTAGTTGTAGCCATAGTTTCAACTGTTACATTTTTCTTTTCTAATTCTTCTGCAGAATCAAATGTTAATTCACCTGCATTTAACATACATATATTTAATTCCATATTAATGTTTTTTACAATTTCAGAATCACTGTTTATTTTTGTAACAATAAAGCTTGGAGCTCCTGAAATCATATTTTGATCATTTCCTTCTAAAATTAGTCCATCAGAGACCTTCACTCCATACTCATCCAAAACTTTTTGGAAGTTAGGTGTTTTTATATTATCTAAGTTTGGATCTAATAATAGTAATAAATTTCCACCATTTTTTATATATTTTAAAATTTCATCTTTTTCCTTAACAGAAATGTCATCTTTTAAAGATGTAATAACTAGCAATTTACAGTCTTCTGGCACACTTCCAGTTTTTAATAAATCTATAAATTCTACTTCATTTATCTCTGCACTAAGAGCTGTTTCTAATGAATTAAAATATGCTTCTGTATAAAGGTCATGACCTGTCAAAAAACATATTTTAGGTTTTACATTTGTAATAACATCTAATATTGTATTTGTCATAGACTCTTCTGTAGTGTCTATTTGTTGATATGTTGTGTAATCATATGTATATAAGTCATTACTTGTTAATATTTTTGATTTTGATTCACTTTCTATAACAATAAAAGAATCCGCATCTGTTACACCATATTGCTTTTTCCATTCTGTTTTTGAAACCAAATCACTAAGTTCCTCAACTTTTATATTGTTATTTAAAGCAGCATATTTATATGCAAAATCTTTTACATATTCAGTCATATTATATACTGTAATTGTAACTTCTTGGTCTAAATTTTTAAGCTTATCTTTTGTTTGTTGCGAAATAGAATAAATTTTATCTGTTGTAAAATCTAAATCACTTATATTTGCCTTTTTTACAAAATAACTAATTGCAATAAAAGCACATATTATAATTGCAAAAAGCAAAATAGTAAGTACAATGCTTTGTAGCCACTTCTTTTTTATAATTTCTATAAATTTATCTTTCATGCTTTTTCATCCTTTCTATTATTTTATTGATTTTTTTCTTTGCATAATAATAATTGTAAGTAAAATAAATACTATTGTTATTCCCACTAGGTTAACAACCTCAGATACCGATATAAGCCCTGCTGGGAATTTTTGATAACTACTCATTAAATCAATAATAGAAAAGCTACTATTAATATTTGGTAAAAACCATGAACTTACAAAAAACACTATTGTTATAACTGCTGAAATAATTTGGTTTTCTGTTAAGCTAGATATAAACATTCCTATAGAAATTGCAGCCATTGCAACTAGTAAAAATCCTAGTATCATAACAAGTGTTGGGGCTAAACTTGGAGCTTTAAAAAAGCATAAAATTGCATAATAAACAAGAGAAAATACTAATGTTATTACTATTACACTAACACCTGCCAAAAATTTTCCAAGTACAATTTCTGTAATACTTCTAGGAGATGTTAATAACAATTGCTCTGTTCCATTTTTTCTTTCTTCTGCAAACATTCTCATTGTTAATATTGGAACAATAATTAATAAGCCATATCTTGCAGTATTAAAATATAATGCTCCCATATCATAACCATTATTTAAAAATGTTGTTAAATAAAAGAATAAACTAAATATTAATAAAAATACACCAATTGTTATATAACCTGTAGGAGATAAAAAATAACTTTTTAATTCTTTTTTATATATTGCAAACATTACTCTTTTCCCCCTTTGCTTTGTTTTTTAGCTTTCTTTTCTTCTTTTTCGCTTATTTTTTCTTTTGATTCGTCTTTATTTGCTTCTTCTTTTTGGTCAGAATCAATTAATTTTATAAATGCTTCTTCCAATGTAGACTCATCCTTTTTAAGTTCCAAAATTGTAATATCTTCTTTTGGTAAAACTTCAAATAATTTCTTTCTTAAGTCCACATTTTCTGCTGATGTTATGGCATATTGTTTTGTGCCATCTTTGTTATTTTTAACTAATTTAATTTTTTCTATTTCACTAATAACTTCTTTTAAACTATCCATTTTTTTGTCTTTGTCCTCAACAGTAACAAGAATAGTATTTTTTTCTTTTGTTTTATTTTCTAAGTTTTCTGGAGTATCTATTGCAATAATTTTGCCACTATTAATAATTATTACTCTTTCACAAATTTGACTTACTTCTGATAAAATATGGCTACTTAAAATTACAGTATGCTTTTTTCCTAGTTCTTTTATCAAACTTCTAATTTCAGTAATTTGTTTTGGGTCAAGCCCCACTGTAGGTTCATCAAGAATTATCACTTCTGGGTTTCCAACTAATGCTCCTGCCATACTTACTCTTTGTTTATATCCTCTTGATAAATTCTTAATCAATTTATTTTGTATATCTTTTAACCCTGTTTCTTCAAGTGCTTTTTCTACAATTTCCTTTCTATCTTTAGACTTAACACCTTTTAGTTCTGCCATATAATTTACAAATTCTTTAGCTGTTAGTTCTGTATATAAAGGAACCCCCTCTGGCATATACCCAATTTGTTTTTTAGCTTTCTTTGCCTTTTTTACAATATCAAACCCATTAATAATAATTTGCCCTTCCGTAGGCTCAATAAATCCTGTTATCATATTCATAGTTGTAGTTTTTCCTGCTCCATTAGGGCCTAAAAAACCAACAACTTCGCCATCTTTAACTGTAAAACTAATATTGTCTACGGCCTTGATATTAGGATATTTTTTCGTGACATTTTTTACTTCTATCACTTTAGATTCCTCCTTTTTCTTGTTTCCGTATGTTTTTATACCTCGTTATCTTATCACTATCTTATTTTCATGGCAATGTTTTTATAAATATTTCACATAGAATTTACATTTTTTGAATATAAATCAAATCAAAGAGGTGTAATTCTATGGAATTTATTTATCCATTTTTTATTTCATTTTTAATGATTTTTGTAAGCGAACTCGGAGACAAAACTCAACTTTTGGTTTTATCATTTTCAGGAAAAGATAAAACATTCAAAATTTTATTAGGTGTAGCACTTGGTTCTTTTTTCAGCCATGGTTTAGCAATTTTATTTGGAAGTAGCTTAGCACTTTTTGAAAATCCAATTTTGCACCACACAATTGAATTAATTACATATTCTTCTTTTATTATAATGGGTATTCTCTCTTTGCTTCCAAAAAAAGAAAAATTAGTAATGGATAATTCTAAAAAAGAAAACTTATTATATAAAATTACAAATTTAAAAATTAATTACTGTATTCTAATTGCATTATGTATAATGATTGGAGAACTTGGAGACAAAACTTTTTTAGCATCAATTGGGCTTGGTATTCAATATTCAGACTATAAACTTTCTTTAATTTTAGGAGCAATTTTCGCAATGGTCGCATGTGATTACATTGCAATAATCTTAGGTAAATTTTTAAATAAATATATTTCTGAAAAAACAATGCAAAAATTTTCTGGAATTTTATTTTTGATTTTTGGTTTTCTCGGTTTTATTTCAATGTAAATTGCTTTTTTAGCTTGTTAGTGTTATAATTATATAGTCAAAACTAAATAAGAAAGAGGAATAATTATGACAAGTAAACAAAGAGCTTACTTAAGAGGCTTAGCAAACTCAATTGATTCAATTTTTCAAATTGGCAAATCTGGACTATCTGAAAATTTATTAAAACAATTAGATGACGCCTTAGAGGCAAGAGAATTAATTAAAATAAATGTATTAGAAAATTCTGGCGAAGATGTAAAATCTTTAGGTAATACAATTGCAAACAGCATAAATGCTGAATGTGTTCAAACTGTAGGAAATAAAATCACTTTATACAGAGCTAGAAAGAAAAATCCAATTATTTTACCAGATTAAAAATGAATCTTAAGAACTTCTGAGAGTTCTTAAGATTCATTTTTTAGTAAATCTCTTACAAATACTTGGTTACCTTCTCTATCCTTTGTTCGTAAATTTGGAAAAGTTTTTCTCATACGCTCATTTGTAAAATAATCATTTTCAATTTTATAAACTATACTTGTATTATTTTTTGCCTCAATTGTTTCATTATAATATGTTGCGATTGCACGTTTTTCATAAGTATTTATACCCCATATGGTCACAAGCATATCAACTAGTAAAAATATTGCAAATGCAATTTCAACAGGCCACTTTATTTTGCTTGAAATTTTATTTACTAATTTATCCATTCTAGGTTTAACAAACTTCATCATACCAATTGTTAAAAATCCCCAAAACAATGAATATAATGTACAAATTCTGCCATTTATGTCTTTACCTGTGTATGAATAATCCCAAAATCTGGCACCATATATAGCTTCTATACAATAACTTAATAAATACTCTACAACAGACCCAATTAGGTAGCCTAACACAAATAATTTAAAGTAATTTTTGTTATCAACTTTGTTTAGTAAAATTACTAAACATGTTCCACCAACTCCATATATTGGGCAAAAAGGTCCCCATATAAAGCCTTTTCTACTCTCCCATACACCCATGGTAACTCTTGCATATAGAGTTTCTATTACTAACCCTAAAATGCTAAACAATACAAAATACCAAAAGATTTGGTGTATATTAATTTTATTTTCTTTTTCCATATATTTCACCTATTTTGATTATACCTTAGCTATATAATTTTTTCCAGTATTTTTGCCATTTTTGTTGACAGGATTTAAAAATCGTGGTATTATAATACATGCAAATAGATGAATATTTTCTATTCATTAATGGGTCAGTAGCTCAGTTGGATAGAGCACAGGCCTTCTAAGCCTGGGGTCGGGGGTTCGAATCCCTTCTGGCTCACCATTATCAAGGGTATTAACCCTTGATTTTTTTTGTTCAATTTCTAAATGCTTCCAGTTTTTAGTCATAAAATTTGCTTTTCATGCATAAATATAGTATAATGTCAGATACAACATAATTGTTGTTGAGATTTATGTGTTTTATTGGATGAAAGGAGACACTATTATGACAGACATTAAAAAAGAAACTGAAATCAGTAAGACCGCAGAAACTGCTTCTCAGCAGAAAAATCACACAAGTGATGATTGCTTCTTTTGCGAACAGTTTCAGCACAGTTGCTATGGGCATGAAGTTTGCCCTCGTACACAGCAGACCAGTAATCGATAAAATTTGTTAAATCTCGGCGGAGCTCTATAATAAGAGCTCCTTCTTTTTGTTATGGTATGAAAAACATCACATATTTTTCTTTATGCCACAAAATTTGCATTTCTTATGTAAACGTGGTATAATATTATTTGCAACTCTATAATTTAGGAGGTTACAAATATGTTGCAGAAAGAAATCAAAAAGCAAATTTGTATCAAATGCTCACGGCAGAGTGTGTGCATTAATGCACATTCAGAAAAAGCAGTAAGTGACAAATCCTGTTTCAAAGAAACTGGATGCCTTCACTGTCTGGTAAGAACAACTTGCACAAATGCCACAAAAGGCAAAGAAGCTTTTGAACTTCCCAGTCGACTGCACGGCACAGATATTCCTGTCTGCTACCGTGCACCTCAAAACTGTAATGAGTGTTCCAGAGCAACCCATTGTAAAAACAAAAACTTTAAAACTTTTGCTTTGAACTATCAGGATTATGAAACTCCGCTCTGCTTCAGCAGATTTCATTCAACCAAATGAAGCAACATAAAATCACAGTTAGAAAATCTAACTGTGATTTTTATTTATGCATTCTTCCAAAATGCTTCATATCCTCTATGTGCTTCATATAAATCTAATTTGCTTGTAACTTCATAAGGTGAATGCATTGAAAGTACTGGAACACCACAATCAATAACATCTATTCCTTTATTAGCTAAAATATATGCTATTGTACCTCCACCTCCAATGTCAACTTTTCCAAGCTCAGCAATTTGGTATCTAACATTATTTTCTTCAAATATTTTTCTAACTTCTGCAACAAATTCAGCATTTGCATCAGATGCGCCAGATTTTCCTCTAGCACCTGTATATTTATTAAGTCCAATTCCTCTTCCTAAATATGATGCATTATTCTTTTCTGAAACATTTGCGTAAATTGGGTCTAAACCTGCGTCTACATCTGCTGATAGCATTTTAGAATTACAGAAAACTTTTTCTAATAAATTTGGTCTATTTACTCCTAATTTATTTAATATCTCTGAAATAAATGTATCAAACACATGTGATTCCATACCTGTATTTCCCATGCTTCCTATTTCTTCTTTGTCAGATATAATGCAAACTGCTGTCTTAACAGGGTTTTGTACATTCATCAAAGCTGTTAAAGATGCATAAACACAAATTTTATCATCTTGACCATAACCTGCAACCATGCTATTATCAAATCCCATACTTCTACAAGGCATTGCTGGTACTAATTCAATCTCTGAGCTCAACAAATCTTTTTCTGTTATTCCATATTTTTCATTTAGAATATTTAAAATATTTAATTTTACAGAATCAGAAATTTCACTACCAATTGGCATACTTCCAATTAGTAAGTTTAGGTCTTCCCCTTCAATTCCATCTGCCAATTTTTTCTTCATTTGGTCTTGTGCTAAATGTGGTAATAAATCTGTAATTGTAAATATTGGATCATTCATATCTTCTCCTATATTTACAGTTATTTTTTCACCATTTGTTTTAACTATAACTCCATGTATTGCTAATGGAATTGTAGTCCATTGATATTTTTTTATTCCACCATAATAATGTGTTTTTAAGTAAGCAAATTCAGAATCTTCATATAGTGGATTTGGTTTTAAATCTAATCTTGGTGAATCTGCATGTGCTCCAATTATATTTATTCCATCTTCAATGTTTTTCTCTCCTATAACTGCTAAATACATGCTTTTTCCACGATTATTCCAGTAAATTTTATCTCCTGGTCTTAAACTTTCACAATCTTTAATATCTTTAAATCCATTTTGACGTGCTATATCTATTGAAGTATTTATAATTTCTCTTTCTGTTTTTGACTTATTCATATAATCTATATAACCTTTTGCAAAGTCAAAAATTTGCTGTTTTTGTTCTGCTGTTTTAGAGTTCCAGCCATTTTCTTTTTTATTAAATAATTTATTTTTTAATTCTTCTGCTTCTTTCTTATCCATCTTTAGTCTCCTCTCGCTTTTTTGTTATTGTATCACAATATTTTGTAATTAGTATACACAATTTTATAAAAAATTATTTACTTTTCATATTTTTTGTATTTTAATAATACTAATTAATATGAAAGGGTGATTTCTATGGACGAAAATAACGAAAAAAATTTTAACATTAATAGTGAAAATGCTAAAAAAGAAGCTGAACAAACTGTAAAAGATGTTAAAGAAACTATTAAAAACGTTAACTTAAAAGATGACACAAAAGTTGCAAAAGGATTTTTTAAAGATTTTTTCAAAAATCCAATAGGTCAATTGCAAAAAGTATCAGCTGATACTAAAAATGGGTTTTTAAAAACAGCTATACTTATTTTAATAATTTGGCTTATTGCTATTTTATTAAAATCTATATTTGTTGTTGCCGAAAGATATTTATTTGGATATTTAGGAAGCTTTAGTTACTTCTTTAGCCATATATTTGTTAATATTTTAAGTACTATAAAAAGTCTAATTGCACCAATAATTAATATTTTGGTTATTTCTGTACTTATTTATAGCTTTCAAAAGAAAAAGGATAAATCTTTTTTAACAATAGCTTCAACTGTATTAGTAGCAAAAATTCCTGTTGTAATTTCAGCTATAGTTTCATTATTATCAATAATTGATACACAAGTATCAAAATTGACATCAGCATTTTCAACATATTGTGGTATTCTTTCTACAGTACTTTTATATTTTGCTATTAAATATTTATCAGCAGATGAAGAAGGAAATAGCACATTTTTCTGGAAATTTGCTTTAATTATGGGACTTTTCTATATTGTAAGATTTGTATTTACTTTTTTAGGAATTTATTTATAATTAAAATTAACAAAGGCTTTGCATTTAAGCAAAGCCTTTATTTTTATACATTTAAGTTGTTTTTAAATTGTTATTTACACCTTTTATGTTTTAATGCTAATACTACTAAGTATGCTGTTGCAGATGCTACTAATATAATTATTTCTGATATATAACTATCTCCTGTTGCTGGTAGTGCTGGT
>ERZ827512.207-NODE-207-length-92689-cov-25.428935_pt1 | contig 92689 bp, 129 predicted proteins | sample MGYA00519916_ERZ827512 | MGnify/ENA primary metagenome ERZ827512 (study PRJEB31778, sample SAMEA3449335) | human gut metagenome | biome: human gut; feature: human-associated habitat; material: faeces | place: United Kingdom | collected 2010/2012 ... | reverse complement strand
GGATATAAAAATAGCGGCAGTGCTGTAGAATTATATACGAGGATTAATTGAATAAAATTACTGTAAATGGGAATGCTTTAGATAAAGAAATTTATCCGGAGGATTCCCATGTCTGTATATAAGGTTGATATATGTGGAGTGACCACATCAAAACTGCCGGTACTTAAGGATGATGAAAAAGAAGAACTGTTTGAGAAAATAAAAAAGGGAGATAAGGCTGCAAGAGAAAAATATATTCGTGGAAATTTAAGGCTGGTGCTTTCGGTAATCAGAAGGTTTTCAAACCATAATGAAAATATGGATGATTTATTTCAGATAGGCTGTATCGGGCTTATGAAATCAATTGATAATTTTGATCCGACTATAGGTGTTAAGTTTTCCACCTATGCTGTTCCGATGATTATCGGTGAGGTGAGACGGTATCTGCGTGACAACAGTGCATACCGCATTCCACGCTCCCTCAGGGATACAGCCTATCAGGCTATTAAATCAAAGGAAAAGCTATCGAGAAAGCTGGTGCATGATCCGTCCTTAGCGGAAATATCAAAGGATTGCGGTATTCCTGAAAACGATATATTATACGCACTTGATGCAATCCAGACACCGCTTTCCCTCTTTGATCCTGTATATACTGACGGTGGTGATACACTTTATGTGATGGATCAGATATCGGACAAGAAAAACAAAGAGGAAGCATGGGTAAAAAATCTGGTTCTCGACGATGCCTTAAAGCTGCTTGATGACAGAGCGAGACAGATTATTAAGCTGCGTTTTTTCGAAGGCAAGACACAGATAGAGGTGGCAGAGGAGATAAATATCTCTCAGGCACAGGTATCAAGGCTTGAGAAAAATGCGCTTAAAAATATGCACGGATATCTGGAAGCATAAGCAGATAATTGAATATTTAGTCTGCCTGTGCTAAAGAAGTTTTTTTAAGCACAGCCGCAATTATGACTGCATATACACCTCCGATAACAGCGGTGATAAGCTGTGTCACTGAAAACTGAAGCTGTAAAACCGGCAGCATCTTGTGCATTGGTGCAGGCAGAAATGCAGGTAAAATGATAAGAGCAATGGCTATTCCCATGAAAAGAGCCTTTAGTATGGCACCTATTGCAATTGATACAGGAAAACCGGCAGCTCTACCGCATTTTTTGCGAAGCAGTCCCACACATACCACGAGAATGATATTTCCTATCATGATACATGGAAACATCGCAGGGATAGCCGCCATAACAGGACTTCCTGTGATGAAAAATGATGTGACAGGTGTGATAATGCTTAGGATAATGCCACATGCCATTCCGGCATAGAGCACGGTAAGTATTAAAGCTGCATTAATGATTGGACCTGTGATGTATACGCTTAAGTTCTTAAAGAACTGGCTGACAAGGCAGATTGCTAGCATAATTGCAGTAACGGTTATTTGTTTAGTTTTTATCTTCATTGATAAGACCTCCTTTAATTTTTCATATGCAATCATACTCCTTTAGGGGAGCAAATGCAAACGCTATATTTCGTGTAATGCGTATCCATTCCTGTAGCTCTTTACGGGCTTCGTCGCCTTTTCGGTAGACAGCGGAGAAAGGAATTTTTAAAGTAGGATCTCCTACCTGCAGTATAATGGAATCAGGAGAAAGCTTAAGGGTTGACAGATAGCTGTTTAGTGTAAATGCTACACCGTAGCCCTGCTCAGCAAGGCGTATGCCTGCATCAATGCTGCTGATTTTATATGTCAGCTCAGGTAAGACATCAGAATAAAGCAGTGCATCCTCCTCAAGCTGTCGTATACTCTGATTACTGTGCTGCAAGATGAATCGTTCCTTTGCCACATGCGATAAATCAAGCCAAGGATATATACAGGTATCCTTTTTTTCGGCATGGGCTGTTGCAGGATGTTTTTTGGGAAGTACTATTACGAGACGGTCTTCATATATTGTCTCATATGATAAACGTGAATTGCTTACACTGTTGTAGCCGAAAAACATATCAAGTTCGCCGGATAAGAGACTTTCCTCGTGGGTTGAGAGATGACCGTCGATGGCATAGACAACAGACTGTGGATAGAGTCTGTGAAATTCTGTCATGACAGCAGGAAACAGAGTTGCAATCTGTCTGACCATGTATCCTATATTAAGTTTCACTGCCACGTTTTTGCCTATATCTTGCATGCGGTCTTCAAGCTCGAAGCATTTCATGGTGATTTCACGCGCTGATTTTACAAATTCCTCACCGGCATAGGTGAGAATCATGCGTCTTCCCCTTCGTTCGAAAAGAGGGATGCCTATTGAAGTCTCAAGCTGTTTGAGATGTATGCTGAGTGCAGGCTGTGACAGAAACAGGGCATTGGCGGCTTTGGTCAGATTTCCGTAATTTGCAATAGTAAGGACATATTGCATATCTTTTTCTGTGATCATATCTATAAATCTCCTTTATAGTCTGGAATAACAGTGGATATTTCAGGATAATAATTATTACTGAAATGGTTGGTACGTAAGCTGTATATATCACATTATATTAATTAATTGCTTCAAATTCAATAAAACTATAAAATAAATTTATACTTTTGATAAAAACATAAAATTTCACATTCTGACCGCGTTATATTAGAATAAAATCAAATATAAATGACTCAGAGCCCGTAAATTCTACTATGAATTACCAAAAATCTGAGTGTGAAAGGAGTAACAGATGAATACGCATACAGAATTTAGTGAAGATGCAAACAAAGAAAACGTAATACAGCCAAAGAAAAAGTGGAAAACACCGCATACATTTGTCATTCTTGTGGCAATTATTTTGATAGCGGCGGCAGCCACTTATTTCGTACCGGCCGGAGAGTTTAACAGATATGAGGATAAGGCAACAGGAAAGACTCTTGTTGAGGCGGGCAGTTATCATACTATAGCTTCAAAGCCTATTAATCCACTCAAAATTCCGGTTGCTATATATACAGGAATTGTTGATTCAGCACCTATTCTTACATTCATGTTGATAATTGGTGGCGCATTCCAGATTATTACATCGACAGGAGCGCTCACGGCTCTTTGCAAGAAGCTGTCGAAAACATTTTCAAAGAAAAAATATTTCGTAATTCCGGTTTTTTTAACAATATTTTCAATATTCGGTTTTACAATGGGCATGTCATCTGAGGTCATGATTTTTGTGCCAATAGGAATTACACTTGCAATGCTTTTGGGACTTGACAAGGTGACCGGTACAGCGATGATAGCTCTCGGTGCCGCAATAGGATTTACAGCCGGAATATTAAATCCATTTAATGTCGGAGTGGCACAGGATATAGCTGAGCTTCCTCTTTTTTCTGGAATGGGCTACAGGATATTTATTCTTATTGTTTTGCTTGCAGCGACAAGTACATACATCATCTGCTATGCAAAAAAGGTTGCTGCCAATCCTGAAAAGAGCATTATCTACGGAATAAAAGAGGACCAGGAATACACTTTTGACGATGTTTCAGATACTATGAGCAAAAGACAGATTGGAGTGCTTGTCATTATGGTGGCATGTTTTGGCATTCTGATTTATGGATTGTCTAAGCTGGGCTGGTATTTTGAGGAGATGTCAGCACTGTTTATTTTCATGGGAATTATCTGTGGATTTGTAAATGGATATGGCCCAAGCAGGATTGCAAAGGAATTTGGCGAGGGTGCAAAGGGTATCGTTGTGGGATGTCTCATTATAGGTATTGCGAGAACGGTAGAGGTTATTTTAAGTGATGCAAGTATCCTTGATACAATTGTATACGGCATCGTAAATATTGTTGGAGTGCTTCCAAACTCAATAAAGGCGGTTGGAATGTTTTTGTGCCAGTCATTGATAAATTGTGTTATCGTATCGGGAACAGGCCAGGCCGCGGTTACAATGCCACTTATGGTGCCTGTTTCAGACTTGGTGGGCATATCACGCCAGACTGCTGTACTTGCTTTCCAGCTTGGAGATGGATTCTCAAATTCAGTGCTTCCAATGTCATCGTCACTCATGGGATATCTTGCAGTTTCAAAGATTCCTTACAGTAAATGGCTCAAATTCATGCTCCCATTGTTTGGAATCTGGACGGCACTCGGCTGTCTGTTTATGCTTGGCGCACTTATGATCGGATACTAATATAGAGATGGTTCATACTATTCGGAGGTGTGATTAAATTATGTCGCAGGATTTGAAAAAGCTTCTAGGTGAAGTGATAGAAATGCATAGGGCAGAATTATGTAAAATGGCAGATTTAATATATGATTTTGCAGAAAAAAGCGCAGAGGAATACAAGTCAATGGAACTGCTGACCGACTATCTGCAAAATGAGGGATTCACTGTTGAGCGAGGAATAGCGCTTGATACTGCTTTTAGGGCAACATGGGATAACTGCAGGGCGTCAGTAGATGATGAGGGAAAAAATACAGCACCTGTGCTTGGAATACTCGTAGAGTACGATGCACTTGAAGATATTGGACATGCGTGCGGACATCACATGCAGGGACCGGCAGGAATCGGAGCTGCAATTGCGATAAAAGATGTGATGAAGGACTATCCGTTTAAGCTTGTGATATATGGCACACCGGCAGAAGAAACACTGGGCGGTAAGATAATTATGCTTGATGCTGGTTACATGAAGGAGCTTGATCTTGCACTCATGTCACATGGTTCGCCAAATACATCAGTTGATGAGAAATGCATGGCATTGGAGAATTTTGTTGTCACGTTTCACGGAGTAAAGAGTCATGCGGCTATCAGTCCGGACGAGGGCAGAAGTGCACTGGATGCAGCACTTTTATCATTTCATGCTATCGAGATGCTTCGTGAGCATGTGAAGGACGATACACGAATGCACTATACTATAAGAAATGCCGGAGGACCGCCAAACGTAGTTCCGGATTTGACCGTTGCTGAATATACACTTCGCTCATACAGCACAAGCTATCTTAACACGGTAGTTGAGAGATTTTACAATATTTTAAAGGGTGCGGCACTTATGACAGACACGACCTACGATATACAAAGAGACCTGCCTTTTAAGAGCAAGATAGTCTGCCACAGTGTAAATGACCTCCTTATGAAAAATGCTGCATATGAAAAAGCACCTTCCATAGCGGCACCGCGAAAAAAGACAGGCTCTACAGATTTTGGAAATGTGCTATATGAGATTCCGGGTTCCTGCATCAGGATTGCATTTACAAAGCCTGATGCACAGCCACATTCACAGGAATATCTGGAGGCCGGAAAGACTGACAAGGCGCATGATGCAATATGCTATGCCGCAAAAATTATGGCAGATACATTTTGTGATGTAATCACAACTCCAGGGCTTTTGACACAGATAAAAGAAGAGTTTTATGCTGCAAAGCAGAAGGAATAAAGAAATAGGTCATAGAACTTGATATTGAAAGCAATTCATTTGTGTGCTAATATAAGTATATTCGCTGTTTGACGCAAAACAGCTATATATCAGGAGGAATACAATGAAAAAACTGATTAATTTGATATCAGAGGAAGTGACAAAGGCATTCGTCAGTGCAGGATATGACGAGAAGTACGGAAAGGTTACACTTTCAAACAGACCGGACCTTTGTGAGTTCCAGTGTAACGGAGCAATGGCAGCGGCAAAAGAGTATAAGTGTGCGCCATTTATGATCTCGGACAAGGTAGCGGCGCTACTTGAGTCAGATGAGATGTTTGAGTCAGTAGAATCAGTAAAGCCGGGATTTCTTAATATCAAAATGGATACCGCTTTTCTGGCAAAATATATGAACGATATGAAGGATGACGAGGGCAGATACGGCTTGGAGAAGGCCAAAAAGCCACTCACTATAGTAGTGGATTACGGCGGACCAAACGTCGCAAAGCCCCTTCATGTAGGACACCTTCGCTCAGCAGTAATCGGAGAGAGCGTTAAGCGTATCGCAAAGTTCATGGGACACAATGTGATTGGTGATGTGCATCTCGGTGACTGGGGACTTCAGATGGGACTTATCATCACAGAGCTTCGCGAGAGAAAGCCTGACCTCGTTTATTTTGATGAGAGCTATACAGGAGAGTACCCGAAGGAGGCACCGTTTACCATATCAGAGCTTGAGGACATCTATCCGACAGCCAGCGGTAAGTCAAAATCAGATGAGAGCTTCAAGGAGGCAGCTCTTCTTGCCACAAAAGAGCTTCAGGGAGGCAGGAGAGGCTATCAGGCGCTGCTTTCACACATCATGAATGTCTCTGTAACAGATCTTAAGAGAAATTATGAGAATCTGAACGTCCATTTTGAGCTGTGGAAGGGCGAGTCGGATGCACAGCCATATGTACCTGGGATGGTTGAAATGATGAAGGAAAAGGGCTTTGCACATATGAGTGAGGGCGCTTTGGTTGTGGATGTGAAGGAGGATACGGATACAAAGGAGATTCCGCCATGCATCATCCTAAAGTCTGACGGAGCCTCACTTTACAGTACTACAGACCTTGCAACACTTGTTATGCGTATGAAGGAGAACAACCCTGACCGTGTGATTTATCTGGCAGACGCACGTCAGTCAATGCACTTTATCCAGGTGTTCCGCTGCGCAAGAAAGACAGGCATAGTACCTGATACTACAGAGCTTGTACATATCGGCTTTGGAACCATGAACGGTAAGGATGGCAAGCCTTTCAAGACAAGAGACGGTGGAGTAATGCGTCTTGAGTACCTCCTCAAGGAAATTGACGATGAGATGCTCAATAAGATTAAGGAAAACCAGAAGGAAAAAGAGAATTTAAATATTGACGAGGCGGAGGCTGAGCAGACAGCCAAAACTGTAGCGCTTGCAGCAGTCAAGTATGGTGATTTGTCTAATCAGGCGAGCAAGGATTACATCTTTGATATCGACAGATTCACATCCTTTGAGGGTAACACAGGTCCATATATCCTTTATACAATCGTGCGTATCAAGTCAATCCTCTCAAAGTATGAGGCAAAGGGTGGCGACATCAGCGCACTGAAGGATGCGATCATGCCGGCAGTCAATGCAGGACAGAAGAATCTCATGCTCTCTCTGGCAAAGTTCAATGCTACAATTGAGAGTGCATACGAGGAGTCTGCACCACACAAGATATGTGCATACATCTACGAGCTTGCCAACGCATTCAACGGCTTCTACCATGACACAAAGATTCTTTCTGAGGAGAATGAAGAGCTTAAGAAGTCATATATTTCGCTGCTTGTGCTCACAAAGGAGATACTTGAGGCTTGTATCGATATGCTTGGATTCTCAGCTCCTGACAGGATGTAAAAAATAATAATTTTCACGTTCTAAAACAATTGGACATGTAATATAAATAGGACATAGATGATTTATCAGAATCGTCTGTGTCCTTTTTTGATTTGAATAACTGTCGGTGGCGATAAGGAGTGAAAAATATGGATATAATTGATTATCTGCCACAAAAGATGAAGGCTGAGGCAGAAGCGTACATGCCGTGTGGTCTGGAGGAAATCAGGGTGCGCGCCGGAAAGCAGGTGCAGTATATGTTTGCGGGAGGATGTAGAGCCGGAGTGTATATCTCACATAGCGATATTGAGGAGATGATAAATTATCTGAGCGGATATTCATTCCACGCGATAGCACCGCAGCTTGCAGCAGGCTATTTTACAGTGGAGGGAGGTCATCGTGTGGGAATTGCAGGGCAGATGGGCTGCGATGGAGGAAAGGTTACAGCAGTCAGTGAGATAGCGTCCTTAAATATCAGAATTGCCCATCAGATAAGGGACGTTGCAATGCCACTGATGCCTTATATACGGGATGAAAACAGCATTTACAATACATTGGTTATATCACGGCCGGGAGAAGGAAAAACAACATTTTTAAGAGACTGCATAAGGATACTTTCAGATGGCTGTGACGGAAAAAACGCTCTTAAGGTGTCGGTGGTCGATGAGCGCTCGGAGATAGCAGCGTGCTACTTGGGAGTGGCTCAAAACGATATAGGCAATTCCAGTGATGTGCTGGATAATTGTCCGAAGTCACTTGGCATGAGGATGCTTTTGCGCTCTATGTCACCGGATGTGATTGCAGTGGATGAGCTGGGAGGTGAAAGCGATATCGAGGCACTAAACCAGCTTGTGAGTTGCGGAATAAGGATACTTGGCAGTGTACATGGCACCAATGCAGATGATCTGCGAAGAAAAATGCTGCCACATGCCATAGAACGGTTTGTGTTTATAGACCATGATGAAAAAGGGGTGAGGCGTTATAGCATTTATGATGAAGCTTACAGGCTTTTGTATAGTACTGTTTGCGGTATTGGGGCTGATAAACGATTACAGCAAAAGAAAAAAGGCAGATATAGCGATGCTGTATGATTTTATGCTTTTGCTTGAAAAGGGGGCATTTTATCTGGCAGGAGAAAGAATGAAGGCACCACAGTTTTTTAACAGCATAAGAGGAAAGAGCGAGGTGTTTAATGAGGGCTGCAGGAGAATGGGAGAAGTGCTTTCAAACAGGAGCTGTAAAAGCGGGGATGAGGGCTGGATGGCTGTGTGGGAGAAGGTGCTTTGTGGCAGGGTATCTGATGAAAAAATAAATAAAATGATAGTTGAAATGGGAGGTGCGTTCTTTGAAAAAAATGCAGCTGCGATGGAGCAGCGGCTTAAGGAATGTGCTTTGGACATACATAAACAGATAGATTTTTACAGGAAAGATTATGTTGAAAAAATGAAGGTGATTTGTCCGGTGGGTATTTTGGGAGGGATTATGATATCAATAATGCTTATATAAAAATGTTTGTATAAAAATGTGGTAATCCGATTAAACATATTGTTGTATGCGATGAAAGGACTTGATGATGGAGATTTCGATTATTTTTAAGATAGCAGCACTTGGAATAGTGATTACGGTGCTCGGACAGGTCTTAAAACACAGTGGAAGGGAGGAAATGACTTTCCTGCTTAGTCTGGCCGGGCTTGTTATTGTATTGTTCTGGATTGTGCCATATATAAGTGAGCTGTTTAAGGCAATGCAGGATATGTTCTCTTTGTAATATGTTGAAGATTGGGATAATAGGAATTGCGGCAGTATTTTTTTCAGTGCTTTTAAAGCGTGACAGACCTGAGCTTTCAATGCTTCTTTCAGTGGCCTGCGGCACTATAATTTTTGCTTTTGCATTGGAGCGGCTCGGCACAACAATTGAGTTTTTTAAAGGACTTATTTCAAAGCTTCCTGTGGAACCGGCATTTTTTGTCACTATGGTAAAGATGCTTGGGATTGCATATATTGCGGAGTTTTCATCCTCAATCTGTAAGGACTGTGGTCATAGCGCAATTGCATCGCAGATAGAGCTTTTTGCGAAGGGAGCAATTGTTGTGATGTCAATTCCGGTGATGTCTTGTCTGATAGAGCTGATTGGAGAGCTGTTTTGATTTGTAAAAAATATATTTTGATAATAATCATATTGGCTGTAGTGTTTTTGCCGCAGTGTTTTGTGTATGCGTCGGACACCGAAGTTACAGATAAAATTGAGCAGCAGATGCTTGAAAAAATAGATATGTCAGAGATTGAAAAATATTCAAAGGATTATCTGCCGGACAGACTATCGTTTTCGGATATAGTGGATGCCATTCTGGCAGGAAATCAAAAGGCAGGTGAAAAAATCTGTGAGTATATTTATGAGCTGTTTTTTTATGAGATAGCGGCGGTGAGGCCTGTTATTATAAATGTGTTGTGCTATACGATACTTTTTATGGTGTTTTCAAGGCTTATTTTCTGGCGGCAGGATTATGTATACAATGTAAGCTTTCTGTTTATGTATGCATCGGTTATATCAATGCTTATGGCATCTTTTTTTGTGTTGTCTGATGTGGCAAAGGGCTGTATTGATGTGCTTTTGACTTATCTTACAGCGCTTGTGCCGGCATATGCGACAGTACTTCTTGCGTCCGGAAAAGGATTTTCGGCGTCAGGCTTTTACATGCTGGCATTTGTGCTCATTTATGTAGTGGAGTGGCTTATAAAGCTGGTGCTCATACCGGGAATTCATCTGTTTCTGGTGCTTGAGGTGCTCAATCACGTATCTAGTGAAAAGAAGCTTGAAAAGCTTGCAGAGTTTATTGAATCAGCAGTTACAAAAATAATGAAGGCATCCATAAAGATAGTGGCAGGCATAGGCATAGTCCAGGCCATGATTGCTCCCGCAAAGGACAAAATATCGGAAAGTCTTATCTTAAAAAGTTTTCAGGCGATACCGGGTGTGGGGAGGCTTGGGCAGGGTGCAGGTGAAATTATGCTTGGCTGTGCGATGCTCATAAAAAACAGTGTCGGTATGGCGGCGATTATCGTGCTCTTTTTCATTGTGCTGACCCCGCTTGTAAAAACACTGATCTTTTCGCTGATGTACAGATTGCTTTCCGCTGCGCTGCAGCCGGTTTCAGACAACAGGATTGTGGAGGGCATAGAAGCCGTTGCCAGGGCAGGAAATCTGTATTATATCGTGATAAGAGATGCATCTATATTGTTTTTTATAGTGATTGCGATAGTATGTGCATCTACAAGCTTTATGGGAGGTTGATAGGGCATGAAGAGTTATTTGTATCTGGCATTTTTTTCATGGTAATGACATATTTAACGCCAAAGGAGCAGTACAGGAGGTACTTTAGGTTTATGCTTGGGGTGTTTTTGGCGGTCATTATTCTAAAGCCTCTTGCGGCAGGGTATGAATATGACATGAGATTTGCTGAGCTTACAAAGAAAATAGAGGGGATTTCGTATGAATATGACGCGGATACGACAGATTTGTTTACGGCTTTCGAAGCTGAAGAAAACTGACTACATAGTGATTTTACTTGTTGGAGTACTGCTTCTTATTGTGGTGCTTCCGGTAAAAGAGGATAAAAATACCTGTAGTAATTCACAAAAGAAAGCTAAAGCTAAGTCAGTAAGTGAAAGCACCTACGATGATGAAGAATATGAGAAGTTGCTTGAAAAAAAGCTTGAGGGTATTCTTGAAAGGATGGACGGTGTGGGTGAGGTATCTGTGATGATTACGCTGTCAGACGATGGCACAAGGATAGTGGATAAGGATACTAAGGAGACCTCGGAGAGCATTGAAAAGACTACGGTCATATACGATGACGAGGATGCAAGCGTACCTTATGTCACAAGCACGGACAAACCGACTGTTTCAGGAGTGCTTGTGGTAGCGCAGGGCGGAGGAAACCCACAGGTAAACAACGATATTTCTAATGCGGTTTCTGCATTATTTGATGTGCCCATGCATAAAATAAAAATAGCAAAAATGATATCCAGGGAGGAATAAAAGTGAAGAAAGGCAGCCATAAGAATCAGATAATTATTACGACACTTGCACTTCTTTTGGCAGTGGTCGGTTACATAAGCTACGATAACAGGGATACCTTTATGAATGCAAAGGATGTGCTTTCCACTGAAATCGAAGCTGTAAATGGAAAGGCAGATACAAAGGAGTCTAAGGAATGTGAGGATACACAGACATCAGATGAGGTTGCGCTTGAGACAGACTCGACAGAGGAAATATTAAATGCCGGCGAAACGGTACTGACAAGTGCATCCACAGAGAGCGAGGAGTGTGTGGCACAGGTGAAGCTGGGACGCGAGCAGGTGCGCTCAAAGAACAAGGAGGCCCTGCAGAAGATTATCGATGATGCAGGAGTGTCAGAGGCAGAGAAGAAGAGTGCGGTCGATGCCATGGTGAAGCTGACAGAAAATGCACAGATGGAGGAGGATGCCCAGATGATGCTGGAGGCAAAGGGCTTTAAGAATGCTGTGGTAAGTCTCAGTGATGAATGCTGTGATGTGATTGTGGGAAAGGAAGATGTGACTGATGAAAAGAGAGCTCAGATAGAGGACATTATCAAGCGCAAGACAAATATCGGGGCATCAAATATTGTCATATCGACGATGGACTGATACATAAATTTTTAGTGTCTTGAAATGGAAACCGTTTTAAGCTATACTATACTCTGATTTTGTTTGGAGGAAATATCAGTGGATAACTTAAGACAGGAAATAGAAAAAAGAAGAACATTTGCAATAATTTCCCATCCGGATGCAGGAAAGACTACTCTGACAGAGAAGTTTCTTTTGTACGGAGGGGCAATAAACCAGGCCGGTTCGGTAAAGGGAAAGGCTACGGCAAAGCATGCTGTTTCAGACTGGATGGAAATAGAAAAGCAGAGAGGTATTTCGGTTACTTCATCTGTATTACAGTTTAATTATGACGGATATTGCATCAATATCCTTGATACACCGGGACACCAGGATTTCTCAGAGGACACATACCGTACACTCATGGCAGCCGATTCGGCCGTCATGGTAATTGATGCGAGCAAGGGTGTTGAGGCACAGACCAGAAAGCTCTTTAAGGTCTGTGTCATGAGACATATCCCGATTTTTACATTCATAAACAAGATGGACCGTGATGCCAACGATACGTTTGAGCTTCTCGATGACATCGAAAAAGAGCTGGGCATCGCGACATGTCCTATCAACTGGCCGATAGGCTCAGGAAAGCAGTTTAAGGGTGTGTATGACAGAAACAGCAAGGAGGTCATGACCTTTGCAGATACCTTAAAGGGTACAAAAGAGGGCTCGGAGAAGATTATTCATATAGATGATCCGGCTCTTTCCGATGAAATCGGAGAGGAATTTAAAAGTCAGCTCATGGATGAGATTGAGCTGTTGGATGGTGCCAGTGCCGATTTTGATATGGAGCTTGTCACAAAGGGAGAGCTTTCACCTGTATTTTTCGGCTCTGCTCTTACAAACTTTGGTGTTGAGACATTTTTACAGCATTTCCTTAAGATGACATATGCACCGACAGCAAGACAATCTGACATCGGAATGATTGATCCTTTTTCAGAGGATTTTTCTGCATTTGTATTCAAAATTCAGGCCAACATGAATAAAAACCACAGGGACAGAATAGCATTTATGCGAATCTGCTCCGGACAGTTTACAGCCGGCATGGAGGTATACCATGTGCAGGGAGGCAAGAGCCTAAAGCTTTCACAGCCGCAGCAGATGATGGCAGATGAGAGAAAAATAGTGGACAAGGCATATGCGGGCGACATCATAGGTGTGTTTGACCCTGGAGTATACTCTATAGGAGATACACTCACGACAGCAAAGGATAAATTTGAGTTTGAGGGCATCCCGACATTTGCACCTGAGCATTTTGCGAGGGTATCACTTGTTGATTCCATGAAGAGAAAGCAGTTTGTAAAGGGTGTCACACAGATAGCGCAGGAGGGTGCTATCCAGATGTTCCAGGAGTACAAGGGCGGCATGGAAGAAATCATAGTCGGCGTGGTCGGTGTGCTTCAGTTTGACGTGCTTAAATTCAGACTTGAAAATGAGTACAATGTGCAGATCAGACTTGAGAATCTGCCATATGAGCATATCAGATGGATTGAGAACAAGGATGAGGTCAATGTAGATACAATTAACGGAACAAGCGATATGAAGAAGGTTGTCGACATGAAGGGAAATCCGCTTCTTCTGTTCATCAATGAGTGGAGCATCGGCATGACACTCGATAGAAATGACGGACTTGTGCTTACTGAGTTTGGAAGAAACTAGGTAAGGATTTCAAGGTTGAATTTGGACTTGACGTTAGTGAGAGATTATGTGTATAATGAAGACAGTTGTGAAAGCAACTGTCTTTTTAATTATGTTTTATTTATATATTTTTGAGTATTTTAGCTATAGCTGTTTTAGAGTATAGCGTGAGGCACAAACAGCAGCACGTGCAGCTATCTGATTCTGTAATTATTCCAATTTATTTATTGACAATTGAATAGAAGTGTATTATTATAATAACAGAACGAACGTTTGTTCGCGAGAGGATAGGAGATTATTATGGCAAAGGAAGATAAATTAAAAGCATTAGACGCTGCCATCGCGCAGATTGAGAAACAATACGGAAAGGGCTCTGTCATGAAGCTTGGTGACAATTCAGCCAATATGAATGTAGAGACAGTACCTACAGGCTCATTAAGCCTTGATATTGCATTAGGACTCGGAGGCCTTCCAAAGGGCAGGATTATTGAGGTGTACGGACCGGAGTCATCAGGTAAGACAACGGTTGCGCTCCACTGTGTTGCAGAGGTACAGAAGCGAGGCGGCATCGCAGGCTTTATAGATGCAGAGCATGCGCTTGACCCTGTATATGCCAGAAATATAGGTGTTGATATTGACAATCTCTATATTTCACAGCCGGACTGCGGTGAGCAGGCACTTGAGATAACAGAGACAATGGTACGTTCCGGCGCTGTGGATATCGTGGTTGTCGATTCAGTTGCGGCACTCGTACCAAAGGCCGAGATTGACGGAGATATGGGTGATTCCCATGTCGGACTTCAGGCGAGGCTTATGAGCCAGGCACTCCGTAAGCTCACGGCAGTTATCAGTAAATCAAATTGTATAGTTATATTCATCAATCAGCTTCGAGAGAAGGTAGGTGTGATGTTTGGAAACCCTGAGACTACCACAGGTGGAAGGGCATTAAAGTTCTATTCATCAGTGCGTCTTGATGTCAGAAGAACTGAGTCACTCAAGCAGGCCGGTGAGATAGTCGGCAACCATGTCCGTGTAAAGGTTGTTAAGAATAAAATAGCTCCTCCTTTCAGAGAGGCAGAGTTTGATATCATGTTTGGCCAGGGTATCTCAAGAGAAGGAGATGTGCTTGATCTTGCAGTAAATGCAGGCATTGTCAACAAATCCGGTGCATGGTATGCATACGAGGGAGACAAGATAGGACAGGGTCGTGAGAATGCAAAGACTTATATCCACGAGAATCCGGCATTTTTTGATATGCTTGAGGCAAAGGTAAGGGATTTTTACTTTACACAGCCTGAGGACGAAGATGCTGCAGTACAGGAAGACTCTGAAAAGCCTGAAGCAGAAGAATAATAAGTGAGCAGGGTTATATATGATAGAGATTACCGGATATGAGAATATTGGTAAAGGCAAATACCGCACGACCTTTGATAATGGCACGACATGTGTGTTGTATCGTACAGAGGCCGTGCGGTACTCTATTATGGAGGGAGCCTTTATCAGTGAAGCGGATTACGAAAAGCTGATAACTGAGGTGGTAGGAAAGAGAGCCAAAAAGAGAGCACTGCATCTGCTTGAACAGATGGACAGGAGTGAAAGAAAGCTTAGGGAAAAGCTCACACAGGGCGGATATCCGGATTGCTGTGTGGATGCAGCAATAGATTATGTCAAGAGCTTTCATTATCTTGATGATTACAGGTTTGCTTCCACATATGTCAGGTATCATCAGGACAGCTTAAGCCGCAGGCAGCTGGAGCAGAAGCTTATTACAAAGGGCATAGGCAGAGATGATATAAATTGTGCCATAGACAGCGAATACACTGCTGATGAAGAGAAACATATAGCAAAGCTGCTTGAAAAGAAACACTATGATCCTGATAACTGTGATGAAAAGGAGTTTCGCAGGATATACCAGTTTCTTATGCGCAGGGGCTTTAAGAGCAGCCAGATTCTTTCAGCAATGAGATCACAATTACCTTGACAATTTGCACCAAAAAGTATAGAATTTAATTGTTGTAATTTGTGAAATACAATGAAAATTTAATAAAGGAGGTGCTCCTGTAATGCTACCGTATATCATTACTGCTGTAGTTTCTATTATTATTACTGCATTGATTGTATGGTTTGCAGCCGCTTTATACCAGAAGAAATCTGCTAACTCCAAGATCGGAAATGCTGAGGAGAAGGCAAGAGGAATCATTGATGAGGCTGTAAAGACTGCGGAGGAAAAGAAGCGCGAGTCTATGCTTGAGATCAAGGAAGAGTCTATAAAGGCTAAGAATGATCTGGATAAGGAAATCAAAGAGCGTAGAAACGAGATTTCCCGTAATGAGCGTCGTATCGTTCAGAAGGAAGAAAATGTCGACAAGAAGCTCGAAGCTATCGAGAAGCGTGAAGCCGGATTTGTAGTTAAGGAAGAGGAACTCAAGAAGCAGAAGATTGAAATATCAAAGCTTAACGAGCAGCGTTTACAGGAACTTGAAAGAATCTCTGGATTAACCTCCGAGCAAGCTAAAGAATATCTCTTAAAGACCATTGAAGAAGATGTAAAACTTGATACTGCAAAAATGATTAAGGAAATGGAAAACAAAGCAAAGGAAGAGGCAAACCGTAAGGCTAAGGATTACGTGGTTACAGCTATTCAGAAATGTGCAGCAGACCATGTGTCTGAGACTACTATTTCAGTAGTATCGCTTCCGAATGATGAGATGAAGGGACGTATCATAGGAAGAGAGGGACGTAATATCCGTACTCTCGAGACTATGACAGGTGTAGATCTGATTATAGATGACACACCTGAGGCAGTTATCTTGTCAAGCTTTGATCCAATTAGAAGAGAGGTTGCAAGAATAGCTCTTGAGAAGCTTATTGTTGACGGAAGAATCCATCCGGCCCGTATAGAGGAGATGGTTGAGAAGGCTCAAAAAGAAGTCGATAATATGATTCGTGAAGAGGGTGAGGCTGCCACACTTGAGGTGGGCATACATGGTATTCACCCGGAGCTTGTGCGTCTTCTTGGAAAGATGAAGTTTAGAACAAGCTACGGTCAGAATGCGTTAAAGCATTCTATCGAGGTTGCACAGCTGGCAGGCTTACTGGCTGCTGAAATTGGTGAGGATGTCAGAATGGCAAAGCGTGCAGGCTTATTACATGATATAGGTAAGGCAGTAGATCACGAGATGGAGGGTTCACACATCCAGCTCGGTGCCGAATTATGTAAGAAATACAAAGAGTCACCACTTGTGATTAATGCAGTAGAATCACATCACGGTGATGTTGAACCGGAGTCACTTATTGCATGTCTCGTGCAGGCAGCTGATACAATCAGTGCGGCACGTCCGGGTGCAAGAAGAGAGACTTTGGAGACATATTCAAATCGTCTTCAGCAGTTAGAGGACATTACAAATGGTTATAAAGGGGTAGAGAAATCTTTTGCTATTCAGGCAGGTAGAGAGATTCGTATTATGGTAGTTCCTGAGCAGGTCAGCGACGCCGACATGGTTATCATGGCCAGAGACATATCTAAGCAGATTGAGTCTGAGTTAGAGTATCCGGGTCAGATAAAGGTTAATGTAATACGTGAGTCACGTATAGTGGATTACGCAAAGTAGAGCATTAGCGTATTGTCGGTTTGACATAATAACATGTACATTTGAAAAGGCTTCGTATGAAGCCTTTTCTTTTTTGCAAAAAATAAAAACGTAAATGCAGTCGATTTTTACAATGTTGTGCTTATGGTATGAAATAAATTATCGGTAACTGTTCATTACTACTAAAGAAATTTGTATATATTGCATAAAAATATATGTATAAGATATCCTGTATTCACAAAAATAGATAATGGTACGTGACAAAATTAGTAAAATGTTATAAAATAATAAATGTAATATTTATAAATATTACAAGGGAGAAACTATATAATTAAAATATCATATGGAGGGTTTTACAATGCAGAGATTTACATTACCAAGAGATTTATATCACGGAAAGGGTGCGCTTGAGGCATTAAAGAGCTTTGAGGGAAAGAAGGCTATTATCTGTGTGGGCGGAGGCTCAATGAAGAGATTTGGCTTTTTAGACAAAGCCGAGGCTTATTTGAAGGAAGCAGGTATGGAGGTAAAACTTTTTGAGGGAATTGAGCCGGATCCGTCAGTTGAGACAGTCATGAAAGGTGCGGCTGCCATGGCTGAGTTTGAACCGGACTGGATTGTAGCAATTGGTGGTGGATCACCTATAGATGCAGCTAAGGCTATGTGGATTAAGTATGAGTATCCGGATATCACATTCGAGGATATGTGCAAGGTATTTGGTATTCCAAAGCTTAGAAATAAGGCACATTTCTGTGCTATTTCATCCACATCAGGCACAGCAACAGAGGTTACTGCGTTCTCAATCATCACAGATTATGAGAAGGGTATTAAGTATCCGATCGCAGACTTTGAGATTACACCTGATGTTGCAATCGTAGACCCTGAGCTTGCAGAGACAATGCCACAGAAGCTTGTTGCACACACAGGAATGGATGCCATGACACATGCCATCGAGGCATATGTATCAACAGCCAACAGTGACTTTACAGATCCGCTTGCACTCCATGCAATAGAGATGATACAGCATGACCTGATTGATTCATATAATGGTGATATGGCAAAGAGAGATGCGATGCACAATGCGCAGTGTCTGGCAGGAATGGCATTCTCCAACGCACTACTTGGAATAGTTCATTCCATGGCACACAAGACAGGCGCAGCTTTTGCAGATTATGGTGCACATATCATCCACGGAGCAGCCAATGCCATGTATCTGCCAAAGGTTATTGCTTTTAATGCAAAGGATGAGACAGCAAAGGAACGCTATGGCGTAATAGCAGATTTCATGAAACTGGGTGGAGAGACACTTGATGAGAAGGTTGAGCTTCTTATCAAATACTTACGTGGCATGAATGATGATCTGAATATCCCACACTGCATCAAGAATTACGGAGCAGACAGCTATCCAACAGAGCAGGGCTTTGTACCGGAGGAGATATTCCTTGAGAGACTTCCTGAGATTGCTGCAAATGCTATCCTTGATGCTTGTACAGGCTCAAATCCTCGCCAGCCAAGCCAGGAGGAGATGGAGAAGCTTCTCAAATGCTGCTATTATGACACAGAGGTGGATTTCTAATCAAAACGGTAACTCTGAATTTAAATTATTTAGAAGGTAAACAGGAAAAATGATTGATGAAATGAAACGGCAAAAAAGAGAGCTTGTATATAAGGGCTCAATACTCGATATATACAAGGATACAATGCAGTTTGCAAACGGTAAGACTGAGGAATGGGATTTTGTTTCACACAGAAAGGGTGCTGCGGCAGTGCTTCCGGTGCTTGATGACGGCAGGATAATCATGGTGCGTCAGTATAGAAATGCTCTCGAGAGGGAGACAATAGAGATTCCGGCCGGCTGCAGAGACTTTGTGGGAGAAGATACCAGACTGTGTGCAGAAAGGGAGCTTAAGGAGGAGACGGGCTACAGCTCTGATGATATCTCGTTTTTACTTTCACTTCGCACAACAGTTGCCTTTTGCGACGAAGAAGTAGATGTCTATCTTGCCAAAAACCTGAAAAAGGGCAAGCAGCATCTCGATGATGCCGAGTCAATCGATGTAGAAATATACGCCCTAAAGGAGCTGTGCGACATGATTTATGCCGGGAAAATCCAGGATTCCAAAACAGTCAGTGCAGTTCTTGCTTATAGTAATATGATTAAATAATAAACCGATAAAATAATGCAAGCCACAGGATATATACTCCTGTGGCTTGTGTTTTGTAAAAAAATGTGTGTATAATTTGTGGTTTAAGAATTCATTTCTGCGATGTCGTAGATAAGCTTCTTTGAATCCTCCCATCCTAGACATGGATCGGTGATGGATTTTCCGTAGACATGCTCACCAATCTTCTGGCTGCCCTCCTCGATATAGCTCTCAATCATAAGACCCTTGACAAGTGATTTGATATCAGAGGAAAGCTGTCTGTTGTGCATAACTTCCTTGGCGATACGAATCTGTTCCTTGAACTTCTTTCCGGAGTTGGAATGGTTGGTATCGATGATAGCCGCCTGGTTGACAACGTCCATCTTGTCGTACATTTCGTGCAGACGGATTAAGTCCTCGTAATGGTAGTTTGTTGTAGTGTTGCCATGCTTGCTGACAGCACCTCTTAAAACAACGTGAGTCAGAGGATTTCCTGATGTCTCAACCTCATAGCCTCTGTAAACAAAATGATGTGGGTGCTGTGCTGCGTAAACAGAATTTAGCATGACGGAAAAATCACCGCTTGTAGGGTTTTTCATGCCGCTGGCCACATCGAAGCCGCTGACGGTGAGACGATGCTGTTGATCCTCAACAGAACGAGCGCCGATTGCCACATATGAGAGAAGATCCTCAACATAGCCCCAGTTCTCAGGGTAAAGCATCTCATCTGCACAGGTGAGTCCGCTCTCTGCGATGGCACGGATGTGCATTTTTCTCATGGCGATAAGACCCTCAACCATGTCGGGAGCCTTTTCAGGGTCAGGCTGTGAGGCAATTCCTTTGTAGCCCTCGCCGGTTGTTCTTGGCTTGTTTGTATATACACGAGGGATGATGATTACGCGGTCCTTTACATCCTCCTGAATATTTGTCAGGCGGCTGACATAGTCACAGACTGAATCCTCGTTGTCGGCTGAACACGGTCCGATAATGACGAGAAATCTATCATCTTTTCCACAGATAACATCTGAAATCATTGCATCGCGCTTCGCTTTAAGCTCGGTAAGCTCCTTTGACAGAGGATATTCCTCCTTAATCTGTGCAGGAGTTGGAAGCTGGTTTAAAAATGTGAAACTCATAATAGTGCTCCTTATATAAATAGTGATTTTATTAATTAAAATGGTATATTTTTATGGCATATCGGAAAAAATTTCCAATATATAATGCCCAAACAGTTAAATAATAAGATAAATGAAATATATTGTCAAATTTTTATCAATTATAATAGTATGCATAAAAAGTTATAATAAAACACTAAAAGTCTATAATAAGAAAAAAGTAACATTGAAAAAAAGTAAAAGATGTGATATAAATAGTTGGTAACTTTTTTGTGACCGTAGTTTAATGGATAAAATTCCGGACTCCGACTCCGGCGAGTGCGCGTTCGATTCGCGTCGGTCACATACTTTGATTTTGATATGTTGGGTTAATGGAGGAATCACATGAAGGACTTTTTTAACAAGGAAACATTGGATAATATAAAGCGGTTTTGCGCAGAAAATAAAAAATACGTTGGAGTAGCAGGTGTACTTGTAGGACTCATACTCATACTTATAGTAGTTGTCGCAGGAGGCAATAATGGCAGACAATCCAATACTGAAGCCGGATCACAGACAGAGATTTCGGTGAAGGATTTTGAGTTTGAAAAGGATTACACAAATGACGCAAAGGACGATATCAGCACATTACTTGCTGATTATTATAAGGCATACGTGGGTGATGACCTTGATACCCTTGGCAAGCTTGCGACACCTGTGAGCGACAACGAGAAGAGCTATATTGGTGTTGTCAGCCAGTACTATGAGTCAGTCAATGACATCACACCTTACACCAAGAATGGTTTGAAAAAGGGAACATACTTTGTGTCTGTTAAAAACAGTATAAAGTTTACGGGAGTTGATACACAGGCACCTACACTTGACTTCTTTTATATAGAGACAGATAAGGACGGAAAGCTCTTTATAAACAATGTATACAGTAATTTCAACAGAACATACTGCGAGAATGAACTCGATGACGATATTATGGAGCTTATTTCTAAGTATACTGCTTCATCTGAGTTTGCAGACCTTCATGAGGAGGTACAGAAGGAATATGAGCAGGCGGTCGGTTCTGATGCCAATTTAAAGACTATGCTTGAGACAACACTCACAGGTGCTATAAAGCAGTGGTACACATCGTCAGGCATTGCCAATTTAAAGAAGTCTGATGCAGACACACAGACTACAGAGGCAGATACACAGCAGGCAGATGATGCATCACAGAGTGGTGACCAGCAGACTACAGATGCAAATGCAGGACAGACTGCAGACCAGCAGACTACGGATGCAAATGCCGGACAGACCACAGATCAACAGACCACAGATACAAATGCAGCCAATCAGCAGACAGCCGAGCAGCCACAGGCACCGGCTGAGTATCAGGTAGTGACAAAGGATGTTGTAAAGGTACGTGACGGTGCAAGCACAGATGCAAAGGAGCTTGGTCTCTTAAAGGAACAGGTAACACTTACAGCATATGGCACAGAGGGCGACTGGACTATAGTATCCTACAGCGCCGGAACAAATGGCAGAGCTTATATTAAGACAGAGAATCTCCAGACAGTAGGACAGTAAAAGCAATACAAAGTAACAGATGTGCATACAATAATAAGAAGCAACACGGAGGCTTAAAGGTCTCCGTGTTTTAATCTACATAGCAAATGGCTGCTGCAAAGAGTAGAAATGGCTACAGCGTGGTTTATGTATATCGGATAAAGCAATCTAAAAAGAGGATATGGTATGGAAGAAAATGGTGTAAGAATAAATAAATTCCTCAGTGAAGCGGGCGTGTGCTCAAGGCGTGAGGCAGACAAGCAGATAGAAGCCGGCAAAGTAGGAATAGACGGCGTGACAGCAAAGACAGGTGACAGAGTTCTAAAGGGACAGACTGTCACATATAATGGACAGGTAGTATCAAAGGAAGAAGAGATGATACTGATTGCCCTCAATAAACCGGCCGGCATAGTCTGCACAGCAGAAAAAAGGGAAAAAAACAACGTGATAGATTATCTTAATTACCCAAAGCGCATTTATCCCATTGGCAGGCTGGATAAGGATTCAGAGGGACTTTTACTTCTGACTAACAATGGCGAGATAGTAAATAAGATGATGCGCTCCGGCAACAGACACGAAAAGGAGTATATTGTCACAGTAAACAAAACAATATCTGACAGCTTCATAAGAGGGCTCGCAGGAGGTGTACCGCTTGTAGAGCTTGGTGTGACAACCAGAAAGTGCCATGTGAAAAAGCTGTCCTCAAAGCAGTTTAAGATTATTCTGACACAGGGCTACAATAGGCAGATAAGACGGATGTGTGAATACTTTGGCTACCGTGTGGTTAAGCTTGAGAGAGTGAGAATCATGAATATTGAGCTCGGTGACCTGCCAAGAGGAAAGTACAGGGCTGTGACACCACTTGAATACAAGGGACTCAAAAGACTGATTGCGGATTCCTCAAATCAGCCGGTTATGCCTGATACGAATAAGAATCATTCTGATAAGAAATATCCGGATAGAAGAGCAAAGTAAAGCAGACAGGGGATTATTACAGCATGGAGAATAACAAAATAAAAGATAAGATAGATGAGCTTGTTGAAAGTCTTAACCGCGCATCAAAAGCCTATTACAATGGCGCAGATGAAATAATGCCAAATTACGAGTGGGATGCACTGTTTGATGAACTTACACAGCTTGAGGAAAAAACAGGATATATCCGTCCAGACAGCCCGACACATAATGCAGGCTATGAGGCAGAGGCAGGAAATCGTGAGCCGCATGAGTATCCGGCGCTTTCACTTGCAAAGACAAAGAGCATTGAGGAGCTTAAGAAATGGGCAGGCAATATGCCAATATGGCTTTCATGGAAGCTTGACGGACTGACACTCGTGCTCACATATGACGGTGGCAGACTTGTGAAAATACTGACGAGAGGAAATGGAACTGTAGGAAGTAACATCACATTTTTGCAGGATGCCATAAGCGGCTTCCCAAAGGAGATACCATACAAGGGGCATATGGTTGTAAGAGGGGAAGCGACAATTTCCTACACGGATTTTAAGCTGTTAAATGATACAATCGAGGACGATGATGAGAAATATGCCAATCCAAGGAACCTTGCCTCCGGTACATTAAATCTCGATGATGTGGAAGAAGTGAAGCGCAGACATGTAGTGTTTTATGCGTTTACACTCGTGCATATAAATGATGATATCATATCATGGGGTGACAGAATGAGCTATCTTAGTGATATGAAATTCAATGTTGTCAAAAGGGAGGCAACAGATGCGGCGCGCCTTGAGGAGGCTGTAAAACGTTGGACAAGGGATGTCGAGAGTGGCAGGATGGATGTGCCTGTGGACGGACTTGTCATATGCTATGATGACACTGCCTATGCTGCAGGTGGAAGCATCACGGGACATCATGCTACGAGAGCCGGCTTTGCTTTCAAGTGGCAGGATGAGGCAGTAGATACGAGACTTCGCTATATTGAGTGGTCTTGTGCGGTTTCGACAATATCGCCGGTGGCTGTTTTTGAGCCGGTGCAGATAGAGGGCACGACGGTTTCGAGAGCTTCGCTTTGCAATCTGACTGAGATAGAAAGGCTTGGAGTTGGAAAAGAGTGTACACTTTCCGTGATAAAAGCCAACAAGATTATTCCGAAATGCATAGCTGTAAAGGATGCGGTGGGAGCAGTTGAGATACCGAAGGAATGTCCGGTGTGTCATCATCCGACACGCATATTTGTGAGTAAAAACAGCGGTGTGAAGACGCTGCATTGTACAAATCCTGACTGTACAGCCAAGAATGTTAAAAAGTTTTCAAGATTTGTCAGCAAAAGCGGAATGGATATAGATGGACTTTCGGTACAGACAATGCTAAAATTTATAAATGAGGGATTCATAAAACAGTTCCCTGACATATACCATCTGCCCGAGCATTTTGATAAGATAAGCAGCATGGAAGGCTTTGGAGAAAAATCATGCATGAATATGCAGACTGCCATCGAAAAAAGCAGACATGTCCACCCGGTCAATCTGATATTTGCACTCTGTATACCTCTTATAGGTACCGATGCAGGCAAGAAGATTGTCAACGCAATAGGCTTTGATGGCTTCGCGGACAGAATGAGAAATGCCACAGATTTTGTGGATATAGACGGTATAGGCCAGGAAAAGTCAGGCTCCATACTTGAATGGTATGCAAATCCCCAAAACAGCGCGATGTTTGAAGCACTGATTAAGGAGCTTGACATAGAAAAGGTCGATATAAAGGATATGTCGGAGGGAAGCTTAAACGGCAAGACCTTTGTCATCACAGGCGATGTGCATGATTTTGCCAACAGAAGCGAGTTTAAGGCCTATGTGGAGTCACAAGGCGGTAAGGTGACAGGAAGCGTGTCAAAAAAGACAGACTATCTGGTAAACAACGACACTGAATCTACTTCATCAAAAAATAAAAAAGCAAAAGAATTAGGAATACCTATCATCTCGGAGGATACATTTATAGAGATGTTTGGGCATTAGAAAAGAGGTTATAAAATGCCTATAAAGACACAAAATGATTTACCTGTAAAGGAGATACTTGAGAGAGAAAATATATTTGTGATGGACGAAAACAGGGCATCACATCAGAACATCAGACAGCTGGAGATTGCGATTGTAAATCTCATGCCATTAAAGGAGGACACAGAGCTTCAGATACTGCGCTCGCTGTCAAATACCCCTATACAGGTCAATGTAACGTTTGTGACCACATCTACTCACGAGGCCACTCACACATCACTCAGTCATCTGAACAAATTTTACGAGACCTTTGACGATATAAAGGACAGATACTTTGACGGCATGATAATCACAGGGGCACCGGTTGAGCTTATGGAATACGAGGAGGTAGACTACTGGGATGAGATATGCAGTATAATGGAGTGGAGCAAGACACATGCTTTCTCCACACTTCATCTGTGCTGGGGTGCACAGGCAGGATTGTATTATCACTACGGCATACCAAAGCGTGTGCTTCCAAAGAAGAAGTTTGGTGTGTATGCGCACCACGTAAAGAACAGAAAAGTCCCACTTGTCAGAGGCTTCGATGACGTGTTTTACGCACCACACTCAAGGCATACCGAGGTCTTAAAGGAGGATATATTAAAGCATCAGGAGCTTACCATACTTGCGGAGTCGGATGATGCCGGAGTATTCCTTCTGATGGATCAGGACGGTAAAAAGATTTTTGTGATGGGACATCCTGAGTATGACAGATATACTCTTCACAATGAGTACGAGAGGGATAAGAAAAAGGGGCTTGATATAGATATGCCGGTGAACTACTATCCGGATAATGATGATACACAAAAGCCGCTTTTACAGTGGCGATCGCACGGCAATATACTTTATTCCAATTGGCTTAATTATTACGTATATCAAGGAGTGCCATACGATTTCGTAAATAATGGCGTAATCCTAGGAAAATAAAGGGTTTGCGGAGTTTTCGTAAAATCGTAAAAAATATAAAATTCTATGTATTTTAATGCATTTTAATGCGAAAAGTGTGTAGTAACTGTGTAGTAACCACCCCAAAAAGTGTGTAGTAAAAATTGTATATAGAAAAGCCATTATATGACACAAATATGAGAAGAACATGGAAATGCTCTTCTCTTTTTTTATGCCACAATTTAGGCATAAGGAGATGATGTTATGTTTGACGATGAAGTGAGAGAACAAATATTTGCAAAAAGTGAGTTACAAAAAATCGACTTAATGACATTATCCCTCGTCATTAAAGTAATAGAGGAAGTTTTGGAGGAAAATAACGATGAACATGCCGTATCAGCAACCAATGATGAATTATACACCTAATTATGGAGCATATCAGTACAACCCAATGGCGAGCTATCAGAGATACCAACAGCCCGAACCAACACAAGGCATAAGTGGCAGAGTAGTACAAGCAGTTGAGACTATTAATCCCAACGAGGTGCCAATGGATGGCAGTGTAGCATTTTTCCCAAAACAGGATTTAACAGAGATATACGCCAAGAGCTGGAATGCTGACGGAACAATACGCACATTGACTTTTAAACCGGTTTTGAATGATAAGACAGACATTTTATCAGGTGATACGGAAAAACTTGAATTTGACCTATCAGAGAAAGCCACAGAGGACATTATGGCAAAGCTCAACGAACTATCAGAGAAAATTGAGCAATTATCTTTAGGAGCGCAAAGAAAGACTCCACGAACACAAAGTAAGGAGAGTGAAAAAGCATGAATGTAATGGGAATAATGCAACAGATAATGAGCAATAATCGTGTAATGGGAAATCCGATGATTAAGAACGCAATGAGCATGGCTCAAAGCGGAAACAGCAAGGGAATTGAGCAAATGGCAAGAAACCTATGCAAAGAAAAAGGCATTAATCCTGATGATGTAATGAAGCAGATTAGAGGTAATTTTGGGATATAGCATATGAGAGAATGCGCGCAACTCTTTATGGAATAAATTTTGGAGGTAAAACAGATGTTCAACACAGGAAATTGTCCAAGCGTACCCATCGTGGCGAATTTGGACGGAAACAACGGAAATAACTGGAATGACGGCTCATGGCTTTGGTTCCTTATCGTAGTATTTGCGATATTCGGAGGCTGGGGTAACGGCTTTGGTGGTTTTGGTGGTGGCACTAATGGCGGTGTCGGCAGTGAAATTCAGAGAGGTTTTGACAATCAGGCAGTTATCAGCAAGTTAGATGGCATTTCCAACGGACTTTGTGACGGCTTTTATGCCATGAACAACAGTATGCTCACAGGTTTTAATGGTATTAACACAAATATCATGCAGACCGGATATGGCATACAACAGGCAGTAAACGCTGATACAGTCGCTAATATGCAGAATACCAACGCTTTACAGTCACAGCTTGCTAACTGCTGCTGCGAGACGAGAGAAGCCATTCAGGGTGTAAATTACAACATGGCTACACAGGCAAACGCATTGCAGAATACAATGTGCAACAACACAAGAGATATTATTGACAGCCAGCAGGCAGGCTTTAGAAGCATATTAGACTACTTATGCCAGGATAAGATAGCAACACTTACAGCAGAGAACAATGATTTACGCAGAGCCGCTTCACAGGATAGGCAGAACGCACTTCTGACTAGTACAATGGCAGCACAGACAAATCAGATTATCAATGCTGTAAACCCGGCACCAATCCCGGCATACACAGTACCTAATCCAAATGCGTACTATGGTTGCGGTTGCAATACCGGCTGTAATTGCTAAAACTTTTTATCAATATTAAGTTGAAAATTGCTAATGTGCCTAATTTATGATATAATAATTATATAAATATCGGAGGTTAGGCACATGGCTATTGAAAATTTAATTGGAAAAAGATTTGGTAAACTTATAGTTGAAGAGTATTCAGGAAAAAACGAAAAAGGGTATCACTTATGGAAGTGTAGATGCGATTGTGGAAACTATGCAATCGTGAATGGTAAAAGCCTTAGAAATGGACATACCAAAAGTTGCGGATGCATACACAAAGCAAAAGATTTAACTGGTCTAAAGTTTGGTAATTTAACTGTTATAAAAAAGTATGGAAGAAAAAACCGCAATAACCAATGGCTTTGTAAGTGCGACTGTGGGAAAGAAGTTGTTTGCTACCAATACAACCTCGAGAGGGGGACGAGCACATCTTGTGGGTGCCTTAGAAGTTATTATGCTAAAAAGGTAAGGCCTTGTCATGGGGAATCAACAGGAAAGCTTTATAAAAAGTGGAGTTCTGTAAAAACAAGATGTTACAATTCTAATTCTCCGAATTATAAAGATTATGGTGGCAGAGGAATAAAAATGTGTGATGAATGGCTTACTTTTTGGAATTTTAGGGAGTGGGCATACGCAAATGGATATTCAGAGGACCTTACACTTGAAAGGATAGACTCAAGCGGAAATTACGAGCCTTCAAATTGTCGATGGGCAACAATGAAACAGCAAGGAAGAAACAAAAGAAATAACAGACTTATCATGTATAAAGGTTCTGAAATAACAATAGCAGAAGCAAGCGAAAGACTTGATATACCATATTCTTATATTTACTACAGAATAATTAAAGGGAAAAGTCTTGATGAAATTATTGAGATGTATAAACTTTCAAAAATATCCTAAAAAATTTTGATACCCCCGTGCCTTTGACTTTTTCGATTTCAAAAATCCGTTCGCAAAATTTTACAAAAACTTGTCGAGAACTTGCAAAGAACTCGCACCGTACTTTAATTGAGTGAAGTTTTCTGAAAATTCAAGCATTTTCCATGAGTTGGCGTGCCTGACTCGTGGCGCATTACATCCGGCACGGCTTGACGGCTTACAGTGCTATAATTATATTTTCAGGCGCTGTAAACGGCTTGTTTTACGGATTATTATAGCGCACTCGATAAAATCCACGCTAACACGTTTAAAGCCCTTAAAACGTCAAATACACGGCTTTATAGTGTATATATCATAAAATCATAGAATATTTTTGTTAATTTGTCAATGTACTACAGTGCCCGGACTTATACCCGGGCAACTCGCGACAACTCCAACGGCTGCACGCTTGATTTTTTGGCACAACAAAAAGGGATACAGAATATCCCTAATGATAACAAGTAATATATTTTCCGGCTACGTAGTCACAAAAAAGCGTGACCGGGTGAACGTGTGCATGTTTTTCTACAACTTGTAACCATTCACCGCTTCTTTGAACTGTTATTTTTAACTCGTGTGACTCCATCCATTCTATACAATCGTACTTGATATAATCAAAGTCACTTATTTTCGTTACTTCATAGCCTAGCGCCTGAACACGCTTATATGTTTCCCTTTTTCCTAAATATTCATAATTAGACATAATACGCCCCCTATCTATAACAAGCCTTAATTATAGGGCTTATATAGTTTTTATGGTTTAGGTAGTTATTAAAAGCCGCCCGGCGGTATTCCTTGCCGCTAATAAGTGTGGTAACATCGTCACACGCGCCCGACTCTGCGACAGCTCTAAAAATATTTGTTATTGCTTTACGCGTGGCGCGCTCGCTTGCTTGATAGCCTAATACGTCTGTATATTTTCCGTTGTAGCGTGCTCTTATTTCACGTTCTACAGCGTCAAGCGTGGTTAGCTCGTTGTCCATTCATTAACCCTCTTTTCTGTTTTAGTGCGTGGTTTATAGGCTACTTTTTGACCTTTTCGCGGTTCATACGTGCGTTAATCTGTTTTTATTAGGTGGTAACGCAAAGCACCTATGCGGGCGCACAATTGTTTGTTCAGGCGTTGCACCTCTTGAGCCTGATAATAAATATAAAGGCATTTATAAGACCTCTTGACGCGATTATTTACCGGACGCGCGGACGGAGCACAATATATACAGCCGTAAAGCCGTATAAAAGCACCTATGAATAAAATAATTAAATTGATAATATAAGGCCTGAAAAGCCTTATATATAAAGCTAAATAGCCGGACTTGCACCGGCTGGAATACCTTTGTTAATTTGTATTGCTATTAGCTTGTAATATCCTTTACAGGAAAAGCCGCCGCAGGGCTTCGAACCCACGCAAGCCGAAACAAGGACGCCCGCCACGGCAAAAAGGGCAGATAAACCGCCAATAATTTCAACAAAAATGATTTATAGCATTTTGCAACCCTTTTATACTATTCGCAGATAAAATATCATTAAAATAACAATTATAATGAAAATAATCAATTTGAATTATTGTAAATATGTTTCCATTTTCGCATTTTGTCCATATTCCATTATTCTTTTTGCATTCAAATCCGTTGTAATTCATTAAATCACCTCACAAATTAATAAAAAAATAAAAATAAACCACCATAACCAATAACAAGGCACGACACAAAAAGCCCGAAAGCCTTTAAAAGCTCGATAAAATCTCTCATAGTTGCGCCCCCTAAATCCATGCTGCTTCATTGTAAATATTTTCATATGCCGGAAAATATTCCGGACATAACGCGCAAAAATGTAATTGCATGTTTTTGGCCTCCGTTGGTGTCTTGCCGTCGTGCAATGCCTGACAAAACATATTTACGAGTTTAGAAACCATTTTACTGAACTTTTTAAGGCTCAAATAGTCATCTAAATACATTACAGTGAAATAATAACTATAGGGATTGCCTCTTATATATAAATCTTTTGCCCTGAAAAGAGACTTTAAAAAAGCTTTTTCGTTGTAACTAGTGGCACTAAATTCATAGCCCTTGAAGCCACCATCGAATTTTACAACGCTATAGTTTAAATTATTTCTTTTTGCTATTTTTTCAATTTTATATCTCATATATTTACACCTCGCTAATTTGCTAAAATCTGTCTTGCTGTATTAAATACATAAAGCCGGTTGAAGGAGTGGCGCTTAAAGTCTCCATTTTCTGCAATTGTGCGCCCAATATTTTCATATTTGAGACTTACAACCGTTAAGTATTTTTCTAGCAGTTCATCCGGGCATTTTAGGCACTCAATAGCGTTTTCTATTGTGCTTTTATTACTATTGCAGTGTATGCCCTCAATACGTATTTCTTTTTCTTTTTGCAGTTTGTCAAATTCTTTCAGTAGTTCCGCCTTTGTCATATAATCAACCATCCTTTTACTTAATTCCAATTAATTGCTAAATGCTCAAAAGTCTTTTCGATGTCTGTTGAGCTGTCTGCGGTATAATCTCCAATAGCTTTATTGTTAATATAACAATTTCCCCAATATTCCCCGGTCAAATCGTTAAAAAATATATTGATTTTTTCAACCGCTTTTATTTTGTCATTGTGCCACATGTCTATATTAATCATATTTTACGCCCCCCTTAATTTGCTTTTTGTGCGTGTTTGTTTAGTTCTCTGTATAATATCAGGCATGAAGTCCGTTCTGCCTTGCTATCACTGTATTTCTGTTTTTCTGTCTCCGTCTCATCCAGGATATTTCCTAACCATTCAGCAGCAGAGCCGAGGAAAATATCACACGAAACCGGAAAAGAACTAGGGAGTCCGCTCATCCATTCAACAAATAAGTCTTGCTTGCTCATGTTACTGGCTTTATATCTCAAATCACCATTGAGTTTTTCACACTCAAACATCTTTAAAATATCCTTGCAAATGTCGTTATATTCTGTTTTCATCTCTGCACCGTCATATGTGTAATATTCCTCTGCACTCTCGTAGCTGTCCATAATTTCATTTTTTAATGCCTCATTAACTTCTTTACAATTTAATTTTCTCATGGTTTACACCTTTTTACACGTATGTTATAATATACGCGCCTTTCATATTATTTTGTTTGGTGCTCATCGTGTAACTTTGGCCGGCTGCGCGATGAGCTTTTTTTATTTTGTTCGTTGTCTTTCGACTTGACATTATAATAACACTGCATTTATGTAATGTCAATACATAAATTAAAAAATATTGCAATAAAATTTAATTACATTAATGTAATAATAAAATCAATAATAAATGAATTAATGCATATAATAAGGAATAGCTATTATTATTTATATTATGTAATGGATTATTATTGACATAATAATTTAATTATTATATATTTATGTATAGCAATATTATTTATAATATTATTGCCAGTGATTATTGATATTATTAATTTATATAATGAGGTGTAAAAAATGGATGAGAAAAAAATAATAGAAAATTACAAGAAGCGTATACAAAAGCAGAACGACAGAATAAGAGAGAGCTACGACAGAATAAGCGTTACCTTGCCAAAGGGCACAAAAGACCGAATACAGGCGCAAGGGTTTACAATTAATGGATTTGTAAACCAATTAGTATTGGACAAGCTGGACGAGCTGGAAAGCAATAACAACGAGTGCCCATTTTAAAATTTAAAGTCGGTTTTTGTGACCGGCTTTTTATTTTTTATATAATATAATTAATATATATGTGTGTAATGTGGTATATATTAATCAATACAGTTATTGTTATATATTCAATAATCAGCATATTGACAAAATAAGTATATTTGATTATTATTATTTTAAATTTAATTAATAAGCGAATGCCGGTTAGCTCGTATCACTTGGAATTGTTCCAGGTGGTGCGGGCTTTTTTATTTTGGCTTTTTGGGGGATGTGCTGCGATGTCAGATCAGATTGAGATATACGAAAATGATTTATTATTTTATCTAAATGAATTTTGTGAAGTAAATGCTATTGAGGATATAAAAAAAGAATCACAAAGCGTATGGAATAGTGCTTTGTATTATATCCAAAAGAAGTTATTTGATAGTAATTATTTTAAATCAAAAGAAAATTATAAATTAGATAATGGTATGTATAAAGAGAGTAACTTTAATAGTTATAATTTTGAATTAGTAATGCATGTATTAGATATATATATTTATGATATGTGTATGAAGTATGATAAAGAGGTTAGTATATTGGGTTTTAGTTCTTTGACTGGAATACCTGATAGCACTATTTATGACTGGGGAAAGAATACGCTAAGCCCGATAGCATCGGAGATTTTGGAAAAACTGAGAAAATATCAGGAAGAAAGTCTATCGAATAAGCTCGTGACCGGAGCAAAGAATCCAGTTGGAGTTATTGCAATACTCAACAGGCGATATGGTTGGGCCTCACCATATACAAGCGATAGCAGACAGCAAGCGCGAGCATTAAGCGCTAATGAATTACCACAGTTAGGCGGGGGAAATAGTCAGAATATTAAAGCATTATCAGGTGACAGCGTGGTTGATAATGCCAAGTAATTGTATATACAATACACACAATTCTAATCCCTTGATTTACAAGGCTTTGCAGACTATTGAATTATTACAACTATGCACAAAACAGTTGTTTAGCGAAGAGTTGAAAGCATAGAAGTAAATTGTATATGCAATAGATACAATTTAAAATGCTTGATGTTTGAGAGCTGAACGGCGCACGTATTGGGTGCCCTGGGGGTGTATATGAAAAGCGACAAACCGCCCCACTTAGCCCCCAAAATATCCGCCAAAACAAAAAGGCCCTTACTCATACCTCAATCGTACCAAGCAGTATTTATTATTATAACATAAGTTATATATTAATTAAACAACATACACAATAATAATATATATACATACAACTATGATTAAATAATAGTTATATATTATATATAACAGTAAAGGAGCTAGCGGAGATGAAATTAACAGGATTTGAAACCAACAAAATTAATTCCGACATGGTAAATCACCCTAGCCACTACAATTTGCCTGACCGTAAAGAGTGCATTGATGAAATGATTGACATTTACGGACTTAAGGATGTGGCTAAATGGTGTGAGATTACTGCATACAAGTATGAATATCGTGCCGGACATAAAGGTTCTGTAGGTGAGGATATGAGCAAGGCAGAGTGGTACACGGATAAGGCTCACGAGCTTAAGTCTAAGCGCAGGTGGAAGATTTTAGACAAGATTATTTATAAATTTATGCCAATGTTTTTTAAGGGCCTGTATGCATGGATAATTTTATTCTGTTTACTTTATGGAATACTCTTTGCTGACCGATGCTCAATGGTAGTCTCAATAGTGTTTTTAGTTCTTGCGTGCATAGCTGAGTCGGTATTGAAAGAAAATGAAGATAATTAGATTTTGAGGTGTAAATCATGTTTGTACTAAAAATTGCAACAACAGTATGGCTGGCATTAATTGCATTGGGAATGACAAGTGCTACATTAAACGAAAAAGAGACAGCTATCACAAGGCTCATTAGCATTGCTATAATGTTCGGCCAGATACTTGCCATAGCTTTCATGTGGCAATAAATAGGGCATTCGCCAAGCGGTAAGGCACGGGATTTTGATTCCCGCATACGTTGGTTCAAATCCAACATGCCCTGTTCGGGGTTTACTTGGTTCCCCGACATTGGACTTAGTAGTTCCTTTCACCCTCATAGTGGAAAGCTGTTAAGGGCCGTCACAAGGCTCGTGAGGGTTTAATCGTGTATAATCCCACAATGCACGAGTGTGGAAACCAACCTGTCGTAAAGACATCTGTAATAGGCAGAGTAGACATATATACCCCCTTTAATTGTTAAACTAGGGCAACTCAAATCATATGAGTCTTAGGTGAGGTGCAATTCCTCACATGTCCTTTGCTGTAGGTTTCGTTAGTTCTTTTCCTACAGCACATACAAATTTATATCTCCGGAGGGTGTAGCCACTCCTTAGACTTCACCCTCATTATCGGCATGTAGCTCAGTGGTAGAGCAGTCGGCTATTAGCTGATTTGTCGTGGGTTCGATTCCTACCTTGCTGATTAAACTTACGACAGGGGTGAACCTTGCCGTAAGCGGTAGAAAGTCCGCATGAAACTGTACAATGTAGCGCAAAAGCAGTTTCAATATAACAGTCACGCTACGGCTGTTATATTTTGCCGATATGGGATAAAGGTATTCCAGTAGCTTGCTAAGCTATCCAACAGAAATGTTGTTCGTGTTCGATTCACGATGTCGGCGCTCTCGCGTGTAAACTGAAAAGAGAAATAAGTTGTTGGTTATCTATATTTCTTAAAACCATCTACATGCGAGTTGATGTGTGGCGGAATGGGTAAACGCTATAAACGAAGTAGGTACTGTACCAAACAGAGTTCATGTGAAAGCGAAGCATGAATAGTCCTTAAAGGTTTCTGAATCAGTATTATGTGTGGTTCAAATCCACACCACATCAATCATATGTTGGTTTAGTACGAGCGGTTATATCTTGAATAGCGGTTGCGTAATGCTGGCTGGTCCGCAATAGAGCGGTTTCGGAAAATAAAATAAAACACACAAAAACAAGTTGCCAGTAGGTACGCGCGACCGAAAGCAATGGGGTGAGACACTTCAAAATTCTGTAATGTGTTTTGGGAAACCTTTTGATGGAGTGTATCTTACTTTTTCAAAAAATCGGTAAAATCAGTTGCCTAGTGATTGCAACACGAAAAGCGGAACCGTGACCGCCTGACAACTGTTTTTATATAAATCACGGAGTTATCGGTACGGAGGTAAATAATATGCTATCAGAAAATGAAATCCAAACAAAAGTTAATTTCTTATCATCAGCAAGGTGCAATCACACATTCCATAAATACATTGACATAACAGGCGACTTGATAGAGGGAACACTTTTATCAAGGATTTTATATTGGTTTGCGCCAAGTAAAGACAATAAGAGCAAAGTTAAGATATACAAGGACGGCGAATATTGGATTGCAAAGCAAAGAAAAGATTGGTGGGAAGAAATAAGGATTACTGAAAGACAGTATGATAAAGCAATTAAATCGTTGGTGAAAAAGGAATTTGTAATTACAGCAAAATACAAATTCAACTCAATGCCGACTATACATATAAGACCTAATTATGATGTTATCAACGCAGAAGTTAAAAAATGGGAAGAAAATATCAGACGAGAGGTTATAGCAGAAGATAAAGGACAGGAGTTACATAAACAGGCAGACGGGAATGACACAAAATGTAATTCCCAAGGGAATAACACAAAGTGTAATTCGGGAATGCCACAAGATGCAACTCTTTTAACAGGGATTACTAACAATGATTACCTTAACACTAATTACGAAACATTAAATACTAAAAGTAATTCTCTTAACAGAGAACAGTGTAATTCTTTTTCACCTAAAGATAAAAAAGTGAAAGAGTTTAAGCCAATAAGCGAATACTCTCAAAAAGATTGGGAAGTTGCCGAAGAAAGAATGGTAAACAGAGCTGGTAAGATAGCCTATGATTGGACTAACGATGAAACACTTAAAGAAAATGTAAAGTTATTCTTTGAATACTTCCTAGGCAAGCATAGAGAATACACCGGAGAATATCACTATCCATTAACAGACAAGGTTTTATCAAGAGTGGTAGACAGTTTAACAAAAGAAACTGAAATAGAGCGTGACGGATATACGGACAATTATTACTCAACGATAAGCAACATGAAAGATAATACAGACTACAAGATGTTAGTTGATGAATATTTCAATACAAAGTTTTCAACACAATGCGATTACAGCTTGGCACATTTTTCTTCTGAAAAAGTTTTGACCAACATTATGAACCATGTTTGTAAGAGCAGTTGGTGTGAAAGCAAAGAGTGGTAGGAGGTATTCACTATGAGTTCATATAAAGATTTACAGACTAAAATTTTTGAGAGAGATAATTACACTTGCCAATATTGTGGAAAAAGTAGTAGAGAATACAGGGCATTGGTGATGGCACACATAAGAACGGCTTCATTGTGTGGAGATGATAGAGAAAGCAATTTAATTACATTATGCAGACATTGCTACAGCCATATTTCAAACAGTGAGATTAGAGCAAAGTTTGAAACAAAGGAAAATGCGGATTATTTTTGGGGATTATATCACGAAAAAGTCAAAGGCTATTGCTATTACACCAACTATATCAGAAAAGTATTTACTGAAAATGGTGTAATTATGACAAGACCGCAAATAGATAGATATGTCAATGTATACATCAAAAATGACAGCGATTTTAATAATTTTGCAACAGAGCTAAGAGAAATCGGCTGTGAAAATATGAAGTATAAAATGCACAGAAAGATGGTAGAACACAAACATCAAATTGAAAAGCAAAAAGCGGAGGTATAAATATGGCAAAGGGAGTTAAGACGCGGAATATTGATTCATTCCGAGAGGGATTGATGGAATACGCATATGGCAGATGTTCACAGGCACAAGCTGCAAAGATTGCCGGTATGAGCGTGCCGACATTCAGGAAGTACGCAAATATGCATTTTTTAGGCATTCCATTTCCGGACACACTGTTTAAGGCAAAGGAGAAACAATGATTAAGAAAATTATTAATTGTTGGATAAGACATAAGACAAAGAATTTAACAAGAATACCATTGTTTACAATGACATTTGACTATCGTAAATATAAAGCAGACGGAAAGAAAGACAGTTGCATGTTTTACGCACACCCTAATATTGCAAAAGATGAATTTGTAAAAAGCAAATTACAGGAAGTTGTGGACTATATCAGAGATAACTATGATTTGGATATATTTACGAAGATTTGAGGTGTAATATGTGTGAGTTTTGCGAAAAGAAATGGAATGAACGTAATTTAGAGTTTGAGGTAAAAGAACTGTCTGAAAGAAAAGAAAGCAAATATAACGAGGGCTACTATACCGGAATACAGGCATATGTTGACATTGAGGGCAGTGCGCTAAATATATTTGCTTGCCTTGACAATGAACATATAAAACCTTTAGGCATGACTAAATCCGTAAAGATTAATTACTGCCCTATGTGTGGCGAAAAATTGAGAGAGGACTAAGTATGTGTGAATTTTGCAAAAGCGGAAAGCGAGACATAATACTAAATGACGATGGCAGTATTATATGCCTTACATCAGATGCGGTTATTGCTATTGATAGAGACACAGGCAAAAAACATAAAAATCAAATAGCAATCAATTATTGCCCTATCTGCGGTAGAAAGTTGGTGGAAGAATGAAACATCAAAAAGAATGGCGCACTTGCGACAGGTGCGGAAAAGAGATAAAAGTAGGGCTGTTGGGTACAAACTCAATCACGAGAAATGGCGTATTGAATACGACCTACGATTTATGTAATGAGTGCATGGAAGATTTTTGGAGATTTATAAGGAATGAACAACATTGACAATCCTTTATCAGAGTATCAACCGCCATCTAAAGAAGCATTGAGAAATTTTGGCATAGACATTTCAAGAGAAGCAGTAGAAAAATATGCTTTGGAAAAGTTTGACAGACTGTCACAAAGCCGTATTGAAGTGAATTCTGCTAGGGATTCTAAAATAATTGAAGAAACAAGGAGATTTACGAGTAATGAGCATGGCAGAAGTAATTAAATCAATAGAGCGTGAAGCACTTAGAGAAGCGCAATCACACGAAATAGGCGGTAGAAATGGCGAGCCTATAGATTGTTCCACTTTAGAGGATGAACCTGTTATTGAGGCAGATAACGAGGCGGACAGGCAAGCGCTGAGAGATTGTTTTAAGGAGTAAATAGAAATGAAAATGCAAATAATAGCAATGTTTGCGATAGCAGGAGCCACATTTTTATTCTTGGGTGCATATTTTCTAATTGACCATATCATAACAGGAAAAAGGCTCAAAATAAATCAAAAGGCTTGGGATGAATACAGTGCAAATATGGATTTTAATAGAAAACTTAATGAGTATTTGCCTTGGTGTAGAGAACAAAAGATAAAAAACGGATGGAAATTTTATTATTTCCCTAGAATGTAAATACAATTACCGGCTAACAAATAGAGTTAGTCGCTACCCTAAAACAGTTATAGGCAGAGGTATATAAGCACCTTTGCTTTTTAAAAGTGGAGGTGCTTTTCTTATGGCTAGTCAAAGCCTTATTTCCACAGTAAACGGATACGAAAATTACATAGAGAGAAACGGAATAGATGAGCAAGTGACTAATGCTTATGTAGACGCTTGCAGTGTAGCCATAAACGGCGAGAAAGATATTGAGTATGGACTACAACTCACTAAGAGAGCAAAAGAGCTTATAGAGGGCTTCTGCACGGCTAAAACAGGTGGTACTATTTGGGATTTGGAAAAATACGCATTCGACCACAAAACCACATATGAGCTGATAAACAAAAAGTATGAGGTTTTGTTGCTTGAAGCTCAAAACAAAATAGTCGACAGCTATTTTCAGTACATAGAGAAAAAGCGTGAGCCTAAAGACCGATTTTATATGCCACGTAGGAAACAACTAATCAAAATCGGACTTGTGGACGCATTACAAGGCATGATTGATGATAAATACGACATATTGTGCGTGAGCCTAGTGCCAGGAGCTGGAAAGAGTACAATTGAGAAATTCTTTCATTCGGCAGTTGCCGGTTGGTTTCCAAAAGACTACAGCCTATTTTATTCACACAGTGGTGACATTACACGAATGTACTACGATGGAGTATACGACATTGTTACCAATGATGATGATTATGCGTGGCATGACATTTTCCCTAATCTATCAGTTACAAGCACGAATGCCAAAATGGAGCAATTCAATATTGGCAAATACAAACCTTTTCCGTCAGTACAATGCACTTCTGTTGGAAGTAAGAATGCCGGAAAAGTCCGTGCAAGTAAATTTTTGCTAGTTGATGATATGATAGGCGGAATTGAGGAAGCCTTAAATCCTACAATACTTGATAAACTATGGGATAAATACGCAGTAGACGCAAGACAGCGTAAGACACAAGATACGGACGGAAAGCCGTGTAAAGAGATACATATTGCCACTCGTTGGAGCGTACATGATGTTATCGGACGCATTCAAAACATGTATGTCGGAAATCCGAGAGTCAAAACAATATCAGTACCCGATGTGGACCCGACAACAGGAGAAAGCAACTTTGATTATGAGTATGGCGGTTTTACGAAAGAGTTTTTTGCCGACCAACAATTACTCATGGACGAAATCTCTTACCGATGTTTGTATAAACAGGAACCTATCGAGCGTGAGGGCCTATTGTTTCCCGATGATAAAATCCGCAGATACTTCAATCTGCCACATGGCGAGCCGGAAATTATCACAGCTCAATGCGATACAAAGGGAAAAGGTACAGACTATTTTGTTATGCCAATACTGCAAAAATATGGTGAGGATTATTACTGCGTTGATTGCGTATGCGATAATACGGCAGACTATGAAATGCAGTATGAAAATGCGTCAAACACATTAGTCAATAATCAGGTACAAGAGTGCGAGTTTGAGCGTAATGCCGGCGGTGACAGAGTGGCTATGGAAGTTAATAAGCGAGTTGAAAATAAAGGGTGGATATGCAACATCACTGATGTACCGACAGAGACAAATAAGGAAGCACGTATTTTTCAGTGTTCTAACTGGATTTTACAACATATTATTTTCAAAGACCAATCACTTTATAAGCCCAATGAGCCTTATGGGGTAATGGTATCACTGCTGAAACGATATTCAGTAACAGGCAAAAAACAGCTCGATGATGTTCCTGATGTTTTTTCAAACTTTGCCTTAAGAATGACGCAAGGCAGTAGAATAGCAAAGGTTGAAGCAGTACACAATCCGTTCAGAGGAGGGCTTTATTAATGACAAACACTTGTTTTATGTGCGGAGCCACTATCGAAATTAACAAAAAGCAAAAATACGTTTGTGAGGAATGCGATAGAAAAATAAAATTGCTAAAACAGCTTACAAATGTAGACAAAGCAAAAGAAAAAATAGAGAAAAAGGCAAAACGAAAAAGAATTAAAGACATAGACTATGAACAAGAGGCTTGCGAAGTTGCACGAAAAATAATGTCAGAGGGCTATGTTTTTAATAGCGTAAATGAAATTTGCTTTGCCATACAGCTTGAAAAGGAAAACATTAAATATTATCCGAATTACAAAATAGGCGAGTGCAAAGTAGACTTTTTCATACCGGATTTAAAGAAGATCGTTGAAGTTGATGGCGAAATATATCACACAGATGAAAATAAGGATTTTTTAAGAGAAAGAAAGATAATGAGCTGTATTGACAATGGTTATGAGATTGTGAGAATACCGGCTTCGTTTGTGCCTGATTATATTCTATTGGGATTAAAAGAGAGTTTAGACTTTATAGTTGATAAAAGAAAGTTTGATAATAGATTTAGAGACACTCGGTTCGACAAGATATATTGGGAAGAATTTATTAATTATAAGTATGCAATGAGGAGAGCGAAATTATGAATACAAAAACTTACTTAAATCAAATTAGCAGATTAGATAAAATGATACAAAACAAGCTGTCTGAAATATACCGGCTTAAGACAATAGCATGTAGTGTTACTGTTTCAACAGACAAAGAGGCAGTTGATGTTTCATCTGACAAAGATAAATTAGGCAGTACAGTAACTAAAATTGTGGACTTGGAAAAAGATACAGACAGACTTGTTGATGAATTTATGAGAAAAAGAAATCATATTATCAGCCAAATTGATAGTATGGAGAATACCGACTATTATCATGTACTCTCAATGAGATATGTCAATCAAAACACTTTTGAAGAAATCGCACAGGCTACAAATTGGAGCATAAGAAAGATATTTACAATCCACGGCAGAGCTTTACAAGAGTTTGAAAGGCTTTACGGAAAAGAATACCTTGAAAATGTGCAGTAGTGTGCATAGTTTTGCATATCATTGCATATATACATTTAAAAAATTGACAGTTATAATATAACTATGAAAAAATCGTAATTCGTTCATTGCGTAAAATCTCTTTTAGAAATGGCACTCACAGATTGTGGGTGCCATTTTTAGTGAATCGAGGGTGACATGAATAATCAGAATATTGTACCAATAGGAAAACGAAGTGTAATGTGCCCTCGTTGCGGTAAATTGCTAACGTGGGTGAATAAAAACGATAAGAAACACCACAAAGTAATGTGTACGCACTGCCGTAAGTGGATATGGTTTTGGGCTGGCACACAAGAATTTCAGATAAAAGAGGTTCCACAGAGAACTTCTGCAAGTGGCATGAGGTTTTATTGATGTATAGATATGCTCATAAAAACGTAAGACCTTTTTCGGCTGTCTGTCAGAATAATTACGGCAGACAAGTTATTTTCACGAGGAAAAGGCAAATCACAAAAAACAACATAATCGAAGAACTGAATAAAGCACTTGTGATTCACGAGCAAAATGCTATTGAGATTGAGTATCTTGACAGATACTATCGTGGTGACCAACCAATTTTGTATCGGCAGAAAGTGAACCGACCAGAAATCAATAACAAGATTGCTGTAAATCTTGCATATGAACTTGTTGAGCGCAAAACCGCAGAAATGTGTGCCGAGCCAATCCAATATGTGTTGCGTGGCACCGATAACCACAAGTCGGAAGAAATCACACAGCTTAATATCACAATGGATTCAGAGAGCAAACAGGAGTGCGATATAGACATACATCGTTGGAGAAGCATATGCGGTACCGGCTACAGATTTATCGGTAATGACGATGGACAAGGACAGTTGCTTGATGAAAGCGATTTCTCTTTATCGTCTGAAAATCCAATGTATACGTTTGTAGCATACTACTCAAACGGACGTCCGGCATTCTCTTGCCAAATCGGAGAGGACGAGAACGGAGCAGATATTTATTATGTGTTCACCGATAATGAGTGGTTTGATATTCGCAACGGCAAGATTTACGCAAGCGGAATAAACGGCAACAGAGCCATTCCGGTCATTGAATATCCAAACAATGCAAGGCGATTATCTGACATTGAAATGACTATTGCAATCACAGACGCTATTAACGTGCTTACATCAGACAGAATTAATGGTGTCGAGCAGTTCGTGTCTGCATGGGTGAAATTTGTTAATTGCGAGATTGACATAGATACATTCAGAAAAATGCGACAAGAGGGAGCGTTGGTAGTTAAATCTAACAATGGTTCAGACAACAAGGCTGATGTTGATGTAATGACGAGCGAACTTAATCAGACAGAGGGACAAGTGGTATTCACTGACCTTTTTGAGAGATTTTTAAGTATTCAAGGCCTTGCAAATCGTCAGGGTAATACAGGCGGTGATACCGGCTCGGCTGTAGAACTGCGAAACGGACATTATGATGCCGGACTTAGAACGGCCATTAATGAGCCTATCCTTAAGAAATCAGAGAGAATGGCACTTAGGCTTATTCTTAACAGGCTAAGAATTAATAAAGGCTTTACGCTTATGCCTAGTGATGTTGAGATACACATTAATCATAATAAGCTGGATAACATGCTTGTTAAGGCAGAGGTACTTGAAATATTACTTAGGTGCGGTATCAATTACAAGAGAGCTGTCAAGACGATTGACATGTTTAGCGACCCTGAACAAGTCACTCTTGAAAGTGCTAAGCGCATGGAAATGTTATTCCCGGAAGAACAGCCGACAACAGCTACACCTAACAATAATAACGATGATAAGAACAATGGAAAGACAGCCGATGAATAATTGGCTGTCAATTTATTTTGGAGCTTGATATGGCAGACGAAATCCACGCACTTAACAAAAATGAAATACAAGACATAGATTATGACACATATTTTGGTGAGATGGATTTATCTGACGAGGAAAAGGAAGATAGAAAAAAACTTGCTGAAAAGTTTGAAAAAATCTTTGTTATGTTATTTGCCTTGTTATCCGGCAAGGAAGAAACAGAGATAACAACTATCGTCAAAGAATTTATCATCAGATATGAGAGCATTGCCACACAGTATTGTAAGGCAAAGAAAACACCCTCATACATTACAGACTATGCTCGGTACATTGTGAATGAGGTGGTTGACGCTACCACACAAAATACTGAAGTAGAGTATTTTACTTCACAGAAGCGAGCAAAAAATGTAGCTGCGAATGAAGCTAATGCAATCGGTAATTACAGATTACAAGCTGAAATGGTAAAACAGGGCTACAAAACAAAAGAGTGGCGCTCAAAAGAAGATTCACATGTCAGACCCACACATGCAGATGTTGACAGAAAGAGAATTGATATTTTTGAGCCGTTTGAAGTTGGAAATTCACTGATGATGTTTCCAAAAGACCATTCTTTAGGGGCGCAAGTAAAAGAAATTGCAGGGTGTAGATGCAGTCTTAAATATTACAAATAATGAGCAACTTGTAAGGAAAACTTATAGGTTGCTTTTTATTATACAAAAAATTTGCAGTTGTGCGTTAAACAACAGAAAAACTCGGCGGGAGCGACCCGCGATAACAAAAGCGTGAGTTACGGAGGTAATGAAATGACAAGAAATGATGTTTTGAAGCTTTTCCCGGACGCGACGGATGAGCAGATAACAAATCTGCTTAACAAGAGCGGTGAGGAAATGGCAAGAGAGAAAGAGAAAGCCAATCAGTACAAGGCTAAAGCAGACAAAGCTGACGAGCTACAGACACAGCTTGATGAGCTACAGAATGGCAACATGACGGAGCTTGAAAAGGCAAATAAAGCCTTAGAGACAGCCAATCAGCAGATAGCCAAGCTACAGAAAGATAACGCTGTCAGAGACTTGCGTGAGAAGGCTATGTCAGATTTTGGAATTACAGCAGAACAGGTAAAGACAGTAGTAAAAGAGGATGGCTCTTTTGACACGACATCACTTGGCAAGATTATTTCCGACATGAAAGCCAATGCGATTGCGGAGTACGAGAAAAATGCACTTAAAGGTACTCCTAATCCAAACAATGGCGGTAACAATAATGAACCCGACTCAAAGCCAGCAGATGTAGCCAATGCAGAACAAATCTCATTTGGCACAGTTGCAAGTGCAGAGAGCCAAAACAGCTATGTAATTTAAACAGGAGGTAGAACGATGGGAAAACCAATCGTAAGAGACTTTACACAGGGTAAAGGAATTTTAAAATTTTTCCCTTATGAGGGTGCAGCGTGCCTTGTACCACAGACTATGGTAACAAGCGCAGACGGAAACGGAATGAAGATTGTACCGGCCGGTACACCATTCCCAAGCAATGATGCAGAGTGCAAGGGTTATCTGTTGCACGATGTAGATGTAACAATGGGTGACGCGCCTGGAACATATGTATATCAGGGAACTATTGATTGGGAGAAAGTTAAGTCACTTTCAATCGCAGATGAAGCTAGAACTGCAACACCTAGAGTTACTTTCTATGGCGCACCAAAGATTGTAGCAAGTCAGGTTTAAAAGGAGGTAGAAGAACATGGCATTACCATTAGCAGAAGCATTTACAGCGAGAAGTCTCGGTGTAATGTGGAACAATTATCAGAAGACATTAGGAACTGCCCCTTATCTTGGCAGACAAAAATTCGGAACACGTAAACAGGACTCACTCGACCTTAGATTCATCAAGGGCAAGAATGGACTGCCGGTATCGCTCAAAGCTTCAAACTTTGACGCACAGGCAGAGTTAAGAGATGTTGGAGGCTTCTCTGACATTCAGAACTCAATGCCATTTTATCGTGAGGGATATATGGTAACAGAGAAAGAGGAACAGGAGTATGACAATTACAGAACTTCTGAAAACTCTAGCCTTGCCAATAACGTATTACGTGAAATTTCAAAGAAACCAATGATGTTAATTGAGGGTGCATTAGTTGTACCGGAGAGACAGATTTGGCAGTTACTTGCACCTACAGATGGCGTACCAAAGGTAAAGGTTGTACTTGGTGATAAAAACTATGTCGTTGATTACACAGCCGACAACGGCGCAGAACATAAGGAAAAGCACTTTAAGTCAATTACCGGTACAAGCGCATGGGATAAGCCTACCACATGTGCACCGCTCGATGACCTTATCACAGCTCGTAGAGATTTTGCAAAGGCTACAGGCTACTCACTTACACGTTTCACCATGAATACAGAGACTTGGGAAATGGTGCTTAAGGCAGAGGACACAAAGAAACAGGTACTCGGTATCACTGCTTACAATGGCGGTATCAGATTACAGCAAGGACAGGTTACTGAATACCTTAGAGGATATGGTATCGAGATTGAAGTATACGATAAGCTCTATGTTGATGAGACAGGACAAACACAGTACTTTGTACCAACAGGCATTGTATCTGCACAGTCTGCCGGAGTATTCCTTGGCGATTACACATTCGGTAAGACTCCAGAGGAAAGAAGCGGAAGTATCACAGACGGAAACCTCTCACTTGTTGAGACCGGTGTATCTGTATACACATATGCTACAAATCACCCTATCAATACTCACTGTATCGTATCTATGATTGGATTACCTACATTCGAGGGTATGGATAGCGTTATGGTTCTCAAAGTTAAGGAGGATTAAGGCTTATGATAGCAACGCACTCTATAAAGCATGATGGAGTGTGGTATAAAGTCGGAGACGAGGTACCGGAAAGCAATAGCAATTCGGTGCCTTCTGATTTTATGAACCCACCCGAACCATATACAAAGACAGAAATTAACAGAATGTCGACAGCCGACCTAAAGAAGCTTGCGAGCGAAAATGGTATTGAAAATGCCACAGAAATTAATGGCAGCGACTTGAAGAAAATGTTAATTGAAAAGTATGGATTATAAGGAGCTTGGCATGGAATACACCACATTAGAGCAAGTCAAAATCAGACTCAAACAATTTCATATTGATACAGTCACGAATGATGATGAAACAACATCTGATGTGGTAGTGTTCGACAACAAGGAAGATAACCCACTCATTGAACAGCTCATTAGGCAAGCCACGGAAGATGTAAAAGCAAAAAGGTGTTATCCGGACACTTTCACCGATGATGATATAACTGCTGATTTAAAGCAGTTTGAAAATGTCGTTATCAATCTTGCTGTCTACGACCATTCACAAGCCGGTGAGAACTACATGAGCGCATTGAGCGAGGGCGGAGTGAGCCGTACATGGAAAGACAGAGATAAGCTGTTTGTCGGAGTTTTTCCTTTTGTCAAAGTGCTATAAGCAAAAGAAGATTGTGCGTTACCATTTTACTGATGTCGGTAAAGTGGTAGCAGGCGGTACACATTAAGTGGTGGTGGGCGGTGTGCCAATTACCAAAGACGAAAGGCTGTAAGATGAATAATTTAATCTATCAGACATACATTATTGCCTTACCAATTATCCTAACAGCGCTTTTGGGTTATATTGTTTGGCTTTTACAAGAGCAGAAAAAGCAAAAAGCGATAGACACAAAAGAAAGAAACGAGCGCATTGAAGAGGAAAAGAAGCTACGACAAGCGAACGGAAAAGGTACAATGTTACTTTTACGAGTACAGCTTATCGAATACCATGATAAGTACATGAAGCTTGGCGAAATTCCCTCATATGCGTATCAGAATTTTTGCGAGATGTATGACGCATACCACGCACTCGGTGGTAATGGCATGGTAACAAAAATGAAAAATGAGATTGAGGAAATCCATTTAGGCAAAGGAGGAAAAAACTGATGGACTTTACACAAGTACCTACAGTAGTTGCTATTATAGTAATTACTTATTTAATCGGATATGCTTCAAAGCAGATACCACAGGTTAAAGATAATATTATTCCTATTATCGTAGGTGTAGCCGGTGGAGTACTCGGTATTGTTGGAATGTTTGTAATTCCCGGTTATCCGGCAGACAACATTCTTGATGCAATAGCAGTTGGCATTGTGTCGGGCATGGCAAGTACCGGTGTTAATCAGATTTACAAGCAGATAAAGAAAAATGCTTGACATTAATAAGCAAGCCATGAAATACGCGCTTCAAGGTCAAACTGTCACAGTCTATGAAAAAGACGAGGACGGAAATCTAAAGTTTTACGAAACAGAGGACGGAGAGAAAATATATTACACACACGAAGAAACAGGCTTTTCGGAGCCGGTTGATTTCCGGGCGAATATATCATTTGACGGAGGAGAAGCACAGAACAAGGAATATGGCTTTAATACGGCTGATTTTGACGCTGTTTTGCTGACAGACAGAGGAGAATACCCTTTTAAAAAAGGTGATGTTATTTGGCTTGATAGTGAGCCCACAAAGGATACCAACGGATTAGTTGATTCAACTTCCGCAGACTTTACAATAGTGGGAGTCAAGCCCTCTCTCTATTCAGTTAAATACATGCTCAAAGCAGTTGTGAAAGAAGTGTAATTATGAAACTCGACATTTCTCTGACAGAAAAATCTATACAAAATGCGATAGACAAGCTCGAAAGATACAAAGACCGCTTACAGGACAAGTGCATAGCGTTTGTTGGAGAGCTTGCTAGTAATGGTATAGCCGTAGCACAAGCAAATACAGGCAATTTTGGACACTATATTACATTTAGTTACGAAATTAAAGATACAACAGACGGCTGTACAGCTATTGTGCTTGCTACTGAAACAGGGCAGATACAAAGCACATGGCAGACGGCAGACGGACTTAAGACAGTTGATGTATCGCCTTTGCTTATGGCTGAATACGGCTCGGGCTGGAGAGCCGAACCACACTTTAATGACGCAAGAGGCGGTCAGGGAACTTTTCCGGGACAGACACACGCATTTGACAGCGAGGGTTGGTATTGGAGAGACGAAAGTGGAGAATTACACCATTCATACGGCATTACACCTACAATGCCGATGTATCACGCATTTTTAAAAATGGAAAATGACATCATAGGAACGGCACGGAAAAATTTTAGTTGAGGTGAAATAAAGTGGCGAGTCAAAATCAATGGGTTTACGACCTCGAAAATCTCACATATGCGATTGTAAAAACCCGATGTGAGAAAAAATTGAAAACTAAATATCCCAAGCTAAAATTCACACAAGAGGAACAGTCGGACAGTGCAACGGCTAGTTTTCCAACAGTGCTAGTTCAAGCACTCGAACCTATAGAACAGAATGAGGATTTAGAGGGCAGAAGAACAAATACAGTGTTATTTACGGCACAAGTAACTGTTACAACGAATAAAAGCCGTTCAGAAGCCTTGAATGTGGCACAGACAGTGGCCAATGAGTACAAAGCTATGTCATTCAAGCTGACAACAATCCCATTCGCTAGAAAAAACGGCAAAATATGGACAGCAACATTACGTGCTAGGCGGTCATTTGACTGGAATGATAGATTATAAGAGCCTTTTGGCTCTTATTTTTTTATGAAAAATTAGGAGGTAATAAAAATGGCAACAGGTTTAAAAAGTAGAATTGCTTACAAGACACCAACCGCATCCGTCACAAGTGGCGATTACTGGGCTGGAACTTACAAGCTCTTACTTAGAGCAAAATCAATTCCCTCACCATTCGGCTCACAGAACATGGTAGATACTTCAACTCTTGAGGATTTAGTAGAGACACAGGAAATGGGCAGACGTTCAGCCGGTTCCATGGAGGTCGAGGGAGCTTTTGAGAAGAAGTACAAAGACGAGATGGTAACTAACGAGGGCAAGAAGCTCGACTTCATTATTCTCTATGGTACAGACGGAAAAGGTTCAGAGGGTATCTGTGCTTTTATTGGACAAGAGTCATTCGCCCCAGGCGCGGCTTCTGATGACCACTTAACAGGAACTGCGACTGTATCAGTTCAGACAGTACCTAAGTGGATTGAGGATAACTACGATGTTGCGGTAACAGAGGATGACCAAGGTTATCCTACATCAATCACACTCACAAAAAAAGGGTGAGCCAATCGGAAAAAGCCGTAGCGGTTGGCTATGATGATAGCACGGCTGACAGCGAACTTGAAGATACAATATAGTAAGGTAATTGAGGCAGTTTTAATACTGCCTCTTTCCCTATATAAATTAGGGAGAAAGGGAAAGATAAAATGAAAATTAAATTAAATGGAAAAGAGTATACAGTTAAATTCGGATATGCACCGGTAGTTAAGAATAAAATTATCCCAAGACTCGTAGGAATGGAGCAACAGGGTGAGGGACTTGAAGTCATTGACAACATGCTTGAATTTTTACCGGAGTTTTTACTCGTAGGCTTGCAAAAGTTTCATGCTGACGAATTTGGCTTTGATTTTGACAATAAAGAAGCAAAAGAGAAACAGCTTGTAAAGGTATACGATTTACTTGACGATTACCTTGACCCGGAGAATGAAGAGGGTGGAGATTTACAATCACTCTACAATGATTTGTCGGCTGAAATGGAGAAAAACAGTTTTTTATCCAAGATGCTGGCGAAAGAGGAACAGACAGCCAAGAAGAAACCAATCAAGAAGTAAAAGAGCTTACGTGGGAAGTATATTGCAACGAAATCCGCCCATATTGGCTTTTGGTAACTAAAGGCTATGGATTTAGCGTTGAGGACATAGATATGTCTTGTCCGGCTGATTTAGAGCCTTATTCAAAGGCTTATATGCTTGCACAAAAAGAAGCCGATTCCAACATGTGGGCTTGGTGGGGCACATACGGATTGAGTGCAACTCTTACAGCTATCGACAGAGCCTTAAATGGCAATAAAGCAAGAGCAAAATACATCGAAAAATCATTAAATGAGCAATACTCAAAAGATAACGAGCCTAAATACAAGGAGTCCAATGAGGAAATTGCCGTTTACGAGATGAAGCAACGAATTAACGCATTAAGACAGTCAGGATTACCTGAAAGTCCTGACTAATGAGGTGAAAATATGGCATATAAAGGAATTGACGTATCGTCATATCAAGGAAATATTGATTGGAGTAAGGTTAAGTGGGCTGGAGTGCAATTTGCAATCCTTAAAATAATTCGCAAAGACCTTAATCCGGATAAAACCTTCGAACAAAATTGGAAAGGCTGTACCGATGTAGGAATGCCGATACAAGGTGTTTATAACTACTCATACGCTACAACAGTAGACAAGGCAAAGACAGACGCAAATAAGGTCATTCAGACGCTTAACGGAAGAAAAACCTTTGTTTGGTTAGATGTTGAGGATAAGTGCCAGCAAGGGCTCGGACAGACGCTTATTGATATTATCAACACATATCAGAGTGTTATCAAGAGTGCCGGGCTTAACTTTGGTGTATATACCGGACTTAGCTTTTATAATCAGTATATTGCGCCATACGCAAATCAGATTAATTGTCCGTTTTGGATAGCACGTTATCCGTCAACTAAAGGAATGTCTATTGGTGATGAGCCTAATAGTGCAAAGAAGCCTGTTATTCAACATTCTCTGTATGGCTGGCAGTATTCAAGCGCATTTACTTGTAGCGGTCTGAGTAACAGCACTGACGCTAACTTACTCTATATTGAGCTTGATAAGGGCGATGGAATAGAGAATAATCCGGCACCAATAGCAACTCCGGTAAAGAATAACGCTTGGAAAGGCAACGAGGAATATTACCTCAATAATGATGATGTAAGAAAATGGCAACATGCCATGAACATCGGATTTGACACAGATGAGCTTAAGGAAGATGGCAAGTTTGGAGCTAATTCACAGAGATTCGCCAAAAATCACAATCTGTGGAGCGGTCAGAAGCATAACTGCCCGACAGCCATTAAGTGGTTAAGAAAAACTCTGCATGACAAGTATCATTTTTATAAACTCGATACTGATTACGGCAAGTGGAGCGACTACCTCACTAAATGTGTCATGGTATTTCAAAAGAATAGATGTCTTGAGCAAGACGGCTATGTTGGATTGATTACAACATACTATCTGCTCAAAGACTAAATACATGAGAGCTACTTTAGGGTAGCTCTTTTTTATTACAGGGAGGTGAGAAAATGGCAGAGAGCATTGAGCTTCAAATCAAGTCGGATGCGCAACAAGCAAATAGAGCCATAGGTAACTTACAAGGCAAACTGCAAGAACTTGGAACTACTCTCAATTCCCTCAATGGTGCAAGCATAAGCAATTTTGCGAGCGGAATGTCACAACTTGCAACATCACTTAGAAGTGTGAGCAGTATTGACACACGTACCTTTAGCAAGATTGCAACAAACATGGAAAAGCTTGGCAACCTTGATACTGCAAGACTTGTCAGCTCGGCAAGTGCCTTAAAGAGCATGGCAACAGAATTGTCGGGCTTTGCGAATATCTCAAAGCAATCAGCAGAGATTACACAGCTAACAGCTTCAATCTCAAAGCTTGGCTCTAAATCAGCCGGGTATGCTGCGGACAACATCAGAAACCTTGGCAGTGCCTTGAAAGAGGTAATGACAACACTATCTAGCGCACCGAGAGTCAGCAACAACATTATTCAAATGACTAACGCACTTGCTAATCTGTCACAGCAAGGCTCAAAAGTCGGCTCGGCTAGTAGGTCACTTGTAACAGGCTTTTCAAACACAACTAAGTCAATTAAGCGTACAAGGAGCGGATTTAGTGGCTTGGCTTCAACTATCGGTAAGTTTTACGCAACTTATTGGTTGGTTATGCGAGCTGTAGGAAAAATAGGCAGTGCAGTTGATTTAGCAAGCCAACTAACCGAGGTTCAAAACGTAGTAGATACCACGTTTGGCGATATGGCAAGCAAAGTTGATGATTTTACAAAAACATCAATTCAAGACTTTGGAATGTCTGAACTGACGGTTAAGCAAATATCAAGCCGTTTCCAAGCGTTAGGTACTTCTATAGGTATTTCATCGGAGCAAGTGGCAAATGGTACGGCAGTGGCAAATAAAGCTCTTATGAGCCAAAATAACACGCTATACAAGACTACAGACAGTATGGCTGATATGTCGCTTAATCTGACAAAATTAGCGGGTGATATGGCTTCATTCTACGATGTAGACCAAGCTGATGTTGCAAAGAGCTTACAATCCATTTTTTCGGGAACAATCGCACCATTAAGGAGATACGGACTTGATTTAACACAAGCCACTCTTTCAGAGTGGGCTATGAAAAACGGACTTGACGCAAATATCAAGTCAATGACGCAAGCTGAAAAGGTATTGCTAAGATACAATTATGTCATGGCAAATACGCAAGCTGCACAAGGAGACTTCGCCAAGACAGCCGATAAACGAAACGTTAGTTTCATGTGTCGCGCAGCATAGTAATATGCTGATGAAAAATCGAGCAAAGTCGGTGAAAACTAAGTTGATTTAGACAACATACTTTGATATAATATGTTTGAGGTGATTTAATGAGAACGTATTATATCTATAAGGTTACAAATAAAGTAAACGGAAAATTATACATCGGACAAACAGTAAACTATCACGCTAGGGTTCAACAACATTTAAGGTGTTCGCCAAAAGAGGATTGCTTATTTCACAGAGCAATTAAAGAATATGGCAAGGACAACTTTGAATGGGAAGTGATTGATAAATGCAATAGTTCACAGAAAGCATTGCGACTTGAAAGATTTTATATATCTTTGTATAACACATACAGAGATGGATATAATGAGAATAAGGGCGGTGTTGGTGGACACAACGCAAGAGCTGTCGTAAGGCTAGATAAGGACGGAACATTCATAGAAAGATACGATAGTGCGATGGAAGCCGAGAAATATGGTTTTGGTAATGTTGATGTATTATTATGTTGCAAAAACAAAATGCTGACATGTAAAGGCTATCAATTCATGTTTGAAGATGAATATAAAGCTAATGGAGCTAAGACATATGTGAAGCCAAAACCTATCAATCAGAGAAAAGTTATTCAATGTGACCTAAAAGGCAATTATATCAAAGAATTTGATAGCATAGCACAGGCTTCAACCGAAACAGGAACAAACAGGACAACACTGATAGGGGCATTGAAACATCGTTATAAAAATGCCAATGGATATATTTTTGTCTATAAAGAAGATTTTCCGATAAAAGATTTGAGCATGTATACTAAACTAAAAAAGGGTAGGAAAATAGCTCAAATTGACATAAAAACAAATAAAGTAGTCAAGGAGTATGATAGAATATCTGACGCTGGCAAAGCGTTGGGGGTCAATTATAAAGCCATACACAAAGTAGTTGATAAACCCGACAGGACAGCATACGGATATAAATGGATAAGTCAATAAGTCAATACCGAGGTAATCAATCAGATAGCGAAAGGCTGATTGACACTGTAACGCGTAGGAAGTGAATAAATATAATCTTCCCAAGAGTGCTCGACAACCATAAGACGTAGAAATGCGTCTTATTTTTGTGGTTGAAAATGTACGCTGAACTTATAGGAAACTATAAGAAGTAGAGGATAAAAAGCCTTTACGATAACAAATTGACATGGGCGAATAGTATAAGAGTTCTTAAACAAGAGTTCCAAGCATGGGGCAGTATCATAGGTAGCGTAGTAATCAATGCTTTAAAGCCGTTTGTTCAAGCCTTAAGTAAAGTAATGCTCAAGGTTATCAGCTTTACAAAAACTGTAGCTGACGCACTCGGAGCAATCTTCGGATGGACTATCGAGATAAGCGGTGGCGGTGCTACTGTTGACGGCATGGAGGACATAGCTGACGGAGTAGGCGATATTGGCGATAACGCTGATAGTTCCAATAAGAAAGCGCAAAAACTGAAAAAGACATTGCTTAGCATAGACGAGATACACGCACTTGACGATAACAGCGATAGTGGCAGTGGTGGAGGTTCAGGCAGTGGCGGTTCAGGTGGCGGCGGAGCTGGCAGTGGTGTTAATAGCTCACTGAAAAAAACCGATGGATTGATTGAAAAATATAAATCATCAATCAAGGATTTATACTCACTTGGAAAGTACATCGGTGACACAATAGCCGACTCCCTTAATTCTATTAATTGGGATAACGTGTATCAGAGCGCATCGAACTTTGGAAAAGGTCTTGCAGACTTCCTTAACGGCTTAATAAGTCCAAAATTATTTACGGCACTCGGAAAGACAATAGCCGGTTCAATAAGAACTGCCATAATCTCTGCTTTTTCGTTTACGTCAACGTTTGATTGGGGAAACCTTGGAGACAGTTTTGCTTCATTTATAAATGGTGCATTACATGAAATGTCAAGAGTAAGTGACGTTACAGGGCTGACTGGCTGGCAAGAACTTGGAAAAACAGTCAATAACATTGTTCACGGCATACGAGATACTTTAATTCACGCGCTAATCAATATTGATTGGAAAGACGCATTTAAGGGCATTTCGGAATTTATCGGAGAGCTTGATATTGATACTTTTACTATTCTTATTGGCGCGTTTGCATGGAAACACGGACTCAAAGAGATAACCAAAACACTTATTTCATCTGAATGGGAAAAGTACGCAACAGCTAAAGGCTTGTCGAAAACGGAACTTGCACTAAGAGGAGTTGAGGTGCTGGTTATCGTGTCGGCTATCAATTACGTGTTAGCACACATGAAAGGGTGGATTGATAAACTCAAAGAGTGGTTCAAGAGTCCGGAATCTGGAATGGGAATAAGCAACGAAGTCACAGGCTTTGACGGGAAAAAGATTAAACTTGTTACTCCTCTCGAATGGAGAATTAAGGAAATAAAGTGGAAAATCAAAGATGCTGAAAAAAGCGTAGATGATTTTTTCAAAAACTTGGGAAATTATTTCAAAAAAGGCTGGAAAACATTTAAAAAGAATATGTCTTTAAATGTTGATGATTTACAAAACGTATTAGGTCCACAGCTTTACAACGGCTTTGTTGGGATTATTAATGACATTATAGGATTGCTTAACAAGATACCCGGTGTTGAAATACCAAAATTTAAAAAGAAAACAGTTAAAGGAATTGACGATACCGTAAAAGAAGTAGGGAAGAGCGCGAGCAAAATTGATGATAGCTACAAAAACTTAAGCGCCGGTGTAAGTGGGTATTTAGGAAATATCAACACTTCACTTGATGGTACTAAAAGCAAGATGGATAGCATGAGCAGTAAAGCAAGTGGAACAACACTTAGCACAAGCAGCTCTTTCTCAACGTTATCATCAAATCTCTACAATTCATTAAGCGGAGTTAACGGCTCATTGGGTAACACTAAATTTAACATGGGGGTATTTCAAGACGCTGCGGAAAATATGAGAAGAGGAGCATCGAACTCATTCTCAACGATGGCAAGTAACGCAAGCACTTATCTTGGCTCGGCAGGTGGAAGCTTTAGTGGGCTTAAAGGAAAAGTCGATAACACGAACGGAAGTTTAGGTACGTTTAAGTGGTACGCAAATCAAAGTTACAGTGTTGGAATAAGTAGCTGGGGATTCAGCAGTGTTAAGAGCTCGATAGATGGCATTGTACGCTCATTGGATGATTTGTTTAAGTACAACAATAAAAGATTCAATATTACCACAGGCACAAAATACATGGGGTATCAGTCACTACTCGACAGGGCACCACATTTTGCTAGTGGTGGTTTCCCGGAAGAGGGCCCGTTCTACATGAACCGAGGGGAAATAGTCGGTAAATTCTCAAATGGTAAAACAGCCGTAGCAAACAATCAGCAAATTACCGAGGGAATTAAACAGGCTGTCATGGAGGGCATGGCGCAAGTGATGATGAACTATAATGCCGGTGGAAATTCTGCACCTATCATTGAAAATGTGTTTAAGTGCGACAGCGAAACACTTTATCGCATGACACAGATAGGCAAAGCAAAGCATGGACAACGATATATTGTAGCAAATGAATTTGGTTAAGACACTCACCCTTGTGTGGGTGTCTTTTTACGAGGTAACAATATGGCAATGATGTTAGTAGACGGAGTGGAATTACCTACTCCGTCAACTTTTGAATGGGGCATGATTGATGTGTCTGCAAGCGACAGTGGACGTACACAGGACGCTCAAATGCATAAAAACAGAATAGCACAGAAACGACAGCTTAAATTGTCATGGAGTGGTACAGACACGGCTAGGACGGCAAAGATACTTCAAATGGTAAACCCCGAATATATCAGAGTGACATATCCTGATGCTATGAGTGGCACCGATGAAACACGCACGTTCTATGTGGGTGATAGGAACGCACCTATCAAGATATGGACTATCAACAATAAGAGGTATGAGACATTGAGTTTCGACCTCATAGAAGTATAAGGCGGTGATTTAATGCTTAACGTATCGGCTAAATGGCAAAGGGCAGTAATGCTCGACAATAATATAAATGTAAATTGTTTTGCTGACATAGTTACGGCAAGCGGCGAAAAAATCCCTATTAGTGATAGTGAATTGTGGGCGAATGGCTTCGAGGTTAATGACTCAACATCGAGCAATGGTACTTTCACAATTGGGGCTTTGATTGCCGGAAAACTGAAAATTAAGCTGAATAACATTTATGAAGATTACAGCAAGTATGATTTTGATAAGGCAAGCGTAACGGCATATGTTTCAAAAAGCTTTTCTGACGGCACAACCGAAAAGCTAAAAATCGGTGAGTATAGAGTCAGCGAAACAAGCTATGATGGCTCACTCATAACGCTTACTTGCCTTGACAATATTAATAATTTCAATCGCGAGTACGATAGCAATTTAAGCTACCCTACGACAGCGTATGATGTGGTCAGAGACGCTTGCATTAAGTGTGATGTACCTTTTACTATGGCGAGATTTGACAACTCTGATTACGTGATTAACGAGATACCAAGCGATAATCAAAAACTCACATATGGACAGGTAATAGCTTACATCTTACAGTTGAGCGGATTATGGGGCAAGTGCGGTCACGATGGCGAATTGCTTATCGGTTGGTATGACATGAGTCAGTTTGACAGTCGAGGTTACAATGGAGGAACTTTTAGCACTACCACTACACCATATTCTGACGGAGATAATGTTGATGGCGGAAATTTCACCGATTATTCAAGTGGAGATAGCGTTGATGGCGGAACATTTACTGAGGCGAGAAATTACCACAATGTTTACACACAAAAAGACTTGAATGTTGCGACCGATGATGTTGTTATCACCGGGGTAAAGGTAACAGTAACCTCAAAAGAGGATAAGGCGAAAGATGTTAATACACTTGCCGGAAAAGAGGGATATGTAGTCTCAATCTCTGATAATCCGTTTATTCCGGCAGACAAGGCACAGACAGTTGCAAACTATATCTTCAAAAAAATCGGTGGCATGAGGTTCAGGCCTCTTGATGCTACACTCTTGTCAAATCCACTGATTGAGAGTGGAGATGTAGCACTCGTGACAGACCGCAAGCAGAATACCTATAGCTGTTTTATTTCTAACCGAACATTTACAGTTGGAAGCGGTACAAAAATTTCATGTGACGCTGAAAATGCTTCAAGGAATAGTGCTGATAAATTCAGTAATGAGACAAAGGCTGTCGTACAAGCTAGGAAAGTTGCACAGGCACAACTAAGTGTATATGACAAGCAAATGCAATTGCTGACACAGCTAATGTCCCAATCGCTTGGACTTTTTAAGACTGAACAAGTGCAAGAGGACGGCTCAATTATTTACATTATGCACAATAAAGCCGACCTTAATTCGAGCAATATACAGTGGAAAATGACGGCTAATGGCATGGCTGTATCAAATGATTACGGCAAGACATGGAAAGCCGGAATTGATAAAGATGGAAATGCTATTTTCAATATTATGTCGGTTATCGGCATTAATTTTGATTGGGCACATGGTGGTACGCTCACTTTAGGTGGTGAGAATAACGTAAACGGCAAGCAGTATGTCAAAGACGCAAACGGAAAGACACTTGTAACGCTGGATAACAAAGGTATTACACTTGATGATGCGGTAAGTATTTCACTGAACGGAAATTTAAGTAATTCAAAGATTGATTTAAAAGCTACTGACAATTCAGGAAACAATTATGAACTTTGGATGAATGGCGCAGTCTTGCGAATTAACAAAAATGGCGAGAACATGATTACACTCTACGGAGCCGTAGGCGCTATAGGCGCGCAGACAATGAGCGCACAGACAATAAGTGCGCAACAGACAATGAGTGCTCAAGAAGTACAATCTGATAAATTCAGAGAGACTGATAGAGGGTATGCTATGTGTGGCAATGCAACAGGACATACTTATCATTGTGACTGGGATGGCAGTGCCTTAAGTTTCCAAGTTGATGTTACTTGGGTATGGAGTTCGTCAGATAAACGATTAAAAAAGAATATTGAAGCAATTAATCAAGATTATATTGACGCAGTAGGCTCGGTTGATTTATTTCAATACAATCTTAATAGGCAAGGATATTCAGACAAGCCCTTATATTTTGGAGCAATGGCACAGGATATAATCGAGAATCTTAAAGATAAAGGACATGTCGATGAAAATCTTGATATGATTTTCCAAAATAAAGCAACATCGGATGATGATACACTGTACTACGGCATGAACTATGAGCAATTCCTAATCTTAAGACTTGCCGGAGACGAGCAAAAGATTGATAAAATGCAAAAACACATAGATGAATTGGAAGATAAGTTTTCAAGATTGTGTCAGAAATTAGGCATTAACGAAAGCGAGGTGTAGCTTATGGCAATTCAAATGAGACGAGGGGCATACGCGCAGTTTGACCCCTCAAAAATGAAGGCTGGAGAATGGGCGGTATCTACTGACAATGATTCTCAAAAACAAATGGTGTATATGTGCTTTGCGCCGGGAGTTGTTAAGCGAATGGCAGCACTTGAAGATTTGCAAAACGAATTAGGCAAATTTGCAACATTCGGAATTACGGACGATGGATATTTTTACGTTCAGACACCCGATTGAAATGATTTAGTTTTTAGCATGGATGATGATGGAAGGTTGGTGATTGACTATGCCTAGATATGTAGGTAACAGATGTATTCCAATGCCAATGGGTAATTGGGACAAAACCAAAGAATATGAAAATCTCTCGGTGGTTTTAGCAAGCAATGGCGATAGCTACACATCAAAGAAGAATGTGCCAAAAGGAATTGAGTTATCAAACACTGAATATTGGGCTATCAGTTCTCGATTTAATGCACAATTAGAGGTACAGAAACAGCGCATTGACAACATTGTAGCACTACCTGATGGCTCTACTACAGGTGATGCTGAATTAACTGATATAAGAGTAGGTGCGGACGGAAAGACTTATCCAAATGCAGGTAACGCTGTAAGAGAACAGGTTAGTTCATTAAAGGAAGATTTATCCAACAAAATCACTAAATTTTATGCATCAAATCAAGGCGAAACCCATCTTGCCGATTCTGACAATGGAAAGATTCAAGATATGATGATATATGGCAAATCCTCACAGGATGGAACACCAACACCAGAGAATCCAGTTGAGATTAAGAGCGTTGTGAATCCAACAGTAAAACTACTTGGAAGTAATATCTTAAAAATTAGAGATGGTGAATATCAAAATGTTGGATGTACCATTACTGTAAGCAACGGAGTTATAAAATTAAACGGAACATCTACTGGTACTGTATCTATTCTATTGCCAATAGATACCCCATCTATGTTTAAAGAAGGAACTGAAATTATATTTTGTTCAAATAATACAAAAGGCACTGAAAGTATAATCAAATGCTACCTTGATTATACCAACGAGAACACAAAGGGCTTTTCAGTTGCAGGCAAGACTATCAATACACCTTATGTAATTACAAAAGAAGATTCTAAGTATAAATTTAACTTATTTGTTAGAATTACAAAAGGAAATACTTTCGACAACGAAACATGGAAGCCACAAATCTTAATAGGTAAACAAATTACTCCATTTGAACCATACAAAGAGCAATCAATACAGTTGCCAATAACATTAAATGCAATTCCAGTCTCAAGCGGTGGTAACTACACTGACCAGAGCGGTCAGCAATGGATTTGCGACGAGGTGGACTTGGAGAGAGGGGTGAAGGTACAAAGGGTGAAGACATTAGTTTTCTTTGATGACTCAGCGTTTAGTAGAGAAGATACCTCGAACGGTTATCGCTTTTCCGCTAACGCTAACGATTTAAGGCCAGCAGATACTACAACTGCTGATTCAAGTGCATTTTGCTCTGCTTTAAAACTTGGTAAAACTGGCGCCACATGGACTACAACTAATGTCTTTACAATCAACATAAAAATTTACGTTAGGTTTGAAAACATCACCACGCTTGATGAGTTACAGCAGTATCTACAACAAAACCCCATGACGATAATTGCAATCCTCGCCACCCCCATCGAAACCCCGCTCACTCTCGCCGAACTTGCCGATTTTAATGCATTTATAACCTATTATCCAGTAACAAACATCAGCGTCAATTCAGAACAGCTTGACGGATATACAGTATTTAACTATCCAATTAGCATAGCTAACGGATGGAACTATGTAAAACAACAGTTAAACGACAACCGAGATTATATCTATGATATGGATACGCAATCGGCAGAAGCATATGTCAATAGTGAATATGCAGTAGCACTTACAGAATTGGAGGTATAGAAGATGTTATACAAAGCATTATTAAAACTTAAAGAAAGAAACGGACTTACAGACAATTTAAAGAACAAAATTGATATTTTTTTCGCGACAAGCAGAATTACCGAAGAGCAGTACAATGAGCTGATGGACATTAATAAGGAAGAAGAACTGAAAGCGGAAACTAATTACTAAAGGAGCATATAGTTAACTAAGCTATTACAATTAAAAAGGAGAGGGAAACCTCTCCATAGTTCAATGAAAAATAAAATCAAGCCACATTAGCGCAGAAGCAACAATACCAAAGATAGAACCACCATGATTGTGTGGAATTTCATTCTTAGATGCTAAATCAATTATTCCGAGAATAATTGAAGCAATAGAGCAACATACAAAAATTAAGCCAAACATAGCAATAAAAAGGTCATTGTCCACCGGAAAGAATCCTATTTTTGTTGCAATAAACATTATAAGCGGAACAGCTATGAGAATACCACTTGTGAAGCTTACTGTTGAATTTTGCTTAACGAATGGCTCATCTTTTTGGCACAACTCTACATAATATTTGGCTGTTTCAAATGAAACCAAAGTCCTTTGTGATATTTCATTACAAGCCATGCCTAAGTTGCCATTATAATGCTTGATTATATCATTAACATTGATTTTTTGACCATTGATGACGTAGGAATTGCATTTATTTGTTTTTACCATATTAACATCTCCTTTTGTAGTTCTTTTTGCTATTCTATTCTTTACAGTCCATGTTGTCAATATTCGACAAAATAAAACACTTTAAAGTGTTACAGTAACAATGTTCTCAATAAGAGAACTCTTCAAGTTTCGGTAGGGCGGTGGATTTTTCTGCCGTCCTTATTGACGTTTAAGAACAAATGTTCTATAATTGATGTATCGGAGGTAGTGTTGTATGGAATATAAGGATGAAATAATTAAAATGATTGAGGGCTTGGAAGATAAAGACCTGTTATTGTACTTGTACATATTTATTAAAGGAAAAATAGAGGCAGAGTAAAAACTCTGCCTTGTGGTTATATTTTCTTTTCCCAAACATTACCACACTTTGAACACACAAACTTTGTTTTGCCGTTCTTGCCTTTAATTCCGGTAGCAGTACCGACAACGGCACCGACAGGTCCGAAGAGACCGCCTACTGTGTTGCCGACAAGTGCTTTACCGAATGAGAATTTTTTCTTGGTATCAACAGGTATGCCAACACCATCACAACCCCATTTAGGACATTTAACAGTTTTACTCATAATAAAATACCACCTTTCTTATTAATTTAATTTATTTTGAGTATTTTTCATACATTACATCTATTAAATTCATAATACTTTCTTGCTCTTTATCAGACAATTTAGATAACTTAAATACATAATCTTTGAGCTTGCTGTCTATATTTGAAAGTTCATAATCTGTATTTGCTTGTTCAAATATAGGGTTACTTTCTTCACCTGTAACTAGATATGATAAGGTAGTTCCTAAAAAATCAGCAATTTTCTGCATATTCTTAGTTTTTGGCTCGCTCTTTCCTCTTTTCCAATCAGATAGAGTCATGTTTGAAATGCCTGTAGCTCTTGCAACATCGGCATTTTTCAAGCCTTTTTCGTCTAGTAATTTCTGATAGTATTCGTACATAAAAAATCCCTCATAAATTATTATGGAAAACTTTAAAATAATGCTTGACAATTAAAGAAAACCATAATATACTAGACCTAGATTAAGGGAATCCTTAAAACCTAGGTTTTAATTTTGTTATTTTGTTGTCTTGGTAAGTTTCATTATAACGGATTTCCTTAATGAAATCAATATATTTTTAAGGAAAGGAGCGTAAAAAATGAATAATTCTAAGAAATATGCTCAATCATATTCGAGATTTGAGCAAATTTTGAAGAAAAAGGGTATCACATCATACCGAGTAGCAACAGACTTGAACTTTTCACCCATGCTACTTTCAGATTGGAAGAGAGATAAAAGCAAGCCAAAATTAGACACCATGATTAAAATTGCAAGCTATCTTGATGAGCCGGTTGAAAGTTTCGTGGATTAGAAAGAAAGGAGAAAGCATGAACGCAAGAGAACAACGAATCGCAGAAATTATGTCAGAAAATCAAGTTGAATATGACATAGCAGAGTCGATATTCCTAGGCGAAATATGTGACAAATACAGTACTGATGATTGCGATATTGCAGAATCCTTGTTTGAGTCTGACGCAGAGGAAAGCGAGGTAGAAGCATGAATGAGATTTTAAAGGTTGATGTTGATACTCAAATGGTATCGGCAAGAGAACTGCATAATGCACTCGAGGTCAGCAAGAGATTTTCCGCATGGTTTGAAACTTACTCAAATACTTTTATTGAGGGTGAGGATTACAAAGGTGCGTACCTTAAGGTACAGAGCAATCAATATGGCGGTGAGAAAGAATTACAGGACTACAACATGACAGTTGATATGGCAAAACATATCTGTCTTATGAGCAGAACTGAAAAAGGCAAACAGTGCCGACAATATCTCATTGATTTAGAGAAAGCATGGAACACACCGGAACAGGTAATGGCTAGAGCATTAAAGATAGCCAATAAGACTATTGATAGCCTTAAGTCTGATAACACAAAGCTAATCGAAGATAATGCTCGCATGAAGCCCAAAGAGATATTTGCTGACGCAGTAACAGCTAGTGAAACATCATTGCTAGTAAGGGATGTCGCAAAATTGATAAGGCAGAATGGAGTCAAAATCGGAGAGAAGCGACTTTATAAGTGGCTACGTGAAAATGGATATGTTTGTCAAGGCTCGACAGCTCCGACTCAAAAAGCAATGGAAATGGGATTGCTTGAGGTTGTTATACGAACTGTTGAAAGAGGTGACAGGCTTCCACTTGAAACAAAGACCACAAAAGTTACAGGCAAAGGACAAGTTTATTTTGTAAATAAATTCCTTGCGCAGAACGGAGAGTGATTGTATGAGAAAAAGAACTTTAAAGCAGAAATTCTGTGTGGGCTGTGGCTATTCGATTTTTGGAGCATTAGCTTTTGTATTTTTCCTTGGATTATCGGTGGCATACGGAATTAAGACAGCGAGTATCATTGTTGGGGCAATCGTAACAGTATTTTGGCTGATACTGATTGCAATATGTCTCATAGAGGAGGGCGAACCACATGAGAAGAAAAAGGATATTGATGTTATCGACTTTAATAATTGGAACTATGACCTTAAAGCCAATAGCAGCGAAAGCAGATAGCAAAGTTGAGCTGACAGCCGGTGTTACTTCCTATTTAAATAGCGTAATGCTAGGAAAGATTGAACCGACAGTAGTTCAGAATGAGCCGGTTGTAGTTGAGCAGACTTATGTAGAGCCAACAGTTCCGACTTGCCGTAAGAAATACAGTTGTAGCCGATTTAGGAAGCTGGGGCGAGTCAGATATGGCGATTACACTTATACGTGGTACTCACAGAGAGCGTTACCTGGAGGCGGTCTAAATATTCCGGGCAGACATCTAAATGAGCACGGATTGGTAGTTGATGAAAACGAATACGTTGTAATTGCAAGTGATGATTTACCACACGGAACTGTAGTTGATACTCCAATAGGCGTCCAAGGAATTGTATATGACGAAGGGAGCGGAAATGGAAATCTTGACATCTACTGCGATTGGTAGCCAATTGAAGCGTCAGAGTGCTAACGATTACCTACAAGAATTATATCGAGCTAAACGGCACGAGGACAAATCATTTGACTTTCAAGCACTGTTGGACAGGGAAATGGAGAAACTAAATGAGCGACAATGTAAGACGGATTAGGCTGGGTGATACAAGATACAGGTTGAAGCCATTAACAAGAGAGCAGAAGCTATTGCTCAACAAGGCTCATTACGTGCCGAGTGAGTGGCTTTTTGTATCGGAGTCGGACTCATACTTAAGAGTAGTGAAGAAATCAAGCCTACATGGAAATTTGATTCTAAAAACCATAAACAAATAGAAAGAGAGGAAACACAATGAAAATTACACATGTATTTGCGCAGAATTTTTGTAAATTCTATGGCAAAAACACATTAGACACAGATTTTTCAATGAAAACTGTGTTGTCCGGTCAGAATGAAGTCGGCAAATCAACAGTTAAGAGAATTATCCTTGATGTGCTGAATTGTCACGATGAGAACGACAGAGAGATTACAGGCATAAGACCGCATGATGAAAACGGAGTTGAGATTGATGATGTTGATATTGTAAGAGCTGTTACCTTTGAGATTGACGGAAAAGCAAAGACTCTGAAAAAGGTTACAAGGCAGAAACGCAACAAAAAAGGCGAGATTACAGGAAGTGTTACTGATTACTCAATTAATGATGTACCTTACAAAATGGCTGACTACAATCAGTACATCAATGACAACATGGCAGAACTTGGAGTATTACCATTTTGCTTAAATGCCATGACATTACTCAACAAGTCACAGGCAGAGCAGAGATTAGCACTTGCAAGCTATTTTGGCACACGTACTGATGAAGAAATCTGCGATATGTTTCCACAGTTTGCCGAACTTAAACCGATGTTTGACGATGGGGACGTAGACCAGCTCAAAAAAGTATGTCGTGGCAAGCTAAACGGCACAGGCGGTAGGAATGGCTCAAAAGGACTTGTTAAGGAAAGAGACGAAATCTCAACAAGGATAGATACAATCCATTCCACCAATGAGTATACAGACCTTGCAGAGCTTGAACTACAGAAGAAAACATACGAGCCACAGCTTAAGGAAATTGAAGATAAGCTGTCTGACTATAACAAAATTTTAGAGGACAAGCAGAAAGCCACAGAGGACATTATGAACCTTAAATTTGAGCTTTCAGACATGGAGAGAAAAGCCAATGCCGAAAATCAGAAAAAGCGCATGGAGCTACAGTTACAGATTGACGGCTTCGATGTTTCAATCCGCAAAACAGAGTCAATGATAAGAGCCGGAAAAGCTAGCATTAAAAGCTCCGAAAGAGAGATTGGAGATTGCGCAATAGACTTAGCAAAGGTACGTGCTGACTGGAAAAAAGCAAAGGCACTTTCCTTTGATGAAAGCAGTGTTAATTGTCCGATGTGCGGTCAGAGATTGCCGGAAGATAAGATAGAGAGCATGAGAGCTGAATTTGACGAGCGAAAAGCAAAGAACCTTAAAGAGCTTGAAGATAAGGGAAATGCGCTATCAAATGATAGCAAGGGGTTTAAACAGGCTATCGAGGATAGGAAGAAAGAAATAGCTGACCTTGAAGCAGAACTTACGGAACTGACAATAAGACATGATGCTGTTGCTAAAGAGCTTGGAGGCTTACCTACTGATACTGATATGACAGGCAACAGTGAGTATCAGGCGCTTAAAGCTAAAATCGAGGAAAAAGAGAAAGCTCTTGCCGATGAAAATGATACATCAGAGCTTATCAGAAAGCTCAAAAACGAGCGAAACGAACTGTTAAGGCAAGTTTCATCGGTTGATACAAAGATTGAGCTTGGTGTGGCGAATAACAAGCGTATAGACGATAGCATAGCTGACCTTGAAACAAAGAGAACCGACCTCAATCAGGAGATTGCCGATTGGGAGAGAAAGCTTGACTTGCTGAAAGAGTTTACACGTAAGAAAAACGAACTCTTACAGGCTGATGTTAATAAGTACTTGGATTTTGCCACAGCAAAGCTTTTCAGACCGCTCTTAAATGGTGATACCGAGGAGTGCTGCGACTTTGTTTACAATGGTGAAGCATATGCAAGGAATCTCAATCATGGTGCAAGGATGTTAACGGAAGTTGACATATGCAGAGCTTTTCAGAAAGTAGCAAGCGTTAATTTCCCAATTATCATTGATGATACAGAGAGTGTTGACGATTGGAGAATACCACAGATTGATAACCAGCTTATTATGTTGAAGCATACACAGGACAAGGAACTTGTGATTGAGGAGGTGTGATGTGAAATTATACTTTTACTTTTTGGATACTTATGGTAGGAACCCTAAAGGTTTATATGTTAAGGAATGTGAAGCGAAAGAGAAACCCAAGACATACAGGGCTGTTAATGGAGCTTTTCCAAACTACTATGGCACGGCAAGGAAAGATGATGTTGGGCGAATAACTAATAATTGTCTGTTTCTTACAGAACCTAACTTTGAGTATGCAAAAGAGGTGTTCCGAAACAGGGCAGAAAGAAGAATTGCAGACAAGCTGGAAGAGGTTGAAAAACTCAAAGCTGAATTAAAAATAATAAATGAAAGCGAGGTATAGAGATGATTAAAGCGAAAGACGGAGAAATTACATTTAGAGGTACAAGAAGTAATGTTATGGCAGAGGCAGTTACTGTTTTACATGCGCTTAAAGAGGAACTTTCAGAGGAAGAGTACAAAATGGTAATTAGACTTGCTGATAAAAGCGAGGAACAGGTGAAAGATGAAGCCGAGAGAGCAAGAGAAACGCTCAAAAAGTTACTTGGATTATAGGAGGTTCAATATGAGTATTAAGAAGAGAAATTATTATATGGGTGGCAAGAAACATACCGTAGAGCTTAAGTATGACGGATATATGTATACAGTTATATCTGACGGAGTTTTATTTAAGCAGACACCTAATGAACTGTTTGCGGTTCAGGTTTTTAATGAGATTTAGGAGGATTAATTATGGCAGAGAATACGCAGTTAGTTGAGTATGAATCAAATGGGGAAATGGTAAAAATTTCTCCAACAATGATAAAAAGATACCTTGTAAGTGGCAATGGCAATGTATCTGACGGAGAAGTAATGATGTTTATGTCATTATGCAGATACCAGCACTTAAATCCGTTTTTGAGAGAAGCATACCTTATTAAGTATGGAAGCAACGAACCAGCCACAATAGTTACTGGAAAAGACGTTTTTACAAAGAGAGCCAATGCAGACCCACGATATAAGGGAAAGAAAGCAGGAATTATTGTAATTAAAAAGGACGGAGCTGTTGAAGAGCGAGAGGGAACAATGGTTTTACCTAACGAAACTATCGTAGGTGGCTGGGCGAAAATCTTTATAGATGGAAAAGAGGACGAGTATCAGTCAGTAGGCTTTGATGAGTACGCAGGAAGAAAAAAAGATGGTTCGCTTAACAGCCAATGGGCGAAAAAGCCAGCCACAATGATTAGAAAAGTAGCTGTTGTACAGGCCTTAAGAGAAGCGTTTCCAGATAGATTTCAAGGTTTATATGCACAAGAGGAATTTCAAAATGTATCAGATGTAAAACTTGACACAGAAAAGGTTGTTGCTGATGAGATTAAAGAAAACGCAAATAGTGTAGATTTTGACGAGGACAACATAATTGATGTGGAGCCGACCGACACAGCTGACAAGCAGTCAGAGGAGCTACCGCCATTCATGCAGAGTGAGGAGGGTTAAGTAATGCATCGACACGACTGGATTAAGTTTTGTAAGCATCATAAATGGGGCTATAAGTGCAAAATATGTGGGAGGTTTTGGAGACCATGAGAGTAATTTCACAGCATGGCAATGTTGATTTGCCTTATGAACAGATAGTTGTGTGCCACGCAATGGAGAGCGTTATAGCACTATACAATGGAGAGAAATACGTATTAGGCGAGTACTCTTCCAAAGAGAAATCGTATAAGGCTATGGAAATGCTGAGAGAAGCATATATCGGTATGCCGATTGTAATGCAGAATGTTGATATTTCAGAAGATGTGGTAAAGGAATTTGAAAGATTAAAGAAGTGCGGTGTTATGGTGCAAGCAGAAAATCAGCCGTCAAAGGTAGAGTGTGTCAGCAATGCTGTTTTTCAGTTCCCACAGGATGATGAAATCGAGGTGTGAGTATGTCAGTCGAAGAAATCCGTAAATGCGATAGATGTGGAAAGCCTTTTGAGTACAGTTTGTCTAAATGGGCTGGATATTTTAAATATGGTATCAAAAAAGAAAATCGACTGTGCTTTCATTCAATGTTTTATGGTAATCCGGATGGCTATTCATATGTAGATTATAGATACGACCTTTGTGCTGATTGTACAGAAAAATTATTATTGTTTTTGCGAAATAGCGAGTAAAGGAGAAGGTGTAAATGTACTTAAAATGCTTAGGCTCATCGTCAGCCGGAAATTGCTATCTGCTAACTTCCGACAGTGGAGAAACGCTTATCCTTGATTGCGGAATACCGATTAAGGAGATTAAAAAAGGCTTAGATTGGCATATAAGGGGGATAAAGGGTGTGATTATAAGTCACACCCACCTACCCTAGACCACAGCAAGTCATTAAACGATTTTAAATCAATGGGAATACCGATTTATGCACCATATATACAATACGCACAACACGAGGGCATACATCGTTATCACACGATACCATTTAGCGGTTTTGAAGTTAAGGCATTTGACCTAACAACAATAGACGGAAATTGGACACACACAAACGCAAATGGCGAACCTTGCCCGATATACGGCTTTCTGATTACTCACAAGGAAATGGGAAGAATGCTTTACATAACCGATTGTGAACTAATCAAGTGGAAGTTTAAGGACATAAACCACATTCTCTTAGGTGTGAATTATGACAAGGATTTAATCGACAGGGATAACACAGGCAAAGCTAATCACGTTTTCAGAGGTCACTTATCCATTGACACGGCTTGCGATTTTGTTAAGGCAAATTATTCAGATAGCTTGCAGAACGTAATAATGTGCCATCTATCAAGTGAAAATTCTGATAGTGATAGTTTTATCGAGAAGATGAAGAAAGTTGCTTATGGGGCGAATGTAGATGTTGCAGAGCGCAACAAGGAATGGCTACTTGCTAATCCTAATGAGTGCCCTTTTTAGAAAGGAGATAATGACTATGAATTTCAAATGGAGTGAGGAGGAAGTCCTTTTATTAAAAGATAAATATTCTTGCTCAACAAATGATGAATTAATCGCCTTATTTCCTAATAAAACATTTTTGGCAATCTATAAAAAAGCTTATTCGCTTAACTTAAAGAGAGATGAAGAAATTAAGTTTTTGAACAGGTCAAAGGCTAAAAGTGGTAAAAATGCTAGTAATTGGAATGGCGGTGTTAGGAGAACAAGCAAAGGATATATACAAATATTAATGCCGGAACATAAAAGAGCAGATAAAGGCGGGTACGTTATGGAACATATCGTAGTTTATGAAAAAGCCACAGGAATAGAAGTGCCACGAAACTGTTGCATACATCATTTGAACGGGATAAAAAATGATAACAGAATTGAAAATTTATGTATGATGACAAATTCAGCACACACAATATATCATCATACAGGGCAAAAAAGAAGTGAAGAAACTAGAAAACGAATTTCAGAAAGCAAGAGGAAAAAATATGAATAAAGTGATAATTTCGGGGAGAGTTGTTAGGGATGCTGATGTTAGATATTCACAGACAGCAAACGGAAGTATGGCGGTAGCAAGGTATACATTAGCTGTTGACAGAACTTTTAAGAAAGAGGGCGAACAGGCAGCAGACTTTATTGGCTGTATCGCATTTGGCAAGAATGGAGAATTTGCAGAGAAGTATTTGCACCAAGGAACTAAGATTATCGTTGAGGGCAGATGGCAGACAGGCAACTACACTAACAAGGATGGACGAAAAATCTACACTAATGATTGCGTAGTTGAAAGACACGAATTTTGTGAAAGCCGTGCCAATCAACAGAACAATAGTAATGGAATTATAGGTAGAAACAGTCCAAGTGCTGATTCAGATTCCTTTATGTCAATCCCTGATGGTATTGACGAGGAATTACCATTTAATTAAAGAGGTGTGAGTATGAAATTAATTGATGCAAACAAACTAAAGGAGGATAAAACAATGTGTAGAAAAATGAAAAGAACAATAATAGCTATGACTTGTGTGATTGCAATGGGGGTTTTTAATGCTGTACCAGTATCAGCTTGTACACCACCACTTAATCCACCATCTGTGAAGATTCCAGACATAAATTTCGAGCCCGATGGTGCTTTAAAAGACGCAATCGACAACGCCGTAAAAAACTGGCTTGAAAAATGTGTACTTGGTACTCCGACAGTGAAATATGCACTCTACAAGAGTGCATCAAGGTATTTTCATTATGCTTATGTGGCAGTCAAATGGACGAAAGTCGAAAATGCAGCATCTTACAGAGTGCGTATCACAAAGGCTGATGGAACTTACAAAGAATTTGATACAACACATACATCATTTTACTCTACCAATTACAATGATGATTTTATCGCTGATGGAATGGACGGAGCTACAGTAAGCGTCAAGGCTTATGGCGATAACGATACATTCGGCTGTTGGTCAGACGATACTAATATTACGCGATTTAGATATTAGGAGGTAAGAGAAATGCCAAGTGTAAATTATAAACAATTATATGCCATAAAAAGTAAGAACAGAGAACGCATATTAAACGCTTGCCCCGATATGAAGAATCAAAGTGGTATTTACTTCTACACTAGAACCGATGAAAACGGAATATCGTACTTTTATATCGGCCAAAGCGTAGATTGTTTAGAACGTAGTATATCGCACTTGACAGGCTATCAGCACATAGATTTATCAATCAAGAAAAGAGGATTTTATAGCGAAAACAATCCTTATGGTTGGAAGTTGAATGTTATGTACTATCCGAAAGACAAGCTTGACGAAATGGAGCAACATTGGATTTTGGAATACACAAAAAGAGGTTATCAGTGCAGATACAACAAGACGGCTGGCGGTCAAGGAGAGGGTAAGGAAAAGATAAATGAATTTAAGCCCTCTAAAGGCTATAGAGACGGCATACAGCAAGGCAAAAAGGTGTTAGCGAGGGAATTATCATCTATCGCAGAAAAACACCTTAAAATCGAATTGAGAGAAGATAAAGCCAACAATAAGGTATCGCAGAAGCAGTATGAGAAATTTATGGATTTGCTGAAAGCAGGCGATTCAGAATGAATTTACTTGAACACTATGTAACAAATATAACTCACGAAGAAGCTATCGAGAAGAACGGAATGTTATTTTTCAAGGTCGTATGTGACATTGATTGCTATGGAAGCAAAGAGATTCAGAAAGAAGTTTTACTTTCAGAAGATGATTATGCAGAAGCTAAAAGTAAGGGCTATTATTTAGCCTAAAAGCGAGGTAATTTAGAATGAAAATTTTAAGTAAGAAGAAATGTGAAGAAATTCTGAAAAGAATTACTGCAAATGAAATTATTCAGGTAGAGTACGGACTGCACGATATGGAAGCGGAAACAAAGGCAACAGAAAATAGAGCAGAAATAGCTTTTATTGTCGGTGGTTTCAAGGGTATGAATAAGGTGCAGAACACGTTGAGAAAAAGGTATAACAATATAAACAACGAAGAAAAAGATTAAAATACATCAACCGAAACTTGAGGAAAATAGGAGATTAATTAAATGGCAGAACGTAGAATGTTCACAAAAAAAGTCACTGATGATGATAATTTTATGGCTTTATCATCAAGTGCGCAAGCCTTATATTTGCATTTATCTATGTCTGCTGATGATGACGGATTTTGCAATCAGGTATCAGTTTCCATGTTCAAAGCTCACGCAAGTGTGGCTGATTTACAACAGCTATTGGAAAAAAGATACATTTATCAGTTTGATAATGGTGTGATTGTAATTAAGCATTGGCGCATGGCAAACGCTTTGAGAAAAGACCGGTATACACCAACGAATTTCAAGGAAGAATTGGCAAAATTAAAGATAAAATCCAATGGTGCATACACATTTTCTGACGATGGTTGCCGTGTGGTTGCCAATGGGTTGCCAGATGGTTGCCAAGTGGTTGCCACTTGTCTACCACAGGATAGTATAGGTAAGGTAAGTATAGATAAGGGTAGTATAGTTAAGGATAGTAAAGATAAGGATATAAAAGAAAAAGATATTGATAAATCAATATCTAAAAAGAAAACTGTCTACTACCCTGATGATGCAATGCTAGAGAGTGCTTTTCAGGAATATCTGACAATGCGGAAAAAGATTAAAAAGCCTATATGCACCGACATGGCATTACATCGAGCTATGAACACTATCGAGAAACTATCAAAAGGTGATAATGATTTGGCTGTTAAGATTCTTAATCAGTCAGTAGACCATTGCTGGCAAGGACTGTTTGCTCTAAAGGACAATGAGCCACATTCAGCTAACAAAGGCACCATTGATTGGGATAATGTGTGAGGTAGAGAAATGACAAGAGACGAGACAGTTAAAATTATCCGCATAATGTGTGATTGCTACCCCAATTATAAGCCAAGCAATTTATCGGAGACAGTAGATGTGTGGAATATGATGTTGGAAAATTGCACTTATGAACAAGTATCAGTCGCACTTAAAGCATATGTTTTTTCCGATACAAGCGGATTTGCACCGAGCATCGGACAGCTAATAAACAAACTGCATGAGGTTCAATCCCCACAGGAGCTTAACGAAATGGAAGCATGGTTCCTTGTTAGCAGGGCACTACGAAATGGCTATTATGGTGCAGTTGAAGAATTTAATAAGCTACCACCACTTGTGCAAAAGGCTGTCGGGAGTCCTGATAATCTTAGGAACTGGGCGCTGACGGACAGCAAGAGCATTGAAAATGTAGTACAGTCAAATTTTATGAGAACCTATAGGACAGTTGTTAGTCGAGATAAGGAATATCAAAAAATGCCAAAGGATATACAGGCATTGATTGAAAATACCAATAGAAGCTCGTATTCGACTCAAATCGGCTCTAAAAATCAACAGACGATAAAATTATCGCTTGAAGATAATAAAAGCCAAAATAAGCCAATTAAAGGTGTCCCAATGCCAAAAGAAATTAAGGAACGCATCGAGCAGATGAAAAGATAGGAGGTAAAGAGGTTTGTGCGCACAATTAAAGCCGGCTTTACTCCTAGCGAAAAATGATAAAAGACAAGTATTCAAGGCAAAGGTATGAAGTACGAAAAGCCAGTAACCTTTGCGTACTTTGTGGAAAACCACTTGATAGAGAAGGCGTGGTTTGCACGGCATGTAACAGCAAACGTACAGCATATGGCCGAGAGCTTTATAAAAAATTACAGGCGGTTGGTGTTTGCCCTAGGTGTGGTAAAAACTTGCTATATGGTGATGAAAAAAGCTGTGTTGAGTGTAGGGCAAAATCAGCCGAAGCCATGTCAAAGATACGCACTGCTGATGTAAAAAAATACAATGAGCGACAAAAGGCATGGCGAAAAGCACGATACGAAAAAGACAAGGAAAATGGCATATGTACACGCTGTCGTAAAAGAAAAGCAGACCCGGGACATACCACTTGCACATTTTGTCGGGAAACAATGAGAAGAGCACGAGTCAAAATGCCTGAAAGAACCGGCAGATACGAACAAGGACTATGTTTTTTCTGCGATAATCCGGTAAAGCCCGGATATAAGGTCTGCGAAATGCACTATCAGCAGAACGTTAAGAATGCAACTTGTGAAAAGGCAAACTTGGCACGGCAGAAGATAAAAGAAAGGAATTCACAATGGACTCCTTGAAAGATTTTTACGAGTTTTACCGACCACTGCAAAGGAGATATGACTTGCGAATGATTTACAAAACAAACAGCAAGGAAGCAAAAGTAACTATCCGGTGGCGCGGTAAAGAGCTTGTAAAAGTCGCAGAAGAAACTACCGAAGCCTGTTTCATTAGGGCAAAACGAGAACTTGAAGAAAGAATGAAGAAATATGAGCAACAAACTGAAACCAAAGAAAAAGCACAAAGAGCCGGATTTTACATGGACAAAATCAGAGAGAGTTACGCTGAAAAACAGCAATAACCGCAGAAAGCTCGTAAGGCGGTCTTTTACGGACTTCATGGATTTAGGCTACTATGTACTGTATTTGCACCATGGATTTGGCAATAAACGTATTGTAAGGCTTGAAAGAACCATAAATGAGTACCTTGAAAGAGCACAGAGCGAAAATGAAATGAAAACTAAAACGCTTGCCGAACTTTTGAAAGTGAGATACGGCATTGATGTGCAGAAAGAGATTAATTTAATCCCAATGCAGCAGTTGATTAGAATTTATCAGAGAAATAATCCGCTTACAATAAACGATACGAGACAGCTTTTAAATGACACGGCATACAGCTACATGACTTTAGCATGTACGGCACTTAAGCTGATGTTTAAATTGTCGGTTAGGGAAATTAAAGAGTTTATCGCAGAATTTAGGGACTTAATAGACACGCTGTATAAATTTAATCAATTCAGTCTGACATTGCCAAAGGTGGCACAATGCCTTGCTGATGAAGTTAATTACGTTGATGAAAGGTACATAAAGGTGATTGATTAATGAGTTATGTGCGGGAAAATGATAGTACACAGAATGCTCATATAAAGCATTCAAACGATAATAGGCAAAAAGCCTACATGGAAAGGCACAGAGACAATAAGGTATATGAGAGATTCAAACATATGCCGGATTATGGGAAAGGAGTGCAAAACAATGACAAATAGAGAGAAATTCGCAGAACAGATTTTGGATATTGCTTGTGGCGGTAGCAAAATAGCAGTTGACAAAGCAACATTAGAGCTGGCACCGTGCTATAAATTAGCGTGTAACGATTGTTTATTTAGTTTTGGTAATGGTGATTGCAGAGGCGCGAGAAAAAAATGGGCGAATAGCGAATATGTTGAACCACCTGTTGACTGGTCAAAAGTTGCAGTTGATACACCAATACTAATAAGAGATAGCAGTTTTTCCGAGTGGGGTAAAAGATATTTTGCGAAATATGAGAATGGGATAGTTTATGCTTGGAGCAATGGAGCAACATCGTGGAGTGGCGATAGGTGCACACCATGGAAACTGGCTAAACTTCCGGAAAGGAGCAGTAATGAATATTGATGAATTTATAGAACGTGTGCAAGAATCAGCTAGAAAGCATCGTTATCATGCAGATTTCTTTGATATAAATAATCCTATGCGTGCCGTTTGCATTAAAAGCGCGGAAGATTGCGAGCAGTTAGCTGAGTGGCTGGAAAAATCCAAAGAGTATCAGCACTTAGAGGAACAGGGTAGACTTGTTATTTTACCTTGTAAAGTGAGAGATACAGTATGGGATAATGACTATGGCAGACCTTGTGCATATACAATAACAGCCTTTTCATTTGGTGAATGCGAAGAATACATTTGTGAACCTGTTACAACAAAAGAAGTCGTATTCTATTATACAAACTCGAGCGGAAGTATCATAGGAAGTTTTGCAGAAAGTGAAATCGGCAAGTCAGTATTTTTGAACAAATCCGCAGCAGAATCAAAACTGAAAGAATTGAGAGGCAACAATGATTGATTGTAATATTTGCAAGCATAAAGATTGTACAGAATGCAAGCACGGAGAGTTGTTCGAGAGGAACAATGTGTCAGAACCTAAAAAAATATCAGTTAGTAACGGAAAAGAATATTGCGGACATTGTGGTTATTTGTCTGAATACGCGAGAGGATATAAAAAGTTTTATTGCATTAGGTGCGGTGGACTTAATTTAAGAAGTTGGAAGAATTGAGAGGTGGAGAAAATGAATAGTTTAGCAATAGGAGATAAATTACAAGCAATCAAAGAAATAGCGATTGGCGGTTGTGAAGATATTGAGGTTTCTGAAAAGATATTTGACCTTTGCGATGAAATTTTGGGGTTAGTTAATTCTGCCTCTTGTAACTGCCAGCACAACAGCAATTCAAGAGATAATGAGCCTTGTCGTAGATGTGATAGCATAACAGCAAATATAAATAAGGCTAAGGTAAATAGCTTAGAAATAATCGCACGAATGCTAGACGATAAGCCTTATGATGAATTGAAGTACAGACAGGCTGGTGAAAAGGATTGTTCTATCGGATATAGTTCTTACGATTTAAAAACTGTATTAGGTTACATTGATACATATTTTGAAATTGTGGAAAGCGATAAGCAGAGCAATGCCGACAGGATAAGGAATATGTCGGATGAAGAGTTGGCGGAGTCCGGTCTTTGTCCGCATATGGTCAATTGGAGAAAAGGAAACTATGATACGTGCGTCCATCCGAATGATAAAGATGCATGTAAAAAATGTATGTTAGATTGGCTTCAATCAGAAGCGGAATAGGAGAGAATATGAGAATATTTAAAAACGTAGACGAAAAATTAAAAGAGATTGGATTCAACAAAATCTGTGAAGATAAGCATGGTGTTCAATATGAACGCTACAATACAAAGTACAATTATTGGCAGCGCGTTGACATTTGGCATAAAGCTTCAGGCCGTCATATTTTACAGTCGTATGACAGAGACTTGATGGACGAAAAGAAGATTGGAAACACTTGTGTTGGCCTTACAGGATATGAAATGAAGCTTTTTCTTAAAAAAATGAAAAAGCTAGGACTTTACAGCAAAACTGCAGGAATCGAGGGATAGCATGACAGCGAAAAAGGCAATTGAATTTCTGCGAATGCATTTTGAGTATCTAAAAGAAAGATGGAAGCCATACCCTGATTACAACGTTTTAGAAGCAATTAGATTTGCAATATCAGCAATAGAAAAGCAGATACCAAAGAAACCGAATAAAACAATAGATTCATCTTGGGGAACACAAAAAGAATCACATACATGCCCTGTATGTGATTGTGATTTGACAGAAGTGTATTTTATTGCACCGCAAGAAAGTAAAATCAAGGAAAAAATAACTTATTGTGAAGCTTGCGGACAAGCCATTAACTGGGGTGATGAAGAATGACCGGCATAACAACAGTAGTATACACTGCCCTCATAGTATTCGGCATAATCGGTCTGACAGAGGTAGCGCTTGCGTGGTGCGACATCTACGGACGAGATAAGACCGATGATGAGGCACAAGAGCAGTGGTGCAGCGAAAATATTAAACATTAATTAATTTATCAGAAAGGAATAGGTTGTCGCGACATAAAACCGAGGTTTCCTTTTGGTAAGAGAAAATGTTGGATTTTGGATATTACAACATGGATTGTATGCAAGGAATGAAAGAATTTCCCGACAAATATTTTGACCTTGCGATTGTAGACCCACCATTCGGGGGGGGGCAATCCGATGAATGGGAAAAGAAAAAACGAGGCAGATTTGGAGGATGGTTCGACAAATATCATATTGACAGTGAGGACTATCCCTAGCTCTAATTGTTGCAGAACAGGCGGAACTTGGGCGAAAAAGTATCAGACTAATGGGAATGCAGAATTGAAGCAAGATATTAGACACTGGGATATAGCACCAAGCAAGGAGTATTTTGAAGAATTATTTAGGGTTAGTAAAAATCAGATTATATGGGGCGGTAATTATTTTAATCTGCCACCAACAAGATGCTTTATTGTGTGGGATAAAAAGAATATTTCAGAAGATTTCTCTATGGCGATGTGTGAGTATGCTTGGTGTTCATTTAATAGTAATGCAAAAATGTTTAGACATATTCCGCAAGGAAATGCTAATGAAAACAGAATGCACCCAACACAAAAGCCTGTAGCACTATATGAATGGCTATTAAACAGATACACAAAGCCTAATGATATTATACTTGATACTCATGTAGGCAGTGCGAGTAGCTTGATAGCTTGCTATAACACTAACCATAAATTTGTTGGGTTTGAGCTTGACGAATATTATTACAAGGTATCAAAGCAGAGGTTAGATGCCGAAATGGCGCAAATGAGATTAAGTGATTTTATGTAGAGGTAAAGCAATGAAGCACTACAAACCAATTAAATGTGTAGTCTGTAGCAAGATATTTACACCGACCGCAGCTAATCAAAATACGTGTTGTGAAGCACACCGACAGCAGAGAGCTACGGAATTAAGAAAAATCAGAGAAAAGAAAAGGCTCAAAAGAAAACCTGTCAAGAAAAACAAACTTGCGGAAATCTGTGAGATTGCTAAGAGTAAGGGTATGAGCTACGGACAATATATGGCAGAACAATATAAAAAGGAAGTGATGATAAGATGAATAGCAGAACTATAAGTGATATAGAGCCGATTGAAAGACAATGTGTATACGAGGACAACAAGCCGTGCAACAGCTCATGCCGATACTCAAATACTTGTATACACAGTGCAAGCAAAACCGAAGAATAGGAGATAGGTCTATGAAGTTTTCAAAACTGACTAGACCGGAACTTGAAGAAATTTTGAAAAATGCCAATTTCACCGATGAGGAAGCGGAAGTTTTTGAGTTGCTAGTTGCTGATAAAAGTCTTGAAGAGGTATCACAGAGACTATTAATTTCAAAAACAACCACTTCCCGGAGAGTGGCAGACATTAAAGAAAAGATAGAAAGGAGTCGGGCGATGATTAACAAAGTGCCAATATGGGAAAAAGTAACGCTGACGATTGATGAAGCTGCGGAATATAGTAACATCGGAATTAACAGAATCAATGATATGCTTAATAATCCCTCATGTCCTTTTGTACTCTTTGTCGGAAGAGGCAAGCGATTAGTTAAGCGCAAGGAGTTTGAAAAATACCTTGAAAAGACAGACAGCATATAAATAGATATATTGAATTATAAGCCATTATGTAGTAATATATAAGTTATCATATAATGGCTTTTAATTTTGAAAGGAGCCATAAATCAGTATGGGAAAGGATTTGAGAGGAAAAGAGCTGGGAGTCGGAATAACCCAGCGTAAGGACGGACTTTATCAGGGTAGATATAAAGATAGGTTCGGCAAGAGCAAGACAATATACAACAGCAAGTTGTCAGAACTGCGGAAAGAACTTAGTAAAGCAGTGACCGACAATCAACAATTCACAAGTGTTAGAGACAGCATTACCCTTGATGCGTGGTTTGACAGGTGGATGAATGTATACAAGAAAAAGAGAGTGCGCCCCAATACCATTAGGGAGTATACGCATATATATAAGAAGAACATTTCACCATACTTAGGAAACCATGAAATAACATCTATTCGCAAGTCAGACGTGCAGTTACTTATCGACAAAGCTTCTGACGATAACTATAAGTATGAGAGACAGAGCAAAATCAAGGTTATTTTAAATGACATGTTCAGTAGAGCTATGGAAGATGACCTGATGATTAAGAATCCGGCGAAAGGTGTAAAGCTGAGAGCAGACAAAGAAGTTAATGCCTTTGCATTGACAGTAGAGCAACAGAGCGAGTTTTTTGAAGCGTGCAAAGGCACTTTTTACGACAACATGTATAATGTGGCAGTTAATACAGGCTTACGTCCGGGAGAACTGTTTGCGCTCACGATTGCAGATATACATATGGATGAGGGATATATTGATGTTAATAAGACACTTGTGTATCAGAAATACCTTGAAGATAAAGGCAAGACATTTCATGTTGAGCCACCAAAAACCAAGCAGAGTTACAGACACGTACCAATTAACAGTGTGTGCAAGGAATATTTGACGAAACAATTTGAGCTTAAAAAGATAGTTTCGACACGCAGACCCAAGGAACAAAACGAATATTTGTTTGTTACAAGGTTTAACACACCAATTAATTCGGTTATATACAGCGACTCTATACGTTCAGTTGTAAGACGGATAAATGATACAAAGAGCAGTGACAATGAATTTCCATTTTTTAGCGGTCACACATTCAGACATACGTTTGCGACAAGATGTTTTGAGTCAGGGATAGAGCCGAAAGTCGTTCAATCATATTTGGGTCATGCAACACTGAAAATGACAATGGACTTGTATACACATGTTACACCTGAAAAATCGTTTGCTGACATTGAAAAAATCGTTAGCACCGACAACAAAATCATAGAATATAGAAGAAAATGTGTGTAGTAAGTGTGTAGTAGTACACACTCTCAATTTACAGAATGTTGAAAAATCAACGCTCGTAGGGCATTTTTATACTAAAACTGGTAAAATTATTACGTGTACCAGGAAGTGCCGTACGAGTTCATAAACAACCGCGAGATAATTGGAAAATAATGACAAAAATTATAGTATTTTTTAGTTAATTTTGAATTGCATAAATGCTAAAATGTGGTAAAATATAACTATAAACCATTATAAAAAAACAAAATAATTGCAAAAGCTAACAAAAATTTAATGAAATTAAACAAGGGGGATTTTAATATGGCAAAAGAGCTAGTTGCGATGCTTCTTGCCGGTGGTCAGGGTTCCAGACTTTATGCACTGACGCAGAAACTTGCAAAGCCGGCAGTTCCGTTTGGAGGCAAATACAGGATTATTGATTTTCCACTTTCTAATTGTGTTAATTCAGGCATAGATACAGTTGGTATATTGACACAGTACCAGCCGTTTGTGCTGAATGAGTACATAGGAAATGGACAGCCATGGGATCTTGACAGATTATATGGAGGAGTGCATGTGCTGCCACCGTATCAGAAGGCTTCAGGCTCAGACTGGTACAAGGGAACAGCCAATGCGATTTATCAGAATATTGCATTTATCGAGAGATATGATCCTGAGTATGTTATCATACTTTCGGGAGATCAGATTTGTAAGCAGGACTACAGCGATTTCCTTAAGTTCCATAAGGAGAAAAATGCTGAGTTTTCTGTAGCGGTTATGGAGGTTCCATGGGAGGATGCATCACGTTTCGGTCTCATGGTAGCAGATGATGACGACAAGATTACAGAGTTTCAGGAGAAACCAAAGAATCCTAAGTCTAATCTTGCATCTATGGGTATTTATATCTTCAATTGGGATATACTTAAGAAGTATCTTATCGAGGATGAAAATGATCCGGATTCAGAGAATGATTTCGGTAACAATATCATTCCAAACCTTTTGAGGGATGGCCGCAGGATGTATGCTTATCACTTTAACGGCTACTGGAAGGATGTAGGAACAATACCTGCACTCTGGGAGGCAAACATGGAGGTGCTTGATCCTGAGCACAGCGGTATCAACCTGTTTGATGAGAACTGGAAGATATACAGCCGTAACAGCGGCCATACAGGACATTTCATCGGCAACAACGCAGAGGTTACAGACTCTATGATTACCGATGGCTGTGTAGTGAAGGGCACAGTAAAGCATTCAATTCTTTTTGGCGGTGTCATCTTAGAAGAGGGCGCTGTGGTAGAGGATGCAGTTGTCATGGGTGATACTGTGATAAAAAGAGGCGCTAAGGTCACACACTGTATAGTTGCAGAGGGCGTTACAGTAGGCTGTGATGCAGTTATTGGAGAAAAGCCGGCGGAAGACGTGACAGGTGATGTTGCTACAATTGCACCGGGAGTTACAATTGGCGACAGAGCGGTTATAGGACCAAAGGCAATGGTATATAATGATGTTGAGGAGGGCCAGGAACAATGCTAAACATGAACAACGAAGAGGCTTTGGCCATTATTTTTGCAAACAGCTATGATGCCCTCATTCCTGAGATGGTATCCGAGAGACTTATGGCTTCCATTCCGTTTGCAGGTCGTTACAGACTCTGCGATTTCCTGATTTCGAGCATGGTACATAGCGGAATCGACAATATATCTCTCATAGTTAAGAAGAATTATCACTCTCTGATGGATCACCTGGGCTCAGGTCAGGAGTTTGATCTAGCAAGAAAAAATGGTGGTATCAATATAGTTCCGCCTTATGCACAGAAGCAGATTAAGGTGTATGAGGGCCGTGTTGAGGCAATCGAAAGCCTTAAGGGCTATCTGAGAAAGTGTACTCAGAAGTATGTTATCATGGCTGATGCCAACTATGTATTCAATTTTGATTTCAGGGAGCTGATTGAGGCACATAAGAACACAGGGGCTGATATCACTGCAATGTACCGCAAGCAGGAGGTACCGAAGGTATTCCTAAGACCAAACGGCAACAATGATGAGATGTACTATACATTTGATATAGATGATGGACGTATCAAAAAGATATATATCAATGCCATGGATATGGGCAAGGTAAACTTTGGCATGAATATCTATATCATGGAGAAGGAGAAGCTCATTAGAATAGTGGATGACGCTTTTGTACATGGTTATTCTTATTTTACAAGGGATCTGATGGCTGCAAACACTGATTCACTCAATATCCAGGCATATGAGTACACAGGCTATGCTTCACAGATTACAGATATGAAGAGCTATTTCGAGGAGAATATGAAGCTCCTTGATGAGGATAACAGGGAAGCATTGTTTAAGACTGGCAATTCTATCTATACAAAGATCAGGGATGATAACCCTACAAGATACATAAATGGCTCAAAAGCCAAGAATGTCATGGTTGCTGATGGCTGTGTCATCGAGGGTACCGTGGAAAACAGCATCCTATCAAGAGGCGTCAAGATAGGAAAGAATGCAAAGGTCAAGAACTGCATCCTGCTACAGGATACGGTAATTGAGGATGGCGCCAATCTGGAGTACGTGATCACAGACAAGAATGTTCGCGTATCAAGAAATAGATCACTTACGGGAAATGACTCATTCCAGGTTTACGTGGCAAAGGGACAGACCGTATAGCCGGTTAAGGAGGAACATGGACATGGCAGAGAATAGAAACACAATAAATATCAAATCAGATGAGTCTGGCGAGATCAAGGTAGCAGATGAGGTTGTAGCTATCATAGCAGGTCTTGCAGCCACTGAGGTTGAGGGAGTAAGCTCCATGGCAGGCAATATCACAAACGAGATTGTCAGCAGGCTCGGTATGAAGAATCTCTCAAAGGGAATTCAGATTGAGATAGCAGACAATGAGGTAGTGGTTGATGTAGCACTCAATATTGCTTATGGATACAGCATCCCTGAGGTTTCTACAAAGGTACAGGAGAAGGTTAAGTCTGCAATTGAGACAATGACAGGGCTTTCTGTGGCTACTATCAATGTTCGTATAGCAAGTGTTGATATGGGAGAGAATTAAATAGTTCTTTTTAAATGATCACAAATGTAGTATAATTAAGGATGTCGTACAGACATCCTTAATTTATATAAAATATTATTCACGAGAGGAATTTAAATGACAAGAAGCAAGATAAGAGAAAACGTTTTTAAGATGCTTTTCAGGGTTGAGTTTCATGACAAGTCTGAGCTTGCAGAGCAGATGGAGCTTTTAAATGATGAGCTTACAAATCCTACAGACGAGGAAAGACAGTACATTGATGAAAAATGCAGTGCGATTATTGAGCATATGGCAGAGCTTGATGCACTCATCGATGAGAAGTCTACAGGCTGGAAGACCAATCGTATGGCAAAGGTTGATCTGGCAATTATCAGATTGGCAGTTTATGAGATAAAGTTTGAGGACGATATTCCTACAAAGGTTTCAATAAATGAGGCTGTTGAGCTTGCAAAGAAGTATGGTGCAGATGAGTCAGGTGCATTTGTAAACGGAGTGCTTGCAAAGTTTGCATAGCTTAAGAGGAACAGCGATATAGAGCATTGAACATGGCAAATAGAAATATATATTCGGTAGCGCAAGTAAATAGCTATATTAAAAATATGTTCGCTCAGGATTTTATGCTCAGACAGGTGAGTATAAAGGGAGAGGTGAGCAACTGCAAGTATCACACGAGCGGTCATATTTATTTCACAATAAAGGACGCGGGAGCAGCCATGAACGCTATTATGTTTGCGGGCAGCCGGGCGGCAGGACTTTCCTTCCACATGAAGGAGGGGGACCAGGTTATTGTGACAGGTTCCGTTGAGGTGTATGAGAAGACCGGCGCATATCAGCTTTATGCCAAAAAGATAGAGCTTGACGGAGAGGGCAATCTGTATCTCAAATTCGAGCAGCTAAAGCATGAGCTTGAGGAGATGGGCATGTTTGCCGCAGAGTACAAGCAGCCTATTCCGCAGTATGCCGGCCGTATTGGCGTGGTTACAGCACCGACAGGCGCGGCCGTGCAGGATATAAGGAATGTATCATCGCGCAGGAATCCATATGTACAGGTCATACTTTATCCGGCACTTGTGCAGGGAGAGGGTGCGGCTAATAGCATAGTGAAGGGCATACAGACATTGGATGCTATGAATCTTGATGTGATAATAGTCGGCAGAGGCGGAGGCTCCATAGAGGATTTATGGGCCTTTAATGAGGAGATTGTGGCGAGAGCCATATTTGACTGCCGCACGCCAATCATCTCGGCAGTAGGTCATGAGACAGACTGGACGATAGCGGATTTTGTGTCAGACAGGAGAGCACCAACACCTTCAGCGGCTGCAGAGCTTGCAGTCAGTGACTACAGACAGACGTTAGAGCGCCTTGACAATCTGCGCCGCAGGATGGACAGAAATCTGACAGGCCGGATTGATTTTTTCAGGGAAAAGCTGTCACATATTAAAACAAGACTTAATTTCCTTAGTCCACAGAATAAACTAAATGAGAATAAAAGGCGTCTGGCAGATATCGAGGATGCACTTGAAAGAATTATGAAGCAGAGGCTTTCGGATTGCAGACAGCGTCTGGCACTGCTTTCAGGTACACTGGATGCATATTCACCGGCCAAAAAGCTGGCACAGGGCTATGCGTATGTCGAGGTGGAAAAGAAGGGGGCACTGCACAGTGTATCCGATATCAATGCAGGCGATGACATAAATATATATCTGATAGACGGTCATGCAAGGGCCGTAGTTTCGGAGGTTATTAACGATGAACAAAGAAAATGAAAAAACACTGACACTCGAGGAGCGATTTGCACACTTAGAGCAGATAGTGGCGAGGATGGAGAATGCGGATGTATCCCTGGATGAGGCCTTTGAGCTCTACAAGAAGGGGCTTGATGAGGTAAAGAGTGCCAATGATATGGTACAGGGCATGGAAAAGGCCATGCTTGTGCTAAACAGCGACGGACAACTGGAGGAATTCTGATGAGCTTAAATGGGAATTTAAATAAGTCACAATTCATGGAAGAGCTGCAGCAAAAGGTAGAGCATATAAATAACGTGCTTGAGAAGTTTCTTCCCGCTGAGGAGGGACAGCAGAGGATTATTTTTGAGGCCATGAACTATAGTGTGAGAGCCGGTGGAAAGAGGCTTCGCCCTATGCTCATGGAAGAGACATACCATATGTTTGGCGGAAGCAGTGCAGTGATTGAGCCATTTATGGCGGCAATCGAGATGATACACACATACTCGCTGGTGCATGATGACCTGCCTGCCATGGACAATGATGAGTACAGGCGTGGAAAGAAGACTACACATGCTGTGTACGGTGAAGCTATGGGCATTCTTGCAGGTGATGCACTATTAAACCTGGCATATGAGACCGCAGCAAAGGCTTTTGACATGGAAGTGACCGATGCGCGTGTGGCAAGGGCATTTACAGTGCTTGCAAAAAAGGCAGGCGTGTATGGTATGGTCGGAGGACAGGTGGTCGATGTGGAAAGCGAGAAATCCGATGACTGTCCTATCACAAGGGAAAAACTTGACTTTATCTACAGGCTTAAAACAGGCGCACTTATAGAGAGCTCGATGATGATAGGCGCAATCCTTGCAGGGGCATCGTCTGATGAGGTATCACGCGTGGAGCAGATAGCGGCAAAGCTGGGTCTTGCGTTTCAGATACAGGATGATGTGCTTGATGTCACAAGTACACTTGAGGTGCTTGGAAAGCCGGTAGGCAGTGACGAGAAAAATAATAAAGCGACATATGTCACATTTGAGGGATTGGATAAAGCGGTTTCTGATGTGGAGCGCATCTCCAAGGAGGCAGAGGAGCAGCTTGATGATTTGGGATACGACGATGCATTTCTTAAGGAGTTATTTGAATATCTGATCCATCGGGAGAAATAGGATGGTTTTAGAAAAGATACAAAAGGAAAATGATATAAAAAAACTGACACATAAGGAGCTTGAGCTGTTAAAGGATGAAATAAGACAGTTTCTTATAGAGAGCATATCGGTGACAGGAGGTCATCTGGCATCAAATCTCGGAGTTGTGGAGCTTACCATGGCGCTGCATCTGTGCTTTGATCTGCCGAAGGATAAGATAGTGTGGGATGTAGGGCATCAGTCGTACACACACAAGATACTCACCGGCAGAAAGGATGGATTTTCATCGCTCAGACAGTATGGAGGCATGAGCGGTTTCCCAAAGACGGATGAGAGCGATTGTGACTGCTTTAATACAGGACACAGCTCCACATCTATCTCAGCGGGACTTGGGCTTGCGACAGCCAGACAGGTGACAGGAGAGGACTACCACGTGGTTTCTGTAATAGGAGACGGTGCGCTGACCGGAGGCATGGCTTATGAGGCGCTCAACAACGCTTCAAGCGTGAAGGGCAATTTTATTATAGTGCTAAACGACAACAATATGTCGATTTCAGAGAACGTCGGGGGCATCAGCCAGTATCTTTCAGGCTTTCGCACAGCGGATGCATACAGGGATTTTAAGAATAATGTCATGAATTCCCTAAACCATATACCTATCTACGGAGAGCGTATGGTAAAGCATATCAGGAATACAAAGAGCAGCATAAAGCAGCTTTTTATTCCGGGGATGTTCTTTGAGGAGATGGGCATTATCTATTTGGGACCTGTGGATGGCAGTGATATAAATGAAATGTGCCGTGTGTTTGATGAGGCAAAGCGTGTGGATGGCCCGGTGCTTGTGCATGTGCTCACGAAAAAAGGAGCAGGCTATGGCCCGGCTGAGCGTTATCCTTCCAGATTTCACGGGGCAGAGCCGTTTGTCATAGAGACAGGGCTTCCAAAGAATAAGCGCACGAAGGCCAATTACACAGATGTTTTCTCAACAGTCATGAAGAAGCTGGGTGAGAGAAATCCAAAGGTGGTTGCGATAACCGCTGCCATGGCAGAAGGAACAGGGCTTCGAAGATTCCACCGCAATTTCCCGGATAGGTTTTTTGATGTGGGAATAGCCGAGGCACATGCCACGACCTTTGCGGCAGGGCTTGCAAAGTCAGGACTTATCCCGGTATTTGCGGTGTACTCGTCATTTTTACAAAGGGCGTTTGACCAGATACTTCACGATGTGTGCATACAGAATCTGCATGTCATCTTTGCAATCGACAGGGCAGGGCTTGTAGGCAGTGACGGAGAGACACATCAGGGTATATTTGACATATCATACCTGTCGGTCATCCCGAATATGACAATCATGGCTCCGAAGAATAAGTGGGAGCTGTCCGATATGATGAAATTTGCGGTGGCATATGACGGTCCGATTGCACTCAGATACCCAAGGGGTACAGCCTATGACGGTCTCAAGGAAATCAGACAGCCGGTAGAGCTTGCAAAGAGTGAGCTTATCAAAAAAGGAAGCAGGGTGGCTATCATGGCTCTCGGCAGTATGGTAAAGACTGCTGTTGACGCGGTAAAGCTGCTTGAGGCAGAGGGAATTTCTGCTACACTTATCAATGCGCGTTTTGCAATGCCTTTTGATAAGGAAGCAATAAAGGAGCTGCCGGCTGAACACAGCCTGCTTGTGACCATGGAGGAAAACGTGCAAAGCGGCGGCTTTGGTGAGCATGTGACGGAGTATGTCAAGACTAACGGCATTGCTCTTGAGGTGTTAAATATAGCACTTCCTGACTGCTATGTGGAGCATGGCAATGTCGAGGTGCTCAAAAAGGAGCTGCATGTGGATGCCGAATCGGTGGCTAAGCGCATAATAGCAGCATTATAGATAGAGGTAACATACAGTATGAAAGAAAGATTAGACGTATTACTTGTAAACAGAGGCCTTGCACCATCACGGGAAAAAGCAAAGACCATGATTATGGAAGGCAATGTTTTTGTAAATAACAACCGTGAGGATAAGGCGGGAAGCACATTTCCTGATGACTGCAATATTGAGATTCATGGAAAGACACTGCAGTATGTGAGCCGTGGAGGGCTAAAGCTTGAAAAGGCTATGAAGCACTTTGATATCACGATGGATGGCAAGGTGTGCATGGATATAGGTGCTTCAACAGGCGGTTTTACAGACTGTATGCTTCAAAATGGTGCTAAAAAGGTGTATGCCGTGGATGTCGGATATGGCCAGTTTGCATGGAAGCTGCGTCAGGATGAGCGCGTGGTGTGCATGGAAAAGACCAATATCAGGTATGTGACGCCCAAGGACATAGATGATGAGCTGGATTTTGCATCGGTTGATGTGTCATTCATATCACTTACCAAGGTGTTAGGTCCTGCAAGAGCACTGTTAAAGGACGGTGGCGAGATGGTTTGTCTTATCAAGCCACAGTTTGAGGCCGGCAGGGAAAAGGTAGGTAAAAAGGGCGTGGTCCGTGACAAGAGCGTGCATGAGGAGGTAGTGAACAATATCATATCCTTTGCACTTTCAAATGGATTTAGTGTGTTAGACCTTGAGTATTCGCCAATCAAGGGGCCTGAGGGCAATATAGAGTACCTCGTACATATCAAAAAGACAGATGATCCTATAAAGGAGGAATCAGTGGATATTCATAGTGTGGTCGAGGCCGCGCATGGAGAGCTGGACAGGAAATAGACTATGAAACATTTTGTTGTGATAGCAAATGCCTATAAGGACAGGGATTTTGCACTTACAAATAAAATAGTGGCATACATAGAGCAAAAGGGCGGCACGGCAAAGGGTCTTATGAGCAATGTCGAGGCTATATCCGATAACGAGTTTGAGCTAGAGGATATACCACAGGATACGCAGTGTATTCTTGTGCTCGGCGGAGATGGTACACTGATTCGTGCAGCCACAAGGGTGGAGACACTTGAGATTCCGCTTATGGGAGTGAATCTCGGCACACTTGGCTATCTGTGTGAGGTGGAGGAAGCTACGGTATTTGACGCTATTGATTCGCTCATGGCTGATAAATACATGACAGAGGACCGTATTATGCTCACAGGGCATAAAAGAGGCAGTGAGACCTCGAGAGTTGCATTAAATGATATAGTCATCCATAGAAAGGGCAATTTGCAGATATTAAGCCTCAATGTGTATGTAAACGGTGAGTTTTTAAACAATTACCATGCCGATGGCATCATTGTTGCGACTCCGACAGGCTCTACAGGCTACAGTATGTCGGCGGGAGGTCCGATTGTGGATCCGAAGGGCGATATGATACTACTCACACCGAACAATGCTCACAATCTTACGTCAAAGAGCATTGTGCTTTCAGGCGATGATGAGATAGAGATAGAGATTCTAAGCCGCAGGGAGCAAAACGATGAGATGGCGTGTGTCAGCTATGATGGCGACACCACGGCAGAGCTGGCTGTGGGAGACCGTTTTGTTATTTCAAAGGCAGCCAATCATACAAAGATCTGCAAGCTTCATCAGAGAAGCTTTTTGGAGATACTCCGCAAAAAGATGGGAAATTATTCATAACACAGATAAGGATTGTTATAATGAATAGTTACAAATAATATTTATGAGGTGGCAGGACATGAAAACAAACAGACAATCCAAGATAATTGAGATAATCCAAAAGAATGAGGTAGAGACGCAGGATGAGCTGTCTGCGCTTCTTGAAAAAGATGGTTTTCGCGTGACTCAGGCCACAGTATCCAGGGATATCAGGGAGCTTAAGCTCACGAAAATCCCTACCGCAAGCGGCAGACAGAAGTACGCCGTGATAACGGATGCACCTGAGAATCTCTCAAAGAAATACGAAAGAGTACTCAGAGAGGGCTTTTTGTCAATGGATATGGCACAGAATATCCTCGTTATAAAGACTGTATCGGGAATGGCAAGCGCTGTCTGTGCTGCAATAGATGCCATGAAGATGAGAGAAATCGTCGGTTCGATTGCAGGAGATGACACAATTATGTGTGCAATCCGGACTGTTGATGATACATATGCGGTGATGAAAAAAATCCGCAGAATTGTGGAATAATGTTACATGAATATCAGATTATAGCTGAACTGTAACAGAAAATAACATATATCGTCATGCCTGGGAGAGGAAGGAGAAAATATGTTACAAAATCTACATGTAAAGAATCTGGCACTCATAGATGAGTGTGAGGTTGAGTTTTCCGACGGACTAAATATACTGTCGGGAGAGACCGGAGCCGGAAAATCAATCATCATAGGCTCTATCAATCTGGCGCTTGGTGAAAAAGTGCAAAAGGAGATGCTAAGAGACAATGAAAAGCCTGCTTTTGTAGAGCTTATTTTTTCAGTTGAGGACCCAAAGATTATAGAGGCTTTAAGGGAGCTTGATGTGGAGGTCGAGGACGGATGCGTGATTTTAAGCCGTAAAATCACACAGTCGCGCGCAGTCGGCAGGGTAAACGGTGAGGCTGTGTCTGTTTCGCGAATGAAGGAAATAGCCTCATATCTCATAGATATCCACGGTCAGCATGAGCACCAGTCACTTTTATCAAAGAAAAAACACCTTGATATACTTGATGAGTACGCAAAGCAGCCGCTTGGAGATAAAAAGCAGCAGCTTTCGGTCACATACAAAGCATATAGGGAGCTTAAGGATGAGTATGAAAAGTCAAATATCGACAATGAAGAAAGAAGCCGTGAGCTGTCATTCCTTGAGTATGAGGTGAAGGAGATAGAAGAAGCTTCCCTTGTGCCGGGTGAGGATGAGGAGCTTGAGGCGCAGTTTAGGAAGTTTTCAAACGGAAAGAAAATCATGGAGGGCGTAAATGCTGCATATTCTGCCACAGGAGGCGAGATGGAGAGTGCCTCAGAGCTTATTGGCAGGGCGGTAAGAGAGCTGTCGCAGGTATCAGGCTATGATACGGATGTGGAAGCTCTGGAAAGTCAGCTGTCGGAGATAGACAGTCTGCTTTCTGATTTTAATCACGAGATATCAGGGTATATTTCACAGGCTGAGTTTGACGAGGAGACATTCTATGAGACACAAAAGCGTCTTGATGAGATAAATCATCTAAAGAGCAAATACGGCAATTCGATTGACGATATATTGATATCACTCAATGAAAAGAGGGAGCGTATCAGTGTCCTGAATGATTATGATTCTTATTTACAGAAATTAGAGCAGCAGCTTGCGAAAAAGGAAAAGGAGCTGGCACAGATATCGGATGAGGTATCAGAAATCAGACAAAGGAGTGCTGTAAAGCTTGTGTCAGAAATTAAATCAGCACTTAATGATTTGAATTTTCTTGATGTACAGTTTGATATGCAGTTTGACAGATTGCCGGACTATACGGCAAACGGCATCGATGCGCCGGAGTTTCTCATATCAACTAACCCCGGAGAGCCGCTTAAGCCGCTTTGCAAGGTAGCTTCAGGCGGAGAGCTGTCGCGTATCATGCTTGGCATCAAGACAATCATGGCAGAAAATGACCACATTGAGTCGCTTATTTTCGATGAGATTGATTCGGGAATCAGTGGACGTACGGCTCAGATGGTCTCTGAGAAGATGAATGAGCTTGGCCGCAACCATCAGATTATATGTATCACACATCTGCCACAGATAGCAGCTATGGCAGATGCACATTTCCTTATTGAAAAAGCAGTCGAGAACAAATCCACGGTTTCAAGGATTCGAAGACTAACTGACAATGACAGCGTGGCTGAGCTGGCCAGAATGCTCGGCGGTGCAAAAATCACGGATACCGTGATGGAGAGCGCACGCGAGATGAAAGCACTTGCCATGGAGAAAAAAGCACTATCATAAATATTATGTGGAGGGTGTCGAGGTCATCATTGGTGGCGGTATATGCCATGATGGAAAACAC